>Ga0209342_10004133_pt1 | contig 15137 bp, 25 predicted proteins | sample RifCSP16_2_FD_184023 | JGI IMG/M metagenome (GOLD analysis project Ga0209342, IMG submission 184023) | Soil microbial communities from Rifle, Colorado - Rifle CSP2_sed 16_2 (SPAdes) (version 2) | ecosystem: Environmental > Terrestrial > Deep subsurface > Rock core/Sediment | place: Rifle... | reverse complement strand
GAGAAAGATATGGGGAAATGAGCCTGGCCCAAGCTGTTTTGCCACGGCCTGAAACCATGTATTTTCTTGTCCCACGAAACCGGCAATGGTTGCCGGAAATGCCAGCAGGGAGGATGCAAATATCGGAGGGATGACGCCTGCCGTATTCAACTTGAGCGGGATATGGGTGCTTTGACCTCCATAGACCTTCCTGCCAACCACCCTTTTCGCATACTGAACAGGGATCTTTCGTCTGGCGCTCTCCATATAGACAACCGCAGCCACGACCAGGACAATCATCACGCCAACAACGATGAGCATAAAGGACCCAACCTGACCTGTGTTGAATATCTGGATGGTATTGACGATCGCCTGGGGGATCCCTGAAATGATACCGGCAAAGATGATGACGGATATCCCGTTTCCGATACCCCTTTCGGTAATCTGCTCTCCAAGCCACATGATAAAGATCGTCCCGGTGGTCAGGGTCAGGGCGGTCATTGCCCGGAAGGACCAACCCGGGGTTTGGACAAACATGCCATTCTGCATCCCCTCAAGTCCTATTGCAATCCCAAAGGACTGGATGATGCTGATCAGCACTGTCCCATACCGTGTATACTGGACAATCTTCCTTCGCCCGCTTTCACCCTCCTTGGCCAATGCGGCAAGGGTCGGGATAACTACTGTAAGGAGCTGGAGGATAATAGATGCCGAGATATAGGGCATGATTCCCAGGGCAAATATCGAAAGCTTTGAGAGGGCCCCGCCGGAGAATATATCAAAAAAACCCATGAGGGCGCCCCCCTTCTCCCTCAAAAACTGACTCAGGGCCTCTCCGTCAATTCCGGGGGTGGGGGTATGGCCTCCCAGGCGGTATATGGCCAGGAGTCCGAGGGTAAAGAGTATCCTGTTCCTTAGTTCCTCGATCTTTATGATATTCTGAATACTAGTAACTAACCTGTCCAGCACCTTAAATCACCTCTGCGGTTCCGCCTGCCTGTTTGATCTTTTCCATCGCGTTCCTGCTGAATTTATGCGCCCGTATGGATAACGGCTTCTGGATCTCCCCCCGGCACAAGACCTTAACCTCTGCTGCCTTGCCGATTAAACCCTTCTCCAGCAGGGTCTCGGGGGTCACCGGATCTCCTTTTTTAAAACAAAGATCAATCGTGTCGAGATTGACAATCTGATATTCTTTTTTGAAAAGACTCTTGAATCCCCGTTTCATCATTCTGCGCTGAAGGGGCATCTGACCGCCTTCAAAGCCGGGTCCCTTTCCTCCTCCGCTGCGGGCAAGCTGCCCTTTATGCCCTTTGGTCGATGTCTTTCCATGACCTGAACCGGGACCCCGTCCTACAATCTTACGTCTCTTCCGGGCCCCTTTGGAAGGCGCCAATTCATTGAGTTTCATTAAACTCCCTCTTCTACCTTTACCAGGTGTCTTATCTTCCAGACCATCCCTCTGATCGCCGGGGTATCTTCCCGCACGACCGTATGTCCTATCTTCCTGAGACCCAGCCCTCTGATGGACTTTCTCTGTCTTTCAGGCGTCCCTATTTCGCTTTTGATCTGTGTGATTGCGATTTTCTTCATCATGCATTTTCCCCTGCTGATGCGCCCTCTGCCTTATTTTCCCTCTCCCGGAGCACCTCTTCCGGCACCCGGAGCAACAGGAGGCCTTCCACAGTTGCCCTGACCACATTGAAGGGATTACCGCTCCCCAATGACTTGCACAACACATCATGGACCCCGGCAACTTCCATCATGGCGCGCACAGGACCACCGGCGATAACCCCGGTGCCTGAAGAGGCCGGTTTGATAATGATCATCTCCGCCCCAAATTTACCCATGACCTCGTGGGGCACAGTGGAATTCTTAAGAGGGAATCTGACGAGATTCTTTTTTGCGTGATCTGTCGCCTTCCGTATGGCCTCGGGAACTTCAGATGCCTTTCCTTTTCCATATCCAACACACCCATTCTCATCGCCCACGACAACAAGGACACTGAAACTGAATCGCCGGCCGCCCTTAACCACCTTGGCAACACGGTTGATATGGACCACCTTGTCTTTCAGCGTAATCTCATCCGGATTAATCTTCCTCAAGAACCCCTCCTCTTCATACTTAAAATTGCAGACCGCCTTCGCGGGCCCCGTCTGCCAACATCTTTATATTGCCCTGATACTTGTAGCCGCCCCGGTCAAAGACAATCGTTGTGATCCCATGCTCAACCGCCCTCTTCCCGATCAGCACACCAATCTGCTTTGAGATCTCGCAGCTCACATTTTTATCGTTAAATCCCTTCTCCATGGAAGAGGCGCTCACTAATGTCGTCCCTTTAATATCATCAATAATCTGGGCATAGATGTGTTTATTACTCTTAAACACACTCAGCCGGGGACGATCCTGTGTCCCAAGAACCTTTTTCCTTATTCTCTTACGCCGCTTCTCACGTAGATTTGTCGTGGACAAAACCTGCCTCCCTGTTTAGGTTACTTCTTTCCTGTCTTCCCTGCCTTCTTGATGATCCTCTCTGCTTTATACTTTATGCCTTTGCCTTTATAGGGTTCTGGCACCCTTAAACTTCGTATCTTCGATGCGACCTGTCCCACCAGGTCCTTGTCAATGCCCTTCAGGGTAATCACGGTCTGTTTATCTATAGAGGCCTCAATCCCAGCCGGAATCGGGTAGGTTATCTGGTGAGAAAACCCAAGGTTCAGCACGATATTCTTACCCTGAATAAGGGCCTTATACCCCACCCCGCTGATCTCAAGGGTCTTCACAAATCCCTGGGTCACCCCCTCGACCATATTGTTGACAAGCGTCCTCGTAAGGCCATGAAGGGCCCCTATCTCTTTCTTGTGAAGGGACGGCGTGACCGTGATGGCTCCCCCCTCTTTCCTGATATCAATCCCAGGCGCAAAGGCCCTCTGCAGACTTCCCTTAGGGCCCTTAACAGACACACTACTTCCATTGATATTAACTTCTACTCCTGTGGGAATCGCTATAGGTTTCTTTCCAATCCGTGACATAATCTCTATCCTCGCAATTTAGGAACACTTCCTACGGGGGCTTACCAGACATAACATAAGACTTCGCCGCCGCTTCCTTCCCTCCGCGCCTCTTTATCACTCAACAGACCCTTCGATGTCGAAAGGATGACGATCCCTATGCCGCCCATGACCTTAGGTATTTCATCCTTCCCCACATAGACCCGGCGCCCCGGCGTACTCACCCTTTTAATGCCTGTCATGATCGGGGCATCTGTCTTCGCATATCTCAGGGATACGCAGATATTCCTGTGTACCCCCTCCCCGGTCACCTTATAGTCTGTAATAAACCCGTTCTCTTTCAGGATCCTTACGATCTCCACCTTTATCTTCGACAGGGGCATCTCTACGGTAGCATGCTTCTGCTTGCTTGCATTTCTTATCCGGGTTAAAGTATCCGCTATCGGGTCTGTCATTGACATGGTCTAATCCCCTTCATCTCTTTTCTTACCAGCTTGATTTGATTACCCCGGGAATGTCCCCGCGCAGGCTCAGTGACCTGAAGCATATACGGCACATCCGAAATTTCCTGAGAAAGGCCCTTGATCTTCCGCAAACCGGACAACGGTTGTATCCCCTCACCTTAAATTTTGGTTCGAGTTTAGCCTTTGCTATTAAAGACTTCTTAGCCACTGATCCTCCTCCAATTCCTAATCTGCAAATTTACTACTTCCCCAATATACTAATTCCTGAACGGCATCCCCATGAACTTCAGCAGGGCCTTTCCCTCTTTGTCTGTCCTGGCATTCGTGACAATAGTAATATCAAAACCATGGAGAAACGTTACTGTGTCATACTTTATCTCCGGAAAGATAATCTGCTCTTTAAGCCCAAGGGTATAATTTCCTTTTCCATCAAAGGAATTCCCGTTGATCCCCCTGAAATCTCTTATCCTGGGAAGGGCCACGCTGATCAACCTGTCAAGGAATTCATACATCCGGTCGCCCCGGAGTGTCACCTTAGACCCTATGGGCATACCCTCACGGAGTTTGAACCCTGCGATGGACTTCCTGGCATTCGTGACCTGAGGCTTCTGACCCGTAATCTGTCTCATCTCCTCGACTACGGTCTCAAGCATTTTGATGTTTTGCACCGCCTCTCCGATCCCCGCATTAATCACGACCTTTTTGACCGCCGGCGTCTCCATCGGATTCTTGTAGGAAAACTCCCGGACCAGGGCAGGCATCACCTCTCTCAGATAATGCTCTTTCAGTCTCGGCACCTTCGTCTCAGCCTTCTCAGCCTTCTCAGCCTTCTCAGTCTTTTCAGTCTTTTCAGTCTTGGTACTTTTGGTACTTTTGGTACTTTTGCTTTTTGTCGCCATAGTCGTGGAAACCCTTTTCCTTAATCAATAGTCTCGTTGCACTGTTTGCAATAGCGTGCCTTTTTATCATCACCACTCACTTTGAATCCCAACTTTGCCACCTCTTCACATTTGGGACATACGACAGACACATTGGACATCTGTATGGGCCCCTCCATCTCCAGAATCCCGCCTTCTTTATTCTTGGCCGAAGGCTTCATGTGCTTTTTGATCATATTCAGTTTTTCGATAAGGACATGGGCATGTTCACCGGATGAAAGAACCCTGAGGACATGTCCCCTTTTCCCCCTCTCCCTCCCTGAAATAACCTCTACCGTATCGTTCTTTTTGATCCGTATTCCCATCACACCACCTCAGGCGCAAGCGATATTATTTTCATAAACTTCTTCCATCTTAACTCTCTGGCAACCGGACCAAAGATCCTGGTCCCGATGGGCTCCCCCTGCGCATTAATCAGCACAGCGGCATTCCTGTCAAACCGGATATAAGAGCCGTCTTCCCGGCGCATACTGTCCACAGACCTCACAATAACCGCCTTAGCAACCTGCCCCTTCTTGGCAGTCCCCTCAGGAATGGCCTCTTTGACACTGACAACGATTACATCACCAATACTCGCATAGCGCCTGTTGGACCCGCCCATCACCCGGATGCACATGACCTTCTTGGCGCCTGAATTGTCAGCTACATCTAATACTGTCCTTGGCTGAATCATGGATCCCCTATCCCTTCACCGGTGTAGATTCCAATATATCCATCACCTTCCAATGCTTTGTTTTGCTCAGCGGCCTCGTCTCTATGATCTTTACCTTATCTCCAACATGGCACCTCTTATCCTCATCATGGGCCATAAACTTTGTCCGTCTCTTGACCACTTTTCCATATTTGGGATGCCGGTAAAGACTCTCGACCAGCACAGAAACGGTCTTTTCCATCTTGTCACTGATCACCTTGCCGATATATTCTTTTCGCCGATTGTCCGCCATCCATCCTCCCCTTATCCCAATACCTATCCCTTAATCTGCCGCTCCCTCATCACTGTCTTTATCCTGGCGATCTCTTTCCGCACGTGCCTGATACGCATTGGATTCTCAACACCGCCGCTGATGACCTTTTGAAACCTCAGGTTAAACAGCTCTCTCTTCAGCACCTCTTCATGCTGATCCAGTTCTTCCTGAGTAGAATTCTTTATCTCATCCAATGTCATCCTACACCCCGCCTCTGGTAATAAATTTGGTGGCTACCGGCAATTTATGGGCAGCTAATCTCAGCGCCTCCACGGCTACCTCCCTGGGCACTCCGTCCATCTCATAGAGGACCCGGCCCGGCTTCACGACCGCTACCCAGGCCTCGACAGGCCCCTTTCCCTTACCCATCCTCGTTTCAGCAGGTTTTTTAGTGATCGGCTTATCCGGGAAGATACGGATCCATACCCTGCCGCCGCGCTTGACATGCCGGGTGATCGCGATACGCGCCGCCTCTATCTGCCTTGCGGTAATCCGTCCTGGCTCTAACGTCTTCAGACCAAAGGTGCCGAAATTCAGGTCGGCGCCTCTCGTAGCCTTCCCATTCATACGCCCCTTGTGACACTTTCTGTACTTTACCTTCTTAGGGGATAACACCTGCCGCCTCCTCTTTACCCGAAAGAATCTCACCTTTGTATATCCAGACCTTTATCCCGATCTGGCCGTATGTTGTCTTAGCCTCTGTAAATCCGTAATCAATATCCGCCCTCAGGGTGTGCAGAGGCACCCTCCCCTCCTTATACCACTCGGACCTTGCGATCTCGGACCCGGCAAGACGCCCGGAACACCTGATCTTAATCCCCTGGGCCCCGAATCTCTGCGCCGCAGCAACACTCTTTTTCATGGCCCTCCGGAAGGCGATCCTCTTCTCCAACTGAAGCGCAATATTTTCAGCAACAAGCTGGGCCTCTATCTCAGGTTTCTTAATCTCCAGAATGTTGATATAGATCTGCTTCCCTGTCAGCGCCTCCAGATCCTTTTTCAACTTTTCCACTTCAGCCCCTTTTCTCCCGATGATGATCCCAGGTCTTGCCGTATAAATATTGACCTTCGCAGTCTGGGCAGAACGCTCTATCTCTATCCGGGAAACGCCTGCATGAAACAACTTCTGTTTCACAAGCTTTCTCACCTTGATGTCTTCATGCAGCAGCGTCTGGTATTCCCGCTCAGCATACCACTTAGAGTTCCAGAATTTTGTATATCCTAATCTGAATCCAATCGGATGAACCTTCTGACCCAATTTTCCTCCTCTCAGTCACCCACAAACCGGGTTATTGCTGTCCTCTTCCCTTACCTGCCCGGGGGGACAGAACCATGGTAATATGGCTCATACACTTCTTCCTTTGCATCGCCCTTCCCATGGGCCCTGCCTTGAATCGCTTGAGTGCAGGCCCGGGATCCACAAAAGCCTGCGACACAACAAGGTCATCAACATCCCCTATATTCTTCTGTCTGGCATTCGCGAGCGCAGACCTCAGCACCTTCTCTATAACAAAGGAGGCATGCTGCGGCAGGAATTTCAGTATGGTCAGGGCCTCTCCGACATCCTTGCCGCGGACCAGATCAATCACCCGCCTCCCCTTGCGCGGGGCCAGCCTTGCATATCTCAATATCGCCTTTGCTTCCATCTCTTTTTTACCCCTCTATTTAAGAGCCGTAGCCTTTTCCGTCTTTACACCTGAATGGACCTTGAAAGTCCGGGTCGGAGAAAACTCTCCAAGCTTGTGTCCAACCATGTTCTCAGTAATATACACCGGGATGAACTTCTTTCCATTGTGCACCGCTATCGTGTGGCCTATCATCTCAGGGACTATCGTAGACCGGCGGGACCATGTTTTGATGATCTTCCTGTCCACGCCCTGATTCATGACCGTGATCTTCCTGATGAGGTGTCCATCTATAAATGGACCTTTTTTTACTGAGCGAGCCATCTGACTTATTTCCTCCGTTTCACAATAAACTTATCTGTGGCCTTGTTTTTCCGCGTCTTGTATCCCTTGGTAGGTTTCCCCCACGGGGTACAAGGATGTCTTCCGCCGGAGGTCTTCCCCTCGCCGCCGCCCAGAGGGTGGTCCACAGGGTTCATAGCCACCCCGCGCACATGGGGTCTTTTACCAAGCCATCGCGACTTTCCTGCCTTGCCGATGGAGACATTAATATGATCCAGGTTCCCCACCTGCCCGATGGTCGCCATACATTTTGAATGGACCATCCTGACCTCCCCGGAACTCATCCGGAGAGTGGCATAATCCCCTTCTTTCGCCATCAGCTGTACCTGTGCTCCGGCGCTCCGGGCAAGCTGTCCCCCTCTTCCCGGACGCAGCTCTATATTATGTATCATAATCCCCAGCGGTATATTGCTGATCGGGAGGGTGTTTCCCACCTTAATTTCACTGTCAGGCCCCGAACTCACCGTATCCCCAACCTTCAGACCCTCCGGATACAGGATATACCTCTTTTCCCCATCCGCATAAAAAAGCAGCGCTATCCTTGCTGACCGGTTCGGATCATACTCAATGGCCGACACCTTTGCCGGGACGCCAATCTTGTCCCGCCTGAAATCAACCAGCCTGTAATGCTGCCTGTGGCCGCCGCCCTGGTGATCGGCTGTGATCCTTCCATTGTTGTTCCTGCCGCCTGTGCGCCGCTTCTCGATCAGCAGTGACTTTTCAGGCTTCGTCTTTGTAATCTCTTCAAAGGTAAGGGTCGTCTTCCCTCTTAATGCCGGAGATGTTGGATTATAGCTCTTTAACCCCATAAATTATCCACCCTCAAATATGTCTAACTTCTCCCCTTTTTTCAGGGTAACAATCGCCTTCTTCCTGTTTGGCTTCTTCCCCTCAAATTTACCCAGCTTCTTCTTCTTGCCTTCCACATTGACAATATTGACCTTCCCTACTTTTACCTTCAGTGTTCTCTCTACAGCCAGCTTAATCTGATGTTTATTCGCATAAGGACTGACGATAAACACCACCTTGTTCAGCCCCTCACGAAGGTCCGTACTTCTTTCTGTAATAAGCGGCTGATATAAGATGTCGTGCAGATTGAGATTCATGACCACACCTCCATCAACTTTTCAACATCCCCTTTGCTGATCACGAGGTTTTTATACCTCAGCAGGTCATAGACGTTAATCTGCCTGATATCCATAATAACCACATTGGGCAGGTTTTTCACACCCCTATAGAGGGTATTGTCCTTATTATCACAAACAACGAGTGCACTTTCGATCACATTCAATGTCCTGAGAACGGCTGCGGACTCCCTTGTCTTCCCGCTCTTCCCATCCAGCAGATCAACAATCACGAGGGCATTATCACTCAGCTTGGAGGATAGCGCGGTGTAGAGTGCAAGCCTGCTCTTTTTCCGGGTGAGCTGATAGGAATAATCCCTCGGCAACGGACCGAAGATGGTCCCCCCCCCAACCCAGAGAGGCGAGCGCACGGAACCGGCCCTTGCCCGGCCGGTGCCTTTCTGTTTCCAGGGTTTTTTACCCCCGCCTCTGACCAGCCCTTTTGTCTTCGTACAATGCGTCCCCTGCCTTCTGTTATTCAACTGCATGACAACCGCCTCATGGAGCAGGCCTGTATTTACAGGCTGACCAAACAGTTTCTCATCCAGCGCCACGCTCCCGACCCTGCTGTTATTCATATCCACGACAGCTGCTTCCAACATCTTTTCTCCCTGTTAATCCTTTCTCTAACTCCCTTTGATGGTCTTCCTGACCATGACTAAGGATCCCGGGCTCCCCGGCACCGCACCCCGGATGAGAAGGAGGTTGTCCTCTTTCCGGACTCCCACAACCTCCAGATTCCGGACTGTCCTCTTTTTGTTCCCCATGTGACCCGGCATGCGCTTATTTTTCCGCACCCTGGAGGGATAAGCGCTGCTTCCGATAGACCCCGGGGCCCTGTGGAACATGGACCCATGAGTTGCGGGACCTCCGGCAAATTTGTGCCGCTTCATTACCCCCTGAAATCCCTTTCCCTTCGTCAATCCACTGATATCAATGAGCTCCCCTTCTTTAAATATCTCCACTGTCAATTCCTGGCCCGCAGTCAGCGATGCGGCATCTCCCGCTGTAAATTCTGCCAGGTACCGGGCAGGAGAAACTCCGTTCTTTTTAAAATGTCCGAGCACAGGCTTTGTCAAATGCTTTTCCTTCGCATCTCTGAAAGAGATCTGAACCGCGTTATACCCGTCCTTTTCTAAGGTCTTCTTGACGACCACCCGGCACGGTCCGGCCTCTACTACGGTTACAGGAATCATTCTTCCATCTGCCCCGAATATCTGCGTCATGCCTACTTTTTTACCGATCAGTCCATTAACCATGGCTATAACTTAATCTCCACATCCACCCCTGCCGAGATGTCCAGCTTCATCAGGTCATCTGCGGTCTGCGGAGTCGGTTCATATATATCAATCAGCCTCTTATGGGTCCTGATCTCAAATTGCTCTCTGGACTTCTTATCCACGTGAGGAGACCTCAACACGGTATATTTATTGATGCTGGTAGGAAGCGGGATAGGCCCTGAGACCCGCGCCCCCGAGCGTTTTACGGTCTCGACGATCTTGACTGCGGACTCGTCCAGCAGTTTATGGTCGTATCCTTTTAACCTGATCCTTATCTTCTGTCCCACTGCCATATAGTTTCCCCTCTTCGCCCTATTTCTGACTTCTTACCTCTAACCCCTTACTTCTGACTTACTCTATCACCTTACTGACCACTCCGGCGCCTACCGTCCTGCCCCCTTCTCTCACCGCAAACCGCAGCCCCTCCTCCATCGCAATCGGGGTGATCAGGTCCGCCTCGATCGTTACATTATCCCCAGGCATCACCATCTCCACTCCCTCAGGCAGCTTCGCCACTCCCGTCACATCCGTCGTCCTGAAATAAAACTGCGGACGATATCCATTAAAAAACGGCGTGTGCCGGCCCCCCTCTTCCTTCGTCAAAATATATACCTCCGCCTTAAACTTCGTGTGCGGCGTGATGCTCCCGGGCTTCGCTAACACCATCCCACGCTCCACATCCTCCTTCTTCGTCCCGCGCAGCAGCACCCCAAGATTATCCCCAGCCTGTCCCTCATCCAGCACCTTGCGGAACATCTCCACACCCGTCACCACCGTCTTCTGCGTCGGACGAATCCCAACAATATCCATCTCCTCACCTACACGCACCACCCCGCGCTCCACTCGGCCCGTCACCACCGTCCCGCGCCCGGAAATGCTGAACACATCCTCAATCGCCATCATGAACGGCTTCTCAATGTCACGCTTCGGCATCGGAATATACTCATCCACACTCTTCATCAGCTTCATGATCGGACCGCACTTCGGACACTCCTCCTTCGCACACCCGCACTCCACCGCCTGCAAGGCGCTCCCCACCGTCACCGGAATCTCATCCCCGGGAAAATTATACTTGCTCAATAACTCCCGAACCTCCAGCTCCACCAAATCCAGCAGCTCCTTGTCATCCACCATGTCCGCCTTGTTCAAAAATACCGCAATGTACGGCACCCCCACCTGACGCGCCAACAGAATATGCTCCCGCGTCTGAGGCATCGGACCGTCCGCCGCGCTCACCACCAGAATCGCCCCATCCATCTGCGCCGCTCCCGTAATCATGTTCTTCACATAATCCGCATGTCCGGGACAATCCACATGCGCATAATGACGCGCCTCCGTCTGATACTCCACATGCGAGATACTGATCGTAATCCCGCGCTCCTTCTCCTCCGGCGCCTTGTCAATCTGATCATACGGAACATACTCCGCCAATCCCTTCTTGTGCAGCAACATCGTTATCGCCGCTGTCAGCGTCGTCTTCCCATGATCTACATGGCCGATCGTCCCAATATTGATATGCGGCTTCTTCCTCTCAAACTTCGCCTTCCCCATTTCGCATCCTCCTCTTATTAAATGAGCAACGAGTAGCGAGCAATGAGTGATGAGTGATAAACACGGGGCGTTTCTGGTTTACTCTCATCACTCATTGCTTTCCACTCATTGCTTCCTCATCACTCATTGCTTCCTATTCTGGAGCCCTTGACCGGAATCGAACCGGTGACCTCCTCCTTACCAAGGAGGTGCTCTAACCGACTGAGCTACAAGGGCCTGGAGCGGGAGACGGGATTTGAACCCGCGACGACCAGCTTGGAAGGCTGGGACTCTACCACTGAGCTACTCCCGCGGGTTGTCTCTGAAAAGTATCCATCTGCGGCGTCAGGACTGCGGGTTCGTCGCCTCGACGTACGGAAAGTACGCCTCGGCTTGAACCCTTGTCCTTCCTTGCACCTGGATGCTTTTCAGAAACAACCATTATCCACTCCCCGCTACCTGTTACCTTCTACCTCACTACCTGCTACCTAAAGTGGGGAGGGGAGGATTCGAACCTCCGAAGCTGTACAGCGACAGATTTACAGTCTGTTCCCTTTGGCCGCTTGGGTACCTCCCCAACTACTTATTATTAAACAAATGGAGCTGGCGAAGGGAATTGAACCCCCGACCAGCTGATTACAAATCAGCTGCTCTACCGGACTGAGCTACGCCAGCAAAACTTTAAATATATAATAGAAATACCGTTTTTAGTCAAACCTTGATTTTCGCCAATAAACACCTGTTTCTAACATTTATAGCCTTTTAAAGACACTAATCTCCTTAAAAGCTTGCAGTATTAAGCTTTATCTGCTTTTTTAAACCTTTTTAACCTGTGCGTCGCTATCTCAAACAGAATAATGCCGGACGCCACCGACACATTCAGGGAGCTTACCCGGCCAAAGAGTGGGATACTGACCCGAACATCACATGCCTTGCGAATAGACTCTCTTATCCCTCGCCCCTCTCCACCCATGATGACAGCCAAAGGGGCGTCACAAGAAATGTCAGTATACTCTGTTTCTCCTCCCATATCAAGCCCATAAATCCATAACCCCTGTTTTTTCAGCCATTCCATCGTCTGATACAGATTTGTGGCCCGCGCCACCTTTATATATTCAAGGGCGCCGGCGGATGTCTTGGCTACCGTACTGTTTAATCCTGCTGACCGGTGCTTGGGAATAATGATGCCGTGCACCCCTGCCCCCTCCGCAGTCCTGATGATGGCGCCGAGGTTCCGGGGGTCCTCAACGCTGTCCAGGATGAGTACAAAGGGGGGCTCCTTCTTCCTCTTTGCCACTTCCAGGATATCCTCAACCGAAGAATACCCCTTTACAGCAACGATACCCAGGATGCCCTGGTGCTTCGGGGTGCCGGCGATCCTGTCCAGCGCCTCCTTTACTTCATGGTGGACAGGGATCTTCTGCTCCCTGCACAGATGGACAACCTCCTCGATCCCTTTGCTATGGACGCCCCTGGCTATATAGACCTTGTCAAACTCCCGGGTCCCTCCCCTGAGCGCCTCCAATAAAGGATTAACGCCGAATAACTCCTCTCTTTTCTCGCTCAACGCTTTATCCTGGTCGTGCCGTCCGGCCTGTCTTCTATGATAATGCCTGCCTTCGATAAACGATCTCTGATCTCGTCAGACCTTTTCCAGTCTTTCTTCTTTCGAGCCTCTTCCCTCTCTGCGATGAGCCCCCGTATCTCTTCTTCTGACGGAGAAAGAGTGACTTCGGGGGTCGTTCCCTTGTAAGTCAAAACCCCGGCCTTAGGAACGATAGTCACATGTGTTCTTTCAGACTTCTTCACCTTCAGGAACTCCCACTTAAAAGGTTCAACAGAAAAGAGCCCGAGGACATTGCCGAAGGTCTTGAACAGGTTTCCCAGTTCTTCTGCAATATCCGCAGAAATTCCCTGTGCCATCCAGGCATTCACTTCTCTCCTCAATTTCTGCAGGCCCCCTATGGCGCCGGCCATATTAAAGTCATCATCCATAGCCTCTGAAAATTCTCTGCGACACACTGACAAGGCCTGATTAATCTCGCTTTCCCCCTTTACACCTCCTCGTTCCCCGTTGAATCCCCCTTGTTCCCCCTTTAGTAAAGGGGGATTCAGTATCTCTCCTATCTTCTGGAACATTGCGTAAAAACTATCTAACGCCGCATGGGCAGAGGCCATCCCCTGGTCAGAAAAATCAACAGGACTCCTGTAGTGGCTGGAGAGAAGGAAATAGCGCAACACCTCTGCGGTGACCTGCGATGAGTAGGGATACTTCTCAAACACCTCTCGGATGGTAAAGAAATTCCCAAGGGACTTGGACATCTTCTCCTGATTCACGTTGACAAACCCATTATGAACCCAGTATCTGGCAAAAGGCCTTCCGGTATAGGCCTCGCTCTGGGCAATCTCATTTTCATGATGCGGAAATATCAGGTCCTTCCCTCCCCCGTGGATATCAAAGGTTGCACCGAGATACTTCATGGACATGGCCGAGCACTCGATATGCCATCCGGGCCTGCCGCCTCCCCACGGACTGGTCCATGCCGGCTCCCCGGCCTTAGACCCCTTCCACAATGCAAAATCAAGGGGGTCTTCCTTTCTCTCATCCACCTCTACCCGTGCACCGGCTAACATCTCTTCTGTATCGCGCCCTGAGAGTCTGCCATATCCGCCAAAGCTTCTGACCCTGTAGTAGACATCTCCATCCGTCCTGTAGGCATGGTTCTTCAGCATCAACCCATCGATGACCTTCTGCATCTCTTCGATGTGATCCGTGGCCCTGGGCTCTATATCCGCCTTCCTGACCCCTAACATTTCCATGTCCCGGTTGTATTCTTCGATGTATCTCTCTGCAATCTCTTTCCAGGGGGCGCCCTCTTTCTGCGCCCGAACAATAATCTTGTCATCAATATCCGTAAAGTTTTTCACATAAGTCACCTGAAGGCCCCTGTACTCAAGGTAGCGCCTGATCCCATCGAATACGAGGGCGCTCCTGGCATGCCCTATATGGCATACATCATAGACCGTCACCCCGCAGACATACATCCCCGCCTGTCCGGGGATCCGTGGCTCAAAAGCTTCTTTTTTCCCTGTTAATGTATTATAAACTCTCAGCATCTTAGAGACAGTGTTATGCAGTTTTACCTCGCCCACCCATGCTCCCCAATGAGCGGGACAAAGACGCAGGGAAAGAGCTCTGTCTTGATGATCTCGCCAGCCTTTTTTCCCACGCGGGTCAGCATCTGAGAATAGCGGTCCCCGACAGGGATGATCAGCCTGCCCCCTTCGGCAAGCTGTTCCACAAGGGCCGCAGGGACCTCCGGAGCGCCGGCCGTTACAATGATCCGGTCAAAAGGACTCTCCTCCTTCCACCCTAAAGTCCCGTTAAAGACCTTGATGGAGACATTCTGATACCCAAGCCCGTCCAGTAATCTCCTTGCCCGCACAGCGAGCTCTGCAATCCTCTCGATGGAGTACACATGCATCACAAGCTCTGCAAGGACAGCCGCCTGGTACCCTGAACCTGTCCCAACCTCTAACACCGTCTCATCCCCGTGCAGATCCAGCGCCTCTGTCATGACCCCCACCATGTACGGCTGGGAGATGGTCTGCCCCTCCCCTATGGCAATGGCATGATCTCCATAGGCATGCTCCAGCGCTGCCTCCCCCACAAAGATATGGCGGGGCACTCTCCTCATCGCGGAAAGGACCCTCGGATCTTTGATCCCGCGCGGGATAAGCTGTTCATCCACCATCCTGTTACGCAGCTCTTCGAAATCGGTCATTAGGATATGTTCCGGATTTTTCCTGCGAGAACGGATTCCCATCCCTGGAGGGTCTTTAATGCAGTGTATTCCGTAAGATCAAGCCGCAGGGGGG
>Ga0209342_10004131_pt1 | contig 15144 bp, 17 predicted proteins | sample RifCSP16_2_FD_184023 | JGI IMG/M metagenome (GOLD analysis project Ga0209342, IMG submission 184023) | Soil microbial communities from Rifle, Colorado - Rifle CSP2_sed 16_2 (SPAdes) (version 2) | ecosystem: Environmental > Terrestrial > Deep subsurface > Rock core/Sediment | place: Rifle... | reverse complement strand
GGGCCTCGGCTTAGAAAAAATAAAGCCTGTAATAATCCCGGCTGAAGTGAAAGAACTCGCTGACGAGCGCGAAGCAGTCCGCAAATCCGGAGATTTCAAAAAATCAGATGAACTTCGCGATAAAATAAAATCTTTAGGTTTTGAAATCAAAGACACACCAAAGGGCTATAAGGTAAGTAAAATATCTTAGTCTCATTTTATTCGCCATGGCGGTAGATTTGAGACTGAGGTAAATAAAAAAAGAGGGTCTCGGTAGCCTTGCTACCTCGACCCTCCAATCGCCATGATTCTGCAATTAAGCAGTTTGAATAGTATATACTAAATCCCCTCTTCTTTCAACTTCTCAATCATTTCGCGGGCGTGGCGAGAGAGTTTGCTGGGGAGTTTGATGTTTAATTTAATCATCAGGTCTCCTCTTGATCGCCCGTGAGGCACGCCTTTTTCTTTGACGCGCAGGGTCTCGCCGATCGAGACACCTTCAGGAATTTTGACGGTGATATCGCCATCGAGCGTTTTGATAGTCCGTTCAGCTCCCAACATGGCGTCAGAGAGTTTGACATCCAGATTCATGAATAAATTCGATCCGTCCCTTTTGAAAACTGGATGCGGAGGAACATTAATTTTTATATAAAGATCGCCCGAGGCGCCCTTCGGTATCGCCTCGCCGTAGCCGGCCAACCTGATCATCTCGCCGCTATTTATGCCGGCTGGAATGACCACTTTGATTGATTGCTCTTTTTTAATGACTCCCAAGCCGCGGCAGGTGTGGCACTTTTCTTCAGGCACTTGTCCGGAACCTGAACATTCTTCACAGATTTTGACGGAAGAAAAAGATCCCAGAAAAGATCTCTTAGTTTCATGAATTTTACCGGCCCCGTTGCACTTAGAACATTTTTTACTTTTCGTTCCCGGTTTCCCTCCCGAACCGTGGCAAGTCTCACAAGCGGATGCCTTGGTCAGTAAAATATTTCTCTCCACGCCGAAAATGGAATCTTCAAAGGAAATCTGGATCTCAGTGGAAATATCGCGGCCCCGCCTAGCCTGCTGTCGGCCTCCCATACCACCGCCGAAAAAATCACTAAAAATATCATTTAAATCACCGAATCCCCCCTGCGAGAAACCGCTGAAATCGAAACCGCCTTGCGAGAAATCAAAACCTCCAAAACCTTGGCCTGCTTGCGCTCCAGCACTGCCGGGCTGATATGATCCGAATTGGTCGTATTGAGCCCTCTTAGAGTCGTCAGAGAGCACTTGATAAGCTTCATTGAGCTCTTTAAAGCGCGCCTCATCGCCCCCCTTCTTGTCCGGGTGGTACTTATGCGCCAATTTATGAAACGCTTTTTTTATCTCTTCTTTGGAAGATTGTTTACTGACTCCCAAAATTTCATAAAAATCTTTTTTCATTTTTTTTCTTTTTATTTTTATTTAGTCTCGGCGTCTCTAATTGGACCATCGCTTGGATTTGCGCCTCCTTTGTCGGCGCCCCCAGCGCTTTGATCAGCGCTTCCGGGATTTTTAGCCATGTGCTCCCCTATCTTACTCATCTCAGATGAGAGCTCGCTAGTAGCTTTTTTGATCGCCTCAATATCTATGCCGTCTTTGACCGATCGGAGAGCCGTAATTTTTGCATTCACGCTGTCTTTGATCTCGACAGATATTTTTGCCTCATTTTCTTTCAAGGCTTTCTCGGCAGAATAAACGAGCATCTCGGCGGTGTTTTTCACTTCCGCATTTTCTTTTTTCTTTTTGTCTTCATCGGCGTGAGCTTCCGCGTCATTTTGCATTTTTTTGATATCCGCGTCCGTTAGTCCCGAACTGGCTTCGATTCGAACTTGCTGCACCTTGCCTGAAGCCTTATCGAGGGCTTTAACATTTAAGATGCCGTTGGCGTCTAGATCGAAAGTCACCTCAATTTGCGGCATGCCTCGGTGCGACGGCGGAATGCCGTCCAAGATAAACCGGCCTAAACTTTTATTATCAGACGCTAAGGCGCGCTCGCCTTGGGTGATGTGAATTTCAACCGAAGTTTGATTATCAGCCGCCGTCGAGAATATTTGTGATTTAGAAGCCGGAATAGTTGTATTCTTTTCAATCAATTTTGTGGCGACTCCGCCTAGAGTTTCAATGCCAAGAGAAAGCGGTATAACATCAAGCAAGAGCACGTCGCGCACCTCACCCTGCAAAATGCCGGCCTGTATTGCCGCTCCGGCGGCTACTACTTCATCGGGATTAATGGAGAGATTAGGTTCTTTGCCGAAATACTCTTTGACGGCTTTGACGATGGCCGGCATTCTAGTCTGGCCGCCGACCATGATGATCTCATTAATGTCAGCCAATTTAAAGGGAGAATTCTCCATGGCTCTTTTGGCTATCTCAATCGAGCGGCGAATAAACGGCTCGGTTAATTCTTCAAGTTTGGCCTGGGATAATTTCAGAAATAAATGTCTGGGACCAGAAGCATCGGAGGTAATGAATGGAATATTAATGTCAGTCTGCAGTGTCGTCGAGAGCTCATGTTTGGCTTTTTGCGCTTCTTCTTTCAGACGCTGGAGCGCCAAGGTGTCGCGGGCCACATCAATGCCGGATTCTTTTTTAAATTCTTCGGCAATCCATTTTACAATCGTTTGATCAATATCTTCTCCGCCTAAGTGGTGATCGCCGTCGGTTGATTTAACTTCAATCACATCATTGGAAACTTCCAAAATGGAAATATCAAATGTGCCACCGCCAAAATCATAAACGGCGATTTTTTCTTCCTTCTTTTTATTGAGTCCGTAGGCGAGAGCGGCAGCCGTCGGTTCGTTGATGATACGCTTGACATCGAGCCCGGCAATTTTTCCAGCGTCCTTGGTCGCTTTTCTCTGCGCATCATTGAAATAAGCCGGTACGGTGATCACTGCTTCGGTTATCTTCTCGCCCAACTTAGCTTCGACATCCGCTTTTATTTTCTGAATTATCATCGCGGAAATTTCTTCCGGTCTGTACGTTTTATCACCCATTTTAACGAGAACACCGTCATTTTCTCCTTTGGAAACCTGAAACGGAATAGTTTTAAGATCAGACTGAACATCCGGATCTCCGTATGTATGCCCCATGAAGCGTTTGATGCTGTATATCGTATTTTCCGGATTAGTTACCGCTTGCCGGCGAGCTAACATGCCCACCAAACGATCACCGTTTTTAGCGAGCGCCACAACTGACGGCGTTGTGCGTGAGCCTTCAATGTTCTCAATAATTTTCGGCTGACCCGCCTCGACGACGGCCACTGCCGAATATGTTGTACCTAAGTCTATTCCTATGATTTTTGCCATTTGATTTTACGAAATCTTGCCGCGTAATCGTCCATTGAAACGCGGCGCAATTTTTTTTGATTAATGATTTGTAATAAAGTTAGTTATATTATACTCATCTCTGTAATTTTGACAAGTATTTCGCGGGCACTAAATTTATGTTATTATAAATTAATGCCCAAAAGACAAGATTTTTCTAAGAAAATCATCAATATTCTCTCAACTAAGCCCGCTATATCCCTTCCTGGGCTGATAGATAAGATTACTTCCGCCAATGCCTCTGGGAGGCCTATTTACGCGATTAAACGATCTTTAAAGGGTCTACGCGAGATTGGACTGGTAGAGAACATATCTTCCGGTCAAGCCGAATATATCCGACTGACCAAAGAAGGCAAAAAAAAAGCCAGCAGCCTAAAATTAGAGAGTGGTACCGCGATCGTCGATCCCAATTGGGATGGCTTCTGGCGGATCATCATCCTTGATCTACCAGAAGAGCGCAAGAGCGAGCGTGAAGCCCTGCGTTACCTTCTGAAGAAGGCGGGATTCGTGGCCATCAAAAATTCCGTCTGGGTCACCGCTTACCCCTTTGAACACCTCTTCGCCAACATAAAAAAAGACCTCGGTCTGACGACCGAGCTGATGATCATCAAAACAAATTCCATCGATTCCGAAACAGAAAAAGTTTTTAAATCTATCTAAGAGGAATTGGAATTTTTTCGTTCATTCAATTCACTAATATTTTTCTTTACAGCGAGCTTTATGGATTCTTCTATTTTTTGATCATCCCTATCACCATAGTTATCTTTTTTATATATTTCAATTCTTGTTCCCCTGCTTGAAACAAGCCATTCCTCTCCTATCATTTCCTTTAGAGTAGAAGCTACAGTATTACAAGGATAAAAATCCATAGTATCAAAACCTTCGATAGTAACCATGTATTCACCGTCATGGCCGCCCCCACCAAATTGCACCCAAAAAGTTAAATCTCCCTCCAAAAATTTATGGGTAAAAGATTCGCCGTGGCTACTTTTATTATTTTCTTGCGGATTTTTTTCCATATTATTTTATAGCAAACACATTCACGCGAGCGGGTCTGAGAATGCCCTCTTTGGTTTTATATCCTTTGTGTAAAACCTTGGCGATCGTCTGATCTTTAGTTTTATCATCAGTGATGATTGATTCCACGGATTGATGGATAGCATGATCAAACATGTCCCCTTCGCTTACATTAGCCTCATCCACCCCATTTTCTGATAAAACTTTCAAAAGCTGAGCATGAATATATTCTACGCCAAGCCTCCAGTTTTTTTCGACTTTTTCCCAGGCCTCGCGGTTCGAAAAAGCCATATCGTAGGAATCGAGCACTGGTAATAATTCGTTAACAAATTCTTCGCGAGAATAGGCGGCTAATTTATGAAGCCGAGCTGACTCATCCTTTTTGTAATTAATAAAATCTGCCCGTTCCCTTTGCCAGTTATCTAAATACTCTTGCTTTTCTTTTTCGCAGGATTTTAATTTTTCCTTGAGATCTCTAATTTTCTTGATCGGGTCAGTTACCTTCAAATCCTCTCCGTCTTCAGGGACAAATTCAATTTCTTCTTTATTTAAATCTTGGTCTTTTTGCATAATGAGAATTTGCCTTTTGGAAGGTTCTTCGCAGGCCGACGGGCCGAGAAAAGAAAATTTTTAGCAAAAAATTATTCGTGCCTAACAAAAGGCAAATCGAATGGCTGTTTTTAGCGTTTTGACCATTGCGGAGATTTGCGGGCTTTCTTGAGACCGAATTTTCGGCGTTCTTTCGCGCGTGGATCACGCTTGAGGAATCCGAGAGTTTTCAGTTTACCTCTTAATTCATCGTCAGAAATGATTAAGGCCCGAGAGATTCCTAACCGCACCGCTTCCGCCTGAGAATGTATGCCGCCGCCAGAGACTTTTACGGAAACATCGAACTTTTCAGCAATTTTGGTCTTAACAAAAGGATCATTAATGATCCTTTGAAGTTCATCGGTTGGAAAATATTTTTTAACTTCTCGGCGATTGACGGTAAATTGAGCCTTTGAACCCGGAGTAAGTCGAACTCTGGCAGTAGAAGTCTTTCGGCGACCGACGGCTTCTAAATATCTTCCTTCAGTTGTTGTCTTTTTTACCATAAATTATTCGCTTATTTTTAAATTTTTCATAATTTTATTTCGGAGGCGATTAGCCGGCAACATACCATAGACTGCCAATTTAAAAAGCTCAGCATAACCCTTACTCGCCGCAATTTTTTTTACTGACAGCAATTTAAAACCACCCGGATATTTAGAATATTTCTCATGAAATGTAGTATCCGACTTCTTTTCATTGATCTTAACCTTGGATGCGTTAATAATAAACACCTTGTGAAGAGCAATTTTATTCTTCTCAAAATTAGCCTTGTTCTTGCCCATCAAGAGCGTTGCTGCCTGACTGGCGATTCTGCCTATTGCTTTTCCTTTTGCATCGATAGTGTATTCCATAAGATTATTATATTACTATATAAACTCAATTACCGCCATTAGGCTAGCATCTCCAGCTCGGCGCGGCATTTTAACAATTTTGGTATAACCGCCACTCCGACTTTTGTATTTAGGCGCAATCTCGTCAAATAATTTTTTAACTTCCCTTTTCCTGTTCAAAAGTTTAGCCGTTATCAATCTTCTTCGAGCCAGCGTATCTCCTTTAGCGGTCGTCACTATCTTTTCAATAAATGGTCTTAGTTCTTTAGCTTTTGCTTCTGTTGTTTTGATCTTACCTTTTATAATAAGGTTCAAAGCCAAAGACTTTAGAAGAGTTCTCCTTTGGTTTCTAGTTCGACCGAATTTTCTGTTGGCGTTGTGGTGCCGCATAAAATTATTTCAGGGTTATTCCAAAATTACTCAAAATTCTTTTAATCTCGTTAATTCCTTTTTCTCCGATCCCTTCGATTTTAAGCAGGTCTTCTTTTTTCTTTTTGGCGATGCCTCCGATTGTTCGAATATTAGCCGCATTTAGGGCATTCAATGTTCTGGTTGAAAGTTCAAGATTATCAATTCTGGTTTTTAATACCTCAGTCTGATCTTCCGTTCCACCTTCATCAATTTTAGGCGCTTCTTCTTCATTATCTGCCGGCAAAATTTCTTTCTCGGGGGCCGGTTTAATATCTAAAATAGCATTAAGCTGGCTGATCATGGTAGCAATCGATCTTTCTAGGGATTCTCTTGGTGTAATTGTGCCATCGGTCTCAATGGTAATCCTCAAGCGGTTATGATTCGTCTTGTCGCCGACGCGCATGTTCTCAACTTCATAACTGACGCGACGGATAGGAGTAAAAATAGCATCCAAGGCAATGGTCCCAATCTCGACTTTGCCTTTTTGATGATTTTCCTTAGAAACGAAACCCATGCCTCTCTCTACTGTCATTTCAATATCAAAATTTAGACCCTTGCCGGTGATTTCAGTGATATATAAATCAGGATTAAGAACTTCAATTTGACCAGGCGCTTTGATCATTCCGGCAGTGACAACCTTTGGCCCCTTCACAGAAAGAGTAACTTTTTGAGGTTCCTCTGTGGCCATGTTGAAGCGAATTTTTTTTAAGTGAAGCAAAATAGTAATGACATCTTCCTTGACACCGTCGAGAACAGAAAATTCATGAGGCACTCCGGCGATCTTAACGGAGGTGATAGCAGAACCCGGCAATGAGGAAAGGATAATTCTGCGCAAAGAATTACCTAGGGTATGCCCGTAACCAGGATAAAGACCGTCTATCTCATAGACGCCCTTAAGAACATTAGTTCCTTCTTCTAAAACAATGCGAGGCTTAGATGGCAAAATGACGTTTAAATCAGACATAAAAATTTTAAAAACATTACTCTTTTAAAAATGACTAATAATTTTTAACGGCTATAAAATTCAATAACGGCCGGAAAATTTAGCGCCTCTCCAGCGATCTTCGGATGGCCAGAAACTAGTGCGACATTTTTCTCAACATCAAACTTGAGCCATAGAGGATTAACATGGCCTTTCAATTTTTTGGCGAGATCCTGGAAAAGAGTTTTATTTAGGCTACCTTCTCTGATGGAAATCTTATCGTTCGGCCTGACTGTAAATGATGGGATATTCACCCTTTTGTCATTGACAGTAAAATGACCATGGGTAACCATTTGACGCGCCAGCGCCCTCGTATGGGCGATACCTAGTCGGTAGATGACATTGTCCAGACGAGTTTCAATCTTGGCAAACAAGTGATCGGCGGCAGAACCGTGACTCGCCATAGACTCTTTAACATATCTCGCAAACTGACGCTCCGACAACCCGTAACTAAATCTGATTCTCTGTTTGTCTAAAAGTTGTAACCCGTAATCAGACATAGCTTTGCCACGTCTCACTTTACCGCGGCTCGCTTCCGAGATAGTGAATTTCTGGGTTTGACACTTTTCATAAACCCCAGGTCCTAATCTTCGACATATTTTATATTTTGGTCCGGTAATCATTTAAGTTATAAAGTTGAAAGTTATAAAGTTCATAAAGTTAAACTCGGCGGGGCTTCTTTGGTTTGGGTCCGTTATGCGGCACCGGCGTAGCGTCTCTAATGGATGTTATTTCAATCCCTCTCGACATAAACGCGCGAATCGCTCCCTCGCGTCCAGGTCCGACACCTTTGACAACGACATCAGAATCCTTAATTCCCAAAGCTAGAGCTTTTTCGCCTATCAGATCACCGACCTTGGAAGCGGCAAAAGGAGTGCCCTTCTTGGCGCCCTTGAATCCCTGCTGTCCCGCCGAAGACCAGAAAAGTGTATTTCCCTTTTTGTCCGAAAAAACAACCTTGGTATTGTTAAAAGTGGCTTCTACATGAAGAACGCCAGAATTAATTTTTTTCTTGGGAGCCTTAGCTGTCGCCTCTGGAACTTCTTTAGCAGAAACTGCCTTTGAAGCTTCTGTCGGCGCGATGTCTTTAGTTGTGTCTGTTTTTTTTACCATTATAACTTTTATGTTTTCTCGGTTGTCTTTCTTCCTGAACCCATGGTCTTTCGAACATTACCCCTAACGGTTCTGGAGTTAGTCTTAGTTCTCTGCCCTCTGACTGGTAGTCTTCGAAGATGTCGGACGCCCCGGTAAGCTTTTATGTCTTTCAATCTTTTTATATTACCGGAAATTTCTCGCTTCAGATCACCTTCAATCTTCGTGCTTTCGATTATTTTTCTGATTTTATTCTCCTGGTCTGGAGTCAAATCTTTGGCGAGCGTCCCCTCTGCTATTTGAGCCGTTTTCAAAATTTTTTTTGCAGTAGAAAGTCCTATACCGTAAAGAACGGTTAAGCCATGTTCTAATCTCTTTTCATTGGGAATGGTAATACCTAAAATTCTCATGTAAAACTAAAAAAAATTATTGTTTTTGTTTATGTTTTGGATTCTCGCAAATAACCCGCAAGTGACCTTTACGCCTGATGATTTTGCATTTCTCGCAAATTTTCTTAATTGAGGCTCGTATTTTCATAATAAAAGTAAACAAAATCAATAAAGCCCGTCTGGCCTCTTTGGACTTATATACTAACTCATTTAAAATCTTTTTACAACCCTACCCTTCCCGCCATATGGATCCAGGATAACTTCAACTCGATCACCGATTAGTACCTTGATTCGATGCATTCTCATTTTTCCCGCCAAATAAGCTAGAATTTCACGGTCATCAGCTAGTTTAACCTTAAACAAGGTGTTGGGTAATGCCTCGGTCACGACTCCAGCAACCGTATCTCTATTTTTTTCATTTTTATCGATCATTTAAGGCGGATTATATACTAACAAACAAACTGCCAGGAGTCAATCTCGGCATGGCGAGATTGACTCCTGGGGGCCTATTTAAAAACTAGTGTATTGATTATTTTAATATCCCCGTCATCTTTGGGAAATTTCGACCTCCAAAAAGGAGAAACTTTGGCCTCAGCTCGGTTAATTTCGGGGTAATTAAATAAGATTTTTGATAATTCACTTTTACTCTTTCCTTTTAAATCATCCGCCAATTTCGCTTCATCAACCTGCCAAACTATTGTTCCGTTCCCCGCTAAGCTAAAATTAATTTCTTTAGCGCTAATTAATGTCGCTTGGTCATTTTTTAAGGCAAAATTTAAGCCACTAACATCTGAAATAATTATTTTTTGATCATTATTAATATCATTAACAACCAACTTTGCAACCTGAGATGACAATTTATTTTCATCTATAATAATGGCTAACAATTTACCTTCTGTAAATACCGGTACGGTCGAATCTTTTGAGGTAAAGGTGGCATCATTGTTTGTAACCTCAAAAAAAGTTGCGCCCTTAATCAGAGTATATCCTTTAGGCAGTTCCGCTTTAGCCTTTTTGAACAATTTGTCATTTAATGAAATAGCTGACTCAGATCTAATTTTTTCAACTTCATCTTGGGGGGCCACATACATTAATCCTGTGACAGCTCCGCCAATTTCAGTTTTGGATCGTGCATAAAATTTTTCATATTTTGAACTGCCTTTGAAACCGGGAATCGTGAAATCAGTAAGTCCAACATTGTATTGGCTTCCAGCCTTGTCTGCGTGAACAGTAACTTCAACCGAACCGGGAATAGTAATTCCATCTTCAATACTTGTCCCGGGCACGGTGACAGAATTTTCAATCCGAAATATCAGGCCGGTTGGATCCTCGAGCCTTGTATTGATGACTAATTGTTGAGACTGCTTGCTAAAATTATTATAAACAACAACTCTCCCAGATGCCTTCGTATCCAATGTTTCTGGCTGGGATGAATTTATAGTTTTTGTCTCTACATCACTTAAGGTCATGAGCTGGTATGATAAATCTGCATCCGGGTTATTCAACTCAGCCTTGAAATTGTCGTCTTTAAGCGTAAAAACTTCGCTTTTAGGTGTGACTGTCACAACGGCGCCGGAAAATAATGACGATAAGGCAAAAACAAGAAAAATTATACTGACAACGGCCAGCGCCCAGATAGCAAATCTTCCGCTATCCTCGTTCGAACTAGCAACAAAAACTGGATAATTTGTTTTCTTAAAAATCTTAGAGATTTCCTCTGTCTTTTTTTTAGCCGTTTTTTTTCCTTCAAGCATAGTTTTAGGTTGCGGCTGAATTTTTGCCGGTGCTTGTCCCGTTTTGGCGGGAGCTGGCCTTTTAGGTTTTACAACAATATCTTGAAAAGTATTTTTAGGCATAAATTTTTATATTCTGTTGATAAAAATTGATTCTATAATTAAAAATGGATCATACTCCGCGTTGTTTCCCGCATGACAGTAAGGCTGAAAAACTCGGGGCTCTAATATTGTAACATTAAATCTCCCTTGTGTAACTGTGTATTGGTGGAGCTGTTCTTGGTCGATCAACGACTTAAATAAAACGGCCACATCGGCATCGACAGTCAGAAATATTCGTTCTGGCAAGGGCTGTCGACTAGAAACTTCACTAAGAGAGTCTTGAAAAGCCCTGAGCCAATCCCCTCTTGGGTCGGCCAGTGATTGCTCAACCTGTCCGCTGGTTTTCTTTTCAGCATGACCGGAAAGATAGAGATCAAGCAGGGAACTGGACTCACTAATGTCTTTATTAAGTCCCCGACTCAAACTCCTAATGAAAAAATTCTTGCCGTAAGGAAATGAAATTGATTCCTCTAAAACATCATCGGAGACCTTAGCTAAATCAGTAATCTCGCCGGCGATATCAACAAAAAGAAAACCACTTTCGGCTGGAAACAGATCTCTCGTAACGACAAAAGTCGCAAACGGGAAAGAATGAAATTTTATTTCATAGTTAAAAAATTTCTGGATTCGGTATTCCAACTCTCGAAGAACTTTTTCCGGACTCAGGGAAATATACATGGCGACTTCTAAGTCTTTTGTTTTTCGACCAAAAGGATTAATTGTTTTATAACCATTCAATTTGATCTGCATTATTTCTTGTTCCAAAATACGAATGTTTTCTCCTAAATCCTGATATCGCTCAATATTATTTAGTTCAAAATTTTTAACTTCTCTACAGGCAAGCTCGGTGATTATCTTCGAGGTGAGGGTGAATGGAGTGTTGCGACTTAAGGTCATTGTCCTAGTCTGAGCGGCGTACCAAGGGGAAGCCAAAAAACAATGAACCTCCGTTGGGGCGCCCAAAGCCGCCCTATCAAGACTGTTGGCGACCTTCTCCAGCGAACGGGCGGTTTCAGACAAGAAAACATTGAAATCGAGATCAGGGGCCAGAGTGATCGGCTGGCGGACAGTATAAAGAATTTCCGGTTTACCCTGAGCGGAGTCGAAGGGTTTTTTTGAAAACCTGACTAAGGCTCCGCCGACCGAGCCTGAGCCGATGTCAAAAACCACCGCTAACTTATCTTTTCCTTTTCTCGAGGAATTCATGATTTTATTATAACATTTATTATTACTCCAAAATAGCTTTGATGCGGCGGATGCCGGTGGCGATGGCTTCTTCTTTTTGGATCTTGAAATGCCCCAATTCGGAAGTATTGGAGACATGCGGGCCTCCGCAGAATTCCGCGCTGAAAAGTTTGCCATCTTTGTCATTGATCATATAAACCGTCACGATATCTCCGTATTTGCCGCCAAATTCCATTTCAGCGCCCAATTTTTCGGCTTCGGCTTTCGGCATTTCTTTTTTAATGACATCAAGACCTTCTTTTATTTTTTGATTAACTAAATCTTCTACCTGTTTCTTTTCTTCATCGGTCATTTTCCTGTCAAAGGTGAAATCGATGCGGAGCCGCTCTTGGGTGATATTGCTCCCCCTCTGCTTCACGCCTTTGCCCAACACTTTCTGAAGTGCAGCCAAAAGTAAATGGTGCGCCGTATGTAGCCGGACAGTTTTCGGATCCGTATCCGCCAATCCTCCCTTGAACTTATGCTCCGCTCCCTTTCTGGATTCAATTTGATGTGATTTCATTTTATTTTTAAAATCTGACATATCGACGGTCTTGCCCTGCTCATGAGCCAACTCGAGAGTGAGTTCAATCGGAAATCCATAGGTGGTGAAAAGAATGAAAGGATCTTCTCCTTTTTCAAACTCTTTCAAACCTTTTTCCAGGGTGTGCCTGAATTTTTCTTCTTCTTTCTTGATTTCTCCTTTGTCATCAAGAATATATGCTCCCTCATATGTTTTTTTAACTTTTTCTATGGCTGACTCTAGGGATTCTTTAGAAAGCCGTACCGCTCGACGGATAAGCCGGCGAAGAATGTATCCAGATCCCGTATTTGAAGGTGCAACTCCGTCTGAAATCAAAAAGAGTGATGCCTTAACATGGTCCGAAATGATTCTCTCTTCTCTTGTCTTCTCTTCATGAAACAAGTCCGTCTCGTACACATTGTTCTTGCCCTGCACTGCGACAAGTAGGCGCTCTAGCCCCATGCCTGTGTCAATGCCTTTAATTTCAAGCGGTCTGTATGTTCCGTCTTTATTTTTGTAATATTCATTGAAAACTATGTTCCAAATTTCCACACCATTCACATATATCTCGGTCGTCGGACCACACGGGCCTTCTTCCCCCGTCGGACCCCAAAAATTATCTTCTTTTCCTGATTTAACTATTTTTATTTTTGAATCTATGGCACGCCAAATATTTTCTGATTCTATGTCATCTAGTATTTTATCCTTTCTGCCGGAGATGGATCCGCCCTCGGCAGAAAAAACAGAAACATAATCTATCACGAGCCCAAGCTCTTTAGTAATAAAATCATAAGCATATTGTATCGCTTCTTTTTTTGAAACAGCATTATTGAACGCAAAATTGCCAAGCATTTCAAAAAACGTCAGATGGGTATTATCTCCAACTTCGTCAATATCTGACGTACGCACGCATTTTTGCACAGATACTACCTTATCTCCAAAAGGAGATTTCTCGCCCAAATAATACGGTTTGAATTGCTGCATGCCGGCCGTGGTGAAAAGCACGGTTGGATCATTCTCTGGGATCAAGGAAGAAGACGGCACGATTTTATGTCCATATCCTTCAAAAAATTTTAAGAATTTTTGTCGTATATCTCTTGAGTTCATGTTACTTGAATTTCTTGGTTAATTGCTCGAGTTTTTTTATATCTTTCTCTATATTCTTCAATCCCTCAGTAAAAAATTCCGGCTTAGTGGTATCAATGCCCATATCTAAGAATATATCAGATGGGCTTTTACTACCACCGGCGGAAAGAAATTTTTCCACTTCTTTCATATAATTCGGATTAGCTCTGACACGTGCATAGATTGCGCTGGAAATCAAATTGCCATAAGCATAAGAGTACACATAAAAATGACGACGAATGTGCGACCAAGTAACAAAGAAATATCCATCTTCTTCTTTCATTTTGATAATTTTTCCAATATAAGACTCCATGTGCTTATTGTGAAGCTTAGCAATTTCTTCTTTGGTTATCGATCCCTTAGCTCTTATTTCTTTGTGCATTTCAAGCTCCCAATTGAAGCAGGCGATCTGACGGAAAACTGTGTTGATCTCATCATTTATTCTGTTGTGCAAGGCGATGATCTTCTCTTTCGGTGACAACTTTTCGAAAATCTCCTCAAAAACAAAATTTTCAAATAAAATGCTGGCTACTTCAGCTACAGAAATTGTATGATTATCGTAAAAAGGCCTTTGTTTTTTAGAAAATTCTGCATGAATGGCATGACCCATTTCATGGCCAAAAGTCTTCACTGAATTGAAATTGCTGATGTGATTTAGAAAAACCATTGTCGGATTATTAATACTCGAAGAGCAAAAAGCGCCGCTATCTTTGCCTTTCTTCGGGTACACATCAATCTGTCCATTTGAGAGCATACGATCAAGAACCTCCAAATATTGATCGCCCAATTTCCCAAAAGCTTTACGCAATAACACCACGCAATCTTCGAATGTAAATTTTGTCTTGATTGATCCGACCGATGCAGCCCTGTCTGCATAAGTTAGATAAGGCACTTTAAGCAATTTAGCCTTCAACTTATAAAACCTCTGACTGATCTTAAAATTTTTAGTAACACTTTCCACTAGATTGAGCACTGTCGGCAAATCATTTTCATAACCCAAGATAGTCCCCTCGTAGGGCTCTTTGAAACCCCGGAGACTATCATTTATTTTCTTATCAATATACAGAGCATTTATCTCACTCTCAGCGAAATGACTTATCGATTTAAATGTCCTGACAATTTCCGAATGAAGATGCCTTCTTGATTTAGTTGGAAGACTAGAAACCATACTCATGGCTTCGGCCATCGGGATTTCCTTCCCTTGAAATCGAACTGTTTTAGTGTTGAGAAGCTTGTCCGCCCCTTGCGACCAGAGCTGTCTTGCCGGCAGATTTTTTAAGTTAAGTATCTTCTCTTCCGGCTCCGTCAAGTTGTATTTGCTTATTTCGAAAATCCTTTTCAAAAAATATCTATAGGGTAACAAGATTTTGCTTTTCAAAAATTTTGTTTGTGTTTTTTTATCAATTTTCCCAATTTTAAGATCGAAGAATAAAAGCTTATTTGTGGAGTCAGTCAGTCTGAGGCTCATCCTATTTAAGGCGGCTTCGGCAAAATGATCGGAGCTGTTTAGGGCTGTCACATAATGAAAATAAATTATAGGTTTGGCTCCACTCAACACAGCTGAGAGTTTCTCATATCGTAATAGGGCTTTTGCCAAGACTTTTTCAGTTTTAAGATAATCTGTCTTGTTTTGATAAGAACGAGCAAAAGACAAGCACATCTTTTCTATGCTCTTCAAATCTTTTTCAATTTTCAGATCATGGTGCGATTTATAGAATAAAGACAGATCCCAGTTGGTTTTCATGTTTTATTATTTAAAGCTATTCGATTTCATCTTCAGTCTTGTGAGAAATTTT
>Ga0209342_10004130_pt1 | contig 15148 bp, 24 predicted proteins | sample RifCSP16_2_FD_184023 | JGI IMG/M metagenome (GOLD analysis project Ga0209342, IMG submission 184023) | Soil microbial communities from Rifle, Colorado - Rifle CSP2_sed 16_2 (SPAdes) (version 2) | ecosystem: Environmental > Terrestrial > Deep subsurface > Rock core/Sediment | place: Rifle... | reverse complement strand
CGGAGGTCGCTCGAGACGTGACGCGGGCGACGAGCGACCTCCGATGCGATACGACAAGCTGAGCCCCCACGAGTACAGGCAGCGCGACTACCGCGTCCGGTGCCTCGTGTGCGGCCGGTGGATGCGTCGGAAGCCGAAGCCGGGAAGCGGCTACGCGACCCGGCGCCCGCCGCCCCACGCCGGCCGCTGCACCGACTGCCCATGGAGCAGCACCAAGATCAGCTAGCGCCGCCGGATGATCCGTGCATGAGGCGCTCGCGCCGAACGCGCTTCGGTGTGACCTCAGGATCGAAAGGCGCCGGATCCGTCCGCTCCTTCTCCGCCCATACCTCCAGCGTCGTCAAAAACGAGCCTGACATGGGCACCGACCCGCCGGCTCGAACGAGCTTCAGGTATACATCGGGAAGCGGGCCGTCCGACTTGACGCCCTGCTCTTGACACATCCTGACGAACGGGTCGACCTCGCCGTCGCGTTCGGTCGCCACGGCATCGCCGACGAGCTGCCGCTCCTCCGCGGACAGCGAGATCCAGAACGCCACGGCGCGATCGCGCTCGCGCCAGAACGTCAGCCGGTGACGGAGCACGAAGACGAGGCCCCGGACGAGAGCCCGGACGTCTGGAAACGTGGCGGCGGAGAGCACCCCCGCGAGGAAGCTCCCGACGAGCAGTGCGAGGACGGCCCAGAGCGGCAGCGTGGAGTACATGCGGCGGATGCTAGCGAGGACGGGTGACCTCTGCAACGTTCGGTGCTAACCTCGCATCATGAACGCCTCGATCGCGGCTCAGCAGTCCGACGCCGTCGACATGTCGAGCCCCGACGTCCGTCAGCTCCTCGCCAGCTACGAGGCGATCTTCGCGACGATGCCGCCGGAGCTGCAACCGTTCCGCCCGCAGCTCGAGACGCTCCTCGCGCGCGTCGCGATGGCGCTCCGCGACGCCTCCCAGACGGCGCCGCCCGACGTCTACGCCGGTCCGCTCCTCGGGCTCGCCCTCACGGTCTTCGCCCAGACCTACCCGAAGGCGCTCCCGAACGAGGTCGCGCAGACGGTGTGGGTCGAGTACGCGAACATCCTGACCGCGCTCGGCCGGACGCCGCCGACCCCTCGCCAGGACGCGTGACGTCGTGAGCGCGATCAAGGCCTACCTCGCCGAGCAGGATCGGCGGAAGGTGCGACGAAAGGAGCGAGAGCGGGACAGCACGGGCGCGTCCCCCTCGAGCCCCGCCGTCGGTTGGGTGCTCGTCGGCGCCGCGGTCGTGGTCGTCGGGGCGCTCGCGCTCCGGAGGTCGCGCGGCTCGCCGCGGGACCCGCAGGCGCTCGGACTCGCCGCGCCCCGCGTCGTGGCGCCGCCGGCGCTCGCCTCGGTCCGTGATCCCTTCTCCCTCGAGGCGTACGCGGCCGACTGCGACGCGATGTGCCGCGCAGAACGCGACCCGATGCGCGTCCTTCTCGGGGGCGATCGGCCCGAGCGCCCCGACGCCTTTCGGCATCTTCTCGAGACCGAGCTTCGCACGCGGAAGGGCGGCGCCGATCCGCGGGAAGAGGACGCCGAGGAGTACTACGACACCTACGGCGCGATGCATCCCTACGAGGAAGCGGCGTACAACGCCCGGACGCGAGATCGAGAAGACGAGTACTGACGGGCGGGGAAAGGAACACCGCGGCATGAGCACGAGCACCAGGAAGCTACCCCTACCCCTGTACGAACGCCTCGGCCACTGGCTCGCGAACATCAGCACGCGGACGGCGCTGCTCGATCTCCACTACGTCGACCGACTCGCGAGCGAGCGCCTCTTGTGCTCGTTCCGGTTGCGCGCCTTCCCGACCGCCTACCTCGCCGACGACGTCGTGACGATCGCGGAGGCCATCGCCCGGACCAAGTCGACCGGCCGCCACCTCTTCTCCGTCCGCGTCGACGCGAAGCGCCACTCGTTCGCGCTGGATCCGCGCGGGGAGGCCGCATGAGCGCGCAGACCGAGACGCGCCGCACGCAGGACCCCGGCGAGGACGAGGTCAACGTCGAGGGCCAGGGCCCCGCCCGCTCCAAGCTCGTCCCGTGGCTCGAGAGGATCATCCGCGGCCCCGAGGCCACGGACGACATGAAGATCCTGCTGTTCCAGGTCGCCAAGCACGGCGGGGAGCAGGCGGTCGACGCGTTCTACTACGACCGCGACAAGGCGAAGCCGATCGACATCGTCGTGGACGACATCGTCAAGGAGGCCGTCAACGACGCGCGCGAGCTGTTCGGCAAGGTGAAGTACTGCGTCCGCGTCGAGGGTCTCAGCGCGCGCACGACGTTCACGCTCACGACGCCGTGCGAGGACCCCGACGAGGACAAGTTCTCGGGCGAGAGCGGCGAGCAGCCGAACGTGCGCGGGCTGATGCATCTTCTGATGCGTCACACCGAGATCGCCATGCGCGAGATGGTCATGGCGTCCCGGATGGATCGCTCGGTCCTCCTGTCGGTGCTCAGCGAGTACAGGGAGGAGATCAAGGGGCACCGGAAGGGAGCCCTCGAGCAGACGATCGCGATGGGCAAGATCATGGACATGTCCTTCGCTCGCGAGATCAAGATCGACGAGCACAAGCGGAAGCAGAACCGGCGCGATTGGGCGGTCAAGGGGATCATCGAGAAGGGGCCCGACGTCCTCCGGGCGCTCGTCGGCGGACCGAAGGGAGCGGCGGCCGCGAAGGTCGCTCAGTCGATGGCGCGCGCCGCGGCGGAGGCGGCCGCGAAGGGCGCCGCGAACGGCAACGGCAACGGCAACGGCAACGGTAACGGCGGCGCGTCCGTCGTCGGAGCGGACTTCAACGGCTCGATCGAGGATCTCGCCGACGAGCTGTTCTCGGCGCTGGAGGAGACGCCGGCCGCGATCCTCGATCTACAGTCGAAGGTCAGCGGGCGGGGCCGCGATCTCTTCAAGGCGATGCACGAGCGGATCGCGCGGAAGCGCGACGCGCGACGCGCGAGCGCGGCCGCCGCCGGATCTGGCTCGACGGACCCCCTCCCCACGGGCTAACGTAGGGGCTCCTGGCACCCACATCGAAGGAGACGTTCATGGCAGGCATGCCCAAGCGGCGCCGCAAGCGCGACAAGTCCTCCGCCTCGGCCTCCAGCGGCCGCGACAAGAAGCGCCGTCGCCGACGCAAGCGCGACGCGGTGCGCGGCTCGGCCGCCCCGAAGCGCGATCGGCGCCGCGTCCGCCGTCGTCGCCGCGACGCGTCGTCCGCGGGCAAGAGCGCCTCCGCGGGGCGCGACCGTCGCCGTCGCCCCGCGCGCCGCCGCACGCGCCGCCGCCGCGACGCCTCGAGCACGTCCAGCACCGGGGCGCGCGATCGCCGCCGTCGCCGCCGCGCGCGCCGCCCCGCGCGCCGCCGTCGCTCGTAGGCCATCCGTGCCGTTCACCCTCGAGAACCTCTCGGGGTACGACACGGGCGATCTGCGCGCGTTCCTGGCGGCCGGCTTCCGCGCCCTGGGCGAGCCGAGACGTACGATCCACGTCGTCGTCACGGCCGCGCCGGGGCGCTCTCGCGGGTGCGCCCAGATCGGGGGCGACCGGCTCTCGCTCGCGATCGCCGCGCCGTGGCGCTTCTCGACGCGCAGGCTCGCTCGTCTCTTCACGCACGAGCACGCCCACCTGATGGGGAAGGAGCACGGGACGATGCCGAAGGCGCTCCTCTACTCGGAGGGTCCCGTGCCCGGATGGGCCGAGGGGATGCGGATCCGGTATCGCCGCCGCGCGCCGCCGCAGCTCCGGGAGCTTCGGCGGCGACGCATCACGCGGGTCTAGCGCGAGCGCTCGGCAGAGGGCGGAGATGTGTTACGATCGCTTCTACTTCCGGGGGAGGCTGGCGCCCGCCCAGGGCGCGCGTTTCGGAAGGATGGTGTGCGATGTCGAGCAAGGTTTTCAGCGGCGGCGGTTGCGGCGGATGCGGGTGTGACTCGTGCTGTTGCTGTCCGCAGGGTCCGCAGGGGGCGAAGGGAGAGAAGGGAGAGAAGGGGGAGAAGGGCGACACCGGAGCCGCCGCCACGGGCACCGGCCTCGAGCACTTCTCCGGCCTCCTCCCCGGCAGCTCCGAGCCGTCCGAGACGCGCCTCTACCTCGCGGATCCCGGCGTCACCGTCGCGGCGCTCACGACGCGTCAGTTCTACCCCAGCGGGGGCGGACGGACGTTCACGCGCCTCTCGACGACCCTTCATCGGTTCCTCCGCACCGACGAGACCGTCGAGGTCGACCTCATCGATCAGGCGGGCACCGTCCTGCTGACGGTGTCGTACGGCGACGGTCAGGGCGGCGTCATGACGACCACCGGCAGCGCGGTCATCACCCCGCTCGGCTCGTACGACGTCCGGGTGACCTCCACGCTCCTCGCGGACGCTTCGATCAGCGCGAGCCTCGAGTAGGACGAAGGCCGTCGGCCGTCGATCTGGCTTAGCGTAACCAACCGTAAACCGAAGGAAGACGAACATGCACAACGACCACAAGAAAAAGAGCGGACGGTCCGGCGAGAACTTCATCGCCACCCCCAAGGCGAGCACCGTCCAGTCCACGAACCGCGACGGTCAGATCGGCAACCGTGACGACACGATCATCGCCACGGCGGGCGGTCTCACCCTGAGGCTGCCCGACTGCGAGCTCCGGAACGGTCAGGAGCACCGCGTCGTGGCGGCCGCCGGGGACGTCGTCGTCCAGGCTCGCGACCTCATCGCAGGCGAGCGGATCCTCGATCCCTTCGACGATCCGGAGAACCTCGGCTTCGTCGTGGCGGACGGTACGAGCGTGCTCTTCGTCTTCGCGAAGGACAAGGGCTGCGGCTGCTGCGACGGCTGCTGCGGCAAGGGCTGCGGCCACTGCAAGAGCAAGCCGAGCAGCTGCGGCACGTGGATCCCGGAGGCGGGAGCCATGCAGGACGGACAGCTCATCGTCTGCGGCCGCCTCCTCGCCGCCGATGGCGTCCTGATCGCCAACTCCGGCCACGGCATCGAGTCGCTCGCCATCGGCGACGCGGGCGGAGGCGTTCGAACGTGGGTCATCACCACCACGCCGATGCGGACGACGCTCCTCCGCCAGCAGATCGTCACGTTCGGAGCGACGCTGTTCGGGCCTTACTCGAACGGCTTCTTCGCGCCGAGGCTGCACGACGCGCCGGTCCTGACCGACGTGGCCGGGATGCCGGGCTTCTCGCGCGCCACGTTCGAGGTGTACCTCGTCGACGCGACCGGAGCGCCCATCGACCCCGGCTCGATCCTCGAACCGGATGGCCCGGCGGTCTCGATCCCGTTCGAGATGCAGCACTGCGGCGATCAGTTCCGCTTCGCGGCGCCCTGAGAAAGCCGGGAACCCGCCGCCCGACGGAGGTCTTGCGCGCCCGTCCTGCTCTTGCAGGACGGGCCCGCGGGCCGGTCGTCACGGCGGCCCGGTCACGCTGAGCGCCACCTAGGGGATCTCCGACCGAGCCTTGAAGGAAAAGGATCAGTCCAGATAGATGTTCCACTTCGACGATGCAGTCGGGCAGGTGCTCAGGCCGGATCCCGTCGATCCGGCTCGACGTCCGCAGGTCAGCGACCCGACGCTAGTCCTCGGACGATGGCTCGACAGTCCGCAGGGTCGAGAGGTCGCGCGGGCCGTGTTCGTCGGGTTGACCACGGCGATCTTCACCCCTGCGATCGGGGTCGTCTTCCCTGCGTTCATGGTTCCGACGGTCCAGAAGATGGCGGAGTCCCTCTTCCAGGGGCTCCTCCAGGCCGAGTCGTCCGAGGCTCTCGCGGGGGCGATCCTGTCGGCTGCGATCCTTCAAAGCGGCAGGGCGCTCTCTCGGCTCGTCAGCGCCGACAGCCTCCGCTCCGTCGGGGTCGATGTCCCGCCGGACGTCGCCGCGCTGGGCGGCGGCAAGCTTCAAGGCCTCGCGGCTCAGTACATCGCGGAGCGCTTCACGGGCGATCTCGCCCTCCTCGCGAGTCCTCGCTACGACGCGGCGCGGGACGTCGCCGCGCGAGCACGGTCGGAGCTTGTCCGCTCCCTCGGAAAGAGCGATCTCGACCTCGAGCTACGGAAACTCGGGATGAGTCCCGAAGCGTTCGCTGACAAGCTCACGGCGGCCAACGTCGCGGCGGTCCCTCTCACCGCTTTCCCCATGGCTTCGCCGGTAGCGCGCGAAGACGTCGCCGCGATGGCCCTGAACGCGCAGCTCGGAACATACGTCTACGACATCGATTGGTTCGACCCGGCGACCGGAAGATTCCGACCGGCTCGGGAGCTTCGTCCGATCCTCGAGGAGCTTGAACGACGGGACGGTCCTCCTCAAGCGATCGCCGCGCTCCGGAGCCGCGTCGACAGCGCGCCCCTCTCCGAGCTTATCCGCCGGGCGGAGTCGAAACGCTTCATCGATCCGCTGACGGATGTCGCTCGCCGGCACGGCATGATCCCGGCCGAGTACCGGCGATTCGTTCGATGGCGATCGGCGTACATCGATCGTTACCGTCCGGGCCTCATCGCGCAACAGAAGTTGATCGAACGATGGCGAGCCTTCCACCTTTGGATGCTGCTCGGCGGGCTCCCGCTCGATGCGTTCGACGCCGATCCGACCGCCGCGATCGCGGCGTACGAGAGGAGCCAGGCGCCGGCCCCGCCGCCTCCAGGCACGCCCGCTCAGCCCTTCGATGCGATCTTCGCACCCGGCGGCCCGCTCGACCCCGCGAAAGAGCCGACCCCATCCGGCAGCGTCCTGGCGCAGCTCGTGCGCGCGGTCGTCCTGACGTCGCCGGCGTGGGCTACGATCCTCTTGCTGAGGAGGCGATGAGGCATGAGAAGCGAGGTTGCCTTCGTGGGTGCGCGCGGCGTCGATAGCTACCCGTTCTCGCGGGGCGGCACGGCGACGCAAGCGAAGCGCCTCAAGGCGAGCGGGATCGACTTCCTGGTCGGCTACCTCGGCGGCTCGAACATGAACGCGCAGCGGCTCGACCACGTCCTCTCCGCGGGCCTCGCGTTCATGCCCGTGACGCTCGCCGGCGAGTACTTCGACGGCGCCGGCGACGAGATCGCCGATCTGCGCGGGCTCCGCATCCCGACGGGCGCGACGGTGTGGCTCGACCTCGAGGGCGACAAGAGCTACCGATGGCCGCCCTCCGACCTGATCCGACTCGTCAACGCGTGGGCCGGCGCGATCAAGGCGGCAGGCTACATCGCAGGTCTCTACGTCGGGAGCCCCCAGCCGCTCACGGGGCTGGAGCTGGCCCGCCTCGCGGTGACCCGGTACTGGAAGGCGCCCAGCCTGGTGCTCGACCGCACCGGCAGGGACTGGTCGGAGCCGAGCGGCATCGGGTGGTGCATGCTCCAGGCGTGGCCGTCGAAGGACTGGCCGAGCCCGGCGGATCCCGATCGGGTGTGGGTCGACGTGAACCTCGTGCAGGAGGACCGGCGGGGGCGGCTGCCTACGTGGGTCGTCCGGTGAGGCGTGGTTACGTGCTAACGTGGACGTCATGATCGGCTCGCTCAACGACAGACATCTCCGGAACAAGATGCGGAAGCTCGTCGAGGAAGCGGAGGCGAACGAACGTAGGCACGGGCCGACGATGGCAGGCCTTTACAAGACCGGCCGCCGCGATCCGCAAGAGCTGATGACGGCTCAGGGCAAGCTCCAGGCGCGCGAGGTGGTCGAGGGCTGGCTCGTCGTGTTCTCGGTCGACGTCCTGCCCGGCGGGATCCGGATGTGGCACGGCTCGGCGAGCCTCCACCCGCGCGGACGCTCGTCGACTTCGGCGGACTGGGCGACGCTGGGGAAGCTCGTCGCACTCTCCGGCGCCACCGAGGAGGCCGCCCAGCAGATCGACGAACAGGTCGAGGGCGGCTTGCATCCGAACCGCGTGCATCACTGGCTCTGGCCCCGCTCGCCGGTGACGCCCGAGACCCGCGACCTCGCGCGACGCATCCTCGAGACGTTCTCCGACCTCCTCAAGAAGGCCGAGGGCGAGGCGCGCCGCAGCGGAACCGAGAACTGATGCGGCTCCTCGCGCTCGTCCTCGTGCTCGTGTTCGGCGCCCCGCCGCCCGACGTGACGACGCTCGTGGCGTTCAGCCTCCGCCTGATGCCGCTGGCGCCGGGCGCCGGGGACGGCGCGATGCTCCACCGGATGGCGATCGCCGGCGCGTGCGTGGAGGCCACGACGGACCGTGCGGAGCGCTACCTCTGCATGAAGATCCCTCGGTACGAGGCGCTCTACCGCGAGGACGTCGCCGCGTGCGAGGTCCGCGGCAGGGCGGGCGAGGTCACCTCCTGGCAGATCCTGCCGCGGACCGCCGCCGAGCGTGGTCGACTCTGCCGTTCCTTCACCGGGGACGCGAGGGTCGCGATCGAGCGGATCCGCGAGAGCCGCGCGGCGTGCCGCTCGCTTCCGATCCCCGAGCAGCTCGCGCTCTACGCCCGAGGCGACTGCGCGTCCGCGGAGGGGCGGAAGCTCTCCCGCGTCCGCTGGGCCTACGAGGGAGAGATCCGGGGGCTCGAGTGAACTTGGATAATGTCCTGACATCATGGCAATCGGGAAGCGCTCCGATCGAAGCCGGTTTCGTCAGGCGGCCCGGTGAAGCACCGCGACCGGATACAGCGGGCACTCGAGCCGTGGCGAGGGAGTCGGCGACCGTGAGCCTCGGGACCAGCCGGGCACTCGATGCAGGTCGCCTCCACGGCGCTTTTCCAGAGGGCGTGATCCGGGGGCTCGAGTGAACGTGGAGATCCGACCGACTTCCTGTCACTCGGGCGTCCGCGTGCGAACCAAGCCGCGCGGCGCCATGGTCGCGACGCTCTGGCCCGACGCCACCTGGCGCGTGTTCAGCGGTCCGCTCTACTTCTACACGCCGATCGAGCTCGTCGGCCCGACGGTCGAGGCGATCGCCTCCTTCGCGCAACTCTTGCGCGATACAGCTCCCCACGTCGAGGGCGGATGCTGCACGTTCGGGATGGCCGAGCACCTCTACTCGACCCTCGATCGTCGCCTCGTGGTCGACTGCGTGATGCTCGTCGAACCGCGAACCGGTGAGAGCGTAGCGTGCTTCGGCGCGGACGAGGACTGCACGTTCGCCATCCCGATCGGTCCTCTGCCCTCCCTCGAGAAGCAGATCGCGGATCGACTCGCGAAGGTGCTCGTCTGATGGCCCACGCCGTCCTCATCCCCGGCTCCCTCTACCGCGTCCGCGTCCGCGTCCCGTCACGCGACGTCGAGGCGATCCGCCGCGCCGGCGGCGACGCCGGGCAGCGCATGGTCCTCCGCGAGGTCGAGCGTCGGATCGCCGGCGCGTTCCGCCCGGTGCTCGCCGTGCTCGAGGACCCGACCGACGGCGAGGTCTTCGTCGTGATCGCCCGCTGGGCGGGGACGACGACTAGGGCTCCCGGAGCGTCGATCGTCTCCGTCGAGCCCGTCGAGGAGCCGCGCCGCGTCGCCGTCGCTCGCGCGCTGGACGTCGGCCTGACCGCGGACGAGATCGACCTCGTCCGCCGGACGCTCGCGCGCGAGGACAACCCGCGCCACGTCGAGGGCCTCGCGTCGACCCTCGAGCCGCACCACCCGATCGCGGCCTCCTTCCTCCGAGGACGCGAGCGCCTCCTCGAGATGCGAGCCCCCACGCGCGCCGCCGCGTTCGCGCGGGAGGCCGCGGCGAGCGCAGGCCCGGGCGCTCGCGCGGTCACCGTCCCGCCGCTCGGGAGCGAGCTCGCGCGCGCCCTCCGCCTCGCCGGCGCCGACTGGCCGGACGCCGAGGCGGCGTTCCGAGCCCTCGACGCCTCCACCCCGCCCTCGTGGACGTTCCGGTCGGGAGTCTGGCGCGGCCTCGCGGGACGCGGCAAGCCGCTCGACCCGGAGGCGTCGGCGCGCACGCTCGCCGCGCTCGCTCGGCGCTTCGGCCCGATCGACGCGCTCCGGGACGAGGTGAGGCGCGCGGTGACGCTCCTCGTCCAGGGCCGCGACGCCGAGATGACGCGCTTCCCGCCCGAGGTCCAGGCCCTCGCCACCGCGTCGGTGCGGGACCTCGGGGGCGCCCGCGTCGTCCTCCCCGCCGACCTCTACGCCGCGCTCCCCGTCGACGGTCGGGAGGGGTTCATCTCGCCGACCGCGCTTCACCTGGCGCTCGCGGAGAGTAAGCCCGGGTGGGCGGGGGTCGCGCGAGGGGGCGCCGTCGCGGGGCGCTTCGGGCAGCTCGAGAAGCCGCCCGCGGGGACGCCGCAGGCGATCGTGATGCGGGCACGGAACCAGATGGAACGGGCGCGGCGCGCGCTCGAACGGAGACGGTGGGTGGAGTGGCGGCGACGCCTCGAGGCGCCGCGGTGACCGTCGCGGGGACGGCGGCGGAGGTCGTGGCCGACCGACCGCTTGCGGTCGATCGAATCCCGCTCGTCTGCGATCCCGGCGTCGTCCTCGCCGAGCTGACCCTCCGGCGCCCCGTCACCGACGAGCAGCTCCTCGAGGGTCTCGCCCCGACGTTCGCCGGCGTCCGCCTCGACGCGAGCGACGGCGAGGACCCGCGGCGGCGCCGGATCGTCCGCCTCGCCGCCGACCTCATGCGCGCGGCGACGTTCGGCGCCGGCGACGGCTTCGAGTGGACGCGCGTCGCTCCTCTGGCCGTCCGCCTCGGTCCGCCGGCCGACGATCTCCCGACCCTCGACCTCGAGCGCGGCGTCGTCTACCACGCGCGCTTCCTCTCCCGACTCTGGCGCGCCTTCGACCGCGGCGCGCTCCGCGAGGACGTCGAGGGCTGGCTCAAGGACATGCACGTGGAGCCGATCGCGATCACGTGCCTGGAGCGCGGCAGGCGCTACCCGGCCTGGCCGAACACGACGCTCTCGCTATGGGTCGGGATCGTCCGCTGGCTCGGGACGCCCGCCGGCTCGGGCCGCGCCGTCACGACGACGCTCGATCCCATCACGTTCGAGTCGCTCGTCCCGGTGGAGACGGAGGGCTGACGCATGCCCGTCGTCCGTCACTCCGGGGACGTCGAGGCGCGGATGCGCTTTGACCCCGGCGCGCGCCTCGTGCTCGCGACGGTCACGGACGGAAGCCACGTGACGCGCTTCCGCGTCCCGGTGCGTCACCGGCCGACGTCCGAGGACTACGATCGGATCGGCGCGATGGTCCTTCGTCGTGCCGCGAGGGCTGCGCGCGATCGCGACGTGAGGCTCCCGATCGCCGAGAGGCGCGGGAGGCTCCGGATCCGGCGCGTCTTCCAGGCGCCCTGTCCGAGGCGCTAGGATCGCTCTGATGCCCCCCGACGACCCCGACGCCGGCCGCGAGGACTCGATCCCGACGCCGCCGGACCCGCGCCGGGAGACGAGGCGAAGTCCCCTCGAGACGACCAAGAAGCATCCGGCCTTCGACGACCCGAGGTCTCCGGACGCGTCGCCGCAGAGTCTCCTGATCGGCGAGCTGCACGCCGTCCTCGACGCCTTCCGCGAGGAGCAGCGACGGGAGGCGGCGAGCCTTCGCAGCTACATCCGTTCCACGACCGACGAGACGCTCGCCTCTCACGAGCTTTCGCGAAGACACATCGTCCACCTCGCGGGGCTGACCGGCGAGGTCTGGCGCGAGGTGTTCGGCGCGGGTCGGCCGCCGCCGAGCCCGCCGCCGGGCAGCGACCAGGAGATCCGCGCGGCGCTTACGCCGCTCGACACCGCCTCGCGTCCTCCGTCCTCGGACGCTATGAGCACGGGCAAGCGAGGGAAGGTCAGCGAGCACGACGTGTCGATCGACGCGATCATGGGGCACGTGCTCGCCCTGCAGGACTCCGTGGCGACGCTGCAGCCGATGGTGGAGGAGACGCACCACCTCCAGCGGGAGCAGATGGGCAAGCGCGATCCGGCCGACCATCGCAAGCGATCGCGCCGTCTCAAGGACGGGATCCTCTGGATGATCCGCGAGCGCGACGGGCAGCGGTTCGCCCTGGCGCTGATCGCGGCGCTCGTCCCGCTCGTCTCCGCCCTCGGGGCGTCGTACGCCGTAGCGCGGGGTCGCGTGGTGCTCCCCGCCCCCGCGGCGACGGCGACGGCCCGCGGCGAGAGGTAGTCATGCTCCTCCCCCTCGCCCTCGAGGTCGCGCGGACGCCGCGGCAGATCCAGCGCGGCCTGATGCGACGCCCGACGGTCCCCGACGGGACGGGCATGCTGTTCGTGTTCCCGGATCTGCAGCACGTCGGCTTCTGGAACAGGGACACGTGGGCGCCGCTGGACGTGACCTACCTCGATCCGGACGGCGTCGTGCTCGAGATCCGGCCCATGCGCTCGATCGGCGAGACGGCGGGCGTGATCGAGCGCTACGACCCCGGGAAGCCGTACCGGTTCGCGATCGAGACGTCGCGCGGCTGGCTCGCGCGGCAGGGCGTCCGCGCCGGGCATCGCTTCCGCCTCGGTCCGTTCCTGTCGTAGGGGCATCCGTGGGACGCCGCCGCATGATGCACCCCGAGGCGCGCCGCGCCCTCCTCCTCCGGGAGGCGGCAGAGCGCTCGCCGGCGCCGACCCGATGGCGTCCGAACGACGGCTGGTGCGTGATCCTCTTCGCCGACGACGGCGGCCGCCGCTACCGCTTCGCGGCCACCTACGACGCCGCCGTCCTCCTCCGCGACGAGGCGCTGGCGGACGGTCGATACTGGCAGGGCGTGATCGAGATGCGCACCATCCGGCAGGTCTGCAAGCCCGCCCAGGCCCGGGCGGACGACATGGCCGACAGGCGGCTCGGCCGTGGTAAGCTGAGCCCATGAGCACAAGCCATTCGCGCGTCGGCGGCGGGGACTGCGACGAGAACGAGGGGCCGCAGGGGGTTCGCGGGCCGCAGGGGTTCCAGGGGGCGCAGGGGACGACGGGCCCGCAGGGGTTCCAGGGGTCTCAGGGCCTGCAGGGCGTGCAGGGGTTCCAGGGGTCTCAGGGCCTGCAGGGCGTGCAGGGGTTCCAGGGGTCTCAGGGCGCGCAGGGCGAGGCCGGCACCGGCGACAGCCTCGTGTCGTTCTCGGGGCTGATCGATCAGACGGTGGGCGAGCAGACCTACTACCTCAGCGACGTTGGAGCAGCGAACGTGATAAGCGTCGTCGACGTCGACGCGCGATACCCGATCGCCTTCGGCGGACCCCCCCCAGACCTTCACCACGATCACGGTGTTCCTTCGACGGACCCTCGTGATCGACGAGTCCGTCATCCCCGAGCTCGTGACGCGCGCCGGCGGCACCGGACCCGAGGTCGCGCTCACGCCGCTCTCGCTCGGCTACGGTCCCACCGACGGAGGTATCAAGCAGGCGTTCGGCGTCTTCGTCGTCCCGGCGGGCGATACGTTCGATCTGCGCGTCAAAGCCACGCTCGCGACGCCCGCGCGGATCAGCGCTACCCTGAAGTGACGTACGCGCGCTGCGGATCGCGCGGCTCGGTCGTGGTAAGCTAAGCCCATGACGACCAGCAGCACGAAGGTACGCGGCGGCAATTGCGACACCTGCGACGCCCAGGATTGCGTCTGTCCGCCGGGGCCGCAAGGGTCCCGCGGCGCGGCCGGCGCGACGGGCGCCACGGGCGCGACCGGCACCCCGGGGATCAACGGTCCTGGTGTTCGAGTGACGCGCGATGCTCCGTTCGAGGTCCCGCTTCCGAACGTGGATACCGCGGTCGTCTTCCAAGCGTCGCGCTTCAACGACCTGCCTCCTCTCTGGACCGTCGGAGCCCCCGATCGGTTCGTGGTCGGAGCGGGCCAGGCGGGCAAGTACCAGATTTCCGGCTCGGTCATCTGGGCCGCCGACACGGGCGTCTTCTACTCGACCTCGATCTTCGTCAACGGCGTTCCGGTCGTGACCTCGACAGACGTCACCACCACGCCGGACGTGCTGGGACAAGAGGTGTCGACGCTCTGGGATCTCTTCCCCGGCGACTTCGTCCAGCTCGTGGTCAGGCACGACAGCCCGCAAGCGCAGACCATCCTCAAGTCGTCGAACGCCTCGCCGGAGCTGTCGATGATACGCGTCTCGACCTAGTCGGGCAGGCGGCAGTCTGGAGCGCGCGACTTGCCGCCTGGCCGTGGTAAGCTGATCTCATGTCGACCAGCAGCAAGAGCATGCGTGGGGGCGACTGCGCCCCCGAAGACTGCGACTGTCCTCCGGGCCCGCAAGGTTCGCAGGGTCCGCGGGGGGCTACGGGCGCCACGGGCGAAGCGGGCACGTTCACGCCGCAGTACGGCTACCTCGTCCGAACGACCGCGACGGTCATCCCCGACAACGGAGACGTAGAGTTTACGTCATCGGACATCGCCAGCCCGGGCGTCAACCTGATCGGCGGTAGCGGCCCCAACGTCCAGATCGTGGACCCGGGGGTCTACGAACTGCACTTCCTCGTGGACGTGAACGAACAGAATCAGTTCGGGATCACCGTCAACGGCGCCGTCCTGGCGTTCGGGATCTACGGCCAGGAGCTGATCAACGCGCAGAACGCTGGGCGGCTGATCCTGGCCGTCAACGCCGGCGCGATCCTCACTCTGCGGAACCTCTCCGGCGGCGCCGTCGCGCTCCAGGCCACCGCGGGCGGCGCGAATCCTTCGATCACGGCTTCCCTCCTGATCGTCAAGCTGGCCGACGCCTGACGCCATGGCGATCCGCGCCGACCAGGTCCTGATCGGAGTCGTCGCGCTGATCGGCGTCGGCGCGGCGTACCTCCTCGCGCGGCCGACGCGCTCGCGCCCCGAGCCGATCCCGCCGGCGCCCGACGTCCCGATCCTCGCCGCGACGCCGATCCCCTTCCCCCAGAACGTCGTCCGCACGCCCGGACGCGCCACGCTTCGCACGGGAGGCGTCTACCGCGGCCGGCTCGAGGGGGCGCCCACGATGGGCGCCCTCGAGGTCGAGAGCGCGCTCCGGTTCGCGGGCTTCCAGCCGCTCGAGATCGCGCTCCGCGCCGCCGACGTCGAGGGCTGGCTCCCGCAGCTCACCGCCGGCGCGACCGGCGGGGCGAGGTTCTTCGTCGCGCGCTGGCTCGGCGCCAGCGGGGTCTCCGTCGCGGTCGACCCGCGGCTCTCCGCGATCGTCCCGACCGCCGACATGGGCGCGAGCCCGCGTCCGCCGGCGCAGCTCACCCCGATCGGCGCCGCGAGGCACTGGTGACGCGCGATCGCTACGAGTCCGCCGTGGCCTCGGTGCTCGTCGC
>Ga0209342_10004128_pt1 | contig 15150 bp, 13 predicted proteins | sample RifCSP16_2_FD_184023 | JGI IMG/M metagenome (GOLD analysis project Ga0209342, IMG submission 184023) | Soil microbial communities from Rifle, Colorado - Rifle CSP2_sed 16_2 (SPAdes) (version 2) | ecosystem: Environmental > Terrestrial > Deep subsurface > Rock core/Sediment | place: Rifle... | reverse complement strand
CCAGCCTTCAAGGCCGGGTTCAGGATTCCGGCTACATCGGTTACCCGGCCTTGAAGGCTGGGCGCCGGTATGACCGCCATGACCGGGGTGAATGCCGTCAGCGCAAGCAGCGCGGCCAGCAAGGGATGAAAATTATTTAACGGTCTCATCGGTCCGCTCCTTTCTGCTGGATGAGTTCGTCCGGAATTTCGTTGTCGGATTTCTTCGCAGGCCCGAATCCCGTCTGAAGAAGTTCCGCCTCCAATGCCGAGAGGCCCCTGAGCAGGGCCTGAAATCGATCTTTCCGGCTCAGATGCGGAGCCATTTGTTGTATCACTGCCTGGAATGCCTTTTGTTCCAGGCGGCCGGCAATGCCGCTGTCCGGCACAATGACCACCCTGCGTTCAAAGAGGCTGACCAGAAGCAGGATGCCGGTTCGGGCCTTGGTGCGGAATAATTCCCGCTCAAAAAAAAATGCACGGGCATACTGGTCGATTTCGGTTTCAGCGCGCACGCGGTCCAGGAAAAGACGGCCGAAGGCCGGCCAAAAAATGGAGAGAAGCGCAAAAATCGCGCCGATGCCGAGGATAAACACCGGAGCGCGCTGCACGCTCCAGACAGCGGTCCAGTCCGGCTGCACTACGGACTGAATCAGCTGGGCTAAGGCGCTTATGGCAACCGCCAAGGCAAAGGCTTTCCAGGGAATTTCAGGATAGCTGTCGCACTTACCCACCACGGTGGCCACCAGTTCTATGCCGGTGCTCCGTTCGATTTTCCCGATAAGGTCATTTAACTGGGTTGTCTGGTCATTATTAAAATACATAGCATTATTTTGATGCGATTTTATTTTATGGGTACATCTGAAAACTGCTTTTTTCATTTTGAAAACATTAAAAAAAGCGATTTTTATTGCGAAAGTGCCCAAAAGTCCCGTTTCATTTAAAACATTTAAAGGTTACGGGAATAAAAAAGTCTTTAGAAGTTTCCTTATATCATGCTATTTTTTTTGTCAAGTTATTTGAAAAAAGGGAACTTTTTATAAAAAATCAGGTCTCACAATATCGCTGCTAGGGAGCTTTAATAATGAAAAATCTAATTTTTAGATGTGCCCATAAAGATGTTGAATAATGCTAAAATAGAAATATGGAAGGAAAAAATAATGATCAGATTAAAGCAGATTTTCATATGCGGAACATTCACGATTTTTTTTCTTTCACTTGCGGGATTTCTTGCCGGAAGCGGTCTTTTTTCTGCAGGTAGGGCAATAGCGCAGGAAGGAGTCAATATCGACGAAATGCTCAACCAGTCGCCGGAAAAAATGCCCGAAAATTATTCTGATGATGAAATAGACCAGATGCTGGAGGATATGCAGCAGATTGACGACTCAACCGATACAGAGGGCAGGGAAGACAGCGTGCAACCGGATATTTCGGATGACGACAGGGCACTCATCGAGGACATAAAAAATAATCCTGAAAAATACGCTGAACAGATCAAAACCATGGCCTGGCTCGATGCCCACCCGTGGGTGGTATGGTCACTCTGTTCCGATTACGTTTGGATAGACGCCAATCCTCATTTTGCCGCCAGGATATACCTCAATTATGATTTCTGGTACCGGTACCCGAAAATAGGCTTTGTCATCGTGAGCAACAGGCCGTTTCTGGTTAGATATCCAAGAATAACCGCTAGGATTTATCTGCATGATGATTGGTTCATCGGACACCCGTTTTGCGCGCGGGAGATTTACCGGAACCATGTATTTTTCGCCCGGTATCCCAAGTTTGCAGACCGGTATTATCGCCATCACCAATGGATGCGCAATCATCCGGGCGTGATAAGGATAGCCTACGGCAACCCGGAATTTTTCAGGGCCCATCCTCAATACCTCGGGCACGTATACGAATACAGGAGGCTCGCCGTTCGCAATCATTTAATCCGACAGGACCGCCTGCCCCCAATGCGCGATCGTTGGAAGCATGAATTTTCCCACGATAGAAACCGTGATAATAAAGCACGCATCAAATACGGACGGCCGGATAAAGGCCGCGACCGGGACAAGGGCAGGACTATCGACAACCGCCGTCAGCCGGACAAGGGCCGCGACCGCGACAAGGGCAGGACTATCGACAACCGCCGTCAACCGGACAAGGGCCGCGAGCGTGACAAGGGCAGAACTATCGACAACCGCCGTCAGCCGGACAAGGGCCGCGACCGCGATAAGGGCAGGACTATTGACAACCGCCGTCAGCCGGACTGGGGACGGGCCATCGACAATCGACCTCAGGGCAGGACCATCGACAATCGCCCCAAGCCCCAACCGGATAATGGTCATAACCGCAAAAGAGGAGACGCAGGACAAAGAGGCGGCGGAGATAAGGGCCGAAACAAATAAGAACCGTTTGCTTACCCGATCCTCACCCGTGCGTCCAGCGCGACTGCGCCTGAGCCGTCTGCAAGTATACGGGCAGGGTTTATATCCAGCTCCTGTATCTCCGGAAATGCAGCCAGAAGGTGGGAAACCCGGAGAATCATTTCGATATAGGCTTCGACGTTTCCCGCCTGCTTCCCGCGAGCGCCTTTCAGTATATTGTATGATTTTAGATCGTTTACCTTTGCCATGATCTCCTGGCGTCCCGCCGGACAGAGAAGAATCTTTACGTCTTTAAAGACCTCGATATAGATGCCGCCGTATCCGAAAAACACCACCGGGCCGAAAGAGGCGTCCTGTCTGCCCCCGATAAACATGTCATACCCTTCGTCCGCCATCTTCATGACCCGCACGCCCTGGAACCGGGCGTCGCTTTTATAGGCAAGAAGGTTTTTCCTGATTGCGCTGAAGCCTTTCTTCACGGAATCGTCATCGGCCAGGCCGACGATGACCCCGCCGGCTTCCGATTTGTGGAGTGCGTCGGGCGACACCACTTTGAGTACCACGGGATAGCCTATGCTCCGGGCATGGGCGACGGCTTCATCCGCTTTTGCCGCCAGAGCCGACGCGGCGGAAGAAATGCCGAACGCGGCCAGCAGCTCCAGCGTCTCCTCGCCGGTGTCGCCTGCATGGGCCGCGATCCATTTTTCCGCAGCCAGCTTGTCCGCGCCCTCCGGCAGCAGGTTTTCACCTGATGAATTGCTCTGCCGCATATGGAAATCGCATTGCTTTTTCAGCGCCCTCATCATCTCCTCGAAGCTGTCGAAGATGGGAAAGTTTATGTTCTTCTTCATGGTCGATATGGTCGCGGACAATCCGAAGATGCACGCCCCCAGAGGCTTCCCCGACGAGAGCATGGTGCCGGTGGCCTCCTTGGAGAGGTCGGTGTGGAACATCTTGTAGAACACGTCCTCGCCGCGCGGCATATGGGGCCACTGGCTCACGAACACGGCGCCGTCCACGTCCTTGTTGTGCATCACCTCGTAAAATATTTTCGCGTACAGGTTGGGATCGTAGATGTCGCCCATGTCAAGGGGATTTGAGAAATTGATGACGCCGGCGTTCGAGAACCCTTTCAGGCCGTTGAAGAAATGCCTCCCTGGATCGGCGAACCGGAACCCGATCTTCTCGCACAGGTCCGCCATCATGACGGTGATGCCGCCGGCGGGGCTCATCATCATCAACCTGTTCCCCCGCATGGGCGGCAGATCGAAGGCTTTCGCCACAGATATGAATTCGTTGAAGTGCGATATCCGGATGATGCCGGCGCGCTCGAAGGCGGCGTCGATGATCTCGTCGTCGTTTGAAAGCGCCGCGGTATGGCTCATGGCGGCCCTTCGCCCGGCCGTGGTTGTGTTGGATTTCAAAATTACGATCGGTTTGTCGATTTTCTCCGCGACGGCGAGCAGGTCTTTGCCGCGCGCTATGCTCTCCAGGTACATGCCGATTATCTTCGTTTCAGGATCGCGTCCGAAGTATTCAAGGAAGTCGACCTCGTCGAGATCGAGCTTGTTGCCGATGCTTGCGAATTTGGCCATGCCCACGTTCTCATCGGTCATGAAGTTCCAGAGCATGAGCCCCACCCCGCCGCTCTGAGCGATGATCGAAAACCCGCCCTTGGGCGGCGTGAAGGAGGGAATGAAGGGGAGGCAGAGACCATTGGCCGTATTCGCCACGGTAAGTCCGTTGGGTCCCACGAAGCGGATGCCGTGCTTTCGCGACTTCTCGAGGAGGAGATCGGCGAGCTTCTGTCCCTCCTGGCTCAGCTCGTTGAACCCGCCGGATGGAATGGCCATCCATCTGACGCCGAATTCGCCGCATTCATCCACGAGTTCAGGTATGAGCCTGGCAGGCACCAGGGAATAGACCAGGTCGGGGACGACGGGAAGATCGCGCACGTTCTTGAACATCCTGATTCCGTTGACTTCGAGTTCTTCGGACCGCGAGTTTATCCCGAGAATCCTTCCCTTGTATCCCCATCGAATCAGGTTTTCGAGCACCAGCTTGGGGATATTATTGGGCTTCGATGATAGGCCGATAATGGCGAGAGACTGTGGGTAAAAGAGCTTTTCCATGAAGTCCTCCTCTGTTAACGGAAACGCAACACCAGCTCAATTTTCAATTAATATTCATACAAACATATCGCGGCGCATGCTTCGCCGGCGTGCCGGTCTCAGCAGCCGGTTTCAGTCCGCGGCGATCATGACATTGAACCATGAATGACTTTCTTCACTTTTCCTTTTAAAACATTTCTCGCGCTGATTTTCATGTCGGTCCTCCTCATGTGATATGTGCTTCAATTAATTATTAATTGCTGCTGCCTGCCTGCCTGCCTGCTATATGTCCCTCACCTTTATCTTCATTTTGAATTTTTCTACGCTTTCCCTGATGACAGAGCCCGCGCCGGGCGAGATATCTCTGCTGGCGGACGGATAAGCGCCCGGCTTTTTTATAAAGTGGGTAAGTATCTCCAATACGGCGCCGGTATCCGCTCCGTGAAGCACGCCGGCGATTTTTTTCATGTCAACCGGTATGTCGATCGTATCCCCTGATGCGACACAGCCGCTCCCGAGTAGAATGAGAAAGAGGGCTGAACGGGCCAGCCGGGCCTGGCCGGCTTTTTCCTTATCGAGGTCCTGGATATTTTTGAACAGGACCTTTTCCGACATCTGTACGCGCGTCGCCAGCTTTTCCAGCAGGTTCATAGCGAATTCAGTATTGTTCCGCACCAGTGCGTTCAGGTTCTCGCGGCCGGCAACCGCGATCACGGAGTCAGTGACGCATCGGGCCGTTTCAGAGCGCTTGCTTTTTCCAATGGCGGCCATTTCGCCGAAGATTTCTTCGTCCTCAATGGTATCCAGGGTGATGATTTCCCCTTTCTCTTTGGTCTTGTAAAAAATGATTTTTCCTTTTTTAAGCAGATAAAATTCAGTCGCCTTGTCGCCCTCGTTGTAGATGACCGTTCCCGTCGGCATGATGCGAATGTCCTGCATCGTGGTTATGGGACGCATAAACAGCTTCCTGATCGACTCGAACCCGGGCAGCTTCAGGTTGAACACGATCCCCTTGAAGAGCCGGAAGAGGGTGTATCGAATCATAAACAGAAACGCGAATCGGGATGAGGGGTCCGTAATCCGGATGACCGAACCGCGCGGGGCATGCGGATTTGTATGGTTTTCCCATACGATGACACCGTCAATTTCGTCGGAAGAAAATGTAGAGCATTCAAAGCGTATGGTTTTTTGCGTGCCAATGCCGAGTGGCTCCGCTGTCTGGAGGAAACAGCCGGTTGACGTTATATGATAGGTGACGAGCACCTCTTCGAATTCGCCTTTTTTGGTTACTTCCACGTCCGATATGACCGGTATCTTGATCTTGCTGCTTTTGAAAAAGTTCGGGTTCACCGCGCCGACAAGGATGAGGATCATGCTGATTGAAAAGGGGAAAATGCCGAGCACAATGATTTGATCCTGGTGCGTGATCTGGAGACCCATTAACTGGATGATTTCAGTCCTGAAGGTGAGTCCGAAAAGCGCCATGACCATGAAGGCTATCACGAATATAAAGCGTATGAACCCGGGCCGCCACTGGAAGAAAGGTTCGGGAATCCGGTCGGGTGTTCCCATTGACTGAAGTATCCAGCGCTCGTATGACGGCTGGCTCAGGATAATATGCCAGTCTTCGAAGCGAAGGCCGAGCGCCTTTACGACGTTCAGGGGAAGTATGGTTTGAGAGCGCGCCATCAGTACTTCAAGGGTGATGACCAGGAAAATCAGCATAGGCGAGGCCAGGTACGAAGAATATCCTCCGAACAGGATTACGGTGTCGAAGCTACCGTGCAGAACTATGGGGACAATCAATGCCACTATGGTATAATACGAGCGATTGGTCCACGTTTCGCTCATCTTCCGCAGGCCCAGGAAATATCCCATGATCCCGCAGGTGGTCATGTGCAGCGGCACCGAAAAGAGGATTCTCACGGCTATGATGGAGAGGCCGTAGCTCAGCGCATAGGATACGTTTTCCACCGTTGAAAATCCGATCCCGAACATCATTGAGGACAGGATCGATTCCAAGAGACTGAAGTTGGGATAATACAACTGTATCAAAATAATGATGCAGAACGCGCCGATTTTTTCAAGGGCCGCAGCCTTTACAAAGCCGGCGAATAACGGGCTGTTCATGGCGAGGCCTTGAAACAGGTACGGGGATGCGAGCATGATAAGCAATGCAAAGACTATGCCCGATATCAAAGATTCCGCGTGTTTCAGATATTGGGGCCTGAACGTGAAATACCGGTAATAGATTAAATAAAAAACAGGGGCCGGTATAAGCGCGATAAGTATTTTTTCCCAGGTCATTGAATTTCTGTTGCTGCGCGGCTAGTACCGGCTCGGCCGGGTTACAGTATGCCCTGCAGCGAGGAGAGTTGCAGAATCCGTTTTACATTTTCTGAACAATTCAAAATAATGAGATTTTTCTCTATTTCTTTAAGCTTTTTTTTCAGCGTTAACAGCGCCCGTATGCCCGATGAATCGATATAATCGACGAGCGACAGGTCGACCTCCACATCCTTATCGTAACTGGGAATGTTGGCGATCTTATCGGTGAAGGGTTTCAGGGTTGTGGATTCCAGATTGCCTTCTATGTTTATTTTAACGAGTTCACTGGTTTGATTAATCCTTATCTTCATTTTTCTCCCCTTGTCTTAAACATTCGGCATTTAATGGCCTCAAACGCTGACGTGTGGCGATTATGAGTATTATAATAGGCATTGTATAATATGTCAACAATCTTTATGTAGTCGAAAGCTGAAAGTCGAAAAGTCGAAAGCTACTGATACGAAAATGGAATAATCAAAAGATATTATTGCTTGGCGAAAGCGATTTTGGACTTTGGACTTTGATCGACTTTCAACTTTCGACTTGCCATAAGCTATTTTCAGTATAAAACAAATTCTCCGATGCCCAGAAGCTGGCCTCCGGCCGTCCAGACTTCCACGGTATACCGACACGGGCCCTCCATGATGGTGCGCCTGGACCAGGTGCCGAATCCTTCCTTTCTGCCTCCCTGGATTTCGCTTAATGAAATCGTCAGGAGCTTGATGCCGTTACAGTACCACACATGGTTGATTTTCTCTGAAAGCCCCCGCGGCGCGAATATGGATGAATAAAAATAGACCTCTGAAACGGAATCCGCCTTTGCCTTCCTGAAAGGATCCACGGGGCGGAATTGATCGATCTCACGACAAGCCGTGGCCCGGGTGAGCATTAATGGTGAAGGCGGGATGAGGCTCCTTCCGAACCAGAGCAGGGCGAAGAAAAGTGCGATGCCCAGGAAAAATATGAGAGTGTTCTTTTTGTTTTTCATCATGTCAATATGCGGAAATACAAACAGCACCACCGCCATCGCTGCAATGCCGCCCGACATAAGCAGGCTCCATATGTTGCGCATGCCGAAGAGTATCGGGAAAAGGAAATTGAGCACGCAGAAAAAAGTAAGAGCGTAGAAAAGGGAGCTCCGCAGGGGGTGTTTCGCCACCACGCGCTGGTACAGGTTATACCAGCCGGCGATGATGGTGACTCCTGCGATCACCGGGGCGAAGAGAATGTTCCGCGAGGGAAAGGTCATCGACTCGAAATAAAAGGGGAGCACGAACAGCAGCATGTTGTTCAGAAGGAATATAAGCGCCGTGTCCCAGAGGGCCGTCATGGCGCTCTTTTCTTCTTTTAAAAGATATAGCCGGGAGGTGATATAGAAAAAGGCAAATATGGCGGAGACGATTGCCACGGGCACGTACTCGAACCCTTTTTTGAACAGAAAAATTACCAGGAGGGCGATGACCAGCGAGATAAACGGCTGGAACTTCATGAGCCGCTGGATTCCCGGGGGCCAGTTCACAAAAATTGCGCCCAGATATTGCAGCATGCCCCGCAAACCCGGGGGATATTCGCTTCGTGGCGGAATGCCATCAGTATAATAGCGTTTTAACGTGCCGATCATATTGTGAATAAAATATATTATTCCCTTATCACTCATTCTGATTTTTTTATGTTGCTGTTATTATTTTCCTATCATTTCCTCGACTTCTCCGGAGCCCTCTTTAATAAAAATTTTCTTCATCTTTGGCAAACTCTTTGAGAAGCCTGAGGAACTCTCCCGCATGTACTTTTTCTTCATCAGCAATGTCATTTAATTTCAACATGATACGGTATGATCGCCCTGCCGACGATCGCCGCGAGCGTCCGCAGATTACTTCTTACCCGGCTCAGGGTGCACCATGATGTCGGCGTTGGGCAGGGTCTCTTGTATTTTTTTTTCGATTTTATCAGTCAGCTCGTGGGCGCTGTTGAGGCTCTGCTTGCCGTCGGTCAGGATGTGGATGTCGATGAAAAGACGCGGTCCTGATGAGCGGAACCGGATGTTATGGCAGTCCATGACGCCGGGGATCTCCTCGACTGTTTTTTTTATTTTCGAATACAACCCGCGCGGCGCTGCGTCAAGGAGCGCCTGTACCGTGCGGATCCCGAGCCGAATGCTGACGATGCTGACGATAAGCGCTACGATAAGAGCAGCCACCGCGTCGGCCTTTTCCAGAAAAAACCATTCCGGCTTCATTTCGGCGACTTTGACGAAGATCAGGCCGAGGATGACCACGGCCGAGCTCCAGATGTCGGTGCTGAAGTGGAGGGCGTCCGCCTCCAGCGCCTGGCTGTTGTGCTTCCGCGCGGCGCGGTACAGCACCCGCGACCGGGAAAAGTCGATGATGATGGACACCGCCATGATGATGAAGGCCCAGACCGACGCCTCCACGGCGACGGTCTTGAAGAATATCCGATTGATCGCTTCGTAAATGATCCATCCGCAGGTAATCAGGAGGAGGAACGTCTCAAACATGGCGGAAAGGTTCTCCACTTTTCCATGGCCGTAGAGATGGTCCTGGTCGGCCGGGCGCACGGCGATGCGTATGGCCAGGTAGGTGACGATGGCCGCAATGAGGTCAAGGGCGGAATGGGCGGCCTCAGCAAGGAGGCCCAGGCTTCCCGTGGAAATGCCCACAACAATTTTGAAGGTGGTGAGGCCGACTGCGGCTATGACGGACGAAATCGCCGCTGTCCGCTTTTCGCGTTCTGCGTGGGCCTGCTCGTCGGTAAGAATGTTATTTCGAAATTTTCTCATTGTTCTTTTTTTCGTTTCGCGTCGCTATGAGTGACAGTATAATCGAACCAGCCAGTATTATACCCACCACCGCCAGGGCTATGGAGACGGGAATTTTGTAGAAATCGGATATGAGCATCTTCACGCCCACGAAGACGAGAATGATGGAAAGACCGTAATTGAGGAACTTGAACAGCTTCATGATCCCCGATACGGCAAAGTAGAGGGCGCGGAGTCCCAGTATGGCAAATATGTTCGATGTGAATACGATAAAAGGGTGAAGGGTGATGGAAAGGATCGCCGGAATGGAGTCAACGGCGAATACGATGTCCGTGGTCTCGATGACGATGAGCACCACGAAGAGGGGCGTGGCGACCAGCTTTCCCGCCTTTTTGATGAAGAATTTATTGCCCTTATAATCATAATCGACCGGATAGAGTTTGTTGAATGTCCGGAGAACGGGATTCCTTTCCGGATGGATTTTCTTCTCTTTCGCGAATGCCATCTTGATTCCGATGTAGATAAGAAACGCTCCCAGGATGTAGATGACCCAGTGGAGGCGCTGGATGAGGGCGACTCCGGCAAAGATGAACACGGCACGCATGATGATGGCGCCCAGAATGCCCCAGAAAAGGACCTTGTGCTGGTACCGGGGCGGCACGCTGAAATAGGTAAATATGATTATGAAGACGAAGATATTGTCCACGCTCAGGGCTTTTTCGATCAGGTAGCCGGTGAGGAATTCAAGGGCGTAATCGAATCCCATGTAAAAGTATATGCCGACGTTGAATAAAAGCGAGAGCGCGATCCAGAAAAAGGTCCAGAGCAGGGCTTCCTTGATCTGGATCTCATGGTCTTTTTTCTGCAGCACCTTGAGGTCGAGGATCAGCATCCCGGCAATGAATAGGAGGAATCCAATCCATAACAGCGCCTGTGTCATTTGTATACTCCTTATGCACTGAACATATATCGAGTTATATGAAAAACTGCCGTACACCATTGCTGACGTTCAGATCATTTTCCGCAAGCAGGCCGCATACACATCATGCTTTTGTTAATATATGCATAGTCCCTTCAATCCCCGGTCCGAATGTAATTATATCGAAGGGATTTATTTAGTCAATATTAATGCTTCGAGTCCGGAATTAATGTTGATGGCTTATTTGATAATAATGTGCCGTTGTTTTTGAAATCGCATGCGAAGAACCTGGTACAAAATGGGGGTCACCGAGATCAGAACGATCGCAACGATCACCAGTGAGAAATATTTTTTCACGAACGGCAGGTTGCCGAAAAAATATCCCGATAGAACAAAAATGGCCGGCCAGAGGATACCGCCGCATATATCATAGGCGAGAAAACGCGGGTAGGTCATCCTGCCGAGGCCTGCCACGAAAGGCATGAACGTACGTATGATGGGGACAAATCTGCCGAGAATTACGGTCTTGCCACCGTGCCTTTCATAGAATTCGTGCGTTCGGTCCAGATATTTTTTGTTGAGAAGGGGCACGTTTTCCCTGTGGAAAATTTTCGGGCCCACGAAGTGCCCGACCCAGTAATTTACGTTATCCCCCACGATTGCGGCGCTCGAAAAGATAATGAGCAAAAGCGTCACGTCAAATGATCCGATCGCCGCCAGCGCGCCCGCGGCGAACAGAAGCGAATCGCCAGGCAGGAAGGGTGTGACCACAAGACCTGTTTCGCAGAATATGATCAGGAAGAGGATCACATAGGACCATATCCCGAAGCTCTGAATGATCATGTCCAGGTATTTGTCGACATGGAGAATTATATCAATGAAGGTCAGCAGTATTTCCAAAGAATTATCCTTTCAAAATTTCTTGCTGGGGATGTCTACTGCCGTATGTGGAAGAGGGATTCCAGCAGGCAATAGGTGTGAAACGCTATTTGGAGGTGTCTTCTTTGTCAAGACAATATATAATTAGTTGATTGAGACAAATCATTCACTGCAGCTTCAATTGTGTAAGAATAGGAGATCGGGGGGATGGAAGAAATCGGGGAGATATAATAAAGTAATTAGGGGGGGGAAAATGATAATTATATACTGCTTGTAATATGTCTCATAGCGGTTGTTTGCCGGCAATTTGAGAAAGTGGCCGGGTGAACAAAAATAATTATTGATTAATTTGCGAATTCGAGTTGACAGCTCAGGGAGCTTTTGTACACACTATATGGTTGCAATTGCGGCCATTCTGTTTGCTGTCTGTTCAATTCTCGCGGGTACTTGGGGAGGTCGTATGCAAAAGCGTAAAGTTTTCACACGCTATGATTATGAAAGAATCTATGAATTTATCCGGAGTGGAGACGTTGATTTCGCCATAGACATAAGAAATATAGATACGCTGAAGCACGATCTCGAGCATTCCCGGCTTGTGGATTCCCAGGAAATCAGGCCTAATGTGATCACCATGAATTCGAAATTCTGTCTGAAGGACCTGGGCAACGGCAGGAAAAGAGTATGCTCGCTGGTGTTTCCAAATGACTGCACTGATTCTGATACGATAAATGTATTTTCGGGTATGGGCATGCAAATACTCGGCAGTACGATCGGCACGGTCATTAAAAATAACCCCGACAGCGATCAGTATTTCGTCATTGAGGAGATAGTATACCAGCCGGAAGCCGCGGGTCATTATCACCTGTAAAAAAAATTCTCTACCTACCAGGAAACCAGCCAGCGACTGCCATCTTTGACCAGTTTTTTCGCTTTAATTCCTTTCATCATCTCCAGCGCGTCGTGGTAATCTATTCTTGAAATTACGTATTTATCCTCACTGCCCCCTACCAGATGCTCATACCGGTATTCATCTGCGTAGAGCCTGCAGCACAGGGGGCACTTCAATATATGCCAGGTCGATTTTATGAGGATAAACTCCTCAAGTTTTGAAACCTCGTCGGGCAGAGTGCTGAATTCATTCCGGGCAGGCGCATCCACCTTGCTCACGCTGTCCGGCAGGTTTTGGCAAATAGGGCAGTCCGAGATTTTTTTTCCCGGATTTTCCGAAGGTCCCAATATCATTTTAATGTTTTCTGCCGTATATAGGTATTCCATTCTTTAGCTCCGGTTTACACCCTTACCGCCGGTACGGGATAAAAGAAGATTCCCTAGTAGAATATAATAGTGCCATAATAAAGCAATTCATTTTTTATTCCATATCTCCTCTTTATCTCCCCGATCCCCTAATCTTACCCTGGGTTTGGGTTGTTTTGTGGAGTTTGAGTTCTTTAAAATGCGGGTAATGTTTAGCATCGGACAGGTGGAGTCTTATATTGGATTACCCTAAATTTAACTCATACCCCACCAGGGCTTCAAAAAAGGGGATAAAATTTTTCTTGCATAAATGCATCCGTCTGGTTAAACATGCCTACGCTTCAAATCGATATCGTGACTATTTTCGTAACAAGTGCTCAGTTGCTCACACTAAGAAAACAAAAAAAAGAGCGAGGCATCGCGTTTATCATGAATTCAATATTAAGCGAGATTAAACTGATAGTTGTTGAAAACAGGAACATAACCGTTCTGGGAGCGGCACTTACCCTGCTGCTTGCGGTCTACCTCATCGGGTGGCATTATACGATCATTACCTTCGGATCATTTTACGCCGTACTTGATGTTGCCGACAGCTTTATACGGCGAGCCATTTATTATTTGCTGGAGAGCGCTATTATAGCTAGCATTGTATGCGCCGCCATGATCGCTATAAAAAAAGCCATATTTAAAAAAATCGTCATCGGCATCGTCCTGTTTCTGTTCGCCGGTTCGGAGATTATCCGGATGTTTGACTGGGGCGCGCTCTATTTCAACGGAAACCATATAGACAGCAACTTCTGGGCGCACGCTTTTTACACAGATGGCCTGGTTTTCCTCTATACAAAGGAGTCGATTATGATCTATGCGACCGCAATCATCTTTTTTGTATTGATACTCTATATACTAAAAAAAATGTATTTGTATACTAGTCAGGGGAGATAAGCGGTGAAAACAAAGCTGACGATAATCGTTACAATCATAAATTGCACCGTGGCGCTGGCAATCGGCGTATCGATATATTCAATGATGTCCCGGGGAGGATTTGCGCGCCAGGGACACGCAGGCCAGCAGACCGCGGGCAGTGATGCCCGGACATCCGGAAATGACAGCATCGGCGTCAATTTTGACAAAAAAATTCTGATGGATCGCGATAAAACCATGAAGTCGATCAAATCCATGAATGAGAATTTTTTTAAGATGAAGAACGATGACCCCCTCATTTACACCAGGCTGCCTGAACGGGAATTTTTTAATTCCCTATTTAGCTATTTTTTTCTGACCCACATCCTGAGCGCGAAGGCGGTCACGCTGGACAAAAAGACGGTGCAGGGGTTTAAGAAAGACGGGATGCTCCTGTATTCGATAGACCAGAAATATCCGTTTATGAAAAAAAGCATTTACCTGGACAGGAGCCGTAAATCTGCAAACAAACCGGTCGTGCGGGTCGGCACCAATGTCATTATTGTTTTTATCGAATCGCTTTCCGCATTTTTCCTCAAGGAGGAAATTCACGGCGTAAAGGGCCTCATGCCCAATATCAGAAGCATGGGGCGGGATTCATATTCCTTCGACAACATGTACAATACCAGCTTTCCCACCATCAAGGGACTCATCGCGGCGCTCGGCTCGGCTATCTATCTACTTGATGAGAACATCGGCGGGACGCGGATTCCGATTCCCTGCCGCTTCCTGTTTCTGTCGAATATACTGAAGGCGCGGAATTACGCCACCGTCCACATACAGGCCGGGAGCGAGCGCTTCATCGGCATGAGCGACTTCTTCACGAAAAGAGAAGGGTATGATTCCTTTTACGGCAGCGAGAGCCTGGCCCTCGACAACATCAGCAGCTTGCGGAGGGGATTTGGGGTTGACGATGATACGCTGTTCGACTTTGTCGTTGGCTGGCTGGATAAGTACTCCGGTGAGAAGCCGTTGCTGCTGACCATCCACACCATCAACTCGCATCCGCCTTTCAAGGTTAAATACAAGCACCCCGATGCCCGGGAAAATGACATGCTGAACGCGCTCTACTCCACCGACAGGGCGTTTGGAAAATTCTGGGATTACTTTAAAAAATCAAAATACCGGAACAATACTGTGGTGATCCTCACCGCCGATCACGCGATGGGGAACAACAAGGAGTATATAGAATTCGTGAAAAACTTCGAAGATTATTACCATCCCTATTTCGATGTAATTCCATGCTTCATGCATTTTCCGGGCGGCGCGTGGAACGGCGCGACCAACAAAACGCCCTGCGTGAGCCTGGATCTTCTGCCCACGATACTTGACATGATGAACCTTGATATGGCGAATCCATTCATGGGCCTCTCCATATTTTCAGAGCGCCCGTATTATAAAAGAAAAAATAACTCGGTTGCGGACTTCAAGAACCTTGATGCGAAGAAGATAGCGGAGGCCAAGAAGCTTATATCATTTTTCCTCAACCTGTATCGGGAAGACCGTATACTTCCCAAGGATTATACGGTGAAGACGTTTTAATGTGTCCGGGACAGCCGATCATGCATGA
>Ga0209342_10004127_pt1 | contig 15151 bp, 12 predicted proteins | sample RifCSP16_2_FD_184023 | JGI IMG/M metagenome (GOLD analysis project Ga0209342, IMG submission 184023) | Soil microbial communities from Rifle, Colorado - Rifle CSP2_sed 16_2 (SPAdes) (version 2) | ecosystem: Environmental > Terrestrial > Deep subsurface > Rock core/Sediment | place: Rifle... | reverse complement strand
TCCTGCAAAGTCACGGCAGATGAGCCGAGCGCAAGGGACAGGTCCCTTGCGAGCGGTGAATTAATGCCCAGGAGCCTCGCGTACTCCATAGCCTTGCCGACGCCGACCTCTTTCAGGACTTTAATGGTTATTATGTTCCTTGAGCGGGCTACAGCCTCCCTTATGGTAGTGGGGCCGTAGAACTGCTCGTCATAGTTCCTGGGCCTCCACGATGTCTCCTTCTCAGCGTCGTCGAATACCAGGGGAGCGTCCATGACGATGCTCGCAGGGGTGAAGCCGTTGTCCATCGCCGCAGTATAGATTATGGGCTTGAAAGAAGAGCCGGGCTGCCTCTGGGCCTGCACAGCCCTGTTGAACTGGCTCTTGGAGAAATCCGCGCCGCCTACCATCGCCCTTACAGCTCCTGTCTCGGTCTCTATGGCCAGGAGCGCAGCCTGTACTAAAGGCTCCTGTTCAAGCCTCAAGGATATCGCGGCTGAAGCGTCGCTGGGCGCTTCTTTCACCGCGACCTGTATGACATCCCCCGGCTTGAAGAGCCGGGAAAGCTCCTCCTGTTTGCCTCCGTCAGGCTCTCTCGTGGGATTGTAGAGCTTTGCCCATGCCATGTCAGGGGCGGATATTACGGCGCGTCTCGAACCCATTACTACGCTAAGGCTCCTGTCCTTCTGGTTGAAGGCCGCCACCGCAGCCATGTAATACCTGCCGGGCGAGGGCGGGTCAAAGAGGAATTTCCTGTCCAGCTCTTTGTTGAATGCGGCAATCTCTTCGTCGGATTTGAGCGTTTTTACAGGGCCCCTGTAGCCGCGCCTCTTGTCGTATTCGCGAAGCCCCTCGTCAACGCCCCTGTTTGCCGCCTTCTGTGCCTCGACGTCCAGGGTAGTATGTACCTCGAGCCCGCCCTTGTAGAGCAGGTCGTTGCCGTACTTCGCCTCGAGATACTTCCTGACCTCTTCAGTGAAGTAAGGGCCTACCCAGAGGGAATCCGAACGCTTCGGCATGAGCACGATCTTCCCGGAAGCGGCCCTCTGGGCCTGCTCAGGGGTTATGAACTTCTCCTCTGCCATGCGGCCCAGCACATATTCCTGCCTGCCCTTGGCCAGTACCATGTTCTCGTACGGGGAGTACTTGCTCGGCGCCTTGGGAAGGCCCGCGAGCATCGCGCCCTCCGAGATGCTTAAGCTGCTTATGTCCTTGCCGAAGTAGGTCTCTGAAGCGGTCTCAATGCCGTATGCGCCGTTGCCGAAGTATATCTGGTTGAGATAGAGATGGAGTATCTCCTCTTTATTGAGGTTCTTCTCTATCCTGAAGGCCATTATGGCCTCCTTTATCTTTCTCGAGATGGTCCTTTCAGAAGAGAGAAAGAAGCTCTTGGCGACCTGCTGGGTTATGGTGGAGCCGCCCTGGACGACCCGGCCTGCCTGCAGGTTCTTTAGAAATGCCCTTAAAATACTGGTATAGCTTATGCCCTCGTGCTCGTAGAACCTGGAGTCCTCGGCGGCGATAAAGGCGGCAATCACGTGCCTGGGCACCCGGTCTATATTGACGACGATCCTTCTTTCGATGTAGAACTCGCCTATGAGCCTGTTGTCATGGGACCAGACCTTTGTGACCAGGTTGGGGTGGTAGTCCTGGAGGGTGTCCAATGCAGGCAGAGTGCGTGTAAAATAGAAGTATGTCCCCAGGCCAACGGCTGCAAAGGCCAGGCATAGCGCAAGCAGTATCTTTACTAACCTCATCCGGAAATGATAACAGAAAAGAGGCTCTCAAAGCAATCGCAAATACCTCCCGAAATCCTTTAAATTTCAGTTGAAATCACGGTTTGAGACTTCGATGGCTATTGAAAATTCGGGGTGTTTGCGTTAAATTGGATTGATATGGTAAGGCTCGAAGATATCCTTGAGAAGGTAGCGGCCTACAGCCCCAGGGCTGACCTCGACCTCATAAAGAAGGCCTATGTGGTCTCCGGTGTGCTCCACCAGGGCCAGATAAGGCAGTCCGGAGAGCCTTATCTTACGCACCCCATCGAAGTAGCCAATATCCTCGCTGACCTCAAAATGGACGTGCAGAGCGTGGCGACCGGCCTTCTGCATGACACCGTCGAAGACACCCATACTACCCTTGAGAGGCTCGAAGAGCTCTTCGGGCCCGAGATAGTCGGCCTGGTAGACGGGCTCACGAAGCTGAGCCGCATGACCTTTGACAAGAAGGCGGACCACGAGGCCGAGAACTTCCGCAAGATGATCCTTGCCATGGGCAGGGATATCAGGGTCATCCTCATAAAGCTCGCTGACAGGCTCCACAACATGAGGACCCTGGGTTCGATGACTCCTGAGAAGCAGAGGAGGATAGCCCAGGAGACTATCGACATCTACGCGCCTCTCGCGAACAGGCTCGGTATGGGCTGGATGAAGACCGAGCTCGAAGACCTCGCCTTCATGTACCTTGAAAAGGAGAAGTACGCCGAACTCAAGGAAAAGCTCGCCATAGCCCTCAATATCAAAGAAAACTTCATCGGCACCGTAAAGGAGCAGATAGAGGCGAAGCTGAAAGAGAACGGCGTCGAAGGCGACGTTACGGGCAGGCCGAAGCACCTCTACAGCATTTACAAGAAGATGAAGGGGCAGGACGTAGAGGTAGACAAGATATACGACATCATGGCATTCAGGGTGATAGTCAAGAACCTCAAGGACTGCTACGGGGTCCTCGGCATAGTACATTCCACCTGGAAGCCCGTTCCCGGCAGGTTCAAGGACTACATAGCCATACCCAAGCTCAACATGTACCAATCTCTGCACACGACGGTCGTCGGCCCGTATGGCATACGGATGGAAGTGCAGATACGCACCGAGGAGATGCACAGGGTAGCCGAGTACGGCATTGCCGCGCACTGGAAGTACAAGGAAGGCAAAGGCGTCGAGGACAAGGACGAGAAGAGCTTCGCGTGGCTCAGGCAGTTGCTGGAATTCCAGAGGGACTTGAAGGACTCTGACGAGTTCATGGACTCTCTGAAGGTAGGGCTCTTCCCCGAGGAGGTCTTCGTATTTACGCCAAAGGGCGACATAAAGCAGTTCCCCATGGGCGCGACCCCGGTCGACTTCGCGTATTCCATCCACACGGACATAGGCAACACCTGCGCCGGCGCAAAGGCGAACGGCAGGATGGTGCCCTTGAAGTACGGCCTGAAGAACGGCGACATCGTAGAGATAATGACCTCGCAGAGCCATAATCCATCGAAGGACTGGCTCAAGTTCGTCGTCAGCTCAAGGGCAAAGGCGAGGATAAGGCAGTGGATTAAGACCGAGGAGAGGGCCAAGTCCATTGAGCTCGGAAAGGAGCTCCTTGAAAAGGAGATCTCCAGGCACGGCCTCGAGCCCGGGAAGGTCCTTAAGACGGACGAGCTGGAGAAGGTGGCTGCCGCTTTGAGCATTCAGGGCGCCGAGAGCCTCCTTGCATCCGTAGGCTACGGCAAGCTCTCCGTTTTTACGGTCCTCGGCAAGATGCTCCCGCATGAGAAGCTCAGAGACAGCCAGAAGTTCTCCTTCAAGCGGATGTTCGACAAATTGAAGCCCGGCGAGAAGGACAACCGGAGCGCCATCATGGTGAGCGGCGTCGATGACGTGCTGGTGAGGTTCGCCAAGTGCTGCAACCCTCTGCCCGGCGACGAGATAGAGGGCTTCATAACCCACGGCCAGGGCGTGGCCATACACGCCGCAGGCTGCCAGACCTTGCTGCACATCGACCGCGACAGGAGGATAGAGGTCGCCTGGGACAAGAAGGCCAAGGTAAAGAGGCCTGTGAGCATACAGGTCGTCTCGAGGAACGAGAAGGGCCTCCTTGCCGAGATGTCCAACGCTATCAAGAACGCGGATTCGAATATCACAAGCGCGAACATAAGGACAGACCAGGAGGACAAGGCTGTCTGTACCTTCGAGGTGGAGGTAAGCGACGCCAACCACCTCAAGTCAATAATATCCGCGCTTAAGAAGATAAAGAAGGTCATCAAGGTCGAGAGGATAAAGGGCGGGGCGCAGGCAGAGGGAGTATCGTAAACTAAGCCGTAGTCATGCGAAGATTTTTTTCCTCACCCTTGACAGGGGAGGACTAAGGTGGTGGTGAATGCACGCTTTACACCCTCCCCTCATTCCCCTCCCATCAAGGGAGGGGAGAGTGAAATGTCCTGTGTGGCAGCATATTTCTTGTGAGGTGCTATGAAAAAGGAAGAGATAAAAAGCCAGAGGGCGCCGGGTGCAATAGGCCCGTACTCGCAGGGAATAAGGATGGGAAGGTTCCTCTTCCTCTCCGGCCAGATACCGATCGAGCCGTCCTCAGGCGAAGTGCTCTCGACCGAAATAGGGCCTCAGACCAGGCAGGTGCTGAAAAATCTTCAGGGAGTCCTCGAAGAGGCGGGCGCGAGCATGAAGGACGTGGTCAAGACGACCGTTTACTTGAAGGACCTCTCGAATTTTTCCGAGATGAACGGCGTCTATGGGGAGTTCTTCAGCGCCCCGTATCCGGCGAGGGCTACCGTCGAGGTCAGCGCTTTGCCAAAGGGTGTAGAGGTAGAGATAGACGCGATAGCAGTAGCGGGGGATGAGGAATAAAAAAGGCCTGCCGCTTCCGGCAGGCCTTAATGTGATGACAGGTTAAATCAGGCGGCCTTTATAACAGACCCTGAACGGAGACACCTGCTGCAGACCCTGATCTTCTTGACCTGGCCGTTCCTTACAGCCTTTACGGTCTGAAGGTTCGGGTTCCACCTTCTCTTGGTCTTGTTGTTGGCATGGCTGACGTTATTCCCGAAGGAAGGGCCTTTTCCGCATATTTCACATGTAGCTGCCATGGTGATTACCTCCAAAAATTATTGAATTTGTATTTTTAGCATAACAGCCCGTGTATTGCAAGTTTTTTTTAAAATCCTTTTGGGTAAAATAGGTTCCCCGACGCGCCTTGAGTGCGCCATACCGGATGAAGAAAACGAAAATAATCATAATTTCTGGCATATTGGCCTTCTTTGCCGCCTCAGCCTGGCTCTTTCTCGATTTCGTGAAAGATACGAGGTCATACAGGTCTGTTGGCAGGGGCGCTGACGCAATCGTCGTCCTCACGGGCGGCCGGGGCAGGACAGCGGAGGGGCTTACTCAGCTCAGGAAGGGCAAGGGCGGGGTACTCATATTGAGCGGCGTGCACGAGGACGCTGACCTCGATTCGATATTCCTCAACAGGGTGAACACGGTCGAGCGCACGAACATAGTCCTTGAGAAGCGTTCTACCAGCACATACGAGAACGCAGTAGAGGTGAGAAAGATACTGGAGGAGAGGGGATTGAAGTCGATGGTCCTTATCACCTCAGGCTACCACATCAAGAGGGCCCATTATATCTTCACCAATGTCATGCCGCCGGAAATTGCGGTAGAGTCCTACAGCGTGATGACGCCCAACTTCGATACCGAGAGGTGGTGGTCGGGCAAAAGCCTGGGCCTCCTGGCAATAGAGTTCCTCAAATACTACTGGTATGTGGGAAAGTTTGCCGTCCTTGGCCCGCCGGCCCTCCCGAAGATAGCCAATGCCGCTGCTTAAAAAAAATTCCCTCTTGTTTTAAGGGGGGAATAAAAGAGCTACAGTTCAACTCGGTATCAGATCTCGATACTCTCTCCGGGCTTCATGACATTTACCTTTACCGGTTTTCCGGCGAGCACAAGCCTGAAGGCCTCCGGGTCCTGCCTTATTACATCGAATGTATTGTAGTGCATGGGGATGACCATCTTGGGCTTCAGGAAGCCTACTGCCCTTGCCGCGTCCTCTATGCCCATCGTGAAGTTGTCGCCTATGGGGAGCATTGCGCAGTCTATTTCATTGATCTCGCCGATGAGCGCCATGTCAGAGAAAAGGCCTGTGTCCCCGGCGTGGTAGACGGTCTTGCCGCCCATGGTCACGATAAAGCCGCACGGGTTACCGACCGGCCCTGTATCTGTGGTGGAGCCGTGGTGTGCAATCGTCAGCTTGACCCTGCCGAAGGGGAAGGTGTAGCTGCCGCCTATGTGCATCGGGTGTCCGGTCGCGCCTTTGTTGGTGCAGTAGTTCACAAGCTCGAAGGTCCCGATGACAGGGGCCTTGCTCATCTTCGATATCTCCACCGCGTCGCCCAAATGGTCGAAATGCCCGTGAGTGACGAGGATTGCGTCTACCTTTACCGCCTCCGGCTTTATCTTGGCCAACGGGTTAGCGCTCAAGAACGGATCTATGATGATGGACTTGCCGTCCGCCTCGATGATGAAACAGGAATGGCCCTGCCAGGTTATCTTCATATACAGCCCTCCGGTTTTCTAACAGGTTGCTGAAAAAGTCCATCTGCTTTGTTGTCTTCAGAAGCTCGTCAGTGCGGCGTACGGCAAAGAGTACGCCGCGTTCCTCGCGCCTCGACGCCTCGCATTTGGACCTTTTTGAGCAGCCTGAGTAATTGTAAGGTGGGCTGCGCCCACCAAAATAATCCCCCTCAGTCCCCCCTTTGGAAAAGGGGGAAGCAATTTGCCGTCATTGCGAGCGTGTGCGCCGAAGCCGCGAGCGAAGCGTGGCGGGAAGCAATCTCATGCAGGTGACGAAAGACGAGATTCTTCGTCGCCTCCGGCTCCTCAGAATGACAACCCCCTCTTTTGTAAAGAGGGCAGGGGAGATTAGTATCATCTCTAATCCCCCTCAGTCCCCCTTTGGAGGGGGGGAATGGAAACAGTATTGCCGTCATTGCGAGCGAAGCGACGCAATCTCAGGCCTTTCAGGCAAGGACGTGAGATTGCTTCGTCGCTAAAGCTCCTCGCAATGACTGTTTTCAATCTGTCATTCTGAGCGATGCGAAGAATCTCCGGGTACGAGTTACGCAAAGATTCTTCGGTCGCTGCGCTCCCTCAGAATGACAAACAAGGAGTTTTAAATCAAAAGCCTTTAAGTACCAGCCCCTCTTTTTTCAGCAGGGCCGCCGTGACTCCTATGCCGTTCACGCACTGGCTGTCTCGGCAGATAGTGCCGACGCCGCAAGATGGGCTCTTCTCCTTGAGGAAGGCCTCTCCTGCGCCGGTGAGCCGCGCTATCTGCAGGACGTCCATCGCGCCCTTTACGAACTGCAGTGTAACGTCGGCGCCAAACTCGTCTATGACCTTTGCGCCGCCTTCGAGCACCTCGCCCCCGTCGCCCATCGCTATCTCTGATGCTGGCCTGGGCGTCGGAAGGCCGCCAAGCTGTTCGGGGCAGACCGGTATTATAGTCCTGCCCTCAAGGAGCGAGACGGCCTCCATGCTGAAGGCGTCGCCTGCGTCATACCGCGTCCGCAAGCCCAGCAGGCAGGCGCTCACTATAACAGGTCTGTCTATCACTGGTAATCCTGAATGTATTACTTAAATCGTGATGAGCGGGTTTGTTAGCGAGCTCGCAGGGGGCTGGCTGTTCCTTATGAAGACCCTCCGCCCCCGTATCTCGATCCTGCCTTCCGAGAATAGCTGTATTGCCTGCGGATATATCCTGTGCTCTTCGATTAAAATGCGCCTGGAAAGGGACTCTGCCGTGTCTTCGTCTTTTACAGGCACGACGGCCTGGATGATGATGGGGCCGCTGTCCAGGCCGTTGTCCACGAAATGCACCGTGCAGCCCGAGAACTTGACGCCGTAGTCGAGCGCGGCCTTCTGCACTTCGAGGCCGGGAAAAGAGGGGAGGAGCGAAGGGTGGATGTTCATTATCTTCATGTGGTAGCCGTCGAGCAGCACCTTTGAGATAATACGCATGAACCCGGCGAGCACTACAAGTTCAACGCCGTGCTCTCGGAGTATCCTCAATACCTCTGCGTCAAAGGCCTCCCTTTCCGGGAAGTCCTTTACCCTTATGACCGCAGTCGCTATGCCGTGCTTTTTAGCCCTCTCAAGGGCAAAGGCGTCCGCCTTGTTGCTTACGACTATCTTAATCGACGCATCACACCTGCCCGCTTCAATGGCGTCTATTATCGATTGCAGGTTTGTGCCGCTCCCGGAGACGAGCACGCCTATGTTGACCATTAAAGTATACCCTTATTCCCCGTGAACTCAACCTGGGGGGCTTTGCCCTTCCTGCGGGAAATATGCCCGATGGTAAAGGCCTTCTCCTTGAGAGCCTTGAGCCTTTTCAATGTCTTTGCCTCGTCCTTGGCCCGGACGACTATGATAAGTCCGATACCGCAGTTGAAGGTGCGGAGCATCTCCATCTCATCTACCGGGCCGCCCTCTTTAAGGAGGCTGAATATCCGCGGAGCCTTCCATGAGCCACGCTCGATTACAGCGGTCGCGTTCTCAGGCAGGACCCTCGGTATGTTGTCTATGAAGCCGCCGCCAGTGATGTGGGCCATGCCGAGTATATCGACTTCGCGCATCAATGACAGGACTGGTTTGACGTAAATGCGGGTAGGCGTAAGGAGGACCGAGCCGATTGTTTCATTAAAGTCCCTGGGTTTGCTGCTGACCTTTAATTTGAGTGATTCGAATATTATCTTTCTCGCAAGGGAGTAGCCGTTGCTGTGCAGGCCGCTCGAGGCAAGGCCGATTATCTTATCCCCTGTTCTTATCTTCGCCCCGTCTATTATCTTCTTCCTGTCGACCACGCCCACGGCAAAACCCGCGAGGTCGTACTCTCCGGGGCTGTACAGGCCGGGCATCTCGGCGGTCTCACCGCCCAGGAGCGCGCACCCGGCCATCTTGCAGCCCTTTGCGATGCCCTTGACCACAGCCGCGGCCCTTTTCGCGTCCAGCTTGCCTGTGGCAAAGTAGTCGAGAAAGAAGAGCGGCTCCGCGCCGCTTACGAGTATGTCGTTCACGCTCATGGCAACGAGGTCTATGCCGACCGTGTCGTGTTTGTCTGCCATGAAGGCGGCCATGAGCTTTGTGCCGACCCCATCGGTCGAAGAGACTATCACCGGGTCCTTGAGGCCCTTGAAAGAGCCTGAGAAAAGGCCGCCGAAGCCGCCGATGTCGCCCATGACCTCCTGCCTGTAGGTCGAGCGCACGGCAGGCTTTATGAGGCCCACCAGCCGGTTACCTTCGTCGATATTTACTCCAGAGAGTCTGTATGTAAGTTTTTTCATGCGTTATAGATTAAAGCAAAGCCTTTTTGAAGTCAACGGCATTGAAAAGCCTGAACCGGGAAAAAAGCCTTTGGAGAAAGCCCAGCCATTTTGAAGGAGATGTTCGTTTAATGCACATAATAATGTGCGCAATGCACAGAAAATGAGGCAAGTTTAAACACGCCCTCTTTCACCCTCCTTTCCATCTCGTTAATTAGACTAAATATTTTTTTACATCGGGGTTTGGCACATCCGTTGCAGTTACATTTATACGCTCCGTACTGCGGAATCAGAGTTGATCAACGCATGGTGTTCAGCGTTGTCGTTTGGGGGTCTCTAAAAAACACTATCAGGAGGGGGAGAGATGCGCATTACAGAGATCAAGGTACTTCCGGTGGACGGGGACGAAAAGCTCAAGGCCTATGTCACTATCAAGCTCGATGACTGCTTTGTCGTGAGGGACATGAAGGTCATCAAAGGCACCACAGGGTATTTCGTAGCGATGCCCGCCAAGAAGATGAAGGACGGCACATACAGGGACCTTGTCCATCCCCTGGACAAGCCCACGAGGCAGCAGCTTGAAGACCAGGTCATGGTCGAGTACAGGAGAATCCAGGCAGAGGACGATAAGGGCGCTCCGCTTTCCGAGGCCATATAAGCTCTGTGCCGGCTATCCCCGCAGCCGGCTTCCCATTTATCCGTGAAATTCGAAAAAAAAAGCTTATGCGCCTGGGAGAAATTAGGATGAAAGACCTTTTCAGTAAAACAGGCGCATTCTCCAGGACGGCCGCGGCAGCGGCCCTCAATAGAAGGTATCCGCTTTCAGTCACCATGATATCGACCTACAGGTGCAACTTCATGTGCGCCTACTGCGATATCTGGAGGCTCAAGGAGGACGAGCTCACAACCAGCCAGGCCCTTCGCATGATAGAGGAGTTCCAAACACTCGGCATGAGGAGGCTCTGCTTTGATGGAGGAGAGCCGCTTATGCGCGATGATATCGGAGAGCTTATTACGCAAGCGAAGAAAAAAGGGGTATTCACCACGCTCGTCACCAACGGCTCTCTGATAGAAAAGAACCTCAGGAAGCTCAAAGGACTGGATGTGTTGAACGTCAGCCTCGGCGGGCCTGCGGAAGTGCACGAGCGGCAGAGGATGGAAGACAGTTACTGGCAGGTGCTCGCCGGCATCAGGTCTGCTAAAAGCGCGGGGCTGGCCGTGAAGGTAACCGTGGTGCTCACCAAGGCCAACATCGCGTATCTGCCGGAGATGGCAGAGGACTCCGGGAAGCTCGGCGTAATGATGACCTTTGAGCCGGTTGCCGCGTTTGCGCATGCCTCGCACTGGTATAACATAAGCTCTCTTTCGCCAGGCCCGGCAGAGTACAGGGAGGCATTAGGAGTGCTTGAAATGCTCAGAAAGAGAGGAGCGCCGGTTGCCATCAACATGGCTGCGGAAAAGAGCCGGTGCTGTTCCGGCAGGTTCTCCTGCGCCGTGACCCCGTCGGGAGACGTCGCTCCATGCCATCACCTCTTCTATTCGCGCAAATGGCCCAACGGCCTTTCAATGGGCTTTGAGGAGGCCTTCAATTCAATGGGGAGTTTGCCTGCCGCGTCTCATTTACGGCTATTCCGGAAAACGACCTTGCCTGATTAAATGCTTCAAGTCTTGCGGCTGCGCTTTTACTTCCTTCTATTCTTCCATCACATCATTTAACGCTGCCTCATTAAAGATCCCCCTTATTGACTCAAGAGCCTGCCACGGGAGCCGCAGCCGTTGCGGCGTCCCAAGTATCCTTTTTTATTAACTAATCGTCCCTCATTTGACTACCGGAATTCGTGCATTATACTCTTTTCGGAGTACATATCCGTACAAATCCAGACAACGCAAGGATGACAGCCTTTGAAAGTCGCCCTCGTACACGACTGGCTTACAGGCATGAGGGGCGGGGAGAAGGTCTTGAGCGTTCTATGCGAATGCTTTCCCTCAGCAGACCTCTACACCCTTGTCCACGCCAGGGGAACAGTCTCAAAGACGATCGAGAGCAGGCGCGTGGTCACCTCGTTCATCCAGAAGCTGCCATTTGCGAAAAAGGCCTACAGGAGCTACCTCCCGCTATTTCCAATGGCGATCGAGGGCATGCGCCTCAAGGGCTATGACCTCGTCATATCCACGAGCCACTGCGTGGCAAAGGGAATCATACCGCCTGCCAACGCCCTGCACATCTGCTATATCCATACGCCCATGCGCTATGTCTGGGACATGTATCATGAATATCTGGGGAGCAGGCGGGGCTTGAGCTCATTGCTTGCCAGGGCAGTTGCCCATTACCTGAGGATATGGGACGCGTCGTCGAGCGGCAGGGTCGACCACTTCATAGCCAACTCATTGAATATCGCGAGGAAGGTCAAAAGATATTACGGCAGGGAGGCTGAAGTCATCCATCCCCCGGTCGATTGCTCGAAGTTTTCGTTGAACGGAAAGAAGGGCGAATACTACCTCGTTGTATCGGCGTTCGTGCCGTACAAGCGCGTGGACCTTGCCATAAAGGCCTTGAATACTTCAGGCAGGAAGCTCGTCGTTGCCGGGAAGGGGCCTGAAGAGAAAAAGCTCAAGAAACTGGCCTGGGCGAACGTCGAGTTCACGGGCTGGAAGACGGACAGCGAGCTCGCCCGTCTATACCAGGGCGCGCGGGCGCTCATCTTCCCTGGCGAGGAGGACTTTGGGCTGGTCCCGCTTGAGGCAATGGCTTCAGGCTCTCCTGTAATCGCGTACGGCAGGGGAGGCGCGCTTGAGACCGTCGTGCCGCCGGGCACCGGCAGGAACGCGACAGGGCTCTTCTTCGTGGAGCAGGATCCGAGGGCCGTTATGGAGGCTGTCTCCGTATTCGAGAGGAGCGGCTCCCTTTTCAGGCCCGATGCCATACGGGAGCACGCGCTCGGTTTTGACAGGACCGTATTCAAGGAGAAGTTGAGCAAGTCCATTGAGGCAAGGTATCTCGAATTCACCCGGAACGGATATGCTAAAAAAGCACAGCCAGCTCTTTGAGAGCCTGCTACTCATCTCTGATCTCGTAATAATAGCCTTCTCATGGCTGTTTTCGTTCCATGTCCGCTTCCATTCAGGGCTCATACCCGTACAGCAGGGCATACCTGATTTTTATTCCTACTCATTCCTGCTGGTGCCGATAGTCCTTATCTGGGCCTTTGTCTTCAAGTGGTTCGGGCTGTACAGGCCAAAGAGGGTAGGCAGCCAGCTTAACGAGGTGCTCGAGATATCAAAAGCCTGCGGCGTTTCCATGCTGGTCTTCGCGGCTTTTACATTTTTTGCCAGGCAGTACGACTACTCAAGGCTCGTAATCGTGCTCTTCACGGTATTCAACATTGCCGCGTTGAGCATGTCAAGGCTCGTCTTCAGGAAGGCGCTCCGCGCGATTCGGAGGAAGGGCTTCAACCTGAGATATGCCGTCATCGCAGGCACAGGGGAGGGCGCAAGGAGGGTCATCGAGAGGCTGGACGCTCACCCCGAGGTCGGCATAAAGGTCGAGGGGCTTATATCGACCGGAGGCGCTGAGGAGGGCACTCTGATATCCGGCGTAAAGGTTATAGGCTCTCTCGAAGGCATAAGGGACATAATAAGGACCCGTCGCATCGACATAGTCTTCATAGCCCTCTCCTGGAACGAGAACTCGAGGGTGGAGGAGGCTGTAAAGAGCATCGGAGATGAGACGGTAGATATAAAGGTCATACCCGATATCAACGACCTCATGACTTTGAGGGGCGGGGTGGAAGAGTTCGACGGCCTTCCGATACTTAACTTCAGGAACTCGCCGCTCTATGGCTGGAACATGATAATGAAGAGGGCGCTCGATATCGCGATATCCCTCATTGCGATAGCTCTGCTCTCTCCGTTTATGCTCCTCATTGCCGTACTCATCAGGCTGACTTCACCGGGGCCGGTCCTCTACAGGCAGGAGAGGATGGGCATAGGCGGGGACATCTTTCATATTTTGAAGTTCCGCACAATGGCGGTTGACGCCGAGGCGGCAACCGGCGCGGTCTGGGCAAGAAAAGGAGACCCGAGGCGCACCATGCCGGGGTCAATCTTAAGGGCCACAAGCCTCGATGAGCTGCCCCAGCTCTTCAATGTCCTCAAGGGCGACATGTCGCTCGTGGGCCCAAGGCCCGAGCGCCCTGTCTTCATACAGGAGTTCAGGCGAAAGATACCCCGTTATATGCTGAGGCACAAGATGAAGGCCGGGATAACGGGATGGGCACAGGTAAACGGCTGGAGGGGCAATACCGACCTCGTTAAAAGGGTAGAGCACGATCTTTATTATATAGAGCACTGGTCCATATCGTTCGACCTCAAGATATTGATGCTGACGCTCTGGAAAGGGTTCGTGAACAGGAACGCCTATTAGCAGGTTGATAGAAAAGCAACCTGCCAGGCAATCCAGGGATGGATTGCCAAATTGCGAGACTAGAAAGTGGAGCAATTTGTGAGGCTTGGACGAATTCACTTCGGCCAAGTCGTTGAAATAAGTCCAGGACGGACTTTTTCAGCATCCTGTTTGACTACAGCCCCGGCGCTTTCTGCCGATATTTAAAAGGCTCAATTTTCCTGTAGTTACCATATTAAATCCCTCCCCCTTGACGGGGGAGGGCAGGGTGGGGGTGAAATACTTTCACCCTCCACTTGTCCCCCCCCGTTGAGGGAGGGGACTGTCCCGATAGATATGCAGCAGAGTAACAGAGGATGGTTTATTTCCGGCAACGGGCATTCTTGACATATCGGCCTCAGGCGTTTATACTGGACGTTAATTCCTGATTCCGGGTATTTTTCAGCAGGTTACAGCCGCAGTTATTCCTTTTGTTGTCCTGCTCTCAAACCAATCGCTCTTACGGAGGTCCTCACAATATGAATATCTGTGTCATCGGCACCGGGTACGTCGGATTGGTGACCGGCACCTGTTTTGCCGACTTTGGCGTGAACGTCTCCTGCGTTGACAAGGACGCAGAAAAGATAAATATGCTCAAAAGGGGAGAGATCCCCATCTACGAACCGGGCCTCAAGGAGCTTGTTGAGAAGAACGTAAGCGAAAACAGGCTCACATTCACTACCGATCTCAGCGATGCCATAAAGAAATCCCTCGTCATATTCATAGCCGTAGGAACTCCTCCGAAGGACGACGGTTCGGCGGATCTCAGCTATATCGAAGAGGTCGCCCGCACCATTGCCAGCAACTTGAACGGCTACAAGGTCATAGTCACCAAGAGCACCGTGCCCGTGGGCACCGGCAAGCTCATCGAGAGCATAATAGAGAAGGAGCAGGGCGGGGACCACAAGTTCGACGTAGTATCGAACCCCGAGTTCCTGAGGGAAGGCTCTGCCGTCGAAGACTTCATGAGGCCCAACAGGGTCGTGCTCGGCGCCAGAAGCGAGCAGGCCATCGCCATAATGAAGGACCTGTACTCGCCGCTCTATCTGATAGAGACGCCCTTTGTCATAACCGACATAGAGACATCCGAGCTTATAAAGTACGCGTCTAACGCGTTCCTCGCGACCAAGATATCGTTCATAAACGAGGTCGCCAATATCTGCGAGAAGGTCGGCGCCGACGTTCACATGGTCGCAAAGGGCATGGGCCTCGACAACAGGATCGGCTCGAAGTTCCTCCACGCCGGCCCCGGCTACGGCGGGTCGTGCTTCCCCAAGGACACGATGGCAATAACCCGGATAGCGCGCTCCAACGGCTGTGTCTTCAAGATAGTCGAGGCCGTGGTAGAGGTGAACGAGGAGCAGAGGGACAGGATGATCGATAAGATAAAGGGCCTTACCGGAGACCTCGAAGGCAAGGTGATCGGCCTCCTCGGACTTGCCTTCAAGCCCAATACCGACGACATCAGGGACTCTCCTGCAATGGACATAGCGGAAAGGCTCCTCGATGCAGGCGCGAAGATAAAGGTCTACGACCCTGCCTCGATGGAGAACGCCAGGAAGGTCATGCCTGAATCGGTCTGCTTCTGCAACGACGCATACGAAGTAGCCGAAGGGAGCGATGCCCTGGTGATACTG
>Ga0209342_10004126_pt1 | contig 15152 bp, 16 predicted proteins | sample RifCSP16_2_FD_184023 | JGI IMG/M metagenome (GOLD analysis project Ga0209342, IMG submission 184023) | Soil microbial communities from Rifle, Colorado - Rifle CSP2_sed 16_2 (SPAdes) (version 2) | ecosystem: Environmental > Terrestrial > Deep subsurface > Rock core/Sediment | place: Rifle... | reverse complement strand
TCGACAGCCTGTCGTCGGAAGACCAGGCGGCCCTGGTCGAACGAATTCGACGTACACGGCCCGACTTGCTCCTGGCGGCCCTGGGCCAACCCAAGGGCGAATTGTGGCTGGCCGAGAATCTCGAAACGCTCGGCGTACCGGTCTGCGTGCAGATCGGGGCGTCGCTGGATTTCGTGGCGGGCCGGGTCCGTCGGGCTCCGCGTTGGATGCAGCGGATCGGCGGTGAGTGGTTCTACCGTATCACTCGGGAACCGCGACGAATGATCCCCCGCTATGCGGCCGACGCGGCGTTCATGGTCCGCGCGATGATCGCCGACGTCTTTGGAGTCGGACGGCGCCGCTCGGCGGGAACCTGAGCAAGCGTCGCGTGGGCCCTTGCAACTCTCCGAATGCCTGTCAAAATGGCATCTTCCGCTCGGGTGCGATGCGACCCGGTCTGTCATAGCCGTCCCTCGATGGGCGCAAGTGTCTATTTTACAGGGACTTGCGGATCGGCAGCAAAAGTTGGCACGCCGGTTGCGTCACAAGGGCACTCGACAGAAGTGCGGCTGCCAAATTGGGATGCCGTTGACACTCGCCGAATCCTACCACCAGAGCGTTATAACGAACAAGTCGTTGGTGGTATAACTGTATTCTCGCCAGCAACAGGAGGAAATCCGCTGTGGCAAAACAGATGGTCTTTGAAGACGAAGCGCGGCAGCCGCTAGCCCAGGGTGTGGCCAAGCTGGCCCGGGCCGTGGCGAGCACGCTGGGCCCCCGCGGGCGCAACGCTGTGTTGGACAAGGGCTGGGGCGCGCCGAAGGTGACCAAAGACGGCGTGACGGTGGCCGAGGACATCGATCTGGACGACCCCTACGAAAACCTCGGCGCCCAATTGGTCAAAGAAGCCGCCAGCAAAACGAACGAAGTGGCCGGCGACGGCACCACGACCGCCACCGTGCTGGCCGAAGCGATTTATACGGAAGGCCTACGGATGGTCGCCGCGGGAGCCGATCCAATGTCGTTGGCTCGCGGGATCAACAAGGCGGCCGCCGTGTTGATCGAGGCCATTCTGAAATCGGCCACGCCGGTTGACGCAAAGAGCAAGAAGGAAATCCAGCAGATCGCCACGATCGCGGGCAATAACGACCCGACGATCGGCAACGTGCTGGCCGACGCTTTCGTGAAGGTGGGCAAGGACGGGGTGATCACGGTCGAGGAAGGCCGCCAGAGCGAGACGTACGTCGAGGTGGTCGAGGGCATGCAGTTCGACCGCGGGTATCTTTCGCCTCACTTTGTCACCGACCAGGAACACCAGGTCTGCCAGTTGGAAGACTGTCTGGTGCTGATCCACGAAGAGAAGATTACAAACGTCAAATCGCTGATTCCGCTGTTGGAAAAGGTGAGCAAGGGCGGCAAGCCGCTGTTGATTATTGCCGAGGACATCGAGGGCGAGGCGCTGGCCACGTTGGTGGTCAATAAGATGCGAGGCATCCTCAACGTCTGCGCGGTGAAAGCTCCCGGCTACGGCGACCGCCGCAAGGCCATGTTGGGCGACATCGCCGCGGTGACCGGCGGCCAGGCCATCTTCAAGGACTTGGGCGTTTCGCTCGATTCGGTGAAGGTTTCCGATCTGGGCAAGGCGAAGAAGATCATCGTCACGGCGGACGAGACGACGGTCGTCAAGGGCGCCGGCTCGAAAGAGGCGATCGAGGGGCGAGTCGCGCAGATTCGCCAGGAAATCGAGACGACCGACAGCGACTACGACCGCGAGAAGCTCCAGGAACGGTTGGCCAAGCTGGCCGGCGGCGTCGCGCAGATCAACGTCGGCGCGGCTACCGAGACGGAAATGAAGGAACGCAAGGCTCTGTTGGAAGACGCCCGGGCCGCGACCCAGGCCGCGTTGGAAGAAGGCATCGTGCCGGGCGGCGGCGTGACGCTGTTGCGAAGCGCCAAGGCGCTGAAGAAACTGGAACTGACCGGCGACGAAGCGCTCGGCGCGAAGATCGTCGAGAAAGTTTTGGATGCCCCGCTTCGTGCGATCGCCGAAAACGCCGGCCAGGACGGCGCCGTGGTGGTCAATCGCGTTCGGGCCATGAAGGGCAAGGCCGACGGCTACGACGCCGACAAGGACGTTTATTGCGATCTGGTCGAGGCTGGCATCATCGACCCGGCCAAAGTGGTTCGCACGGCGCTTCAGAACGGGGCCAGCGTGGCCTCGCTGCTGTTGACCACGTCGTGCCTGATCACCGACGTGCCGAAAGAAGAAGACGAAAAGGCCGGCGCGCACGCTCACGGCGGCATGGGCGGCATGGGCGGCGGCATGCCCGGCATGGGCGGAATGGGTGGCATGGGCGGATTCTAACCCGGAAGCCGACGCGAAAACTCACGTCTCCCAAATCCCAAAATCCAAAATCCTAAAATCAACACTCTCATACAAGGAATCATGCCATGAAGAATATCAAGTTGCGTCCGTTGGATGATCGCGTCGTGGTCGAACCGGTCGAGGCCGAACAGATGACGGCCGGCGGCATTGTGTTGCCCGACACGGCGAAGGAAAAGCCCCAGCGCGGCAAAGTGATCGCCGTGGGCCCCGGCAAACTGCTCGACTCGGGCGAGCGCGGCGAATTGTCGGTCGCGGTCGGCGACGAAGTGATCTACGGCAAGTACGCCGGGAGCGATTTCGAGGTAGACGGCCACGAGGTGAAGATCCTCCGTGAGAGCGACATTCTGGCCAAGGTGATCAAGTAGCAGAGGATTTCTCCGCGGGCTTCCGCCGGCGGCTATTATTTTGCATCCAATCCCTAATCCCCAATCACTAATCCCTTTTGAGGAATCGCCATCGTGGCTAAACAATTACTCTATGAAGACAGCGCGCGGCAGCGGATGCTCCGCGGCGTGAACAAGCTGGCCGACGTGGTCGCCGTGACAATGGGCCCGACGGGTCGCAACGTCATTCTCGGCAAGTCGTTCGGCGGTCCGACCGTCACGAAGGACGGCGTGACGGTCAGCAAGGAAATCGAGCTGGAAGACCGGTTCGAGAACATGGGCGCGAAGCTCGTGAACGAGGTGGCCTCGAAGACCTCGGACGTCGCCGGCGACGGCACGACCACGGCCACGGTGCTGGCCCGCGAAATCTTCCGCGAGGGCCTGCGCAACATCGCGGCGGGCGCCAATCCGGCGGCCGTGCGGCGCGGGATCGAAAAGGCGGTCGACGCGGCCGTGGCCCAACTGGGCTCCATGGCTAAGTCGCTGGCCAACAAGCAGGAAGTGGCCGACGTCGGCGCGATCAGCGCGAACAACGACCGGACGATCGGCGAGCTGCTGGCCGAGGCGATGGAGAAAGTCGGCCGCGACGGCGTGATCACCGTCGAGGAAGGCAAAACGGCCGAGACGACCTACGAGATCGTCGAGGGCATGCAGTTCGACCGCGGCTACCTCTCGCCTTACTTCATCAACCGGCCGATGGAGATGGACTGCCAGTTGGAGAACGCGCTGATCCTGATCCATGAGAAGAAGATCGGCAATTTGCGAGACCTGATTCCACTGTTGGAGAAGGTGGCCCAGACGGCCAAGCCGCTGTTGATCATCGCCGAGGACGTCGAAGGCGAAGCGCTGACGGCGCTGGTGGTCAATAAGCTCCGCGGCGTGCTGAACATCTGCGCGGTGAAGGCCCCCGGGTTCGGCGATCGGCGCAAGGCCATGCTCGGAGACATCGCCGTGTTGACCGGCGGAACCGTGATCAGCGAGGATCTGGGACTCAAGCTCGAAAATCTCGCGCTCGACCAACTCGGTCGGGCGAAGCAAATCACAATCGACAAGGACACCACCACGGTCGTCGAGGGGGCCGGTAAGACGGCTGAGATCAAGAGCCGCATCAATCAGCTTCGCGAGCAAATCGAATCGACCGACAGCGATTACGATCGTGAAAAACTCCAGGAGCGGCTGGCCAAACTCAGCGGCGGCGTGGCCGTCATTTCGGTGGGCGCCGCGACCGAAGCCGAGATGAAGCAGAAGAAAGCCCGGGTCGAGGACGCGCTCCATGCGACCCGCGCGGCGGCCGAGGAAGGCATTTTGCCGGGCGGCGGCGTGGCCCTGCTGCGTTGCGCCGAAGCGGTCGAAAAGGCCCGCTCGGCGGCAAAGGGCGACGAGAAAGTCGGCGTGGACATCGTGCTTCGGGCACTATCGGCTCCGATCAAGCAGATCGCCGAAAACTGTGGCATCGACGGTTCGGTCGTGGCCGACGAGGTGCGGCAGAAGCCGACCAACACCGGCTACGACGCCAACGCCGGCAAGTACGTCGATATGTTCAAGGCGGGCATCATCGACCCGTTGAAGGTCGTGCGCACCGCGCTGACCAACGCGGCGAGCATCGCCGGGTTGATGTTGACCACGGAGACTTTGGTCACCGACCTCGACGCGGAGGACAAAAAGCGAGTTCGCGTCGAAGGCAGCGTGCGGTAGTACGTCGCGAGACGTAGAAGTTTGAACGATAGACGGCCCCGGGCCACCCCAGCCAAGGGGTGGCCCGGAGCGTTTAGGAAGTCGGCCTCGCACCTAAAAGTCGTGTAGAATTATACGGTATTGGATCCTCGCGCCGCTGTTACTCGTAACGTCGATTACCATGGCGACCAAACGTGACTATTACGAGGTGCTGGGTGTCTCGCATTCGGCGACTCGCGATGAAATCACGGATATGTACCGCGATCTGGCGATGAGGTATCACCCGGACCGCAATCCCGGCAACGGCGAGGCGGCCGAAATGTTTAAGGAAGCCGCCGAGGCGTTCGACGTGCTAGGCAGTCCCGAGAAGCGGGCCCGATACGATCGCTACGGCCACGCGGGGGTGAACGGCGAGGGCGGCGCGGGGCGGTTTCACGATCCGAGCGACATTTTCGCGGCGTTCGGCGACATTTTTGGCGACCTGTTCGGCGATCGCGGCGGGCGGCGGCGCATGCGGCAGGGGGCCAACATTCGTTGCGAGGTGCGGATAACCTTGCAGGAAGCGGCTCGGGGCGTGAAAAAAACGCTCGAATTCCGCCGTCACCGCGCGTGCGGCGATTGCGGCGGCTCGGGGGCGCGGCCCGGCACGCGGCCCGAGACGTGCGGCTACTGCGGCGGAACCGGCCGCGTGGTGCAATCAACCGGGTTCTTCTCGCTCCAAACAACCTGCCCAGGGTGCAAGGGAGCGGGCACGGTGGTCAAGGATCCTTGTCCGCGATGCCACGGATCGGGCTACGTCCGTGAAAAAGTTCATCAGGAAGTGGCTATTCCGGCAGGTGTCGACGAACACACGCGCCTCCGTCTGGCGGGCCAGGGCGAACCGAGTCCCGAGGGTGGGCCGCCGGGTGATTGCTACGTGTTCATTACCGTGGTCGAGCACCCCCTGTTTCGCCGCGACGGCAATCACCTTTTGTGTCACGTGCCCATCGCCTATTCACAGGCGGCGCTGGGCGCGGTGATCGAAGTGCCGACGCTGGACGGGCCTCGCGAGTTGACCATTCCCCCGGGCACGCAGGTGGGCGATATATTTCGGATGACCGGGCTGGGAATGCCGCGCCACGGACAGCGCGGCCGTGGGGATCTGCTTGTTCAAATCGCGATCGAGGTGCCGACGAAAGTTACGAGCGAACACGAGGAGGTCTTGCGGCGGCTGGCCGAACTGGAGCATACGCACGTCACCCCGAAACGAAAAACATTTTTTGAGAAGCTCAAGGAGTGCTTCGTTTCACCCGACGAGCCGGAAAAAACGGAGGAATGAACGTGGCCAAAGATGATTTCAAGCGAAAGCACTCGACGCCGCCGGGCGGCGGTCCGGCGGAGGATCTGGAGAAGGACCGCGCGAATGGTCACCAGACCGAGCCGTCCGAGGAGCCGTTGGACGACACGGAGAAATCAATCGACGAGTTGGCGTCGCTTCAGGAAGAACTCGAGAAGGCCAAGGACCACGCCCTGCGCTGCCGGGCCGAGATGGAGAATTTCAAGAAGCGGCTGTCCCGCCAGGTCGAGGAGGAACGCCGATATGCCTGCCTGCCGATCTTGCAGGATTTGCTGCCCGTGCTGGACAACATGGATCGTGCGATCGAGGCCGCCGGCAAAAGCGATAACGGCGCGGGACTGATCGAAGGGTTCGGTCTGGTCGCCAAGCTGCTCCGCGACGTGCTGGCGAAGTATGATTGTCTGGAGATCGACGCGCTGGGCAAGCCGTTCGACCCCCACTGCCACCAGGCGATTTCCCAGATGCCAAGCGAGGAACATTTGGCCAACACCGTGATCCTGGTGGTTCAGCCGGGTTTTCAACTCCACGACCGAGTGGTCCGCCCGAGCAAGGTGATCGTCTCGACCCAGCCAACCTCATAGAAGCGGGGTAGGGTGGGCATCGCCCACCATGTGAATCACCCATACGATGTCAGTGGGCGATGCCCACCCTACAAGCTCTTTCGTGGTTTTCAAATCGAACGAAGAAACGGACGAACATGCCGACTTACGATTACGTATGTGACGAGTGCGAGCACGCCTTCGAGCTATTTCAATCGATCACCGAGGCGGCAAAGAAAAAGTGCCCCCAGTGCGGCAAGATGAAGCTGCGCCGGCTCATTGGGCCCGGCGCGGCCGTGATTTTCAAAGGCTCGGGATTCTATCAAACGGACTATCGCAGCGCGTCGTACCGAAAGGGAGCCAAGGCCGAAAGCGGCGGCTCGACCGGCGGCGAAAAGAAAGAGAAAACCGCCTCCAAAACCGGCGGCGATTCCAAGTAGCCTCATCGTTCGGGGGGCTGGGTTTGCGGCATGTCGGCCTCGCGACTATGATGATTTTGGGGGCTTGCTTGCCTGAAATCCTCTCTTTCCTAGGAGACGCCCATGCTTGGCGCGGCTTTCTGCGTGGCGACGGCCGTCTTGGGTATTGACGTTGGCTGGGAGCCCGATCCCCAGGGAAACGTTCAATACGTTCTTCAAATCGAGCCGGAACTCGCCCAACGGATGCTCGAGGGGAAGACGGTCGAGTTTGATCTACGACCGGAGCATTTGAACACGCGGCACGTTCTCGTTCGGGTTGGCAAGGGCAAGCCGCCTCGCATTGAAAATCCCGCGGCTTCCCAAACGAATCCCAAGGAGGTGTCACCAGCGAAACAGGGCCAAGCGTCCTCGGTTGGACCGAAAATCGACCGGGAATGGTCAGCCCCTCCGTCCGTGGACACTCCGAAAACCTCCGTGCCGGCGACCAAGGCGGCGCCGCGGGAGCCTTTGAAGACCACGTCGCCCGAGACGACAGCGCCCTCCGCGAGCAACCATCCTCCGGAATTATCCGCGACGTCCCCGCTGACATTTCGACCCGACGCGACCGATGCCCCGTCGCTTGACGAGCGGCAGGTTGGTTTTGGCGGCCCGGCCGTGCGCGACGGAACAGGTTCGACGGGCGAGACTACCAATACGTCGCTGTTTGTCGCCTGGTGTACCTCGGCCGGGCTGGCGGCGGCGTTTCTCTATCTGTGCTGGATTCACTTGGGCACGCGCCGTCGCTATCGGGCCCTACTGAGCGACTATCACGCGGCCGTGGGCGGTTTGTCCGGCTTCGCGCCCACGACGCCCGCCTAAAATTTCTCACGCGCGCTGGTGGCTCAACAATCGGGCGTGAAGCGTGATCTGGGCCGCGGCAAGCAGACGCGAGAGCGGGCAGTTCTCCTTCGCGGCCCTGGCCACCAGCTGAAACGTCTGGTCGTCGACGTTGGGCACGTCCGCCTCGGTTTCCAGGTCGATCCTGGGGATGGCGAAGCCGTCGCTACTTTTTTCCAGATGGACCCGAGCAGTGGTCGCGACCTGAGTGGGTGGATAGCCCGCCTCGACCAGTTCGTGCGCGAAGGCCATCGAGAAACAGCCGGCATGGGCGCCGGCGACAAGTTCTTCGGGGTTTGTTCCGGGCCCGGTCAGAAAACGCGAGGCGAAATTGTAGGGCAGATTCGTCCCGTTCTCACCGAGCGAGATCGATCCCCGGCCTCTTTTCAAATCGCCGTCCCAAACGGCATGTGCGGTACGCGTGGCCATCGAAGGATACCTCCTGTTTGAAGTGTTGAATTGGAGTCATTAGCAATGCCCTTGGAGGGAGAAAAACGCAATTCGCGTACCAAAGGCAATTAGCCAATGAGAGCGTGGCGAGCGGGATTCTTGGACCATCGAGATCGACGAGCGCGACATGATGACGGCTCCATGCGACAATATGTCGCATCTGACGACGAATGCACGAGGGCCTATTCACGCGGCACGGCCGACGTGGTTTTCCGCAAATGGGGATCCTCTTCTCTTTGTGGGACACTGCTCGGAATAGCTGATACGATGATTGCCCCGGCTTATAACTCCAACTTGCCGCGATTGCGACGCCGTCCATCGGCACGCCATTTGCTTTCTCGCGTTGTCGGCAACGAGGGAATTGTGACGTTTGCGAGAGTAGGCGAAACCGTGTCTCCACTCATTGGCAAATCACCGGCGATGCGCGAGGTCTTCGAGAGAATCCTGCGTGCCGCGGAAGTCGAAAGTCCCGTGCTGATCTGGGGCGAGCGCGGCGCCGGCAAGCGGCAGGTGGCCGAGGCCATTCACCGGCGAAGCCATCGAGCGGCCCGTCCGTTCGTGGTGGTCTCGACGGAGAGGATTCCCAGCGACGTCGTGGAACAAGAGATCTTTGGCCGCGGCTCGCCGGCCGGCCTGTTGAACGGCGAGAGGCGCGGCCTGGCCCACGACGCTCCGGGCGGGACGCTGTTGATAGAGGAAATCAGGGGATTGCCAAGGACGGGCCAGGCGCGATTGCTCCGAGCGATCGAAGGCCAATCCGGCATGATTCGCGGCGGTCACGACGAAACGTGGCCGGACGTCCGTTGGATGGTGAGCACGCGATACGACCCTTTGGACAGCGTCGAACGAGGAGCGATGCGCGAGGACTTGTACTACCGATTGGCGGTCGTGGCGATTCGCGTTCCTTCGTTGCGAGAACGAAAAGAAGACGTTCCGCGGCTGGTGCGTCAACTTCTTGCCGAGCTGTGCGATGCCCGGCGCGTGCCCGTCCCCTCCGTGGAGCCGGAATTGATGCACCGACTGGTTGAACATCCCTGGAGTGGAAACCTTGACGAACTGCGCGATTGCGTGGAAAGGATATTTGCCGCGTCGCCGGCGGGTCCGCTCGGCGCGGATCTTCTTCCGCCGTCGTTCGAGGCAAGCGTGGAACCCTGGGCGGATCCCCGGCGAGAAACGGCCCGCGACGCGACGTTAGCCGAGCTGGAACGCACGGCGGTCGCGCGGGCCTTGACGACCCACGAGGGCAACCGCGCCCAGGTCGCCAAAACGCTGGGGATTTCGGTGCGGACGCTTCAACGGAAGCTGAAACAATGGGGCATGTAGGCGATACATGGTGGGGCGACGATCGACCTGGGCGGCGTTTGCGAAAAGACCGCGCGGTTTGAGGTCGATCGTCGCCCCACCCTACAATAATTCACAACCTCTCAGCCCAAGGCCACGTCGAGCGTCATCATCACGGCGAATCCGAGCATGGCGCCGATCGTGGCGAAGTCCACGTGGCCGTTGCGGTGCGATTCGGGAATGAGTTCCTCGACCACCACGTAAATCATCGCGCCGGCGGCGAAGGCCAGGGCGTAAGGCAAAAGCGGAGCGACCAGCACGACCAGCCATGCCCCGAGCACTCCGGCCATGGGTTCGACGATGCCCGAGGCTTGGCCGTAGAAAAACGCGCGAAAACGGCCCATGCCTTCGCGGCGCAGCGGCATGGCGACGGCCAGCCCCTCGGGAAAGTTTTGCAACCCGATGCCCAGCGCCAGGGCGACGCCGCCCATGAGCAGTTCCCGTGCCTGAGCGGGATCGGCCGCGTGGGCGACCGCGCCGAAGGCCACGCCCACCGCCAGTCCCTCGGGGATATTGTGGAGCGTGATCGCCATGACCAAGAGCACGCTTCGCTGCCAGGCGGTTTTGATGCCCTCGGCCTGGGAGACGTCGAGCCCCAGGTGCAAGTGGGGAAGCGTCTTATCGATGGCGTACAAAAACAGTCCGCCGGCGAGGAAGCCGATAGTCGCCGGCCACCATTTCCCCCCGGCCATTTCGATCGCGGGGGCCAGCAACGACCAGAAGCTGGCGGCGATCATCACGCCGGCCGCCATCCCGAGCATTCCGTCCAGAAACTTCTGATGAAGTCGCCTCGTCAGAAAGACCGGCGTGGCGCCGAGCGCCGTGACGCCCCAGGTGAAGAACGTGGCTATAAGCGCTTGGGCGATGACGTTATATTGTCCGAGGAAATCAACGATGCTTCCCCCCAGGGCGTCCTTCATAGACGGTGCTCCGGCGTTCTTTCTCGGCTTTCAGGTAAATAAGGGCCCATCCAAAAACGGGGACAGGCACCCTACATCGAGCGGCTATCGCATACTTCATCCGCCCAATCCGGGAGCCAGTCCCCGTTTTCGGATGGGCCCTTACTGTCTGAGTTGGACGGGCAGCCAGTCGATCTTGGCGGCCAGAATAAAGTCGTTCTCCGACAGGCCCCCGATCGAATGGGTCGAAAGTACGATAACCACGTGGCGGTAGTTCGTCAAGTGGAAATCGGGGTGGTGTCCTTCGTACTCCGCCATTTGCGCCACGCGGCCGAGGAAATCGATGGCGGCCTGAAAATCCTCCACTTGCCACTCCTTGCGGATCGCTCGCCCATCGTCGGCCAATTCCCATCCCGGCAGGGCTTCTAATTGCCGCCTTGCGAAATCGCCGGGAAGGGGGCTGCCGACGCTTTGGCAAGCCGCGCATCGCTTCAGACGAAGTTGCTCGCTTGTTTGAGCCGTCATAATGTCACCTCCATCGTCTCTCGCAAAAATTATCCGCGTCATTGTTTCCGGCACGGAACGTGCTCCGTATTATTCTATGGGCCCGCGCGGTCCGGCGGCCTGGGTCGAGCGAGTCCAAAAATGTCCATAGGATTTTTCGTAACCAAATGGGAGGAGTAGACATGCAAGCTACCGTCCAAAAAACCATGGAACATTTCGGCGAATGTCGCGGATGCGACGATCACGTTCACGACCTGATTCAGACATTGGGACGTTGCCTCAACGGCCTATGGCGGTACGACCAGTACATAGCGAACGCCGACGGCCATCCCGAACTCCAGCAGTTCTGGCGTGAATTCCGCGAACAGGAATTGGCCAGCGTGAGCCGGATGAAGGAATTGCTCGCCAACGACCTGCGGCAAGAGTGCTCTTGAACGATTCTTGTGGCAAAGGAGGTAGGGTGGGGCGATGACTGTCCACGATAATGCTTGAAACCCCACTCCGCTTTCCAGGTCGCTCGTCGCCCCACCCTACCTTTGCCGCTCGTGGCGACTCGCTGACGCGGCATGTCGCCAACGTGTCGTGGCGTTGAGGTTGGTTTCCATCACGCCTCCGCGGGTGGAATTTTCGGCTTGGATTCCTTCGCGGTGTCCAGTTTCCATTCCTCTCGACAACGCGCCATCGTTGCGGCGCACCACGGACACGCGAAGGAGGGCCCGGCGTGGAGATTCTCGGGCGTGATGATTCTGCCACACGCGGGGCACTGAGCGGACTTGCTTACCATGCGCGAACGTCTCTTCAAATCACCAGGGTGTCACTTCATCGGCGGAGACATTTTTCCAAAGTGTCACGACACTTCGACTTCATTGCGCAGCCGCCGGACGCCGTCGACCGCCAGTGCCGCGGTCTGAGCAAGCTGTTTGTAATAGTAGCTTGAAACCCGGCCCCGCAACGTGACGACGCCGTGTGAGGCGGACACGTCAAGCTGCCTGGCGCCGAAGCGGCCGGTTGCCCCCAGCGAACGGGCCACCTGTTCCGCGATGCGCGTCTCCACGGCAACGAGGGGAAGGGTTCCGTTCGCGACAAGGCGTGTTGGTTCGATCATGGCACTTATCCTTAAATAGCCCGCTCGTCATGGGTGAATCGGGCGGCGTCATTTCCGTATATACTTTGACTTGATGAACCTCGTCCGATCAGGAAAAGGCGGCCAACAAGCGATTTGCGCGAGCCAGCAGCGAGTTGTTGAGTTCTCCTTGGTCGCCGTGGACGTCGGAAGACGTGTCCCGGGCCACGAGCACTCGGCCGCAATGGCTGCAAGAGACTTTTCGCCCCAAGTGCTCCACGAGGACCAGCAGACGCCGGCCACACGTGGGGCACGGTTGCGCGAAATACGTCTCCACGGAGGCGCTGTCAGTGTCCCCCGGCGGAGAAATCGCCCGGAAATGTCTGGGTTCATGAGTTCGCGCCGACAAAGCGTTCATTTGATGCATCGTGTGTCTCCCTTCAAAGCATTGGCGGCATTCCCAACTCGTCGAAGCCCGCCTAGACGAGGCACGCTTCCTTCTCTCGCAAATGAACGACGTCGAGCTCGCGACGACGCGGCCGCGGCTGACTTCTTCGATTCAAATCAATCAAGGCCACAATCAGCCCGACGTGGTCCAGGAGGTCCTCGGTGGGCACGGGCTCCTGAAAACACGAGGCCTTGGGCACGCCGGTGCGCGTCGAGAGCGCGTCCGGCGAGTCGGTTCCGATCACCAGCACGCCGGGTAATCCGGTCGAGCGGCGATTCTCGCGCGCCAGCGACAGGACCGCGTCCGCGTCGTCGGTCGGCAAGTCGGGGCCCAGAACCAATAAGTCCGGGCCGAACGATTCGATGCCGGTCGAGCATTCCCAGGCATTGGACGCGGTCACGACGTCGAAACCGCATTGGCGGAAGAACCGCTCCAAAACGTCGCGCCGGGACGACTCGTTGTCGGCTAGAAGCAAGGTAACGTCCATGATAAGCCTCCTGCTTGTTGTGATTTCCGCGGGTTGCCGTGTGTCTGGGTCGACTTCCCACGGATTCATGAAACCGGGTTGCGGGTTATCTTCTTTTGTTACACTTCGCCGTTGCCCCATTCCTTCAGTCGTCGCTGGAGCGTGCGGACCGACAGGCCCAGCGACCGTGCCGCGCGCGTTCGGTTGCCCCGGTAGCGTTCAAGCCGCTGCGTGATCACGGCCCGCGTCACGTCCTCAAGCGTGAAGCTGTCCGGCACTTCAATCCGCGGCGCGTCGGCCCGCGCGCGGCCGCGAACCATTTGCGGCAGATTGTCCACCGTGAGCTTCGGCGAGTCGGTGAGCACGAACATGCTCTCGACGCAGTTGCGCAACTGGCGGATATTGCCCGGCCAGTCGTATTCCCGAAGATAGCTCATCAGCCTTGCGTCGGGCGTGGGCCGCGGCCGGTTGTAGACGGCCGACAGTTCCTCGAGAAAGTGATGCACCAGCGGCTCCACGTCCTCCGACCGTTCTCGCAGCGGCGGCAACGCGATGGACAGGACGCAGAGGCGGTAGTACAGGTCCTCGCGGAATTCGCCGTCGCGGACCATGCGAGGAAGCTCGCGGTTCGTGGCGGCGATCACCCGAACGTTGACCTCCTTCTGTTGATTGCCGCCGACGGGCGTGACGTGGTGGTCTTCGAGAACGCGCAAGAGCTTGGCCTGGCATTCGAGGGCCAGGTCGCCGATTTCGTCGATGAAAAGCGTTCCGCGATGGGCGGCCTCGAATCTTCCGATGCGAGGCCCCGTCGAGCCCGTGAACGACCCGGCCAAGTGGCCGAAAAGTTCGCTTTCAATGAGGCTCTCGGGCACGGCGGCCATGTTGACGATCACGAACGGTTCGTTTCGCCGCGCGCTGTTGGCGTGAATCGCCTCGGCGATCAGCTCTTTGCCGGTGCCCGACTCGCCGGTGATCAATACGGTCGTGTCGACCTCCGCGGCGCGGCTGGTCTGGTCGAACACGGGGAGCATCAGGTCGGAGCACGTGATGATCCTCGCGAATTTTGGTCTGCTATGGCGTGGGGCGTCTAGCAACGGCATGGCATGGTCCTTTCAACAGGTAACGACCATCGGTTCGTGTTGTTCCTGTTCCCGAGGAACTTTGGCGCGCGGGATGGCGTCTTCGGCCCGCGGGGAAACAACCGGCGCGCGCGGTTCGGCCGGATCCGCCGCAAGGCACACGGCGTCGATCAGCCTGAGCATCCGCACGGGCTTGGAGAAGCAACGAGAAGGCGGCACGCCGGCACGCCGGGCAAGGACGTCCACCGGCGCGCCGCCAAGAACCAGGACGGCGGGGGGTTTCGAGAGACCGAGTCCCTCGGTGATGCGGGTGACAACACCGTCGCCGCCGCCCCAGGGGAGATTCACGTCGATCAAAAGAATATCCGGCTCGACGACCTGGAGCGTATCGAGACACTCAAGCGCGTCGTCGGCCGTGAAAACCAGGAATCCGCAGTGGCGGAAGAATCGCCGCAGCATTTCGCGAGCGGGGCTATCCGTGTCGGCGATCAGCAGACTGACATCCATGGAAGACACTTTGAGTTTTCAGGGAGTTGAAATGTGGATCGTCGCTTGCCTCGACTCAGTTCCACTTCCGTGCCGGCGGCTTCGTTTCGATGGGCCAACGGCTTTCATCCCTGAAACGCTTTCGACGGACCCATCCTAGGTCCATCCGCTCGCTCGGCCCCGGAGTGAACCGGCACTTTGTTTCCCGAGCGTGCATTGCATTGTCTCACGAAGCTGAAATCCGTCTATTCGCAATCTCAGCCATTCCGACGTAGCAATTTCCATGACAGACTGACGGGGGGATACGTCTAGATTGCGTACCTACAAGGCCTGAAAATGCCAAAAAGTCTTGTTTTTTCCGACTGAAAAGTGAATTCAATGGCTCCGATACGACAAAGGTTCCAGAACCCTGTTTCGTCCGCGGGAGGCGTGTGAACGGCCGGCGGACCGCACGGGATTGACATTGAGAGGGCTTTTGGTAGGGTTGGATTCAGCGGGCCGGCGAGGATCGTCACGGGAAACGTGGTCGATTTCGGGCCACGCGACTGCTCCGCCCCCAACTTCGTTTTCGTTGTCCCAGGACGAGCACCATGAACGAGGAATCCCGCACGGAAGCCGATCCGCCGCGCCCGGAAAAGGGAGTTGAGAATCGAGGGTCGAAAGTCGAGAGCGCGATCGATCCGGCGTGTCCGGAGGAAGTCTTGGATGGCGTCTCGTGCGACGTGGCAGCCGAAGTGGAGGGGGACAACCCAAACGACCTTGGCTTCCCAGTGGTCGGCGTGGGCGCGTCGGCCGGGGGATTGGAGGCGATTGAGGGACTGCTA
>Ga0209342_10004125_pt1 | contig 15153 bp, 14 predicted proteins | sample RifCSP16_2_FD_184023 | JGI IMG/M metagenome (GOLD analysis project Ga0209342, IMG submission 184023) | Soil microbial communities from Rifle, Colorado - Rifle CSP2_sed 16_2 (SPAdes) (version 2) | ecosystem: Environmental > Terrestrial > Deep subsurface > Rock core/Sediment | place: Rifle... | reverse complement strand
GTCCACATCTCGGAGCTGTCCGACCGGAAGATAACGCATCCAAAAGAGGTTGTATCTGAAGGAGATGTCGTCACACTCAAGATCGTCCGCATCGAACCCGAGCGACACCGATTGGGCTTGAGCCTTAGATTGGCGGACGAGGGCAGTCCAGACTACTCAAGTCCGTATCTTAGTCCTGAGCAAGAGCTAGACGCGAAGGCGGCGGGGCCGTAAACTATGAGAGGGAGCACAGTACCAGAAAGTCTAGGCGTTGCGGCACTCGGGAACAGGAAGAGCGACACCGTAGAGCGTACACGCTGGCATGAGAAACGGGTACACAGGACGACAGGCAAAGCAGCCCGAACGGACGATAGTAGACTTAGCTGGAGAGCACTGAGGAGCGTGCGGTATGGCTGATAGATTCGATAAGTTCACGGAGAGAGCCCGACGAGTCCTCACCCTCGCCCAAGAGGAAGCGCAGCGGTTCAACCATACGTACATCGGGACCGAGCACATCCTCCTTGGCCTAGTCAGGGAGGGCGAAGGAGTCGCCGCTAAAGTACTGGCCAACCTCGGCGTGGAGCTTTCCAAGGTTAGGGCAGCCGTCGAATTTATCATCGGCCGTGGCGAGCGCTCCACGAGCAGCGATATCGGCCTCACGCCTCGCGCCAAGAAGGTCATCGAGATGGCCGTGGCCGAGGCCCGCCAGATGAACCACCACTACATCGGCACGGAGCACCTGCTCCTCGGCCTCGTCCGCGAGGGCGAGGGCATCGCCGCCGGCGTCCTCGAGAGCCTGGGCGTCACCCTGGACAAGGTTCGCAGCGAGGTCAACCGCATCCTCTCTCAGAACATGCCTCAGTCGCAGCCGGGCGTCCGCAGCTCAAGTCGCACGCCCACCGTCGACCAGTTAGGTATGGATCTTACCGCCGCCTCACGCGCCGGTAAGCTCGACCCCATCATCGGTCGCAACAAAGAGATCGAGCGCGTGACGCAAATCCTGAGCCGGCGCACCAAGAACAATCCCATCCTCATCGGCGAGCCAGGCGTCGGCAAGACGGCGATCGTCGAGGGCATGGCGCACCGCATCGCCACCGGTGAGGTTCCCGAGACCCTGCAGGGCAAGCGCTTGTTGACGCTCGATATCGGTTCGCTCGTGGCCGGCACCAAGTACCGCGGCGAGTTCGAGGAGCGGCTCAAGAAGGTCATCGAAGAGATCCGCAACGCCGGCAACTGCGTCCTCTTCATCGACGAGGTCCACATGCTGGTCGGCGCGGGCGCGGCCGAGGGAGCAGTCGACGCTGCCAACATCCTCAAGCCCTATCTGTCGCGCGGTGATCTGCAGTGCATTGGCGCCACCACCCTCGACGACTACCGCAAGCACATCGAGCGCGACGCCGCGCTGGAGCGCCGCTTCCAACCCGTCCTCGTCGAGGAGCCCTCGATGGAGGACACCATCGAGATACTCCGCGGCATCCGCGAGCGCTACGAAGAGCACCATCGCTTGACCATCAGCGATGAGGCCCTCACGGCCGCCGCCAGTCTCGCTGCACGTTATATCGCGGACCGCTTCCTCCCGGACAAGGCAATCGACGTCGTTGACGAGGCTGCTTCCCGCGTCCGCATCCGCCGCTCCTCGGCGCCACCTACCCTCAAGGAGGCCTCCAAGGGCCTCGAGAGCCTCCGGCGCGAGAAAGAGGCCGCCATCGCCTCCCAGCAGTATGAGTACGCTGCCGAGTTGCGAGACCGTGAGCTCAAGCTCATGGAGAAGATCCAGAAGATGGAGTCCGGCTGGCAGACCGAGCAGGACTCCGACAAGCCCGTTGTCACAGCCGAGGACATCGCCGAGGTCATCAGCATGTGGACCGGCATCCCCGTGGTCCGCATCGCCAGCGAGGAATCGGCGCGCCTCCTGCAGATGGAGGATGCCCTCCACAAGCGGGTGGCCGGCCAGGACGAGGCCATCACCACCGTCGCCAAGGCCGTCCGACGGGCGCGGGCCGGTCTGAAGGACCCGCGCAAACCCATCGGCGTCTTCATGTTCCTCGGCCCGACCGGTGTCGGCAAGACTCACTTGGTCCGGGTCCTCTCTGAGTTCATGTTCGGCAGCGAAGAGAACATGATCCGCCTCGACATGTCCGAGTTCATGGAACGGCATACCGTTGCTCGGCTTGTTGGCGCTCCCCCTGGCTACATCGGCTACGACGACGGCGGCCAGCTCACGGAAGCTGTGCGGCGCAAGGCCTACAGCGTCATCCTCTTCGACGAGATCGAGAAGGCCCACCCCGAGGTCTTCAATATGCTCCTCCAGATCTTCGATGACGGATCGCTGACCGATGCGAAGGGTCGCAAGGTCGACTTCCGCAACACGATCATCGTCATGACGAGCAACCTGGGCGCTGAGGTAATCCGTAAGGGCTCCGCGATTGGCTTCGCCCAGCGCTCCGATGATACCAAGGCGCGCCAGGCCGACTACGAGAAGATGCGCGACAAGGTCCTGAACGAGGTCAAGGGCTTCTTCCGGCCCGAGTTCCTAAACCGGATCGACGCCATCATCGTCTTCCACGCGCTGACCAGGGCCCACATCCGCGTGATCGTGGACTTGGAGCTGCGCCCTGTCAGGAAGCAGTTGCTGGAGCGGGGTATCTCCCTCGAGGTCACCGAGGACGCCAAGGACCTGCTCGGCGAGAAGGGCTACGACGAGCAGTTCGGCGCGCGCCCGCTGCGCCGGCTCATCGAGAACCTCATCGACACGCCGCTCTCCGAATCGCTCCTGCGCGGCGAGTACCCGCCCGGCGCCACGGTGCTCATCGGCCGGGACGGCGAGGAGCTCAGCATCAAATCGGCTGTGCCAGCCCTCACGACCTAGCAAGCCTACTGGCTCATCAGACGAGGGCGGTCCCCGCACGGGCCGCCCTCGCTCTTTGTGTCGTCTCGCTCTTCCCCTCGCCGCCTTGGCGCGCTACCCTTCACCACATGGCGAGGTCGCGCCGTCGCATCATCTATCTCTGTCAGGCCTGCGGGCACGAGAGTCCACGCTGGTCGGGACAGTGCCCAAGCTGTCAGGCCTGGAACACGCTCGTCGAAGTCGAAGACGCACCCGACCGCCCTTCCTGGCTTGCCCGAGACACGCAAGGGCCACAGGAGCTCACCGCCGTCAGCCAGGCTGCTGGCCAACGGCTCCTTCTGCCCGGCCGCGAGTTCAACCGCGTCCTCGGCGGCGGAATCGTCCCAGGTAGCGTGACGCTGCTCGGCGGAGACCCCGGTATCGGCAAGTCAACACTCATCCTCCAGGTTGGCGCGGAGGCCACCCGCCTCGGCCCCGTTCTCTACGTCTGCGGCGAGGAATCGCCTCAACAGGTGCGGCTGCGCGCGGACCGCCTGGGCATCGCGGGCGCCGGCCTTCTCCTCCTTCCCGAGACCAATCTGCGCGTCATCCTTGCCGCGCTCGAAGAGCGCCGTCCCTCGCTCGTCATCGTCGACTCCCTGCAGACGATGTATGTCGATGAGGTGCCAGGAGCGCCCGGCACCGTGGGCCAGATGCGCGAAAGTACTCTGCGCCTCACGCAGTACGCCAAGGCGCGAGACGTGCCCGTCTTCCTCGTGGGACACGTCACCAAGGACGGCGCTATCGCTGGCCCACGCGTCGTGGAGCACATGGTCGACGTGGTCCTCTATCTGGAAGGTGAGGCCGCATCAACCTACCGCCTGCTGCGCAGCGCCAAGAACCGCTTCGGCTCCACGAATGAAGTGGGCATCTTCGAGATGGGGGAGGAAGGTCTTGTGGAGGTCGAGAATCCCTCGCTGGCTTTTCTCGCGGAACGTCCCGCCAACGCCATCGGCTCAGCTGTCGTCCCCATGCTCGAGGGGACTCGCCCGTTGCTGGTCGAGGTGCAGGCGCTGACCAGCCCCGCCGTCATGGGCCCGCCCCGGCGCGTAGCCACCGGCGTCGACTTCAACCGCCTGCTGATGCTTATCGCCGTCCTGGTGCAGCGTGCGGGCCTCTCCTTGGGGAACCAGGACGTTATCGTCAACGTCGTTGGGGGACTGCGCGTCCAGGAGCCGGCAGCCGACCTCGCTATCGCCCTGGCCATCGCCTCCAGCGCCAGAAACACGCCCGTGGACCCGGCGCTCGTTGCCGTCGGCGAAGTCGGCCTCAGCGGCGAGCTACGCAGCGTTGCTCAAACCGAACGCCGCTTGGCGGAGGCGGCGGCGCTGGGCTTTCGCAGCGCCCTCGTGGCGCCGCAACGACGCGGCACCAGGGCGGCGCCCCCAGGCCTCCAGACTAAGGAAGCATCCACCCTCCGCGAAGCCATCCGCCTTGGCCTTCAGACCCCGAGCCGTAGGGGCGAGGTTTCCTCGCCCTCTGTTCAACCGCCAACCGACGCGGGACAATCAGGATGAGTGCTCCACGCGTGTACATCGAAGAGATCGCCGGACTCTGCCAGCGAGAGTGGGGGCTAGGCCAGATAACGGCGGTCGTACGTCTGAGCAAGCAGCCTGGCTCGACGGCCCTCTATCGTGTCATTGCCGACGACGGTCGGTTCTTGTTCAAGGAGCATTTGCCCGTCTACGACCTGAGCGATTTGCAGCGTATCGCCCATACGACCGAATTCCTTGCGGAACAGGGATTCCCAACGCCTCGCTATCAGCCCACTGCGGGCGGCAAGGTCGCCGCGGATGCACGAGGCGCCCGCTGTACGCTCCGTCCCTGGGTCGAAGGCGAGCCGCTCGAGCGAGCCAACCTCACGTCGCCCCAGATAGCTAGCCTAGGTCAAACGCTCGGTTGGTGCCACCGACTCCTGACGGCTCTTCCACCGGGCGATGACTTCAATTGGGCGATGGGCCTGCCACGGGTCATCGACGAGCTCGACCAACTCACGGCACGCATAGTGGCGAGGCTGGAGCCGGCGGAGAGCGATAGTGAGGTGCTCCACGCAATCGCGACCCAGCGGGCAATCCTGCAGCGTGCAGGGGACCTCGCTGCGCTCCACGCCTCGTGTCCAATTCAGGTCGCTCACGGCGACTACCACGTCGAGAACGTGCTTTTTGGCGATTCAGGCGCCTTGAGCGGTGTCATTGATGTCGAAGGATGGACCGCGCAACGCGTCCGCGAGGTCTACCGCGCCATCGCCTGGTCTCAGCGGCAATGGAATCCACCGGCGATCGATCTGCCGCTCGCTCGGGCCTTTGTTCAGGGCTACTTGGAGGAGGCGCCCCTAACTGCCGAGGAGCTCCGTGTGGGACCCGAGGTCTTCCGCTGGCGCCTCCTCCGAGGCATGCACGATCTGCGCACCTACGCCGACGACCCACAGAACCACGATGCTCGCGACGGTGTCCTTTGGTTTATGCGCATGGCCCAGTGGCTGGCCCAGCACGGCCGTGAGCTAGGGGAGGAGCTTGCAGGGCTGGCGAAGTAGCGGCCGGGCCGAGGCTACTACGCCGGCTGTTTGTCCTTCCAGGCAGGCTTCAGGTCGTAGTAGAGCACATCAGGATCGATGTCAGCACCATTCGCCCAGGTGATGGCTCCGCCTTCGACTCTCAAGGAGCGAAACACCGCAGGTTCGTTGCGAATCGGTTCGAAGACTGGCCCATGCAGGTAGGGCTGGAGATCAAGTTCCCTTTCAGTGCCATCCTCGAATTCTACCCTGACATGGAAACCCTTCAGCGCCTTCGCGGCTCTCACCCGAACCAAAGGTCCTAAGTCCGTCATAGCGCAGGTCTCCTGTCAGTCGAGTGGCTCAATGTCGTCGAGGGCAAGACCCTCTCGCGCCTTGTCCCAATCGGCTCTCAATTCGGATCGTCGTAGCGTAGCCCATTCGACTACCAGCGCGTGAGCTCGCCGCGGAAGTCGCCCTCTGAGGACGTCCAGCGTCTCGACAGCATAAACAGCCTCAGACCCACCGTAATCGGCATGGAAATGCGCCGGCAGATGGTCGTTGTAGAACATACGAATCACGATACCGAAGAATTCGCTAATGCGCGGCATACTGGTTGGGGCTATCATAGCACAGCGATGCAACGCGTCCTCTTCGTCTTCACCGGCAACCACGCCCGTAGCCAGCTGGCCGAAGGCCTGCTGCGCCATCTCGCCGGCGACCGCTTCGAGGTCCACAGTAGCCGCCCTGAGTCGACCTATGCCGTTTCGAGTCGCCTAGCTTCCGCCGTCGCCTGGCGCAACAAAACAACGCCGGTCACGATGATGATGAGGTGGACCGCGACAAAACCGACGTAGACGCCCGCGGGCGCGTAGCCGCGCGACACGTAGTAGATATCGTCGAGCACCCCTCTGACAACTTCAAGCGCGATAAGGAGCTGCACAAGGATGCTGTGCCTCAGTGGATCGCGCGCAGCGTAGACAAGGACTCCCCCAGTGACCAAGAGGTCAAGGCCGAACGTAAACATCCAATCGATCAACGCCTTGAACTCCACCGTGTCGGGAGTGGCCGCGAAAGCGGGGATCATAAACGGCAGGCGAGCCTCATTGATAAAAGGGACAAATCCAAGGCCCAGCAGGACGTAGAAGCCCCCCACGATGCGCATCCACCATTGCAGGCGCTTCATGTTATCTCCTCTTTTCCCGAGGAACCCCGTAGGCTCGGTTCAGCCGCTTCGGACTTGCCGGAGGTGGACGGCCGCTGAAACGGCGGCCAGCAACCCGAAGAGAAGGTTGCTCCAGTTCGCTATTTCCATGAGCGGCCAGGCCGTTTGACACGGCGAAGAGCAGAACGACGCAAGTGTGCCAACGCCGAGCCCGACCGGCAGCACAAGGCTGAAGAGCAGGGCAGCGACCAGCCCGGTGCGGGACCGGCGGGCGGCGGCCAGCAATGCCCAGAACCAGCCGCCGAAGAAAGCCAAGTAGACGACGGTGGTGAGCGCTACTGGGCCAACACCGGCCAGGAACTCCTGATAGACGTACCGCCAGTCGAGGAACGTGCGACCGAGAAAGGAGATGAGCGCGATCAGGGACAACGCCACGGCGCCGTTCAGGGAGGTGAACCACGCTTTCATACGGTTCGTCGTTGCACGGACGTGGTAAGAGGTCTTGGGTTATGCTGCATCGGCCTGCAGGAAATCGCGCACAAGGCGGGCGCGGGTTTCGGGGTCGTCGAGCCACGGCAGATGCCCCGACGCGGCGAAAGACTTGAATGTCGCGTCCGGCACCGCAGCGGCCGCGCGCCGGCCGACCTCCACGCCGCCAAACGAGTCTGCCTCGCCCCACAGAAACAACGTGGGCTGTCGGAGCCGGCGAAGGAACTCGGCGCCATAGATCAACTCCGACCGGGGGCCACGCCACGTGGAGAGCATTTGGATTACGGCCACATCGTTGCGCATTGTCTCCGTGTCGTTCATCAAGTGGAGGTACCAGTCCAGAAAGACCGGTGGAAAGCGTCCGGCGTCGAGGCTCGCGCCGTGGCCGATCTGGCGCAAGATAAAGCGCCCCACGGTCGCGGTAGAACGCTGACGCGCGATCATTCGGCCAAGCGGAGGGACCATGAGCATGCGCATGAATAGCGGGGTCCTCTGCCCCTCGACGAAGGCGGGTAGCCCTTCCTGAACGACGCGGACCACGCGCTCCGGTCGCGCTTCAGCCAGCCAGAACGCGAAGGCGCCGCCCAACGAGCTGCCAACGATAGCGAGCCGTTCGATGCCAAGGGCATCGAGCACCGAAGTCAGGACGTCCGCAGCAAGGGAGGGTAGGTCACGAGCGGAATACGCGGCATAGTCCACCGCTTCGCTCAGGCCACATCCAGGCCGGTCGAGCATGAGACAGCGGAAGTCCTGCAGATGTGCGACCAACGCCGCCCAGGTCGAACCGGCGTTGGGGCCGCCGTGTACAAACAGCACGGGGGGCCCCGCGCCGATTTCCTGAACGCGGACCCTCACGCGGGGAGTGGCGAGGTCGAAGAAGTGCTCCCTGGGTGTTGCACCGTAGTGATCCCAAAGCCTGCGCTCGACGGCACGATAGCTTTGTACCCGTTCCTCGTTCATGACCTCACTCCTTTCGCCTCATGAGGTAAGCCGCATAACCCGATGGCCATCTCGAATAATCGATCTTGCCTGCAATCCTTTCGATGTCGAAATACGGACCGAAGCGCTCTTCGATCTCTCCGGACTCGAAAGGAACGTCGTAGAACGGCACGAGCTTTTCCCACCAACGTACTGCGTATTCAAAGCCCCAGAGCAGGTAAAGACTGTCCGAATGTGTTAGCGGTAGCATGCTGCGAAGGTACGGCTCGCGCTGCTGAGGGCGCAAATCGTCCAGCACACCGTAGTCGAGCAGGAAGTCGAACGTGCCTGAGGCGTGGCGCAGGTTCGTGAGATCGTCCACGATGAAGCTAACCTGCACGCCCGCCTCTGTTGCCCGCGCCCGCGCCTTTTCCACGGCGGCCGCAGCGTAGTCTACGCCGGTCATCTCGAATCCTTTCTGGGCAAGATAGATCGCATTAGCCCCTGTGCCACAGCCGAGGTCAATGGCGCGGCAAGGGGCGATGCGTCCGCTCGCGACCAGGGCAACAAGCTCCTCGCGCGGCCCGATGTCCCAGGGCGCTCGGAAATAGCGATACGTTACTTCGTAGAAGAGCTTCATCAAGCTCATGATGGACTTGGAACCTTACGGCGCAGTGCTCGCCTTCGCGGGCAGGGACTTTAGGTACTGCCACAGGGCCTTGAGCTCGCCATCGCTCATGCGACCCATGTACTTCCACGGCATGAACTCGCTCACCTGGCGGCCGCCCGGAGCGACGCCCGTACGCATGACCGCTACAAACTCCGCTTCAGACCAGCGCCCCGGGCTGCCCCCAAGAGTGATGTTTGGAGCCGGCGGCGCCGCGGGGTTCGGGTCCTTCCCGCCGGAGAGCTCCTGCCCATGACAGCCGAGGCAGCCACCCGTCCTCGCCAAATACGCGCCGTACTCCACCGACGCGCCCACCAGCGGGGCTGCAGGTCGCGGAGCGCTATGGTCGATGACCTCCGCAGCGAGGATGTCGCCGAACGCGCCCACAGCCGTAAGGATCCGCGCCATCGGTTTGAAGGTGTACCCGCCCATGGCGCTGTCCACCGACGGCACGCTCTTCACGTAGGCGATGATCGCGGCGAGGTCCTCGTCGCTCAGGTGGTAGTACTCCTTCGACGGCATAATGACGAGCGGCTTCCCGTTGGGCCGGACGCCGTGACGAATGGCCCGCAGCCAGTCCGCGTCGCCATAGGTGCTCGCGATGCCGCCTCGTCCCGAGGTAAGGTTGTTAGCCTCCACGCGCCCTAAAGAGGGGTCCTCGAACACGACTGTTCCCGACAGGTCTTCACCGTGACAGCCGGTGCAATGGACCGCCGTCCAGTGGCGGCCTCGTTCCATGGTCGCCGCATCCGATAGCACACGCAGCGGAGCAGGGTCAATCCGATAGGTCTTGCTGAGTCGGAGCCCGGTAGAAGCGTATAGTCCCACGAGGACCAAAACGAGCAGCGCAACCAAGCCGCCCAGCGCGATGCCCGTCCACTTCAAAGCTTTCCTTACCATGTCTCCTCCTGACGGCGCCTTGTACGAGCGAGCCAACATTGCCACGAGGAGGACACCACACGTCAAGATGCATTTGCATCATTTTGCGGCGGTTCGAGAAAACCTAGACCTTAATGGCTAGACCTGGCAACGGCCGACGGACCATCCCGCGCTCGACCATGCTCTCCAGCATCCCCGGCAACACCTCGCGAATCGGCGTGAAGCGCACCTCTAGCCCATCGCGCGCCCTCGGCGCATCGAAGGCGGCACCATGGATAGCCCTCGTCAGCCAGTAGTGCAGGCGCTGGGGCCCCAGCGCGCCCGTGACCCGGTACAGGAACCCAGCCGGCAGCGACCAGGCCCACGCCGGCAACGGATAGGCGCGTTGTTGCACCCCGGCCGCCTCCGCGACCAACGAAAGGAACTCGGTCAGGCGGAGGTTTTCGCTGTTCAAAATATAGCGTCGCGCTGACAGGCCTCGCTCCATGGCACGCATGAGGCCAACCACGGTGTCGTCGAGGCCCACCAACGGCAGCACCGGGTCGGGCAACCAGATCGACCGTCCCCAGTTCAGGAAGCGCGCCACTACCTCGGCAAGCGCGTCGCGTTCACCGGGCCCGACGACGATGCTGGGGCACACCGGCACGACCGTCAGTCCCCGGCCTGCGGCCTCCTGCGCCTCCTGCTCGGCAAGATACTTTGTCCGCTCGTACTCCGAGTAAAAGTACCCTCGATGGCGCGTCGTCTCGTTCGCCGTCTCACCGGGCGCCTCGCCGATGGCGGCGACGCTGCTGACATGCACCACCTTCGCGACGCGGTGGTCTCTGGCCGCGCCCAACACAAGGCGCGTGCCCTCCACGTTGACCAAGGCCATCTGGGCCTCCGGCCTGGGCTGACGGCGCCGTTTTCGCGGCAGCCGCAGCATGGCAGCAAGGTGGTAGATGCGCTCGCATCCCTCGACGGCAGGCCAGAGCGCCTCTTCGCGGATGTCGGCGTACGCCAGCTCGATATGCAGCTCGCGTAGCGGCGCCACGTCGCTGGTGCGTCGCACCAAGGCACGTACAGCCTCGCCTCGCGCCACCAGCTCCCGTACGAGCGCCAGCCCGATGAAGCCGCTCGCGCCTGTTACAAGAGTTGTCATGCGACGGCTGTGGCTATGAACCCCACGTCGAGTGCCTCATCGCGAGACTCTTCGCACTGCTTTCGCGTGGGATGAATGCGTCGACCCATCTATCCCAGCGCCCCAGGCAAACCCATCAGCCCCCGCAGGTAGCTGATGTCGCCCAGATGCTGGTTGCTGTGCGCAATGAGCTGCCGCAGGATCGTCTGGATGGACCACTCCGGGAACCGGTCGGCGCGCGGCTTCTCAGTCAACGTAGTCCAGTCAAGCGCGCTGAGGTAACGCATCGTGTGCTCGCGGACCTCATCGAGGTAGCCCCACACCAGGGCGAGCGAGGGGATCGGCACATCATCGACCTGCTCGGTCGTGAAGCCGGTGCCTATGCCGCGCGTCTGGTAGCCGAAGCGCTCCTGCCAGCCCTTGGCCCACCACACCTCGTCGCCGCGCAGTATGAACCGCTGGATGAAGTTGTCCTCTACCCGCCCCACATGCCACAGGAGGTAGCCGACAGGATTGGCCTCCGGCCTCGGGCGCCAGAGCAGCTGCTCGAGGTTCAGGTCGTCCGTGGCGCGGTGGAGGTTCTCCCAGGAATTGGCCAGGGCCTCCTCGATGAACTCCTGGAGCGTCACCATGGGCCTACGCTCCCGCGGGAAGCACGCGACGAACGACCTCCTCACCCAGCGGTCCTCGCTCCGCCCAGCGTGCTGCCGCCTCGATCTGGGCAACGTCCGAGAAGCCGACCAAGACTGTCGAGATTCCCGGCTTGCTCAAGGCGAATCGGAGCGCCAGCTCTGTCACGCTCTCCATCCCGAGCTCCCGCGCCAGCGGCTGCAGCGCTCGCGCACGCCGCAGGTCGCCGCCGTAGTCCGCGCCGGTGCTCAGCGCGGCGCCTGGGTTCGGCGATGCAAGCGGATGCCGCTCTTCCTCCGCCCCGAGCGCGCCGGCTGCGACGGCCCGGATATTCAGCACGCCCATCCCTTGGGCCTCGGCTCGGTCGATCAGCCGTTCAAAGTCCTGGACGCCTGGCCCCGGCGAGACTGCGTGGCCGGCGCTGGGGTTCAGCGCGTTGAAGTAGACCTGGATCGCGTCGAAAGCGCCCGACTCCACAAGCCGGTGCGCCGCCGCCGTTTCGCCGAGGCCGGTAAAGCCGAAGAACCGCACGAGGCCCTCCGCTCGAAGCGAGCGCAGCGCTTCGAGGAGTGGCCCCAGCACCTGCTCAACGCTCAGCGCTCCTGGGCGCCCACCCGTTTCAAGGCAGACGTTGTTATGGAGCTGCAGCAGGTCGAGGTGCGAGCGACGCAGTCGCCTCAGGCTCGTCATAACCGAGGCGCGGATCACCTCGCGAGCCTGCGCGACCTCCTCAGGCCCAACTCTATACTTCGTCCCAAGCGTCACCTGCGCGCCCAGCTCTTGGAGCACACGGCCCAGGTTCTCCTCGGAGCGCCCGTCTCCGTAGGACGGCGCCGTATCGAAGTACGTGATGCCTAGCTCCAGGGCACGCGCAACGGCGTGGCGTTGCACCTCGGGCGTGCCGCGCACGATCAGCCCACCGACGTTGCCGCCACCGAAGCCGATCTCCGAGACGGTGAGCCCGGTCCGGCCAAGAGGTCGGTAGTTCACCTACTCATCCCATGGCTGTTGGGACAGAACGAGACTGCTCGCCCTTTCAGCAGCCTCGATCTCCTCTTCCGTCTCGGGCAGGTCCCGATAAGCTTGAATGTAGCGCTCCCTTGCCTCGTCAACCTCACCTCGATGCTCGGCGTCCGTCTGCTCCTCCACCACGGCCGCCATCGCCGCCCGCTCCAGCCCGTGCCGCCAGGCGTCGCTAGCTTCCGTCAGCGACACATCGAAGACCCCACTCCACGCCAGCCTGTCGCCACCTACGACGCCGAGGCGGCGAAAGCCGACTTGATGCGTCGCTGCGAGCGCCTGCAGAGCGCGCTGATCGCCTTCGCGCACCGTCACCACGAAGCGCGACTGCCTCTCTCCGAAGAGCGCGGCGTCGGCACGGCCGGAGATGATTGCGTCCACCCGAAAGCCGATGTCTCCCATGAACGCCGCCTCTGCGAGGGCCACCCCCAGCCCGCCGTCCGAGCAGTCGTGGCACGACCGCAGGAGCCCTTGAGCGTGCGCCTCCAGCACGCAGCGCTGCACGCGCGCCTCCAGGTCTAGATCGATGCGCGGCTGCCCTGCCACAAGGCCATGCATGTACGATAAGTACTCGCTGCCCCCCAGGTCCTCGACCTTGCCCTCCAGCGCAGAATCGCCGTCCTGCTCGTCGGCCGCGTCGCCGAGGAGCACGATGACATCGCCGGCGGCGCCAAAGCCGCTCTGGCAGCGCCGCTCGACGTCCTCCAACAGTCCGGCGAGGCCCACCACCGGCGTCGGCCACACCGGCAGGCCCTCGGTCTCGTTGAAGAGGCTCACGTTGCCGCTGATCACAGGCAGCCCGAGGACCCGGCACGCCTCGGCCATGCCCTTGACGCACTGCTCGAGCTGATAGTAGACGTCCGCCCGCTCCGGGTTGCCGAAGTTGAGGCAGTCGGTGACGGCGAGAGGCGTGGCGCCCGTGCAGAGCACGTTGCGGGCCGCCTCCGCCACCACCATCGCCCCACCAACATACGGATTGAGGTAGCAGTACCGCCCATTGCCGTCCGTGGTGAGCGCGATGGCCTTCCGCGTCCCTTTGAGCCGCAGCAACGCGGAATCATGGCCTGGCAGGATGACCGTGTTTGTCAGCACCTGGTGGTCGTATTGGCGGTACACCGGCTCTCGGCTGGCGATGTTTGGTGAGGCAAGAAGCCGAAGGAGCGCCCCACCCAGATCGGACGGCTCCGGGACGCTGGCCAGGTCGTAGTCGCGCCGCGCCGCTATCGCAGGCGCCTCCACACCCTGCCGCCGATAGAGCGGCGGGTCCGTCAGGATCTGGGCCTCGACTTCAGCAACTACTCGCTCGCCCTCGCGTACGCGTACCATCCCGTCGTTGGTGACACGCCCGATGACGGCGCATTCCAGGCCGTAGCGGGCAAACCGCGCCCGCACCTCCGGCTCATCGGATGGACGAACGACGCAGAGCATCCGCTCCTGCGACTCCGAAAGCATCACCTCGGTCGCGCTCATACCGCGCGCCCGGCGCGGCACCGCCAGCACGTCGATCTCGGCGCCGGTGCCGGCGCGTGCGGCGCACTCCACCACCGACGATGTGAGGCCCGCCGCTCCCAGGTCCTGCAGCCCTACCAGGAGACCCGCCGCACCCACCTCCAGACAGGCGTCCATCAGCAGCTTCTCGAGGAAGGGATTGCCTACCTGGACCGTCGGTCGCAGCTCGCTGGAGCGCTCGTCGAACTCCCGCGAGGCCAACACGTTCGCTCCGCCGATGCCGTCCCGTCCTGTGTCCGCGCCCACGAGCAGCAGCAGGTTGCCCGGCCCTTCCGCGCGCGCCCGCAGCAGACGCCCCACCTGAAGGATGCCCACGCACATCGCGTTGACGAGGGGGTTGTGCGTGTAGCCCGGCTCGAAGTAGATCTCGCCCGCCACCGTCGGCAGGCCCAAACAGTTGCCGTAGCCACCGATGCCGCCCACCACGCCACCGAACAGATAGCGGTTGCGCGCCTCCGACAGCGGCCCGAAACGGAGCGAGTCCAAGAGAGCGATCGGCCGTGCTCCCATCGCGAAGATATCCCGTACGATGCCGCCGACGCCCGTCGCGGCCCCCTGGTACGGCTCGATGGCCGACGGATGGTTATGCGATTCGATCTTCATCACGAGCGCAAGGCCCTCTCCCAGGTCCACCACGCCTGCGTTCTCCTCGCCTGGGGCCACGAGGAGCCTCTTGCCCTCAACCTGGTTCGGAAAGAGGCGGAGGAGCGGCTTGCTGTTCTTGTAGCCACAGTGCTCGCTCCAGAGAGCGCCGAACATCCCCAGCTCCACCTCGTTGGGTTCGCGCCCAAGTCGCTGCACGATGAGGTCGTACTCGTCCTGCGAGAGTGCGAGGGCTTCGAGGAAGCGGGGGTCAGGGGACATGAGCAGCCCTCAGCATAGGCACAAACCTAGAGCCAGGCAACTCCTGCGTCTTCTACTAGGCTATAATCGCATGAGGCAAATCGTGCCACTGCGCGTCGTATACCTTCCGCATGCTCTCGCACAGGCGCAAGAGCGCCGTATCCCACTGCGATTAGTTGAGCAGGTGGTTGATGAACCAGAGCAGCTTCTTGAAAACAGGACACCGTAAAGTCGCACAGAGCCGCTAGGCAGACCATGCATGCGGAAAGGAATTCCTCCTCCGCGTCTTCTACGAAGAGACTGAAGAGAGTAGGGTTGTCGTGAGCATGTACCGGTACTGGATCGCGCGGACTTGGAGACCGTTCTGTCCGTGGTGGTCCGTCGCATACGAGATGCTGCGGTGGACTCCGCACTTTCTCGATCTCCCAATCTCCTTGTCATTCTTTATGGTTGGAAGGAGTTTGTGGATGTAGCTGAGCCGAAGCGGTTTGTCGATACACTGATTTCTAGTGATGAAGGGGTGCTTCGGTTTTTGGTGGGCGCGCTGAGCAGAGTG
>Ga0209342_10004124_pt1 | contig 15157 bp, 16 predicted proteins | sample RifCSP16_2_FD_184023 | JGI IMG/M metagenome (GOLD analysis project Ga0209342, IMG submission 184023) | Soil microbial communities from Rifle, Colorado - Rifle CSP2_sed 16_2 (SPAdes) (version 2) | ecosystem: Environmental > Terrestrial > Deep subsurface > Rock core/Sediment | place: Rifle... | reverse complement strand
TATCGTTATCGAAGTTCAGTTGCAGCTCTATCTCATCCGCATTGCGTGGACGTTGGGATAGCTTGCCGTCAAGATAATAATTGAGCCGCATCAAAATGATCTCCTCTTACGAATGGTTACTTTTTCTACTCCTTTTTCTACTGTCTTAATAATCATATCTCCTGCCTTATTCCAATCTACAGTTGTTTCTTTCTTGTCAATGATCGCCTGCTTTAATTCATCCATCTTTCGGGCAAGTACATTGTCCTCCTTTGAACGTGTGGGTATCTGAACATACTGCATGAGGTTTCCCGACTGCCGGGCAAATATCTCATCATCTATCGGGGCTTTCAGCATAGATTTAAGATTATAGAAATTATCCCTGCCGAGGTTCTGCATTTCATTGACAGAGAATATCCCCTCCTGCCCTTGCGCCTCTATGACCACCCCACCCTGTGCATGGCTCCTGCCGTAGAATATCCCGTTGCTTATGCCACCACCAACGCCCTTGCGTGATACTACATCCTCTACTACGCCTCCCTCTGCAAACGTAGCTGATACCGCCTCGGCAAGTGCCACCTGCAAAAGTGCTTTTGTTACGGCCTCCTCCGGTTTATCGTCTTTGGAAAATTCGGCAAAGGCATTGAAGAACGCCTCTACCTTTTTAAGCCGCTCCTGATTCTCCTGTTCCTCGATGGCCGCCCTCTGTAACTCGTCCTTTTTCCTTTCCTCAAATGCGAGGGTATTGGCAAGCCCTTTATCTGCAAGTTCCTGCTGACGCTCAATAGCTGATTCCTGATCGTCCACCTGCTTATTAAGGGCATCTTCTCTGGCTTTAGATTGTTTCTCAACTTCTTTGATAACCAAATTTGTAAATTCAATAATGGCCTTCTTCTGCTGTTCCTCATCATCTTTCCTTTGCTTCTTAGCCTTCCCCCGTCTGGCTTTCTCCTCCTCATCTTCTATTCTCTTTGCCTCCCGCACTGCTTCCGCCCTTAAATCTTCCGCATCTTTAATATTTTTTTGCTCTTCTTTAAATTCTGCGAATTTGGCAAATGCTTGTTTACGTGCCTTTTCTCTTTCATCCTTGTCTGCTTTTTCCTGCGCTTTTGCGGACTTATCAGTTATTTTTTCCTGCACTTTTATTTCTCCAGACCTTAGCTTTAATTCTTTTTCGAGTAAGGTTATCGTTTTTTTTCGCTCTTCATTATCTTCTTTTGCTCTTTGTGTAAATCCATCCAATGATACATCAAGGTGCGGAAGGGCATCAGCTTCTTCTTTTGTTAATTCAATGGATTCTCCACGAGTAGCATTAAAATCTTCAAAATCTTTCCGTGCTTTATCAAGAGTAAATGTTTCTTGTTGCTTTTTTAATTCTTGCAGGGCATTTGTTAACTCCACCGTAGTTATATTGGCTACACCAATTCCGGTTGTAATCCGAGTAGCAATATCTTCGGTAGTTAATTTTTCCCTACCTAATTCCGCTATCTCCTCCAAAAGCTTTTTTTGTCTTGCAAGCTCCTCATTGCTATCACCTACCGCATCTTCGAATGATTTTTGTTCTTCCGCTGCTTTTGCCGATGCCTTTTTATATTCTTCAAGCGTTTCATTGTTAATTTGCCCTTGCCGTATTTGTTCTTCAAGTTCTTTTTTTAATCGGCCAACTTTATCCGCAGCTGTTTCTGTTGATTTAGAAAACGATAAAAATAAACCTACTGCCGTTCCGAGTAATACTATCAATGCCCCTATACCCGTAGCAGCAAGCGCAAGACGAAAAGCCTTCATTGCCCCCGTTGATTGCCCTACTACAAGAGCATAACCTTGCTGTGCGATAGAAAGGGTTTTTGTTTCTGTTGAATTAACAGCAGTAGCTACCGTGTTGGCTTCTGTCGCTACCGTATTGCCAATAGTGGCGGTACGGCTCAAAATTTGCACCTTCGATAATTGACCAGTCGTTCTGATTAATTCACGCGATACATTAGTAATATCGAGTATTGCCCCGGTATTAAAGCCAAGTGCACTTCCCACTGTTGCAAGTAACCCGGTCAATCCACCAAGCCCCCTGCCGAGTGTATTAATTGATGCAGTATAATTACCAACATTCCGCGTATGGATTCCAACGGCAGTATCTGCGGCTACTATCCGTTGCCGTAAAGCCGTAAGCTGTGCGAGTAATGCCTGACCTTCCGCCGTGTTCTGCTTTTGGTTTATGACAAGGTCACGGTAAGCATTATTAAGTTTCGTTAGTTCCCTGCTGGCTAAGCGATAAGTCCCGATAGTTTGATCTTGCTGTTCTTTTTCTTTTGCTTTTGTCGAACGTAAACTATTGATCTGCGCCTCAAGCTGTGATATTTTTGCCGTTAATCTGGAAACCTCGTTTACGTCAGCTGTAAATTTCAACGCATTTTTAGTGCCCTTGATTTGATTCAAAAGTTCGACCATCTCTCGTAATTGAACGAGGGATTGGTCGAGCGTTGCTGACTGCGAGAGTGCGTCTAATATGATCTTGATTTCGGCCATGAGTGTAATCCGTTCAAAGCCCCTCTACATGGGCGGATCACCTGATGCCGACAACCCGGCAAAATATTACTTTCCCTTTTTATTTCGGGAAATATGCTGCTGCAAAAGTTGCTTATATCTGTAAAAATCATAAATGCTTTTGTCTTGAAGTTGCTCAACTGTTATGTTCCCATCTGCCTTGCAAATAGAGAAACAGAGTTCCTCAAAATCCCTGTATAATTTCAGGACAATATCCTGAATTGTTTTTTCTACAATGTGTTGTCGCAGTTCCTTTTGATATTCATTCAATAACAATTCTGTTTTTGCTTTTTCAATACGGCTTAGGCGTGGATCAAGCAGGTCGGCATGGGTGATAATTATATCTTTTTGGATATTAATTCTTGGGCTGCCTCCCTCATCGAACTCATCAGGGAATAATACCCGGAGAGTTGAGGAGATACGCAGATAAAATTTTCAACCACACGGGTCACCTCCCCCTGGGCAAGCCCCAGGTCAGCCATGCGTTGCAGCTTTTCTTTCGCCTTACTCTTGTCATATACCTTCGGGTCTTCCCCTTTTTCAAGAACGATGAGCGAAAATATAAGCTGGTCGGGATCTTCCCCCTCTTTGACCTGATTTATTCCTGTGAAATAGTTGTGCAGCGATAGGAGCATTTGGCTTTTACTATCGTTATCAAAACCTTGAATGAATCCACGCATCGCCTGAACAAGAGAGGTTATCTCTGTTCCTGTTTCTTTGTATATGATGAACTCACGTAGTTGCGTGAACCTCCGTGTACCCATGTCATCTGCATTCTCGATGAGATCAAATTCGGTTCCCCCGATTTTATAGGTTTTCATCAGTGGACATTTTTGAGAAGGAAATACCACGCCGAAGTAAGTACCGTTAGCACAAATGGCATGGCGGCATATTCAATGAATAAAACAGGCTCCAATATCCATGTCCATTCAAATCCGAAAGAGAAGCTGCCAATGGTGGCAGCCACGTTAATCCAGAACATCGTGCAAAGTAAACACAGGCTTTGCACCTGTAACTTATACCACCGCTCGAATACACAAAAGAGCAGCAATGCGTTGATCGAGGATAGGATAATATATATCATTTGGCTTTTTCTTTTTCCCTGCACAACAGGTATTCCATGCTGAATAATATCACCATGAATATTGACAAGTAACAGGTGAGTAACTCTCCTCCGTTCATGTGTATAGTGTTCCTGATTTTATCTGATCTTTCCGGCATGGCTGGCAATAGCTGTCAATGTCGGTGAAATCAAAACTGATGCCGCTCAACTGTGCCTTATAGTCCGCCTCCACCATGCTGATATTTGCCAGAGCCTTATCTCTGCCAAGTTCGGCATTCCTGTTGAGCCGTACACTATTGAAATAATCTTTAAAAATCCGCAGGGCAATTTTATTTTTCACGGCTTGAACGAACAAGCTCTTATTGTAACAGATCACCTCTGTAATGTCGCAGGTTACGCTGATCTTCAAATGCAACCCGAATGTCTGATCGGTGTATGTCGCTTGCTTTAAGTCTGGTATGCTTGTTCCATTCAGTGCGGAGTTGTCAAAGGCTACCCCACGTATGCGTGCGTGTTTCTGATAACCGCTTACCCACCCTGTTCCGCAGGATGTACAACCGATAATATCATCCCCGGAAAGTGCGCCGTAGAATTTTGTATCAATGGCTTGGCCGGACAGGTCAGCCTCGAAATATCCGAGATAAAAACATTGCCCTGTTCCCAATGTTGAGGACTTGTAGTTTGCGATCCACTCGGTCAGCTCGAACCATTGCAGGCTGCTGACCTTGCTGTGTGCCGATAGCGTAAATGTCTTTATGGCTGTCTGCTGCGAACTCTCAAAGAGGTAGATTACAAGGGCAGTATTCAGCGTATCGAATTGAACTCCTACCTGCCGGAGAAGCAGAGAGAGGTTATCGCTTTCGTTGGGCTTTATCTCGAAGCCCACAAACCGGGATGACTTTGTTACCTTATCGGTGAAGTACTGAATGTACTTTACGGGGTCAATATTATCCAGCAAATGCCGGGCTTTGGTGAGTTGTTTGTGTTGGTTGATAAAATCATTCAGGGCGTTCTGTGTTTCGCCCGTTACAACCGATGACAGATACCCGTTAATGTCGCTGTAATCCTTGCTGCGTGCATCTGTAATGACCTCGGGTGTTATCCCCGACACATCGGTCACGTACACGCCTGATGTACTTCCCGTCAGCGATGGCGCAAGATTAGGAATGCAGGAATTGTCTGAATCCCGGAACCCTACCAGACCAGAAAAGCAGGTCAGCAGGGTTGAATAGTTAATCATTTCCTCGTCTTAACGGGCTTGCCCTTCGACTTGGGTTGTTTAACTTTTGGGTAATTTTTCTTTGGCATACTGCAAATATAAAAAAAAATCTGATAACAAATAAATTCCCACCCCACAGCCCACCGATAGCAGCTTTGTTTTTTAATGCACATCCCTTTTGAATAAACCGCCGTTTCACGGCTCTCTTTATTCAGGGATGTGCAAGGGCTTTCCAACTTTAAAGCACACATACATTAACATAACATTGGTCATTATAGGACAAGCATATCACACGAGCCGTCCGCTTGTCGCTATAATTCAGAATTATGTTAAGTATCTTGCCTACCTTTGTAAAATGAAATGACCCGACATGACGGCCGGGTCATTTTCAGAGAAGCGTTTGGTCACGCTTCGGTAAATCTGGAGTGTTAGGACTCCGTGGAAATTCCTTTCTTGGTTTGATTTCCACTTAAATGAAAATCACCTTCACGTTGGAGGTCAGGAATCCTGACGCAATCAGAAACCTGATTATAGCAATTACCTCATTGGTAATCTGCCTCCTTTAACCTCCTTTTATTTCTCACCGTCTGCTCACGCAGACCCGAAATAATGGAGGACGTTGGAAAGCCCAAAAAAGAATTTAAGGCAAAGATAATAATAATTTATGAAATTACATAGCCGCCTATTTCTACACCCCGGTACTTGTGCAGGTCAATGGTATTACTCACGGCAGTGGCACACGCCCCTTCGGTCTTTATGTCGATTCGGTATTTAAACAAATGCCAGATGTGATTATAGCGATACCCGCCGGCCTGACTTTCCTCCGTGTCATGGCAAACAAATATTTCAACCCGGTCAATGAGCCTCTGTATATCCTTATGCCGCTGCTCGCCGGGCGCATGGTCAATAAGTACCACACTGAAGGGTATCACCGCCTCCACGCTGCGCCAGTCCTCCACATAGCCGATATTGTGCCATGTGGAATCCAGTGGCCTGAACTTCTGCGTCCATTCATGGTTATTGTCGTATGACATCAGCATACGCCCCTCTGCGCCGCAATACTTATGCAGTTGCGGTGTGGAGCCATCCCCCATACCCATCTCCACGATAATGCCCATCGTTTCTTCCATAGCAATGAGCATGAGAGGTAAATGGTTGTTCCAGTTCTGAACACCCTCAAGGATGTTGTGTTTGTCTGTTATCATTTGTTAGTTTATTATCCAGTAATCTGTAATCCAGTCAGCATGGCATAATTGTGGGAATGAGTAATGCTCGTATGGTTCAAGTAAATGTTCAATGGAAGAAACATCAATATCGCACGATTTTTGTTTCCAGTTGTCAAAAATAATTATTCCCCCCTTTTTTATGTGCTGTAATGCTTTGATAACACACTGGTTGCGGTATATCCCGTCAATAATAATGATGTCGTATTTCCGATCATAGGTATCAATATACGAGCAGTATTCCTGCGCTATGCCGCCGTGATTAATGTTATCCGATGGTGTTGGAATATGTACTATCGCCGGGAATACGGCACGGGTGTGGTTGCCCGCACCACGTTCATTCATCGTCACGGCCAATACCCGTAGGCTCTTTGCCCAATATTCCGTATGCTCAACAGCCGTGATACTCCGGCATCGCCGGGAGAACCACAGCGTACTGAACCCTGCCCCCCACTCAAAAAGATCCATGTCTGAAATATTCCACCCCCTCAATACTTCAAGGAATGGATGGGTGAAGTATGGCATAATCATACCCCCTTCATCCTTTATCTGCCATTCATTAGGGGCGGGTAACAATGTGGTCATATATATTTCATATATCCTTGTCGATAATCTATGACCCATTGCAAGTCCTCCTGTGGCCATATCTTTTGCATAAGCGAAAATATGCGGGTGAAGTTATGCTCTTCATACCCCGGACGAAGAAGGTGTGCATCTGTCGGGTGGGGGATATCAATATCAAAGCCGTATGCCCGGCATACACGGCCTTTGGCACAACCATTATTCAATATTCCCCGGTCAATCTTATTACACCTATCAAGGCCGTAAGCTCTTAATTTCTGCGTGATAATATTCTGATCTGTAAACCAATATTTCTGAAATTCCCCTGTCAATATCTCCGGGTAGGAGGTCATTTCATCACACATCATTTTGACCATATCATCGCCCTGACGTATGCTCATTAGCTCCCGCCACTTCCCCGCCTGCATACCCACATAACACATTGGAATGTGCGTGTACCCTGTCAGATCATGGCCGAAGTAATTAATATCCTGAAACCATTGGAAGAAGTAAGAGGATAGCGGCATCATGTCCACGTCCGAGGTTATCATATACTCATCATCTGGCATATCATAGCATCCGGCAAATAATCTTGAAACCTGCACCTGTGTGTCCTCCCTGTAAGTATTATGGGGAGTGAACATCTCGACCCGTGCATAGGTGTTTTTGAGGACATACTGTAACTTCTCACTCCTTCTATCCGGCATGATAACGAGTGAATCGAAATCAAACTTTTTCCATGCCCAACATACCAGAGGCAGGTAAAAAAGATAGTTGTCGTTATCGTTCGTGGAGAGTATTACGGTAGCCACCAGTAGAAAAGGTTTGGATATTGTTTTTCAAAGGTAACGTATTTATCATTCTCCGGGTCATGTCTTTGAAGGAAGCGCACTAATTCCATCTCTACCACCCCGGCACTACCGATATGGCGGCAGGTAAGGTCACTCTCCCATAATTTATTATGACGCCTTTGGATAGGGTCTTTCGATAGGAAAAAATTATCGCTCACCTTCGGCCATATCTTTTTCATGAGCAGCTCCTGATCCGACCCATGATAAGAAAGATCATGCCCCTCAACCAACTGCTCAAAAGTATTTATGCCCGTCAATTCCCTGAACTTTTGGCAATCTATCCCGATCATCCCCCCCATAAGTGGGATGGAGTGCGCCGGGTTGTCATTGATACCATGAATAGCTTTGCCGGAATTCAGCCAGTCATTCACGGCGCACATCTCCCTGTACGTTGTTATTGCATCCGCATCACGGCATAGGACGTGGGTAATGCTATTATCAAATACCGGGCGCATCCGGGTCAGCATATTATAGCACCTCCCGTGCGAAAGGAACATGAAGTCGTCAATCTTGAATGTATCGGAAAAATCAGGGAGGAAATCAAAGCGATCGTATAAAGCACTATCGCCGTGGAAAATCATTGTCCAATCTGGGTACAGTAGCCTGTTCATACGGTAATTAAAATACAACCCACGCATATACCAGTTCATCAACAACTCATCGCCGCCGTCGAAAATACAATAGCTTATTACTTTCATAGCCCGTTTGCTTTTGACCTGAAAAGGTAGTTGTAAAATGGTTTTGTTATCTCATATTCATTTTTCAACACCCCTGCTTTTGCAATGTCCTCTGACCAGCATCCATCCTCGCCGAAATTTTTCTCCTGAAATTTTATATCCTTTATCAAATCCAATTTTACAACGTTCAGATGGTTTGGATTCCTGTAATAATATGTATCATCCTCATACCAGTGTGTATATTTAAGCGAGTGTAGAAAAATATGCTTATTCGGGTCTATCACACCATTGACAGAATAGATACCTACTAAGGAATTGCAATCATACATCCCCATCACCCCCGGCATATTAAGGTCAAGGTAATCGTCCGTTACCGTATCATCATCATCAATGAACGCCCTGTGTGTTGCCCCGGATTTCACAGCCATTTCCGTAAGCATGTTCCTTTTTGCGCCGATAGTATTTTCCCGGTTGTCCTTACAGACAATTATTTCTACACCATCCCTGTATTGCTCAAGCTGCGGGTAAAGGATATTCATAAGCCTCTGCATGTATTCTTCCCTCCCTTCAATGGTCGGTATCAGTATGGCGAGTTTCGGTGTCATAACCTATCGTTTGGATTGAATGGTAAACATACCCGGTCTTTCTCCTCGATCATAAAGCATTGGCGTTTACGGGAGAAATAATATTCGGTGTCATGCGGCGTGTGCAGCGAGTTGATACGGTAAGTATGGTCATTCTTAACCTCGTTTGTGTTTGCCGGGTGAATGTGTTTAAAAATAATCTCCGGGAAGTACCTATGCCTGCCGAGCATCATGGCAACGTACATGGCCTCTGCATCACAAGAGAATGATCTATACCCCGGCTCGTAAATATAACCGAAGCGGTTAAAGTAGTCCACTCCCATGATACTCATAGTAGGCAGGCGGTGTTGAACATATCCGTCATTGTAATGGGCGAACCAATCGAGCGAACCCCCCCAATGTTCTATCGCATCCCTCAATATCACCCTATCCCACCCGTGCGCCAAGAAGGTCATATCATCAGACATATTGATAAGTATATCCCACTCCCCGGCCTGTTCCATATCACGATTAATGGCGTGTATCTTGCTATCACTTTTCCCAAACATCAACTTCACTCTTGTAAACTGCGAACACCACAGGCGTACCTCATCGCAGTTCATCTGTTCATCATCCGTGTCGGCAGAAACAAGTATCAGGTAATTATCGGTCTTAATTGTCGTGAGGATATTATTTATCGTTTGGATAAACTTACTCCTCCTGCCACGTGTAGCCAGCTTTATGAGGTATCTCATAAACCGAAATTTATTTTTTCCCTCCTCTGTAATGTTTCAAGGTCTTGCCCGTAATAACTCTCCGTCTTTTTAAGTAGCGCATCCTTCATGGCTTTTGTAAAATTAGGATGGTTGTGTCTGACGATAATCTGTGGGAAATATTTTATCCTGCCAAGCTGCCGGGCGACCCGTGTGTATTCCGTGTCCGCATAAACACTGATGTAATCCGGGTGGTAGATATACCCGAATCTGTCAAAATATTTTTTTCCCATTATGGCAAGCGTGCAGATAGTTTCCCCCTGCCATCCGTCATTGTAATGCAAACAGCCGTCAAGATCAGGAAAGGAATCTTCCATTGCCCTGCGTATGGCATTGTCAAACCCCTGCTCAATGGCCTCCATGTCGTCAGACCAACAGATGATAATATCGGGGATGGGGATATATTTATTGCCTATAAATTCAAGGTTCCTATTTACGGCATGGATTTTATTTCTTGAATCGTCATACTCACAGATGATATTAAATCGGGTGCTATATTTTTTTATTTCCGCCATTGATTCCTCTGTTCTCATAGAATAATCATCCAAATCCAAAGAGCAGAGTATTTGGTAATTCACCTTGTCGTCTATCTTCTCCGTGATATTATTCAGGGAAAAGAAGAACCGATCAGGGCGGGAGCGTGATGGAAATTTGAAAAGTATTCTCACAGCGGCTGTTTTATTTGCAATAAATCCTGATGGAATATATATCCGTTTTCTTTCAGGTACTCCGGCAGCTTATCCATTTCATCATTCAGGCTGCTCTCAAACCCGAACGGCTTATCCTTAAAGACCATGTGCTGTACCTCCGGGAAAGTCAAATGGCGATCCCAGTCGAGTGAATAAATAAATTCACCGCTCCCCTGCGGGCAAAGGTACGCCCCCATCGGTGTAAGCCCTGCGTTGTGTACCCGCATCGAGTATGTGCCATGCTCATACCCATATATCTTATATCGTGGGTTGAAGCCCCCGACCTCCTCTATGACCTTGCGGGTAAGGAACATGAATACCCCCCCGCATAGGTTGTATATATCTATACCATCCTGTTCCCCCGTCTTTTTTAATTCCCCGAGTTCCTTTAGATACAGGAAGTGATCTTGCCCGGTTCGTTCATGTGCCTGAATAAAGAAATCCATCCATCCCTTTTTAACAGGGAAGCAATCATCATCAAATAGGAAAATGTAATCGCAACCTGATTCATACAATATCCGCAGACATTCGTTTTTTCTGTGTGCTATGCCTTTCCTGTCGTCTATCCGATCGTAGGCAATATGGAAGTAATAGTTCACGGTATTATCTTGAAGTTGTCGCAGGAACAGGCGTAATACCTCCGGTCGCTTATATGTAGTAACACCACATCCAACCCTCATCCTTCTATGTGGGCCCATGTGGTTTTTGTTTTTATATTCGAAATCGTCACTGGGTTTACACCGAATGATTTTGCAATATCCTTTAGCATAACACCCTGTTTTATTTTTTTCTTTATTATTATCACCTCTGAATTTTTTAACTTACATACTGCCCCGCGCTGCTCACCTTTTGCGTTTTTCTGCAATCCCATTTTAATTGCATGAAGCTGATTTTCTGATTGTGTACACCATTCCAGATTCTCAACTCTATTATCGGTTTTAACCCCATTTATGTGGTTAATGTATTTTCTTTCCTTTTTGGGGATAGGCAAAAAGGCAAGAGCAACTAAGCGGGCAACCATAAGGTATTTTTTAATGCCATTTTTACAAAGCATACATTGATAATACCCCTGAGAAGCAATTTTATTTGACAAAACAATATTACCATAAACCCTAATTCCACCATGATGCATTTCCTTTTTCCTTAACAGGGACTTTATATTACCTATATTATTGATTTGATAATATCCTTCATACCCTAAAATGTTTTTCCAAATTTCTTTTTTCATTTTTATTGTAAAGGTAGTATTAATATACCTATTTAGATATATGTTTATACAATTCTGCCCGTTCTTTGGTCACGGTGGCAAGATGGTATTCATCCTTCACGGTTTCGTAAAGAGCCTCGCCCAAGTCCTCGATCATAGAAGGGTTATTAATCAGTCTGCGCATCTTAACGAACCAATCTATACCATCCCTGCCATGCTCCACCATCAGGGCGTTCTCCTCATTCACGCAGTCGATAGTGTAGGGGATAACCGCCGAGGCGATCAGTGCCTTTTTCATAAACCCGGCCTCGATTACTTTCAACTGGCTCTTGCAGTTATTGAAGGGTGTGTTATTCAGCGGAGCAAGGGCGACATCGAAATCATTATAGCCGATACCATATTGATCAACCGGGCGTGTCCATATACGCCGGTAGTACAAATCCTTTTCCCAGTTTTGCTGCTCTTGCTTATACTGACGCAGGTAGGTAATGTATTCCGGTGTTGCCTTTAACAAACGATAGTCATCGGTGAGTATTCTCTCAAATGTTGCATAGGTCGTCTGTTCGCCATTTACCTTTATTGGCTTAGGCTCCTCCCCCTTGATCCCAGACCATTGAAAATAATGCTGCTGCATATCAAATCCGCATAGCACGAGTTGGTACTTGCCGTATATATCGGAAGAATGCGCCCGGCGCATACTGCCCTTCAATAATGCCAAATCTTCAAGGTGGATGGCCGCCCCCATCCATCCGAACCTGATCAGTTCACTTGAGGTCGGGGCAATCTTCCACTGCGGCTGCTCGGGATCAATGGCATTGGGCAATACAACGACATCCGCTGCCCCGCTTCCCCATATCACCCCTGCAAAGTGGCTGGTCGTGCAAGTGATATGATCTGCTGCCCTGATGGACTTCTCTGTCTGTTCGATTGTGCCATCGTATTTGTAATTGAAGTATAATGGGTGATGTGGTTGCAGCCGCCAGTAATCATCCATATCCAGTACTACCTTTGCTGCACCGGCCTTTCTGATCCTTTCGATTGATACATCTACATCCTCGATCTTGCGGGCAAAGTGAACAATCTGATAGTCTTTTAGCTCGCCATCGGTTACCCCTGTAATGGACGGGCGTAGGTCGCATTGGAAATCAGGGTAATGCTGTTGTAGGTAAATATGCGGAAGTGACTGCCTGTAATACGCCACGCCGGAGCGTATATTAGGACAGATGACAAGTACCTTAATCATTTGCCTTTGTCAGTTTAATAAGCTCTGTACGCACAAAATCTGTGAGTGTCCGTGAGGCTCGCTCAGCCAATACCTCTAACTTCTTCCGCATTCCCGCCGGTAGCCGCATGGCGGGTAACTTATCCTCGTACTTTTTCACGCTACAAAACTATACAAAATATTTCAATGTATTACAATGTAGTATATAATTATGTTAATCGGGTAGATAAAAAGAGAGGGAACCTTACGGGGTTCCCTCTCCTATTAATAACCTCAAAAATTACGAGGACATTTGGGCATATTTGTATATGCCGCTGTCGGTATTCGAGGAATAGGCCGTGATGTATGCGAACTCCGCACTGATGCGGAACTCTGTCACAAGGTCTGCCTGACCCCCGGTAATGGTGGAGCTGTTGTCCACACAACTCTTCCTGATTTTCAATTCCCATGTCAGGCCCGGTACGAATGGGTCAGCTATGGTTGTCCACACATCTGTGCCAATGTCTCCACCAACACGGTGTAGTTTGTTGATCCATGGCACGATACCTACTGTGCCGGGTACGAAGATGTATGAGGCCGAGGTTGCCCCGGAAGGTACGCTCACGTTTGACGAACCGTAATGCGCAAAATCCGTGAACTGGTATTGCAGGTTGTTACTGTTTGCCTGCCCCTGTGCTTGCTGGCGGTTGATCTCAAGGATTTGCGCCAGAGAATGCACATTGAATTTCATGCCGACAAAATCATTTTGCGCCATCTCGGTCATGATGCTGGCAAAGTACTGATCCTTGTTTGCAAGTGATACCTGCATGGTATCAGTCGGGTCATTCATCGTGTTGATCGTTCCGGCGTTGATGAACGATTTGTTCGATTCAAGGTTTGTCGTTGCCTTGCTGTCAAGATTTATGTGCAGCTTGCGGAAGCACTCCATAAAGTTATGCTGCAATGCCACCTGATACCCGATTTCATTGTCTGCAAAGAGCAGCTCGGACATTTTGAAATCCTTGCTCACCGTCTGCCATGTAGGCGTGACCAGTGCGCTGTCGCCTTCTTCCGTACCTGTGCAGGCACGTGTGCTGTCCACATCAGCGGAGAGCTGTTTGAGAATTGGAATATTGACAGGCTGTGCCGAACTGTTTTTGATGTTTGCGATCGTTGCCGCACCACCTGCTATCAGGTTAGGAGTGGAGGCAAAGTAAGCGGATAATGCTCCGGTCATTGGCTGACGGAGTTCGTTCTGGTTGATCTTGCCGGCGATGGCATCTGCGATCATCGCCCTTACGGCGAGTAATGCTGTGGCTGAATAGGCCATGTGGTTTGTTATTTAAAGTCCGGGTTTGCCTTTTTCAACTGCGTGAAAATTGCAAGGGCTTCATTACTGTCGAGTTTTATGTTCTTGTTTTTTAGATAACCCTCGAGGTCATTGCCGTTCTTGACGGCTGAAAGCTCTGCGGACAGAGTGGTAGAATCTTGGGAGGAACTTCCGCCACGTCCTCCATCGGGCAGACCTGATTTTAGTTTTAGATATTTGACTGCATCGGTTTTTACAACTTCGGCAAGCGGGAGAGGATTCTGTAAATTATCCACCATCTTTTCCCCGGCGGAATTATACACAACCTCTCTGCCATCAACAATCTCAATCTTATGACGTGATAGAAAGTCATTACCATACATCTGTTTCTGTGTTGGTATCAACGCCTCGTCTGCATCAATGGATAGAGTGTTTAATGCAAGCTCAAGTTTCCCCCTGATAAGACCTGATTGCTTGTAAGTGGCATACTCATTTGTGAGTGCCGTCTTTTCTGCTGTCAGTGCCTGAACAGTATTTTGCAAGGCCGTCTTTTCTGCTGTCAGATCAGTTACTACCTTGTCAGGGGTTCCTGCTTCTTTACGAACTTTTTCCATCAGGGCATCGGCGAATACATTAATGTCCTTACCCACGATTGTTTCAAGTCCGTATTTTTTCTTCGCTTCCTTCACGGACATTTCATGCCCGGCTACAAATCCCTCGTCATAACCTGACTTCTGGATGTTCACCTTGAGTACTTCAATATCCGGTGCTGTAAATACCTGCTTGTCTTTTATCAGGTCATTAATTTTACTTTCTCCTTCCACCTCTAACTGGGCGGTGAAATCTTCCGGCTTTATTTTTAACAGGCCAGCAACGGCCTCAACTGTTTTTTTGTTCAACGGCATGACTTGCGTTTTTAAGGGTGAGATTAATTTGAGAAATTACTTTTGGGTTTGGGCGGTGTGCGCCGTAGCTTTATATGGAGTTCCCACCGTGGGGTTCGAAGCCACGCCCAGAGTGCTTTGAGTTTTTTCATTTGGCTGTGTCGGTTGTGGTGTTTGCACACTTTTTCCCTTCATACATTGAAGCTCTGAACCTCCGGTAATGTCCGGCGATAGGGAATCGCCGAGCGTGGGTTCTGGAATGTCCTCCACGTATCGCAGATGCTTGACACGTGCGGTCTGGAGTTCTTTCCATATTCTTTTTTCTATTGCCCGGACAACCACCTGTCCGTCTTTTTTGAGTGGATTTCCCTCCGAATCGAGGCGTATTACTTTGACGTGCGTCTTGTCCATTTTACTTTG
>Ga0209342_10004123_pt1 | contig 15163 bp, 8 predicted proteins | sample RifCSP16_2_FD_184023 | JGI IMG/M metagenome (GOLD analysis project Ga0209342, IMG submission 184023) | Soil microbial communities from Rifle, Colorado - Rifle CSP2_sed 16_2 (SPAdes) (version 2) | ecosystem: Environmental > Terrestrial > Deep subsurface > Rock core/Sediment | place: Rifle... | reverse complement strand
GGTGGCGGGGGCCGTGGCGACGGTCCACAAGTCGTCGTCGGTGACCCGGAGCGCCACGGTGTAGACGCCGGTTTGAGCGTACGTGTGCTGCACCGTGGGACCTGAGACCTGGAAGCCGGCGCCCTCGCCGAAGTCCCACTCGAAGGTCAGGAGGTCGGCACCGGGGTCGCTGGCGGTGCCGCTCAGCGTGACCGGCGAGCCTACGACGCCCGAGTACGGCCCGCCGGCCGACACGGCCGGCGGCACGTTGGTCACGGTCACGGTGGCCGCGCCCTGATCCACCCCGCCCCGGCCGTCGCTCACCGTCACCGTGAGCGTATACACGCCGTCGTTCGCGTAGACGTGTGACCCCGTCACGGTGTCGTTCGCCTCGTTCACCGTCCCCGCCTGGACGGCCGAGCCGTCGCCCCAGTCGATCGTCGCCGTGTGCAGGTCGTCCGTGTCGGGATCGCTGAAGCTCGCCGAAAGGGCCACGCTTGCCCCTTCGGACGCCGCAAGGTCCGGCCCGGCCTCCACCGTGGGGGCCGTGTTCGTCGAGGCCACGACCGTGATCGCCGCCTCCCCGCTCACGCCCTCGGTCGTCGCCGTGACCGTCGCCGCACCAACGGCGACGCCGGTCACGAGCCCGTTCGACGACACCGTCGCGACGGCGGAATCGCTCGAGGACCAGGTCACCGAGCATCCGGAGAGCGGAGCGCCGCCCGCGTCCCTGGGAACGGCCGTGAGCGCCACCGTGGCCCCCACCTCGACCGTGGCGGCCGGGGGCGACACCTCGACCGTCGCCACGCTCCCACATCCCTCTTTCACAATCGTGAAGGTGTCACGAACCACGCCCGTCGAGTCGAGGAAGGCTGCGTCGAGGCGGCTCCCCTGCACGTCCAGCACCACCGATCCGAGGACGTTCAGGGAGATGAACATCACGGGGTGATTGAGCGAGCCGCCGCTCGTCTTACCCGAGCTGCCCGCCACCGTGTAGACGGCCCCCTCGTGCTCCGCAGGCCCGGTCGTGGGCTTCTGGTACGCGCCGTCGCCACCGTCACGGCCGTCCCCCTCGTCGAGGATCATGCTCGGCTGGAGGGTGCCCGAGGTCCCGTAGTGGCCGTCGATCAGGAAGGAGCGCTCGTAGGAGTGGCTGTGGCCGCAGAGGACGAGGTCGACGCCTCCGTACTCGAGGATCGGCAGCGCGTATTGCCGCATCTCCCCGAGCGCCGACGACGAGTCCGAGTCGTGCGAGCCCTTGCTGTAGGGGGGGTGGTGCCAGTAGGCGATGATCCAGTCCTGGGTGGTCCCGCCCAGGTCGCTGGCGAGCCAGGTCATCATCGCCCCGCCAGGAGCGCGGCTCGAGTCGAACGAGTCGAGCACGATGAAATGGACGTTGCCCTGGTCGAACGAATAGTACGCCTCGGTACCGGAGGCATAGCCGCCGGCTTCGGCGCTCTTCGGCAGCGTGAAGATGTCGTAGTACGGCCCGGTCTGGGTGGCAGAGTCGGCGCTGTGGCCGTCGTGGTTCCCCAGGGTGGGCCACAGAACTGACTTGCGCAGCATCTCCGGGTACATGTTGAAGACCGCGGCCTGGTACTGGCTGTCGGTCCCGTCGGAGTAGGCGTTGTCGCCGAGCATCAGCCAGAGGTCCGTGTGGCGGGTGCCGGTGAAGCCGTAGTAGGCGTTGCGCACCGCCTGGGCGCTCGAGTTGGCGGTGCCGGAGTCACCCAGGACCCAGATGCGCGTCGGCTTGGGCGTGCCTGGCGTGGGGGCGGTCAGGAAGAAGTGGTTGGGATCGTCGCCGGCCAGCGTCTGGGTGGTCGTGCCGAGCGAGTAGTAGTAGGTGGTATCGGGCGAGAGCCCGAAGACGGTGACCTCGTGCTCGGTCGTGGAGCTCGGGTCGTCCACGAAGAACGTCAGACCGCCGGGCGCCGGCCCGTAGCGCACGCGGCTGTCCGTGGCCGTGTCCGTGCGCCAGCGGACGACGATGCTCGAGTCCGTGCCGAGCTGCAGGTAGGGGCCTCGGGTCACCGTGGCCGCTTCCGCGGCCGCCACGGCCAGCGTGGAGGCGAGCGCGGCGATGGCGAACGCCGTCCGGCGCATCATCATCATGGCGAAGTCTCCCTGGCGGTGCCCGCCTGCAGGCAGGCCAGACCCCAGCCGGAAAGCACACGACAAGCCCGAGAGATGAGGGTCAATGGTTGAAGCTCACTGCTGGTACTTAACCCGGACGGCCAACCAGTCGAGCGAGAAGTCGCGCGAGGTGGAGCTGGCCACGCTGATCACGCGCACCCGGAAGCTCGCGTTGGCGAAGTCTCCCAGCGCCCAGGTCCGGCCCCAGAGGTCAATGGCACTCCCGAGGACGTAGGTGGCCTCGCTGGTCGTGAGCCTCGAGGTCGATTTGGCGCTCGTCCAGCTTGCCCCGCCGTTCCAGGAGAGCTGCGCGCACAGCTTTGGCGAGCCCGAGGTGGAGTCCGCCTTGGCGTCGAGACGAACCTCGACGCCGCCGATCGTCGCGCCGGCCGGAATCGCGAAGTTGTAGTTGTAGAAGAGATGCTTGTCCTTCCCGCTGTTCGTGCAGGAGGTGCCGGTGCCGGTGCCGCTGTTCGTGTCCACCGCGAACAGCCCATCGTCGGCGTGAGCGTTCGCGGGGCTGGTCTCGAAACCGTTGTTGTCGCCCGCGCTGCTCGTCACGGGCGCGTTCGCGGTCGGACTCCGAAGGCCGGTGTCGGTCGGCGGTGCGGTTACGGTGATCGAGACGGTGGCAACGTTGCTGTCAATAAGCTTGTCGTCCGTCGCTTTGAAACTGAAGCTGTCGGATCCAGAGAATCCAGGATTGGGAGTGTAAGTCAGGTTGGGAGGAGTGCCCGTCAGGCCGCCGTTTGCGGGTTGACTCTCGAGCGCATAGGCGAGCGGGTCGCCGTCGACGTCGCTGGCCTCGAGCGTAATCGCCACGGCCGTGTCCTTTTGCGTGGTCACCGACTGATTGTTGGCTACCGGGGGATCATTGACAGGGTTCACCATCACGGTGACGGTTGCGGTGCTTCTGCCTCCACGGCCGTCGCTGGCAGCGTAGGTGAAGCTGTCGGAGCCGTTGAGATTGGCGGACGGCGTATAGGTCACGGAATTGCCGGCGGTGATGGCGGCGCTGCCTTTAGCCGGCTGAGTCACCGAGGCCACACTGAGGGAGTCTCCATCCGGATCGCTGTCGTTGCTCAGGATGTCGATCGTGACGGCTGTGTCCTCATCCGTCACGGCGGTGTCGTCTACGGCGAGGGGAGGAGCGTTGTCTGTGGTTCCCTTGAGAATCGTGAACGTGTCACGCACGGCGCCGGTGGATTCGAGGAAAGTGGCATCCAGACGGTTCCCCTCCACATCCAGAACGACCGAACCCAAGACGGCGATCGAGAAGAACATCGCCGGATGGTTGAGCGCTCCCCCGGTGTCTCTCTTGCCGGAACTGCCCGCCACCGTGTAGACGGTCCCCTCGTGCCCCACGGTCCCGGAGGTAAGCTTCTGGTAGGCGCCGTCGCCTGAGGGTCGCCCGTCACCGCTGTCGAGAATCATGCTGGGAACGAGCGTATCCGAGGTCCCGTAGTGGCCGTCGAGCAGGAAGGAGCGTTCGTAGGAGTGGTTGTGGCCGGACAGCACCAGGTCAACGCCGTGACCCTCCAAGATGGGTACCGCATACTGCCTCATCTGAGTCTCTATTGCGTTCGTGTCGGAGTCGTGAAAGCCCTTGCTGTAGGGGGGATGGTGCCAATAGGCGACGACCCAATCCTGCGTGGTCGCGGTCAGGTCGTTGGCGAGCCAGGTCATCATCGCCCCGCCCGGTAAGCGGCTGGTTTCAAACGAGTCCAAGACGATGAAGTGGATGTTGCCGTGGTCGAAGGAGTAGTAGGCCTCGGTGCCGGAGGCAAGGCCGCCGGCTTCGCCGCTCTTCGGCAGTGTGAAGATGTCGTAGTACGGCCCGGTCTGGGTGGCGGAGTTGGCGGTGCTGCCATCATGGTTGCCGAGGGTGGGCCAGAGAACCGACTTGCGCAGCATCTCCGGGTACATGTTGAACACCGCGGCCTGGTACTGGCTGTCGGTCCCATCGGAGTAGGCGTTGTCGCCGAGCATCAGCCAGAGGTCCGTGTGGCGGGTGCCGGTGAAGCTGTAGTAGGCGTTGCGCACCGCCTGGGCGCTCGAGTTGGCGGTGCCGGAGTCGCCCAGAACCCAGATGCGCGCCGGCTTGGGCGTGCCCGGCGTGGGGGCGCTCAGGAAGAAGTGGTTGGCATCGTCGCCGGCCAGAGTCTGGGTGGTCGTGCCGACCGAGTAGTAGTAGGTGGTGTCGGGCGAGAGCCCGGAGACGGTGACCCCGTGCTCGGTCGTGGAGCTCGGGTCGTCCACGAAGAACGTCAGGCTGCCGGGCGCCGGTCCGTAGCGCACGCGGCTGTCCGTGGCCGTGTCCGTGCGCCAGCGGACGACGATGCTCGAGTCCGTGCCGAGTTGCAGGTAGGGACCTCGGGTCACCGTGGCCGCTTCCGCGGCCGCCGCCGCCAACGTGGAGACGAGCGCGGCGATGGCGAATGCCGTCCGGCGCGTCATCGTCATGGCGAAGCCTCCCTGGTCGTGCCCGCCTGCAGGCGGGCCAGACCCTCTCGGACCCGGCTCTCCAGCTCGAGCGTGGCGCGTGTGCGGCGATGGCGCGAGGGCAGCGCATCGATCGCGCCCGCCGCCTGCTCGTAGGCGAGGCGCGCGTCTGCGGCGCGCCCTGCCCTCTCCAGGATCTCGGCCCGGCGGAGGAGCCACGGTTCCTTCCGCGGCGACTGCGCCGCCACCGCCTCCAGCCGCGCGAGCGCGGCGTCCCGCCGTCCAGCCGCGAGCTCGAGCTCGATCGCGTACAGCTCGAGGCTCACGAGCGGGCCGAGCCGCGCGAGGCCCTCGTCCAGACCCCGCAGCGCCTCGAGCGCGTGCTCGCCGCCCCGGCCAGCTTCGACGCGCGCCCGCTCGAGGTAGTCGTCGGGCAGAGCCTGTCCGCGTTTCTCGCGCGCGCGGATGGCCCTCGTGTAGTCCTCGACCGCCTCCCCCGGGCGGCCGAGCCCGGCGTGCGTGCGGGCGAGGGTGGAGAGCGCGTCGGGGTCGTCGGGCTGCGCGGCGAGGAAGCCGTCGAGCGCCACCCTCGCTTCGGCGAGTCGCCCCGCCAGGAAGAGCAACTTGCCCCGGGAAAGATCGACCGCGATGAGTGCCGGATCGAGCCGCTTCGCGCGATCGAAGTCCGCCAGCGCCGCCTCGGTCTCTCCATGGTGGCCGTAAAGCTCGCCACGGCGCAGGTACAGCCGCGCGTCGAGGGGATCCCGCTCGATCCGCGCGCTCAGGGCCGCAATCTGCTCGTGGAGAGGTCCGTGGGCCAACGCCGGATCAGCGGAGAGGGGCAGACAGCATGCCGCGAGGAGAAACCCGCGCGAAACCGCTCGCGTCCGTGTCATCGGAGTGTCCGCTGTAGGGTGCGGTGAGGATAACCCCGTCCTCGGGGCCGTCAACCGCTTTTCGCTGGGCTCGTTCGGGCCGGTCGGAATGGGCAGCAGGTTGTGTGCACGAATGATCCGCTCTCGCCGTGTCGAGGCCCATCAGGCCCCATGTCGACGCCTGGCCTCGAGGCGAGGGCTGGTGGCCTGTCGAGGGCTCCAAGAAAGGGGGTTCCGTGACGCCGTGACGCCGCGGGGTACGTGACGAGGTATTGCCGCATGGTGCGCAGGGCGGTGTCCACGAGTGAGCCATGATCGAGGTCACCCTTCAAGTGTCGGATGACACGCTTCTGGCTTTGAAGCTGACGCCTGAGCGGTTCCGAGAAGAGGTTCGCCTGGCGGCGGCGGCGAAGCTCCTCGAGCTAGGGCGGCTTTCTTCTGGCGCAGCGGCCCGTCTCGCCGGCCTTGCGGTCCCAGTCTTCCTCGCGAGGCCCGCCGACTACGGAGTTTCGACCTTTCGCATGAACGAAGCGGAGATACGCGAAGACGCTCAGCGTGCCTGAGGTCATCTGCGACGTCTCCCCATCCAGTACCTCCATCAAGCCGGACTCCTCGATATCCTGCGGTTCCGGTACGGCCCATGACGATTCCGGCCGCCGTCGCCGCCGAACTCTCTGCGACGGCCGCTGATGAGCGTTCTATGTCTTGCTCCGGCGCGGTGCGGCACGCCGACTGCGCTTCCAGGCACGCTTGAGTTCGGTCAGCACCCGCACATCGCCCGAAGGTGAGACCCGCGCGATGAACGGTGGTGGTTCGCTCCGCGCGATATTGCGCATCCGCCGAAGTGCTTGGAGAAACGCAGTCACCTGAGCGGGCCCACTGAGATCCTGTTGACTCAACAGGAACGCGCGCACTCCGCACTCAAAGAGGGTGACTCGCTCGAGTGCGTTGCTGCCGATGTTGAAGTCTTTCGACAGGACGATCCATCCGCGCCGTGCCACCTCGGCGAGCCAATCCGTGTCCTTCGTCCTCGGCGGGAAGTGATCGTCGTGCAGCTCGACAGCGCAACCGGCGTTTCGGAGCGCGTCCGCAAGTTGCTTGGTTCCGAGGCTATGGTCGACAAAGAAGACGAGATTGTGGAGCTCGTCCCTAGGCAGCCCGCCGCTCCCGGCGCTCCCACCGGATCGCCTCGAGTATGTCCCCGGGCGGACGGCCGAAGTCCTCGACCAGACTCTCGAGCGATTCCCCGGCGTCGAACCGGCCCGCGATAACGGGCGTCGGTATCGCCGTCCCGGCTAGAGTGGGTCGACCGAATGCAACTTCGGGATCAACCACGATGGATCGCGGCTGGCCGGCGACGTCTCCGATATGCGGGAAGGGGTAGAGCCGTACCGCCTCTCCACGGGGGCCTCGGTCTACGCGTCTGAGATGAGCCTCCAAGACATCCTTGATTCCCAGCTGCCCGTGCTCCGAGACGGCGACTAGTTTGTCGAGCTCCTCGAGCCAGACATCCAAGCCGTCCGTCAAGAGATCGAGGTCAGCCAGCGGGTGCCTGATGCCCGGATAGTGGTCGGCCAGATACTCGATCGAGTGTCGGATCTTCGGCAACGAAACCGCGTGGACCCGCCTGAGCGCGCTCAGGACGTGTAGCTCGACGAAGTTGACGAAGGAGAAGGCTAGCGGACCGTTACGTGGCACCCCGAGGCGCGTGGGTTCGATGACTGGCCTGAAGAATCGACGCTTACCATGAACGTCGTAGTACTGACCCTTCGCCCAAGCGCGCACCGTCGCAGTCGGCAGATTGAGCCAAGCGGCAACCTGCGCGGGCCTGTAGGCTGCCATCTCTCGACGTGCCGTCGAATCTAGGACCGACGTGATCGGAGTGCCCTCCCCGGCACAACCTACCACAACGATGGGCCCTCCGGGGGCCTCTGGCGCCTCCCGGCGGGCAACCCAGGGCTACGGACGGTCACCAGCACCTGCCAATCGGTGACGAAGGGAGCGGCGCCAGCCACCCACACGCGAGGCCGAACGCCAGGATCGAGCGACGCACGCACTGGTGTGGAGCGCGTCCTGTTACACCGCAGGCCTCGAGCGGCCAGCAACTCGTTGCAGGGCTGGAGCCGGCGCTCGGACTTGAACCGAGGACCTGCTGATTACGAATCAGCTGCTCTACCGCTGAGCTACGCCGGCCGAGGGAGAGCGCCGGTCGCGAGCGACCGGAAACACGGCATCGTAGCAGAAGGCCTCTGCCCTCTCAACGCGCCCGCGGCCAACCCCGGGCGCCGTGCGAGAATCCGGCGATGCATCGAGAGGTGGTCCCTCGCGCACTGGGCGCGCTCGCTCTCGCCACCGCGGCCCTTGCCGGCTGTGCCTCGCCGTCCTGCCGCCTCCCGGGCCGGGCGCCGGCGCCCCGCCACCTGGTGCTCGTCACGATCGACACGCTCCGGGCCGACCGACTCGGCTGCTACGGTAGCCGCGACGTCGAGACGCCCCACCTCGACCGCATCGCGCACGAGGGCGCGATGGCGCCGGAGGCGGCGGTCGCCGTCCCGCTGACCCGCCCGTCCCACGTCACGATCTTCACCGGCCTCGACCCCGCGCAGCACGGGATCCGGGACAACGTCTCCCCCTCCCTCTCGCCGCAGATCCCGACTCTGGCGACCGCGCTCCACGACGCAGGCTTCCACACCGCGGGGATCGTCTCCTCCGTCGTCCTCTCCGCCCAGTCGGGCCTGAGCCGGGCCTTCGAGACGTACTCGGACCGCTTCGAGATGGGCGCCGACGACGCGCGCTTCCTGAACCAGGTGCAGAAGCGCGGAGACGGGCCCACCGCCGAGGCCATCGCCTGGCTCGAGTCGCACCGAGAGGGCCGGCTCTTCCTGTGGCTGCACCTCTACGACCCGCACGACCCCTACGAGCCGCCCGAGCCCTACGCGAGCCGATACGCGGGGCGTCCCTACGACGGCGAGGTGGCCTTCTCGGACGAGCTGGTGGGCCGGCTCGACGCCGCGCTCGAGCGGCTGCAGCTCAAGAACGACACGCTCCTAGTCGTGACCTCGGACCACGGCGAAGGCCTCGGCGAGCACGGAGAGACCGTCCACGGCTTCTTCGTCTACCAGACGACGCTGCGTGTCCCGCTGATGCTGCGGGGACGCGGGATCCCTCCCGGCACGCGGCTCGCCGTCACCGCCCGCAGCGTCGACCTGATGCCGACGCTGCTGGATCTGCTCGGCGTGAAGGCGCCGGACGGCGCGCGCTTCGCGGGGCGGAGCCTCGCGCGGGCGGTGCGGGCCGATGAGTCACCCGCGGAGGAGGCGGCCTACGCGGAGTCGCTGCTCCCGCTACTGCACTACGGCTGGAGCGATCTGCGGACGCTGCGCGAGGGGCGCTACAAGTACATCCTCGCGCCACGCCCGGAGCTGTACGACCTGCGGGAAGACTCGGGCGAGTTCCGGAACCTCGTCGACACGCAGCCTGCCCGGGCCGAGGCCTTCCGCACCGCGCTCGGCCGCCGCCTGGAGGCCGAGCGGGGCGTGCCACCGGCGACGGCGGACACGGTCCCCCCGGACCTCCTCGAGAAGCTGGGCGCCCTGGGATACCTGGGGGCGGGCGCGCCGACCGAAAAGGCGGCGACAGGGGCCGACCCCAAGGACAAGATCGAGGAGTACAAGGTCCTGAACCGCCTCGTGCGTCGGGGGCTCGTCAGCCTGCGGGAGAAGGAGTACGCGGCGAGCGCGCGAAGCTTCGAAGAGCTGAGCCGTCGGGGCGTCTCGAGCTTCGAGGTCCACTACTACCTAGCGCGCGCCCTCGTCGGCCTCGGCCGCCACCGCGAGGCCGCGCCCCACTTCGAGGAGGCCATCCGCCGCCTGCCGGGCTTCTCGGCCGCGCACCTGGCGCTCGCCGACTGCCGGATCGCGCTCGCCGACCTCGAAGGCGCCCTCGCCGCCCTCCGCGAGGGGCGGCGGCGCGTCCCCAAGGACCCGCGGCTGCCCGAGCGCGAGGGCCAGGTCCTGAGGAAGACGGGGCGGCGCGCCGACTCGATCCGGGCCTACGAAGCGGCGCTTGCCCTCGCGCCGAAGGACGCCCTCCTCCGGGTCCAGCTCGGCGAGGTGCATCGCGACGCCGGAGACCTCGGCCGCGCGGCGGTGCTCATGAGGGAAGCGGTCGACCTGGACCCCGCGCCAGCGTCCTACTGGAACGCGCTCGGCATGGTGCTCGGAGCCGGCGGCGATCTGCCGGGGGCGGAGAAGGCGTTCCGGGAGGCCCTCGATCGAGACGGGACGAATGCTCAGTACGCCTACAACCTCGGTCTCGCGCTGCTCCGGCAGGGGAAGCGCCAGGAGGCAGCGGCCCTTTTCCACCGCTCGCTCGAGCTACGGCCGGGATTCCGTGCCCCGCGAGAGCGGCTTGCCGAGCTGGGAGGAAGCTAGAGCCCGCCGGAGTCAACGGGCGGACCGGCGCACCCCTCTCGTGACGGCCGGATGACGCGCTCGGGGTGACTCAGAACCGTAGCTTGGCCCCCAGCATCAGCCGCCGCGGGTAGACAAACGCCGTGGGCACGCCGAAGCCTTCTTCGGCCGTCCCCAGGCGGGTGCCGATGCCGTCATAGGAGTCGTCGTTGAAGAGGTTCAGCGCGTCGGCGAGCAGCGCGAAGTGGACGCGCTCGCTCAAGGCGAAGTCCTTCTCGACCCGGACGTCGAGCAGATTCCAGTTGCCGACGCGTCGGCTGCCATCGATCGTCTCCGCCAGGATCTGACTCGAGCGGTTGACTAGTTCCTCTGAGAGCGGCACGGCTCGCGCCCAGGGGCGACCCTGCTGGTACGTGTAGTTCAGACCGACCAGGAAACCCTTCGGCAGCATGTAGACGAACTGCAGCTTGGCGGTGACGGGGCGGTCATAGGTGAGCCGGCCGTCGGTGTTGACGAAGTCGTTCGGGTCCTGGCCGAAGCGACGCGCGGTCGAGTTGGGCTCGTCCGTGGGGTCGAGGTTGCTGGACCCGAGGCGGCCCGTGGCCTTCGACCAGACAAAGGAGGCCACGGCCTGCCAGTTGTTGGACATGCGCTTGCGGAGCTGGACGGTGACGCCCTGGTACCGGCTGAACATGCCGTCCGGGTTCGTGAGCAGGAAGAGCGACTCCGAGGGGTCGGAGTCCTGACGGAAGACCGTGATGTCCCGTCCGCTCGCGTCGACCCCCTCGGTGTCTGAGTAGATCACGGGGGTGTAGGTCGCGCCGACGTCCCGCCAGCCCCCGTAGTCCTCCCCGCGCTTGAAGATGTACGTGGCGGAGAGGCCGAGGTCGCGAACCAGCTCGCGCTCGAAGCCGGCGATGAACTGGTCCGTGTAGGGGTTCTTGAAGCCAGAGTCGACCCGTAGGTTGGTGGTGTCGGAGACGATCTCCTCGCCGATCCGATTGCCTCCGTCGTCGTACTCCCCGGAGAAGGCGATGTAGGGCGGCGCGGAGGGCGCCACGTTGTCGAACTCGCCCGTGATGATCCCCCGGTAGTAGCGGCCGTAGTGGGCCTTGAGGACCGTCTTGCCGTCCTTGGTCAGCTTCCAGTTGAAGCCGATGCGCGGCGAGACGGAGTTCCAGGAGTAGAGTTTGTCCACGGGCGCCGTGTTCTCACCGGTCGGGTTGCCGGCCACGTCGAGCAGCGGGTAGGAGTCGAAGAAGGCCTTGTTGTAGTCGTAGCGGACGCCGAGGTTGATCGTCAGGCGGTCGTTCACGCGGAAGGTGTCGTCGAAGTAGATCCCGAGGCCGCGGGTGCTGCCGGCGACGTGTCCGGGGTTGAGGTACGCGTAGCCGTAGGAAGGCACACCGCTGTATGTGCGGATGTAATCGTTGTACCCGCCGACGTAGTCCGCGCCCCCGTCGTTGAGCTGGACGCCGAACTTGAAGTCGTGGCTGCCGCCGAGGAACTTGTCCGCGAAATGGGAGACCTTGACCGAGGCCGCGGTCTTCCAGATGTCCCCGTCGTACCAGGAGTAGATCCCGCCCGTGACGAGCCCTGTGTCGAGGTCGAGGTAGCGCGGCTTCACGCGGGGCTCGCCCTCCTGCTGTGGGTCGGCGTGGTCGCGGCCGTAGAAGCCGGAGACGCGGGCCTCGACGTAGGTCTTGTCGGAGAGGACCGAGGTGTAGGTCAGGTTGGGCGAGGGGTTGTGGCCGTGCTCGACCTTGATCGTGCTGGGGGCCGTGAACTCGTTGCAGAAGTTGTCGATGCAGGGGATCCGGTAGTAGTCGTCGTGATAGGCGAGCATCAGCCGGTTCTTGGAGTTGATCTGCCAGTTGAGCTTCCCGAACACGCGGTCGGCGTCGAACTTGGTCGGGAACTCCGCCGGTATGCCCACCGGCGAGAAGTAGTCCCGCTGGTATTGGTACGACGCGAAGAACCAGAGCTTGTCCCTGACGACGGGGCCGGAGAGCTGGAAGGTCGCGTCGTGGTACTTGTCGCGGAAGAACGGCAGCCCGCCGTCCTGCTCTTCGCTCGTGTTGCGGCTCGTGAGCCCATCGCTCTGGAAATAGAAGTTCGCGTCGCCGTGCCAGGTATTCGACCCCTGGCGGGTCACGACGTTGAACACCGCGCCCTGGAGGTTACCGTACTCTGCCGGCGCGCCCAGCGACAGCACCTCGATCTCCTCGATGGCGTCGGTGTTGGGCCAGGGCCAGGCGGCGCCGGTCAAGGGCGCCGTGAAGTCGGTACCGTCCAGCTGGTACGAGTTCTCGGAGGTCGCCGCCCCGAGCGAGGTCGAGCGCGAGTCGTTGGTCTGGGCCTGGTTGACCCCGGGGGCGGCGTTGATGAGGTCGAAGAACGTGAAGCGCGGGACGGGGGCGTTGCGGACCCAGTCCCTGTCGTAGTTGGTGCTGACCTGGTTCGAGGTGGTGTCGACCGCCGTCGCCTCGCTGGTGACGGTCAGCTCCTCCTGGAGCTGCGAGAGCTTCAGCGAGGCGTTCTCCTCGACCGTGCCCCCGACGGGGACCTTGACCTGGTGGCGATGCAGCTTCGTAAAGCCCTGCAGCGAGAGCTCGAGGTCGTAGAGTCCCGGCGGCAACGCCGGGAAGCGATAGAGTCCCCGCTCGTTGGTGAGGGTGGTCTGAACGCCCACGACAGATGCGCCCTGGAGCTTGACCGTGACGCCGGTCAGGACGGCACCGCTCGCGTCGGTGACCGTGCCCAAGATCGTGCCGGTCGTGCGCTGGGCGAAGACGGGCGGGGCGGCAAGCATCAGAAGCAACGCGGCTGCGGAATAGGGCGCGACACCACGAGTGGTTCGGCGCATCACAACCTCCTCGGAGACGGTAGGGTGACTCTAGGATCGGCCCGGTGGTCTTGTCAAGGCTGGGGTCGGCCCGCCCGCGCGTGGTATGCTCCGCGCACACTCGTTCAAGGAGCCTCTGGCATGAGCACGCGCACGCTCTCCCCTCTCGGCGTCTCCTGTCTGGTCCTGGCCGCCCTCGGCTGCGCGCGCCCGGCCGAGAAGGCGGCGCCGGCAGGAGCGCCTCTGCAGAGGATCGGGCCCGGAGAAGGAGCGGTCTCGATCGTGGCCTGGGCGGGCTACATCGAGCGCGGCGAGACCGACAAGAGCTACGACTGGGTGAGCGGCTTCGAGAAGGAGACCGGCTGCAAGGTCAGCGTCAAGACCGCGGCGACGTCCGACGAGATGGTGGCGCTGATGAACGAGGGGGGCTTCGACCTCGTGACCGCCTCCGGCGACGCCAGCCTGCGCCTCATCTCGGGAGGCCGCGTCCAGGAGGTCAACCTCTCCCTCGTCCCGAGCTGGGGCAAGGTGGATCCGCGGCTCCAGAGCGCGCCCTGGCACACGGTGAACGGGAAGCACTACGGTGTCCCCTATCAGTGGGGCTCGAACGTGCTCATGTACAACACCAAGGTCTTCCCCAAGCCTCCCGACTCCTGGAACGTCGTCTTCCAGGAGACGAAGCTGCCCGACGGAAAGTCGAATCGCGGCCGCGTCCAGGCCTTCGACGGCGCCATTTACATCGCCGACGCCGCGCTCTACCTCAAGCACCACAAGCCCGAGCTGGGGATCGGCGACCCCTACGCCCTCGACCGCAAGCAGTTCGACGCCTCTCTCGGCCTCCTGCGCGAGCAGAGAAAGATCGTGGGCCGCTACTGGCACGACGCGTTCATTCAAGTCGACGACTTCGTCAACGAGGGAGTCGTGGCGAGCAGCTCGTGGCCGTTCCAGGTGAACCTCCTTCGGAGCAAGGGGGCGCCGGTGGCGAGCGTCATCCCGAAGGAGGGCGCGACGGGCTGGGCGGACACGACGATGACGCACGTCCAAGCACCCCACCCGAGCTGCTCCTACAGGTGGCTCGAGCACTCGCTGTCGCTCTCGACCCAGGGCGACCTCGCGGCCTGGTTCGGCTCGGTGCCGGCGGTGCCGGCGGCCTGCAAGGGCAACACGCTCCTCGGCGACAACGGGTGCGAGACGAACGGCGCCCCAAACTTCGACAAGATCGCCTTCTGGAGGACGCCGGTGGCGGCCTGCGGGGCCGGGCGCGAGTGCGTCCCCTACCACGAGTGGGTGACCGCCTTCATCGCGGTGATCGGCGGCCACTGAGCGCGGCGCCGGTCGCACATCGGCAGGCTTGACCGTGCCATGAGCGGCTCGGTCCCCGCCGTCCGCCTCACCCGCGTGAGCCGCCGCTTCGGCGACGTGCGAGCGGTGGACGAAGTGAGCCTCGACATCGAGGACGGGGAGTTCTTCTCGATGCTCGGCCCGTCGGGCTCGGGAAAGACGACCTGTCTCCGCCTCATCGCCGGCTTCGAAGAGCCGAGCACAGGGAAGATCGAGCTGCACGGGGTCGAGGCGGCGGGGCTGCCCCCCTACGAGCGCGACGTGAACACGGTCTTCCAGGACTACGCGCTCTTCCCGCACATGAGCGTCGAGGAGAACGTCGGCTACGGCCTCATGATCCGCAGGGTGCCGCGGGCGGAGCGGGAGAGGCGGGTCCAGGAGATGCTCGATCTCGTGCGCCTACCCGGCGTCGGGGGCCGCCGGCCGGCCCAGCTCTCGGGCGGGCAGCGCCAGCGTGTGGCCCTCGCCCGCGCCCTCATCAACCACCCGCGTGTGCTCCTCCTCGACGAGCCACTGGGCGCCCTCGACCTCAAGCTGCGCGAGCAGATGCAGGTCGAGCTGAAGGCGATCCAGCAGCGAGTCGGGATCACCTTCGTCTACGTGACCCACGACCAGGAGGAAGCGCTCGCCATGAGCGATCGGCTGGCGGTCTTCTGCGAGGGACGGGTCGAGCAGGTGGGGACACCGGCCGAGGTCTACGAGAGGCCTGCGACCGCCTTCGTGGCGGACTTCGTCGGCGTCTCGAACGTCGTCGTGGGTCTGCTCGCCGAAACCCTCACCGGCTCGCCCCGGCCCTTCTCGATCCGCCCGGAGAAGATCCGCATACTCGAGGCGGGCGCTGCCGTCCCTGACGGGCAGTGCGCGGTCGAGGGAAGAGTGCAAGACGCCGTCTACCTCGGCAGCCACACGCGCTACGTGATCGACGTCGAGCGGGCCGCGCCGTTCACGGTCATCGAGCAGAACCGCGACGCGACGGCGATGACGAGGCCCGGCCGGGCGGTGCGCCTCGCCTGGAGCGCGGACCACCACCGGAGCCTGGTCGAGCGATGAGCGGCCTCGGACGACGGCTGTCGACCTTCCTCTACCGCCGCCCCCGGCTCGCGCTCTCTCTCCTCCTCGCCCTTCCGCTCCTG
>Ga0209342_10004121_pt1 | contig 15169 bp, 17 predicted proteins | sample RifCSP16_2_FD_184023 | JGI IMG/M metagenome (GOLD analysis project Ga0209342, IMG submission 184023) | Soil microbial communities from Rifle, Colorado - Rifle CSP2_sed 16_2 (SPAdes) (version 2) | ecosystem: Environmental > Terrestrial > Deep subsurface > Rock core/Sediment | place: Rifle... | reverse complement strand
GCTGCCATTCGTTCAGTTGCTCCTCGGTGATCGCCGTCCCCGCCACGCCCGCCCCCTTGAACTTCCCCGTGGCGATCACGTGGGTCTTGATTCCCTTTTGGGCGTAGAAACCGGACCAATCGTCGACCACCGTGAACACGCCGATGGAGCCGATCTCCGTGGCCTTGGTGGCCACGATCTCCTCCGCCTGGCTGGCCACGTAGTAGGCGGCGCTGGCCATCAGGTCCTCTCCGTAGGCCACGATCGGTTTCTTCTGGTTGGCGGTCAGGACTTCGGCGGCCAGATCGTCCGTGCCCGTCGTCGTTCCGCCCGGGGAGTCGATGCGCAGGACCGCGGCCCGGACCTTGGGGTCCGCGAGCGCAGCGCGGAGGTTCCGCCGCGTTTGCAGCATGGCCCCCAGCGGTGCAAAGCTCGACCCGTATTTGGTCATGGGTCCGACGATTTCGAGCAGGGCCACGCCGTCGTGCACCGTATAGGGCGCCGCGTCTTCCTCTTCCCCGCGCCGCGCAATCCGCCCCGCGGAAAGATGGGCCTGCGGATTCAGCCCCCCGCAAAAGGCGGCGAACTGCTGGAAGCGCAGCGGGTGGATCGCCCACCAGCCCGTGTATTGCTCCCAATGGGGCACGTCCACGCCGGCGTATCTGCGGGGCAGTTCATCCATGGTCGCTGCGCTTTGAATATCGAATTTAGAATGTCCAATAGCGAATGGGATAGTCCAAGACCTTCATTGGACATTCATCATTCGACATTCGACATTTTCTTTCCTATGCCGCTTCCTTCGCGGCCTCCGCGTCGTCCAGCTCGTCCTCGTCATCCCCCTTCGCGGCTCCGCGGCTCCGTGGCTTCATGGCTTCGTCGCTTTGTGGCTTCGTGGCTTCTGCCAATTTCTCGCGCATCCCCGCGGGCATGAGGTCCCGCCAGGTGATCCCCGCCTCCGGGTTGCGGGCGTTGATCGCCGCGGCGTCGGCGATGGCCGACTCAATCAAGCGCGCGTTGTCCGCGGTGATCTCCTTGACCATCTCGTCGTAGTCCCTGCCCTTCTCCGCGGCGATCTGCCGGGGGCTGGCCAGTCCCGAATCCAGGCGCTTGCCCTCCGCTTCCGCGTCCTTGAGGGGTTCGATGTAGGGCCAGCGGCACGGGCGCCACACGTGCTTGCCGAGGCGCACGCCGCTTTTCCGCCCCGCGGCCTGCAACGCGGAGTCCGCAGCCACGATCTGCCGCAATTTCCACTGATAGACCGGCTCGAACCACATCTCGATGAGCATCTGCTGGAGGTCAATCCAGCTTCCCTTGGCCTGATCGATGGCCCCCCGCCATCCCGAAAAGTTGGTCTTGCTGGGGTCCAGAATCAGCATCATCCCGGGCATGTCCAGGTTCACCGCGATGATGGAGAGCAGCATCATGGTGTGGGGGAAGAATTCCGGGTTGGGGATGTTGGGGGCGAAACCCTGCAACTTCTCCCCCGGTTGACCGCGGACGATGGCCCCGGGTTTGAGTTTTTCAAAGGTCGTGGTCTGCCCGTCCGCCTCCTCCTCTTCGCGGCGCTCGCCGAACTTGGCGGGGGCGGAGGAGGCCACGATGTCCACGCTTTTTTCCAGGAACAAGGAGAAGAACGCCGCCGCCTGGGCCTTGACCAGCATGGCGAATTGCAGGTCGTTATGGATCCCCGTGGTGTAGGTCACCGGCAAAAAGGCGCTGATGCCCCGCGTTTGACTGACCCGCGTGGGGTTGTAGACGTGGAAGAAATTGGGGAAGCCCTCCTCGTCCCGCGCCGGAATCCGCTGCATCAGGTCCTTGACCCGTTTGACCGACTTGTAGGGGTCGGGCGATTCGGCGGCAATCCAATATTCTTTGGGGCGGGCGGTGATCTCGTCGAGCAGGATCCCGTGCACCACGTTGCGGGTGGTCGTTTGCGGGGTGCGGATGCGGTGCGCTTCCAGCGGTTGCAGGCTGCCTTCCTGGAGGGGGTTGACTCCGATGTCTCCGTCGCGGATCACCGCCCGCAACACCTGCTTGCTCATCCGCGAAAAGGTGCTCAGCCCGCGGGCGTCCACCTGGTAGCGGTCCTCGCTCCACCCGGTGAAGGCCTCCATGATCGCAAGGTCCGCTCCCGCATCGCCGGTGTCGGGGTCCACCGTGGTCGGCTCGCGCAGCACGGTGTTGACCAGCCGCCGCACCGCCTGCCCTACCACGCAGTCCTCGCGCTCGAAGGCCCGGGCCCGCTCGATGCCCTTGAAATAGGTGGATTCCTCGGCGTAATGATAGTCCGCCCCGCTGCCCTGAGGATCGACGTTGCGCAGCCGCGGCAAATAGCGGCTGTCCTCACCCAGGACCCATGCCCGGTACATTTCCTGGAACTGCTCGGGGAGTTGTCGGTCGCGTTCGCGCATCCCTAATGCCTGTTGCCTCTTCGATGTCGGATGTTTGATGTCGGATGTCGGATGTCGCCTGTCACATCACACATCCCACATCCCACATCCAGCTACCAGTCCTTCCCCGAAAAATCCGCGTACGTCACCGCCCCGCCCCCTTCCGACGCCGGAGCGCTTCCCAGCCATTGCATGGCGTTGTTCAGTTCGCTGCGCAGTTGCTGGGGATCGCGCTCGTACTCCTGTCCCCCGCCGCGCCCCCCGTGCACGGCGCGTTTGAGTTGCCGGCGCAGCAGGATGCGGCAGGCGAGGATGAACTCCTTGACCTTGCTCACCGAGGCGACGGCGTCGTAATCGGCGTTGTCGTCGTAGGCCGCCTCAATCTCCGCGTCCGTGCTGGTGGAGGTCAGCGCCATCCCTGTCATCCTGAGCGAAGCGAAGGATCTCGTGAGGAGCCCATGGCGCCGGACGGCCTCCCTGCCGCCCGGCGCGTGTCGGGCATCCCTGCCCTTCAGCGTCCAGAGCTTGTGTCGTTCGGACGTGGACTACAAGGGTTTGCGGTCCGGAATTGTCGGAAAGTTCGGAAGCGAGAGGCTTTAGACCGTAGACTGGAGGAGATTGACCTACGGACTACAGCCGATGGTCTACAGTCTAAATAATCCCGGCTTCCCCCGACACGCGATAGGGTAGATGGGCCGGGCCTGCAACAGCACCCACCCCACCGGCCCCTCAAACCACGGATCGTCGATCACCCAATCGTAGGTCCTGTCCGTCTCATCGGTCTTATCGTTTCTACCGACGATTTCGACCAGATTGGCGACCCCGATTACCGCGCCGAATTTCAGGAGTTCGGGTCCCCGATGAGCTCCCGATATTGCTCCACGTCGGCCATGTATCCCCGCCCCTTGGAGGCGTGGATCCCGATCCATCCCCGGTACGTCGTGCCCCAGACGCGGTTCTCCACCCGTTTGGGCCCATGCACGATCAGATGCGCGTACGGCTGGCAGACGCTGAGAATGGGAATGGACCAAATGTCAAATGTCGATTGTCGATTGTCGATTGGACTCACCGCCTCACTCCGTTCGGAGTTACAAGTTACGAATTACAAATTACGAAGGACCTGAATCACGGATGTAGACCTCGCGGCTCAATCGTTCCTTTTCGTAACTCGTAACTCGTAACTGGTCACTCTATACTTCCTCCATGCCCGGCGACGTCCGTTGTTCAACTGTCCGCGCTGCAATCGTCGCCTGCCACAAAACGGGGAGATCACCATTCTTCAACTCTTAAACCCTTCACACCCTTCAACCCCTTCAACCCGGTTATCCTTCCCGTCTTCTAATGCGACGAGTGCTGCGTTCCGATCATGGTCGGCGCGTCCTCGATCGACGCCGCCTACACCTTCGCCGTCGCCGCGGACGGCTCGGTCATCGCGGTTTAGTCTTCTTCGGCCGGCTCTTCCCCGCGAGCGACCCGCCGGTCCACGCGCTCATCGTAATCATCGAGCACTTCGCTGAGTTTGAAGATCATCGCGTCGAGGGCCTCCCCGGTCGGGGGATCGTCGTAGAACGTGATCCGCGTAGCGACTTGCCCATTCGCCAGAGACCAGGTTAGACCGTCAAGCCAGTCATCATCTTCGTCGCAGATTTCTGCGAGGAACATCGGGGCGACCGTATGCAGCACGTACCATCGCCCCGGCGACTCCAACCCCTCGCCGATGATCCATTCGTCATATGCTTTCATCCCGTCACCAGCTCGCAAAGATGCCCCGCGACCCAATCCAAAGCCGCGGCGCGATTCGGCAACCTTGCCGCATACAAAAACGACTTGCGTTCCCGCCGGGCGAGAGAGCGAAGCGGCTCCAGGTCCGCAGCTACCAAAACACCCTTCTCTTCCATAGTCAGCGGGTGCGCCTGACGTGGTGACGGCGAAGTGATGGAGCCGTCGACTGGCTGAGGTCCCGGAAGTGGTGTAGGAGCAGAAGCGACGTACGGCGGGCACGCTGCGAGTTTGATCTCCCAGTCTTTTTCGAGCACCCACCCCGAGAAGTCCGGCGTGTAACGCCCGCGCGACTTCGTAAATCCCGTCAGGGCCTCGCCGAAAACAATCCCCGCCGCCCGCAACGCGGCCGCCGGGGCGGGGAGATTGATCACGATGACCCCGTTCTCACAGCCGCCGCGAACATCCACGTTACCATAGGAGTTCAAGATCAGCGGCTTCGCGGCCTCCGCCGCCCGGCGGTCCCGCTCGATTTGCTCGGGATCATACGCCCGCATCTCCGCAAGTTCATCCGCCGATGGTTCCGTGTCTGCATCAATCACCGGGGTAAGCCGACTTCTCCCCCGGAAGCCCGTCCCCGTATGATGCGCCTCACTGGGGCGCATGATGGCCTTCGCCGCCCTCGCGCTGATCCCGTGGCGCTTAGCCCAACGCCCTATCGTCACCATCCCCCGCGCCTCTGCCTCCACCATGTTGTTGCTCCGCCCCGCCGCATAATCAAACCCAGCCATCATCCACCATCCCTTTCGTTTAACGCGAAATACTTGTCTCTCCCAAAACCCGCAGCGGAAACTCCCGTGGCTTCGTTCCGTCGCCCATCGTGCCCGTGCCCGGCCGCGGACCCGGGCGTTGCTTGAAGAAAAACTTTGTGCCCGCTGCTCGGCACAACGCCAATGCCTCGGGCGCCCATTGCACGTGATCGTCTCTACGTGACGGACCGCTCTCGCCCCCGTAAATCAGCCAGTGGATGCCGCAGAGGTCCACTCCCGCAATCGAACCCAGCGCCGGTTCATAGCTCACGAAGCGGACACGGGCGGCGATCATTCGGAGGAGATCGATCCGCCATTCGTAATCACGGTTCTCGACGCTCACCCCCAACCATACGTTGGCGTATCCGTCGCCCCAGTCCGCCGGCAGGCGCTCGCGGATCCTGTCCGCCCGTTTGGTCAGGAGTTGCCAGTCCAGCTCCGGTGTAGCCCGGATCAGCGGCCACAGGCGGGCCAGTTCCGCGGCGATCATGGGATGGTCCTCGAAGTTATCGCACATGCTCGAGCAAAAGACCCGCCCCCGACGGTGGGCCTTTTCCGACGCCCGGTTCCAGGCGATCGGCGCCGCCCAATGTTTTTCACCAAACGTGCGCCGAGGTTTGTTCGGTCCCCAGACTCCGTGTCCGTAGCGGGTGGACAAACCCTCCGCGTAGCAGTTTTTGCAGCCCGGCGAAACCTTCTGGCAACCCCACGCGATGTTGAAGGTATGATCGGTCCAACTGATGCCCGTCTTCTCGGCCACGTCACGCCGCCTTTCCGGCGCGTCGCCGCGCCCAACCCAGGATCGCCGCCCGCCGGGCGATGCTGGTCTTTCCGCTGCCACTGGCCCCGGTGATCCAGAAGCTACGACCGCCGAATCCGGTCCGCTTGCGGAACGCTGCCAAACGCTCCACAGCATTATTCTGGCCGACGATCTCCGACCAATCCGCGGGGCGGTATTTCTCAAACAGCGGAGTCATTGCTGCACCGCGCTTTCTTCACGCGGCGAATTGACCTCAGACCGATGATCCCTTCCATGTCGTCCCCCCCAGATGATGGCGCTGAGGCGGAGTGCCTTAATCATGCTGATAGCCTCCCGGATTGTACTACGCGGGAAGGTCGACACACCGTACTCGGCAGACTGCATCACCACATCGGTGCCATGCCAATGGCATTGGCACCTCCCCGCCTCCCCGCAACTTACGCAGTTTCCAGCCCCATCGACCGAAGAATATAAACCCGATATGTTTCTCACGTTCGGACCTTTCTTTCAAGGTTCGGACACCGGGGGGCGGGGCCACCAACCCCGCCCCTCATTACATCTATAGTTTACTCCGTATCCGTAACTTGTCAAAGCAATTATGCTCAGGAATCCGCTTTTTTCTGCTTTTTTCGGCCATTGGTTCAACAAATGCTGCAAAATACTGTGCATTTTTGCTATGCTGGCCTTCCCATACCATAATGGTCTTCCCGTGACTATAGGCTTGAGCCAGGCAGGCGCTGATGGATAAAGCCAACAGCCGGGGCTGTATGACGGGGGGAACGTGGATGTCCGCCAGCCCCAGCACGCGGAGAGCAGTCTTATGGAGTTGCCCGAGTCCGCCGTAACTGCCCATCGTCAGGAAAATCAGCGTACTCTCGGTGAGGTTCGGCAGCATCGCCAGCCAATGGTCCCACGGCGCGCCATAAGTATCCACGTCGATGACATTCGCGGCGATGGGTTGAGCAAGCACCCTAACCGAGTCGATGGTCATTCGCCCCGCGCGCGGCTTCACGTCCATGCCCCAATAGGACTCGACTGGAAATTCTTCACGCAATCGTTTCCAGATCAATCCCTCGCCCTGACAGCAATCAATGACTCGCAGCTTTTTCTTGGGGAGTGTCAAACCAATGGCATAACGACGGAGGACAAGCTTGGCGGGCAGGTTGGAGTTGTTAGTCGGAATAGGAGCACTCCACGATCGCCCCCTCGACCACGGACATTTTTTCGATGAACTTGGCGACTTCGCCGTGTCTGCTGAAGGGAATGCCGATCAGTGTCCAGGAAGTTTTCGGATAGGGTTTGATGGTCACGGGTTTGATCTCTGCGCCCGCGTCGCCGTCTGCTACGACCTCCGCGATCGCCGCGTCGATCTCATTTTCATCGAATCCCGTGATCGTCGCGTCGAATTCTCCACCCTCGTACAACTCGCTGAGCAGCGCCGCCAACCCGCCCGCGTCCCATTCCCCGGCGATCTTGTTGAGGGCGACGTTGAGCGCCTTTTCCTTCTGCAGGGGGAGGTCTACCACGGATACTTTCAGTTCCTTCACCCCGAACTCCGCAATCAGCACCTTCAGCCGTTGATGCCCGCTCACCAGGTTCCCCGTCCGTTGGTTCCACACCATCCCGCCCACGAACCCGAACTCCGCGATGGAGCGTTTGATCTTCTCATATTCCGCGTCCCCGGGTTGGAGGTCCTTGCGGGGGTTGTACGCCGCGGGCTTGAGTTTCTTCACCGCCATCCGCCGCATCACCATCCGAAGCGGCCGGGCGGGCGGTGGTTTTGGTGCTTTAGCTTTTTTCATTCGTAATTTGTAATTCGTAATTGGTAATTGGTAGTTCCATCTGCCCGACAACGGGCGCCGCCTCGGGCGCGCCGTCCTGTAAGGCCCGTTCGATTCTCTTGCGCCCCATCGCCGCGTAGTCGGGGTTCAGCTCGATCCCCACGAAGTTCAGCCCCATCCGCCGACAAACCACCCCGACCGTCCCGCTCCCCGCGAAGGGATCCAGCACCGTGCAAGTCCGCAGGCTGTAGACTGTAGACTGTACGCATTTGCATGTCGCCGCCCATCCGACCGTTGTAAAGTCCGTGACGTTGCGATATTCGTCGCGGTTCCCGCACTCCTCGGCGCCACGCCGCCCGTCCGAACCCTTTTGCCCATGCGCTCCCGTCCCAATATCCCATCCGCTTGGTGCTCTCACCTTGCTCCCCGTCCCCGGTCGCGTCGCGCGGCGCTCGCGTTCTATGAGTCGTCTCCATGGCGCGCCGCACGTTGCACAACAACCTTTCTCCGACGTGCCCGGGCGCAGGCATCGAGCGACCAGCTCCGTCGGGAACACGGCGAAGTGCGCCCCGCGGAAGGGTTCGCTGGAAAGCGTCCAGACGGAGCGCATGTTGCGGCCAACCGGCGATCCGCACCCCGCCAAGCGCCCAATGTTGGTCAACGCTGTCGCGCAATGCAACGGATCATCGTCCTTCTTCGCTTTGCCTCCCATCCGTTCATACCCTTCGACCATCTTGCGGATATCCGATGGGCCCGAGGTGCTCCGCTCCCTGCTCGCCATTTGATCGTAGTAGTAGCGCGGCCTCTTGCTGATCAGAAATACGTATTCGTGGGCCCTGGTCGCGCGGTCCCCGGCGCTCTCCGGCATGGGCGAGCGTTTGTGCCAGATGATGTCGCTGCGCAGATACCAGTCGTCGGCCTGCAAGGCGAACGCCACCCGCCAGGCCATGCCTATGAGGTTCTTGGCCGGAAGCATGCGCTTCGCAGGCACGGTCGCAGTAAACCGTCGATCCGAACGTTGCCCATTGATCCCTTGCGGGCCTGAATCAGAGTCGCCTAAGTACGCATCCCCATAGTTCAACCACAACGTCCCATCATCGCGCAACACGCGGCGCACCTCTCGGAAAACGCGCACCAGGTTCCATAGATGCCGATCGAACGTCGGCTCCAGTCCGATCATTTTCTTGCGGGACGGATCGTCGGGTTTGAAGCCGTAGGAGCGCAGCCCCCAGTAGGGCGGGCTGGTTATCACGCATTGCACGGACTTCTCCGCCAGCGTAGGCAGGATCTCCAGACAGTCCCCCTCGATGATCTCTTGCCTCGCCGCCATCTCCTTCTCCTCTGTCCTCTCTACTTTCTAATCTCTACTGAATCCGCTTGGCGCGGACTCAGTACCCCATGGCGTCCGCGAAGATGTCCAGGAGCAGATCGAGCGCCTTTTTCTCCGACCAGCGGTTGGCGATGGAAGCCGCCGAGACGCTCAGCAGCGCCTTGGCCCGGCGCCCGGTGATGGTCCCGTCGATGCGCACCAGATACTCCCCGCGCAGGGGCAGCTCCCCCACCGGCACCGGGCATTGCAGATAGTGCGTGGCAAACGGGAAACTCTGCCGATGTTCCGAACGGATCGGATCACCCGCTTTGATGGGGACGTTCACCGCCCCAGATGTGGTGCAGCCGCCCTCGGCGGGGGTCGTCCCCCCTTCGTGTTTTCGCGGCTCCGTGGCTCCGTGGCTTCGTGGCTCCGTATCTCCGCGCCTCCCTTTCATCGCCATCCCTGACCGTTCCTTTCAACCAAAAAGTTCATCCGCCGCCCGCACCGCTCGCAAACGTCAAAATGTCAAAACATCAAAACGTCAAAAGCACGTTGCCCATCGCCCTCTTTTGACTTTTTGACTTTTTGATGTTTTGACTTTTTCATCGTTCCTTCCACCGAATCGCCACGTCCGCGGGGCGAACTTCCATACCCTTTGTCGCATCCACGCAGCGCCATCGAGCGTCCCGCCGCACAAGTTCCATGGTGAGCAGCGGAATCCCCGCGGCCAAAGCGATGTAGACGATGGGTTTGCTCATCGTCTTTTCTCCCACCATCGCGGGGGGCCCTTGTGCAGCACGTATAGCACCTCCTCGATCTCATGGATGGTGGCGATGATCAGGGCGTTTTCCTTCAACAAAAGATTGCACCGTCCGGCCGTGTTCGTCGTCAGCCCCACAATCATGCTCCTGTCGACGGCCGCAAAGCCCCCGTCGATCCGCAGCCGCAACCACCATTTCCCGTCGATCCGCGTCCAGGTCGGCAGACACCTTTCCCACCCCGCGCCGTTCATCATCGTCATCTTCCCGTTGCCCACGCTCATCCGCTTCGCTCCGCGAATTAGGCTGTAGACTGTAGACTGTAGGTATTTACGCCTACAGCCTACGGTCTACAGCCTTCAGCCTAGATTTTCACCGCCTGCGCGGCGTAACCTTCCGCCCGCAGCTCGCCGAGGGTCTCGCCCTGATCCCGTTTGCTGGCGCAGATCACCATCACCGCCCAACCCGCAATCCGCGGCATCTCCGCCCGCGTCCGCCCCGGCGTCTCTTCCTTGTCCGCGCCCACCGTCAGGGCCAGCGCCGCCTTGATCTCCGCCTCGTCGAACCCGGACAGCGTGGCGTCGGCCCCGTCGCCCTCCATCAGCCCGCCCAGCACGTCGGCCAGGGCCAGATCGTCCCACTCCCCCACGATTTTATTGAGCGCCAGGTTGAGCAATTTCTCGCGGCGAGGATCCAGGTCCACCACGCTCACGTCGGCGTGCTCCGCCCCGAACTCCCGGCGCAGCACTTTGAGCCGCTGATGCCCGCCGACCAGGTTCCCGGTGCGTTTGTTCCACACCAATCCCCCCACGTAGCCGAATTCGGCGATGGAGCGCTTCAGCTTTTCGTAGTCCGCGTCCCCCGGCTGGAGGTCCTTGCGGGGGTTGTAGCGGGCGACCTTGATCGCCTTCAGCGGGATCCGTTTCATCACCACCCGCCCGGGGGCGCTGGTTGTTCTTAAACTCTTCAACTTTTTAACTCTTGAACTCTTCAACTCTGCAATCCCGTGTGCCACTGCTGTGTCAGCGGGGATTTCGTGCCTTCGTGCCTTTTGTCTTTCTCAATGTCTTAATGCCCATTACCTCATTGCCTAAATGATTGCCCCATAGGGGCCCATGCCTCGTCATTCGCGCCCTGCCCGCCAGGCCTTGCCGCGCCGCGCCGCGCCTTGCCGCAAACCGCTCATTCCCTCGCCCCCACGTAAAACTCCCGCCCGTCCGGCGTCTTCAACCCCACTTCCTCCCCTTCGTGGCTCCGTGGCTTCGTGACTCCGCGGCCCGTCCTCGCCGCCGCCAGTTGCGCCAGATGCCCCGCGGCGCAGGCGTAGCACGCCGCGTCCAGGTAGTGATTGCTCTTGCCCACCCGTTCCCAGCGGGTCACCAGGCCCCGCTCCGCCAGGAACATCTGCACCGGGCGCTCCGCGGCGAGATGTTTGGCGAATGTCAAGTGTCCGGCCTTCAGCTCGGCGTATAGCGCCAGGGCCCCCGGTTCGCCGGCGGGCATGGCCAGACGCTGGTGCAGCCAGGTCTTCCAGAAATCGACGTTGATCTCCACGACATGCACGTGGTCCGCCTGATTCCAGACCACGTGATAGTTCTCCCCGACGTGCTGCACGATGTTCCCCGTCCGAGACGGGCGGGTGTAGCGGCGGCCCGTGTCCGCCGTCTCCCCCCGCCCGTACAACGGTCGAAAGACGTCCGCCCCCCACTGTCCCCGCGTCTCGCGGATGAATTGCATGGCCGCGTCCCGGGATTCCGCGTAGTTCGTGTCCACCCACACCTGCGTGGGCCGATGGACCCGCCCTCTCTCGTCCGCCCAGCCCAATCCGCAGCGGTCGCGGAATTCCCGCAAAGCGACCAGCGTGGCCTTCTCCACCCCCAGGTCCGCCGTGGGCACGTCCAGCACCCCGTATTCGAAGATGTGCCCGAATAATGGGGTCTCTCCGTCGTTTCCGCGATACCAGGCGACGTTCACGTAAAACGCCCGCCACTTCCCCAGGTCCACTCCGCCGGAGACGCACAACGTTCCCGGCGGGACCATCCCCCGCCCCCAAATCCCCGTGCGCCGTTGCACCGCCTCCGCGGTGATCGGGGTCAGGGCGGTGATGTCCGGCTTGTACGGCAGAGCCCACAACTTTTGCAGCCGCGTCCGCTGGGCGCTCTCCTCGTCCGCGGCGTGGGCGTAGCGCCATTCCTCCGCCGCCAGGCCCCCCGCCGTGCGCATGAAATTGTTGATCGCCGAGAACCTGAAGCCCAAGATCCGCGTCCGCGGCATCGCCCCCACGACGAGGTCCTCACTGCCGGGGATGCTGCGCATTTCTTCTCCTTCGCGGCTTTGTGGCGGAGCCTGCCCTGGAAGGGCGGCATCGCGGCTTCTTATCCCCTGCCCCTTGTGCAGCAGCACCGCCGCCAGGTTCATCTCCTTGCGTTCACCCTCGGTCCAGCTTTTCTTGCAGTACGGGCAGGCGAACGCGCCCCGCTCCTGGGCCTCGATCTCGTCGGCGGCGTCCTTCCAGCCGTTGAGCAGTTCCGTGTCCGCGTCCGTGTCCGAGGGGACGATCCACTGCTCGCAGTGCCAGCAGCACAGGGCGATGCGGCTCTGCGAGCCGAGGGTGTAATCCCGCCAGATCCGCCCCTGGGCCGTGGAGGGCGTACACTCCTTATAGACCAGGGCCTTGTCGTCCCAGGCCTTGGTGCGGTCGATGAACTGATCGATCTTGGACCCTTCCTCCGAAACCGAGGAGATGTGGTCCATCTTGTCCACTTCGGTGATAATCATCACCCGCGTGGTCTCCGAGGAGCGTTGCGTGTCCCCGCCCTGCCCGGACATGAAGCGCAGCGTGGCCCGGTTGCGGAAGCGCACCGTCTGCACCCGGTCGCCGTCCTTGCTGCCGTCGCCGCGGGCGGGCAGAAACTCCCGGAAGCGCGTCCGTTCGATGGCGGGCTTGAGCACGCTGACCCACTTTTCCCCCGCCATTTTCAGATCAGGAATGCCGCAGATGGTTTTTTCGCGCAGCTCGAACAGATGGTAGAGCGTGGGGATGACATAGCAGATGGTGGTCTTGCCGGACTGCACACAGCCCACCACGTTGATGTCCGACCAGCGCCCGCTGTCGATCTCCGCGAAGAGCAGTTTGGCGAAGGGCTGGCGGTCACCGCGGAAGCGCCCGGGGTAGGGCCCTTCGCCGATGACGATCTCCTCCTCCGCGAATTGCAGCAACCCCCGCCGCCGGGGCTCCCCCGCGGCGACGATGAAACTCCGCAGCGTCTCCCGATGGGCGGGCCGCACCCCGCGATGTTCCAAAACGATACCCACGCTATCCGCTCCGCCGCTTTCCAGGCCCGGAGGATCGCCGCCGCGACTTGCGGGACGATGGAGTCGCCGAGAGCCTGCAACGCGTTTCGACGGGCAAATCCAACCACCCGTCGAGGTAGCCCATCAGTTGGCTGACCCACGCCGGATTTAATGAGCCTCGGCGCTTCCCATCCGTGCTGATTTGGTCCCGGCGGCATTGGCCAGCGAGTAACAATTCCCCTTTCCGGGTCCCGGACCGGCTCGATGTTCCCGCTTCTGCGAGACTCGCGTTCGGCATACACCATCGACTCTGATCTTGCAGACATGGTGCAAACCCTTTCGCCGTTGCCGCCTCCGATTGGTGCATCTCTCCCAGTGCATCGCTGGCCAGCGGGGTTGACCAAATCCGGCTTGCACTGCTCAGCGTGTCCGGCGTCTCGTGCGATCCCGTCTGTTCCGAGTCCTCGCTGCGCGGCGCCGGCCAGTTGCACGCCTCCCGTAGATTCACTCCGCCGGCGTTGCGTTTCGCTTTCGTCGCCCGACATTCCGCTCCCCGCTCGGCATCGTAGGCGTTGGGAGTCGGGAATTGCATGGTCACGGCGGCGTTGAGATTGACCGTTATCTTGCTCCCATCCTTCATGCGGCCCGTTGGACCGCATCCCGGTCTCGCCGTCCGACTGCCATTCCCCTCGCTCGCATCCGCGGTAGGCCACAATCCAGACCCGGTTTCGCCGGTGCGGCGCGCCGACAGCCTCAGCACCCACCACGATCGACCGCACGGCGTAACCGAGGGCGTCCAATGCATCGTGTATCCGGTCATAGCCGCGAGTTCGGAGAGCAGGAACGTTCTCAATGAGCAGCCGAAGGGGTCTTCGTGCCCGAATAAGCCGCAGCCACTCGAACCACAGGCCGGAGTTCCGTCCGTCAAGTCCCGCTCCCTTTCCGGCGCAACTAATGTCAGTACAGGGGAACCCTCCGGTCCACAGTTCGCCAGTCCATTGTGCCCACTCGCAGGCAAGTCCGAATCCGCCGATGCCCGCGAAGAAATGATTCTCCCCGTTCGGTACGTCGTCCGCCGCAAGGGCGCGGATATCCCCCTCGACCACGAGCGCATCTGGGAAGTTTTTGCGGAGCACGGCGCATCGGTAAGGATTGAGTTCATGGAACCACATCTAACGCACCACCGCCGCCCCGGCGACCGCCGCTTCGATGACGGCTCTCTTCACCAATCCCCTCAGCCGCTGCTCATTCTCCCGGCTGGGTTGGCGGCGGTAATGCTGTTGCGCCCGAAAGATCAATTCCCGCAATCGGGCGTCGAGTGACGCCCAGTGCCGCCGGCACAGCGGGTGATCGTCGCGGAGCGCCTCTTCGCACCCCGCAACCGCACATTTCTTTTCTCTATCCCCCATGGGCTGAATACCTCAATGCCTGTTGCCTGCGGTCTATAGCCTTCAGCCTCTTCCACCCGGGTGCCACGCCCGGCCTGCGAAACCCAAGTCTGCAGGATCTGTTCTAACTGCGCGAGGCTGAGGTATTGTGCCTTTTGTCGCTGGCGGAGATTGATCCGGCCTACCGGGCGGCATCCCGATCCCGTTGATCCGGCACACCGCCTCCGCGCATTTCTCACAATATACCGTCTCCATTCCACCGCGTTTGCCCACGCACGTCGCCGGGCGGCGGCACGTTCCCAGCCCGCACCCCAACATTCTGCCGGACGAATGCCCCGCACCATTCTCCAGTCGTCGCATCGTCGCCAGGCTCACGTCGCTTCGCTCCGCTGTGGTCCTATAGGTCCTATAGATCCCAGCGCATCGCCCCGGCTGTCATCCAGCGGCCGCTCGGCGCACAAGTTCTCGATCACGTCGTTGGCCGCGGACAGGGCTTCGTTGTAGATCTCCCAGGCCCGCGGCCCGAACTCCCGTTGCAGTTGCAAGGCCGCCGTCCGTAGTTGCGTCCCCGCCAGTTGTAGCGCTTCCACCACCAATTCCGCGGGGATCAGCATCCCTTCCCGCGTTCGCCGTTCCAGGCGCACCAACTGGATGCGCTCTTTGTAAAGTTCCTCCCGCGCCGCTCCGAAAACGTCCCCTTCCGCCGCATCCAGACGGTGGAGGTTCGGCCCGTGCTTGGCCAAGAAGTCAAACAACCATTTAACCACGCCCGCCACGTTCCAGGCCGGTCCCCGGACGGGCACGCCGTAGCGGTCCGCCGCTTTGTAGAGCAACGTGGCCTGTTTTCCGGTCCATAGCCCGAGGTACTTGAAGGGCACCGCGGCCGCGAAACGCAGCCCGATTTCCAGTTGCAGGGCCTTCTCGAAGCGCTCCGCGGCCCGCAGATCCCGCTGGCTGGAGCGCTCCCCGCTTCGTTTAT
>Ga0209342_10004120_pt1 | contig 15170 bp, 13 predicted proteins | sample RifCSP16_2_FD_184023 | JGI IMG/M metagenome (GOLD analysis project Ga0209342, IMG submission 184023) | Soil microbial communities from Rifle, Colorado - Rifle CSP2_sed 16_2 (SPAdes) (version 2) | ecosystem: Environmental > Terrestrial > Deep subsurface > Rock core/Sediment | place: Rifle... | reverse complement strand
CGCCGTCGGTTTCCCCATCCGGCGCCGGCCGGTCGCAGCCGGCCCGCGGCCTCCCCTCACGAGCCCCGCCCTCACGTACAACATGCGCGCGGCGATCGTCGCCGTAATCCTCGTCGCGCTCATCCTCTCGTCCCTCCCGGTATTCGAGAAGTACAAGGACATCGCGCTGAACCTCAACCCGAACACCTTCAACCAGCGTGCGTTTCCAAGGACGGCGGAGTTCAACATCACTAGGTCCTTCGTGATGAGCGCCCCCGGGGGCGCCGTAAGTTACAGCCTCAACCTCGCGATCCCCTACGACATCCCCGGGATGCAGGACCTCGTCGAGGTCGTCGAGAACCCCCAGCATACCTCGGAGTCGACGAAGTGGTGGTGGAACGCCACCGTGCCCGCCGGCGGGACCTCGACCGTCTCCGTGCGCTACCACCTCAGGATGACGACCTTCGTCTGGGACATCAAGGCGGAGGATGTCGGGACGACCGCAGACGTGCCCTCCTCGTACACGTCGCGGTACCTCGACCCCGAGTGGAAGATCAACCCGAATTCGCCCGCGGTGCGCGCGCTTGCCGACCAGATCACGAACCCGACGAAGCCCTACCTCCAGCAGATCGACGACCTCTACACGTGGCTCCTCTCGAACTACGCGTACCAGACGACGGCGAACTTCGAGCCCCAGACCTCGGAGGAGACGCAGGCGCGGCGCGGGGGCGACTGCGACGACTTCTCGGTCCTCTTCATCTCGATGGCGCGCTACCTCGGGATCCCGGCATGGCTCGAGCTCGGGCTCCTCTACGACGAATTCCGTGACCAGTGGGGCGCGCACGGGTGGGCGAATGTGTACATCCCGCTGAAGGCCGGCGGCGGCGTCGAGGCGACGGTCGATGTGGTGAACAAGCTCTTCCTGATCCGCGACCCCTACCACTTCAGCGACTGGAGCTCGGACGGGGACGCGCAGCACCTTCAGGACTACTACACGCTGCTTTCCTACGTGCCCCAGACGACCCCGCCGTTTTCCGTCACGCAGTCGATAACGCACGACAACTTCAGGACAAGCGGGGTCGTGAACTACTTCCACCCGTGAGGCGCGCTTCAGCGGCCCTCGCGGAGCGGGACGAGTGCGCCGCTTTTTGCGCGGGCGGCAAGGCCTTGCTCGAGGGCGGCCTCCGCAAGCTCGGCGCCGGACCAGGGGAGCTCTGCGAGGTCGCAGATCCGGGCGAGGTCCTCGACCGCAATCTCGCCGAAGGCCTCGAAGCCGCGCCGCAAGATGAGTTTCAGTTGGTTCGTGCGCCCCGAGGCGGCCCCGACCGCGGCCGCGATGCGCGCGCGCTCCTTTTCGCGGGCCGGTGTCGGCGCACGGGCGGCCGCCTGGACTTCGCGGGCAAACGCCAAGGCCCGCCCCGCGTCCTTGGCGCCCTTCGAGCCGATGAAAGCGCGCGCTTCGTCGAGGGAGGCGCTCTTGAGGAGCGGCGGGAAGCCGGACAACTCGATGCGGGCGCCGCATCGCGGGCACGACGCCGTCTTGCGCTCGGCTTCGGCGACGCGCATGGCCCCGCACCGGGGGCAGGCCACCACCAGGTAGGCAGTCATGCAAAGGCTCCCGGTATGCCGACCGTGGCTCGGCGGCCCCGCGGCAAACCTTCTTCAACGGCAAGAAGGTTCGCACGGGCGGTCGGATGGGCGGGGAACCCTCGGCGGGGGCCGACGCCGACGCCGGGCCGCACGGACTCTCGCGGCTCAAGGTCGAGCCGCTCTTCTCGGGCTCGAAGAAGTGGGAGTGGGCGCTGCGGGGCCTCCTCGGTTTCCTGCCGGCCGCGCTTGTCGCGGACCTGGCACACGTCGATCCCGCGACGGTGTTCCTCCTCGCCGCCGTTGCCATCGTCCCGCTCTCCGCGCTCCTTGGGCGGGCGACCGAAGAGTACGCGGCCCACGCGGGGCCGGCGATCGGCGGCCTCCTGAACGCGACGTTTGGAAACGCGGTCGAACTCATCATTGCGGTCCTTGCAGTCTCCGCGGGCCTCTTCGAGGTCGTAAAGGCCTCGCTCACCGGGAGCATCGTAGCCAACCTGCTGCTCATCCTCGGGATGTCGATGCTCGCCGGCGGCGCGAAGCACAAGACCATGACGCTCCACCGGCGGGGGACGATGAATTCCCTCTCGCTCATGACCCTCAGCGTGATCGCCCTCGCGCTGCCCGCGCTCTTCTACTACTCGTCGCTCGCGCCCGGCGTCTTTGCGCCGGGCACGGCGCCGCTTCCCGCCGACGAGGAGCGCGCCCGGCTCCTCGCCCTCTCGCTCGTCGTGGGCGCCGTCATGCTTGCCGTCTACCTCCTCGGCCTCGTCTACTCGCTTGTCACGCACAAGCACCTCTTCCACGAGGAGGTGCCCGCGGAGGCCGCGGCCTGGTCGAAGAGGAAGGCGCTCGCGGTGATGGCGCTTGCCACGGGCGGCGTCGCGCTCATGGCCGAGGCCCTCGTCTCCTCTGTCGAGGGGCTCACAAGCACGCTGGGGCTCTCGGAGCTTTTTGTCGGGGTCGTCATCGTCGCGATCGTCGGCAACGCAGCCGAGCACTCGACCGCGATCCTCGTCGCCTTGAAGAACAAGATGGACCTCGCGTTCCAGATCGCGGCGGGCTCCTCCGCGCAGATCGCCCTCTTCGTGGCGCCGGTCCTCATCTTCTACTCCTTCGCGATCGGACGGCCGATGGAGCTTGTCTTCGAGGTCTTCGAGCTCTTCGCAATCGCCGTCGCGGTTGCGGTGGCCTACGCGGTGTCGATCGACGAGGAGGCAAACTGGTTCGAGGGCGCGCTCCTCGTGGGCGTGTACGTGATCATCTGCGCGGTGTTCTTCGTCCACCCCTGAGGGTTCCGACGGCATCCCGAGGGCTCCACCGGAAAGCCGTGGCAAGGGCTTTGGGGCCCTCCGGCCCCCGGCGGATCTCGGGGACCACGCCTTCGTTGAGGCGGGTCGCGGCCCCCTTGGCGAAGCCCGAGACAAAGGCAAGGAAGGCCGGGGAGGCGGGCGGCTCGAAGGCGAGGGAAAGGGCAAGGGACGACCTGCCGTCCGCTCTTGCGCTCCACCCGCGGGCGCCGCATGCACGTTCGAAGGCGGAGACCATGCGGAGGGCCCCCTCGTTCGGCGACAGGACGTTCGCCTCGAAGGGGCGGGCCGCGCTCGACCCGCAGGCGAAACCGAGCCGCCGTAGCGCCGCGGGCCCCGCGCGGCGGCCCGCGAGGTCGATGACCCGGCGGAACGGGGGCGCATCGCCGCTAGGCACCGGGAAGGGGCGCCCGGGAACGCGGAGGCCCGCGCGGATGCAGTCGGCTTCGAGGTCGGCAAGGACCTGAGCCTCGAGCACGAGGCGCGCGAAGCGCCAAAAGTCCCCGGTAAGTGCGGCGATGAGCCCGACTTCTGCTTGCACGAGTCGCCCCCTTGAACCCCACGAGGACACGGGCTCCCGGGTCTATTCCCCTACAAGCCAGAATGTTGGAGATAAAGGCTGGCACAAAACAAGCCATAAATATTCTAATCCATTCAAGTACCCACGTTTTCGGCTGCCTGCCCCGCGACGTCTCAAGCGGCGCGATGGCGGCACCCGGACGAGGGCGGGACGCTGGCGCCAAGGCCCCGCAAACTAGAACAAAGGCGCGGGCATGGGCCCCGTTTGCCATGGCTCCGCCGAAGCGCCAACTGCGGGTTTCGAGCCGTTCCCTCCCGAAGCACCTGGCGGGCCGGCTCACCGAAAGGGTCGAGCGGATGAAGGACGACCCGAGCGTCTTGCTGCCGCGGTGCGCGCACTCGGGCGGTTGCCCGCGCCCCTCGCTTTCGCGAAAGCTCGGACGCGTGAAGAAGGTGGCCGAGAGCCGGAGCGCGCTTCGGCGGGCCTCGAGGCGCGGGACCCCGCTGGCCCGCGCGTACGCGGGTGCGCTTGACCTGCTCTTCGCGGACGATGTCCCCATGCTGGCGGGGTTTGCAAACCCCTTTGGGGGCGCGGAGGTGAAGTTCGTCCAGCGGGGCAACGCGAAGAAGGAGGTGCAGGCGGGGGTCCAGAACTACACGGAAAAGGGCCTGCGGCTCCTTGCGTACCTCCCGTACGCGCGGGGCTTTAGGGGCGTCTACCTCTTCTCGACCGACGAGGGGCTAACGTGCACGGCGCGGGACCCCGCGCCTCCCCTGCCGTACCTTGCCCAGTGCGCGGCGATCCACCGGCCCGCTCTCCAGGCGGCGGGCGAGGACTTCACGTGCGCGCACCTCAAGGCGATGGCCCCGAACGTGCCGAGGGAGGCCTCGGAGACCCACCTCGCGGCACGATGGAAGCGCTCCGGCGCGACCTTCCGCGTTTGCGAAGGGTGCGCGGGGGGTGGGAACCTCTCGGAGGACCTGCGCAAGTACGCGGTGGGCCCCAAGGTCCTCGAGCAGGTCGAGGTGTGGGTCGAGCTCCGCCCAGCCTGTCGCGAGGCCGACGCCAAGTCCTGCCACTTCGAAGGGCGCGTGGAGGTCCAGGAGGAAGACCTCGAGGCGTTCCACAAGGCGAAGGTGACCGACGAGCAGGTGCTTCAACGGACGCTGAAGCGCGCTTTGCAGGAGGCCTCGGCGCGCGGCGAGGGCTTCGTTTTCGCCGACGGCGCCTGCCACGGCCGCGACCACAAGCGGATCATCGACGGGCTCGCGCCGGAGGTCGAGATGCGCAGGGCGCTCGAAGCGGCCCTTGGAAGCGCGGCGGGCGATGTCGTGCTCGACACGCTGACGCCCTCGAAGCTCTTGGGCAAGTTCTGGGCCGAGCAGGGGCAGGCGATCCTCGAGGCAGCCTGCGGGGACGGCGAAGTCGCCTCGCAGGTCCTCAAGGAGGCCAAGCCGAACGAGGCCCCGGCCACGCTCGTGAGCCGGGCGGTCAAGCTCGCGCGGGAGGCGGCGATCGACACGGCGCTGCCATCCTTCAAGCGGCTTGGCGACGAGGCGGCGCTCGCCGACAGGATCGCGCGCGCCTTCCGCCGCGGCGGCCCCCAAGCGGCGCTGCGGGAGATCGACGCCGGGCGCTCAGGGTCGCCCTCGGCAGGCGCCGTCGCGTGGGCCTTCCTCGGGGCGCTCGAGAAGGGGGGCGGCCGGGAGTGGCAGTTCACGAAGGTCGAGCTCGAAAGGGGCACGCACGGAAGGGCGGCTGCCCGCGCGCTACTTGACTGCCGCGCGGAAGGCTACGCCGAGGCCCTGCGCGCGGCGCTCGAGGCGCTCGGCGTGCACGAGCCGCTCGAGGTCAGGACCACCTGAGGCGGCGGTCTTCGGTGCGCTTCTTGCGCTCGAGCGCCTGGATCGTCGAGGCCCCGGGTTCGCCCTTCGCCGCGGCGGGCGCGGCCTCGTCGGCCTCCTCGCCCGCTTCGCGGGGCTTGCCGGCCTTCCACGTGGCCTTCTGGTAGAACTTCGGGAGGATCCCGAGGATCACCTCGCACTTGTCGCACACGACGAGGATGTAGAGGTCCTCGTCGACCATCTCGCCGTCCGTCTGCTTGCCGCAGCGCGGGCAGATCGACTCGACCACGGGGGAAAAGCCCCGGCCACGTATGATAAGGCTTTGCGGAAAGGCGCGGCCGCGGGCCTTGAGGCCCTGACCGAACCTTGAAGGGCACCCCGCGCGCTCGTGCCGGCCCGATGGCGGGACACGGGAGCGCAAGGCGCGGGCCAGCCGCGGGTGGCCCGAAGCGGCCTCCGAAGCCCCGGCCGAAGGGGGCGCCCCTGCCGAGGAAGCAAAAAGGGCTCGGGGAGAATGTCGTGGTTTGGCGGACGGGCGAGATCGACCCGAAGGACCCGCTCAGGTCGGGTGCCACGGCGCCGCTCCGGCGCATCTGGCTTACCGCAGCGCGCGAGGCGCGCGAAGGACGGCGCGTCGTGATCGACCTCGTGGGCGAAGGGCGGGGCGTCATCGCGATCCCCGTGGCCTTCGAGGACGAGCGCGAGGCGATGGAGGTCATGACGCCCGCGCTCGACGCCCTCGTGAGCCACTGCGCGGAGGCCGCGCAGGGGAGGGACAAGCCCGTGATGGTCGACCTGCAGGAGCTCGTCGAGAGGCTGAAAGACGAGGCGGCGGGCGTGTGGATCAAGGAGCACGCGTGGTTCGAGAAGGCCCTCGCGTCGCGCGAGCTCCTTTGCATGTACGTCTTCTCGCCGGCTTACCTCTTCGAGTTTGCCGCGGCGATCGGGGAGAAGCAGGGGTTTGGCGTCACGATCTCCACGCGCGACCCGGGGTTCTACGACCTCAAGCTTGGCCCCTCGCAGGACGGCGGGCTCATCGTCTGGAACTGGGCGCGCGCGATCGGCGACGTGATCGCGGGGGGCCACGCGTGGTCGTACTTCGGGATGCTGCTCGCGCTCGCGCCCGAGGTGGCCAAGAGGAAGGGGGAGGGCCCTTCCTCGGGAAAGGCGGCCGGCTCCGAAGAGGAGTAGGCGCGTGCGCTCGCGAAGCGGGGAAGTGGGTCCAGCAGGATTCGAACCTGCGACCTTCTCCGTGTCAGGGAAACGTCATGCCGCTAGACCATGGACCCGAGGGGAATCGCGCGATCGAGGGCGCCCTATTTGTAACTCTAGGGCGGGGGCAGCCCTCAGCGCATGGGCACCGCCGGCGCCGGGTGGCCGGGCAGCTTGACGTCCTTCGGAGCGGGGCGGAAGGCGTAGCGCAGGGCGTTTACCGCGACGCGCGTGCGGAAGTACCGGTTCGAGGAGCCGCGCTTGCGCACGCCGGTGAGCGTCGCGATCCCGCGCTCGACGAGCTGCTTGTCGCGGGCGGCCATGCGGGTGATGCGGGTGGGGATCTTGTAGAAGGTCCGCGTCCACTTGAGGTGGGTGTAGAGCTCCTTGCCGAAGGCGGCCTTCCACTTCTGCTCGTAGGGCGCAAGCCCGGCCTTGGTCAGGTCGCCCTTCGCAAGCGCCTCGATGAGGGCCTCGCCGGCCAAGCGGCCCGAGTCGATGGCGAACCACATGCCCTCGCCGGTGAGGGCCGAGGGGAACCCGGCGGCGTCGCCGATGACGAGGCAGTTGTCCGTGTAGGTTTTCGGCAGGGGGCCGCCGATCGGGAGCCACGCGCCGTCGACCTTGACCTTGTCGAGTCCGGGGGGCACGAGGCTCTCCTTTTCGAGGAGGTGGATGTACTCGCGGGTGAGTTCGTGGAGGTCGACGTCCCTCTCGCCGATGACGAACTCGGCGATGCCGATGTTGAGGGAGGACTTCTTGGGGAAGACCCAGCCGTAGCCCTTGACGCCGCGGGGGTTGAGGTGGATCCATAGGGCGCGCTCCTTGCCGTAGAACTCCTCGACGACGTCCTCGCCGACTTCGGGTTCGATCCGCGTGGCGGCGTGGGCCTCCTTGGGGCCCCAGTCGGGGGGCAGGCCTTCGCGGGCGCGCAGGACCTTGGCGACGAGGTCGCGGGACCCGCCGGCCCCAACAACGGCCTTCGCGCGGATTGCCCGCGCCGGCGCGTCGGGACCGGCGGCGGTCTTGAGGACGACGCCGCCCTCGCCGTATTCCCAGCTGCGGACGTTGGTCTGGAGCATGGGCTCCGCGCCGGCGGCGACCGCCTGGTCGAAGATCGCCTTGTCAAGGACGAAGCGGCGCGCCTGCCAGACGATGGGGCCGTCGTTTGGCATGTAGGCGCGGTCGCCGGTGAGGCACGACTCGAAGACGAGGGAATTCGAGGACGCCTCGAGGGCGGAGCGAAATTCCGGGAGCTCGCCGTGGCGGAAGATGCGCTCAGGCAGGCCGCCGCCGCAGGCTTTCTGCCGGGGGAAGGAGGCCTTGTCGATGAGGGCGACCTTGATGCCGGCCTTGGCGAGGCGCCAGGCGCACGTCGAGCCGCCGGGGCCCGCTCCCACGACCGCGACGTCGTACAAGCGAGGCGCCACCAGGGGCCGGATTTGCCCGTGCTTCTAATTGAAGGTACCCGCAGGGGCCTTCGCCCGGAAGCGCTCAAGGCTTTCTGCCGCAGAGGCAGATCGAGGCAGGCGAGGTGACGGCCGCGCTGCCCTATTTCGCCTACGGCTCCGACATGCGCAGCGTGGAGATCGAGAAGCTCGTGGGCCGCCCACTCGAGGCGAGGCGCGCGCGGCTGCGGGGCTTCAGGCTTGCGTTCACCGCAAGCTCGATCGAGTGGAGCGGCGGGGTCGCGGACATCGTGCGCGACGAGGAGGGCGAGGTCGAGGGCGTGCTCTTCGACTTGAATGCGGCCGACGCGCTGCGGATGGGCGTGGACCAAGGGTTTTCGGAGGGGCTGAGGCGGCGTCGGCGCGTGAAGGTGGAGGCCGAGGACGGCGAGGAGGTGGAGGCGGTGACCCTTGAGGTCCGGGCCAAGAGCGCGAGGGTCGCCCCCTCGCCCGCCTACCTCGATGCGATGGTGGAGGGGGCAAGCGAGCGCGCCCTCTCCGAGAGCTACGTGACGTACCTGCTCACGCTCTACCCGGACGAAGGGCCGCATTGGGTACGGCGCGCGGGCGAGGAGGAGTAAGCCCGGGCCTTCGGCGAGCCCCCCGTGACCTTTAAGGGGGGTGCGGCGGGTGGCACCCGCGGGGTGGGTGCTTCGAAGGGGTCGATCTACGAGCGCGAGCTCAAGGACATCCTCGAGGGGCGCCGGGAGACTCTCATGCGGATGGGCAAGCGCCTCAACATCCACCAGCGGCGCTGCTACTTCTCGGCGCTCCACTACCCGTTCGTCGTGATCCGGGCGGCGGGCTCGCTCGGGATGGACCTCGTCGCGCTGCGGGGGGACTTCTCGTTCCCTGTCGAGGTGAAGTCGTCGGGGTCGGACGTCTTCCGGTTCTCCTCGTCGAGCGGCAAGGCCGAGGTCCAGGCGCAGGCGATGGTCGAGGAGTGCGCGGCCTCGCACCTCCTGCCGTTCTACGCGTACCGGCTGAAAGGCGCGAGGGACGACCCGTGGCGGATCTTCGCCGTGCCGCTCGGGGACGCAGGCGGGGACCTTTGGTGGCTTAGCGAATCGCACGGGACCTTCGCAAGGCTCCTCATGAGCAAGGTGCCGCCGATCGAGCGCACCCCAAAGGGCGCGCGGATCATGCGATGGGCGGACGGCTACCCGCTCTCGAGCTTCCTCGAGTACCTCTGGGTGCTGAATGTCCGCGAGCCGCTGCCGGAGGTCTCGCAGGCCTTCGGCGAGGCGGGAGGCGCGCCGCCTTGAGCCGCGTGCGCTAGACCGTCAGCTTGCTGCAGTGCTTCGCCTTGCGGTCGTAGCAGTCGGGGCACTCCGGGCGGATCTTGGCAAGCCGCGTCATCCGCAGCGCCATCTCGTCGGAGACCACGTGCTCGAGCTTGCAGGCCTGGTCGTGGAAGTCCACGTCGCGCATCTCGAGGGTGTCGACGAGGAAGCGCTCCATGACGCAGTGCTTGCGCATGACGGCGCGGGCGCGGCGCGCGCCTTCGCGCGTGAGCTTCGTGCCCTTGTACTTCTCGTGGCGGACGAGCCCCTCCTCCTGGAGGCGCTCGAGCATCTCGGTCACGGCGGCCGGCGAGACCTTGAGCTCCTTCGAGATGTCGCCGGTCTTCGAGGGCGCCTGCGTGTCGTGCTCGAGCAGGAGGATCGTCTTGAGGTACATCTCGACGTTTTCCGAAAGGTGGCCGTCGTGGTTATCGCGCAAGGGGAAGGCCGCTCCGAGAGGCGGGCTAAATTCGCATAAAGGTTTGCTAAGGCAAGGGAAGGGCTATCGGATGTCGATGATGGGCTCGCCGGTCGCCTCGGTGCCGAAGAACTCGAAGTGGTTCTTGCGCCCGCAGGCCAGGCACCTAAAGTCGCCGGTGACGGGGCGCTCGACGCGCTTGCCAAGCTCGCGGAGGAGCTCCCGGATCGGTTGGGGGAGCTTCTCGTTGTCGACCTCGTTCACGGTTTCGCAGTGCCAGCACTTGAGTTTCAGACGCGGTCACCTCGTGGGGGCGTGCGGGGCTTGCAGGGTGCCCGACGGGAGTTAGCGGATAAAAAGCCCACATCCGCGCGGCTGGGGAAGGCGGGCCATCAGAGAAGGCTTGCGTTCACGGGCGGAAGGCCTCGGCTGACCCTCTTCTCATCACTTGGCGGGAGGAAGGAAGGGGCGAGGGGGGAAAGGCCTTGCGCCCTCGCACCCCCGCGGCGGCGCGCCCGAATGAAGCGCTCCGGGGGCGTCGGCAACGGGTATTTATAGCGCGGCCAGGCCATCGAGCGGGCGCTGGAGAAAGGTCGGCGATGAGCGCTCCCCAAGGGCGGTCGAGGCGCAAGCTCGCCGACGAGGAAGACGAAGTCGTCTCGATGGTCGGACAGCGCGTGTGGTTCGTGGACCAGATCGAGCCGGTGGGGACGATCCGGGAGACGATCCCGCAGGGCGGAGGCCGGGTTGTCGGGTTCATCATCGAGGACGACAAGACGGGGATCGTCCGGAAGGTCCAGAGGAGCCGGGTGCGCAAGTACGGCGAGCGCTACTTCCTGGTGACCTCGTGGTTTGCAAGGGCAGACCAAGCGGCCAAGGAGTTGGAAAAGCAGCTCTCCAAGGGGATGGCGCCCGACCGGGACCTGCGCTACTGGCAGCAGTTCACGGAGAGGCTGGGGCAGGACACGTTGAGGACGCACCTCACGCGCGTGGCGCCCCCCACGTACGGGGTCGCGGGGCAGCTTGCCACGGCCGCCGAGTCGCTCTCGCAGGACCTCGCGCGGGCCTCCGTGGGGTTCAGGCGCGTCCAGCGGGCGCTTGTGGCGAACCAGGCGGTGATGTCGCCGGAGGAGTACGCGCAGTTTGTAGACGAGGCGCGAAAGTGGTCGCGCACCGTGCGGCTCGTGCTCATGTCCGTGGAATTCATGGCACGGTCGCTGCCGCGCGCGCAGATCGATGTGAGGAACCCCGACGCGCCGCTGCCGGCGCTGCCGGTGTACATCCCGTTCGAGTCGCTGCTGGAGGCGCACACGCCTTCGGGCGAGGGGAAGGCGCGGGAGCGGCCCGCGGGCCCGACCGTGGAGGCGGTGGACGAGGGGGAGTTCGCGGAGGTCTTTGCGGAGGAGGCTGAGGGGGAGTGGCAGGAGGCGGAGGACTTCGAGGCCGCGTCGGGGGTGGGCGAGTTCGCGCCGATCAAGCCGCTGAAGGAGTACGAAGCGGAGGGCATCGAGGAGGTGGCTAATCCACAGGCGGCGGTTGAGGCCTTCGAGGAGGTTGCGCCGGAGGCGCCGGTCGAGACCTTTGAGGAGGTCGAGGCGCACAGCGCATCGCCGGTCGAAGAGGTGCCAGTGTTTGAGGAGGCTAAGGGGGAGGTTGCGCCCGCGGCGCGCCCAGCTCCGCCCCCGCCGCCCGCAAGGGCCGGCGCGCAGCCGCGGGCCGGCCGCCTGGCGAGCGCGGCCGCGCCGGCCCCGCCGCCGAAGGCCGCGGCGTCGAAGGCCGCAACCGTCGAGGCGCTCCCGGAGGAGGAGGAGGAGACGAGTTTTGCCGCCTCGCGCGCGCCGAAGGACGGCAGGCCCGGGCAGTGGCTCACCCCTCCATCGCCGCCGCCGCCGAAGGCCGCGCAGGTGCGCCAGGCCGAGCGGCAGGAGCGGTCGAAGGACCTCACGGACCTCGACGCGATCATCGCGGCCTCGCTCGGGCGGACGCCGAAGAAGGCGCCTTCGAAAGCGTCGCAGGGCGAGATCGCCGCGGGGGGCGAGGCGCCAAAGGCGGGCAGGGACGCGCTCTCGCGCGACCTTGCTTCGCTCCTGGAGAAGTCGAAGAAGCGGTAGGGGCGGTGCCTTCCCGCGTGAATTCCTATAGCCTTCATATACGCGCAAGCCGTTCAAAACGGACGGGGTAGGGCCGCTGGTCAAGCTGGACTCGGAAGTCTTTGGGGACATCTTCCGCAGTGCGCTCCTCGTCCTCGCGTTCTGGGGGCTCCTCTCGGGGCTCTGGCCGGCGATCGGGGGGATTGCGGGGCAGTACGCGGGGGCCGCGGAGGTCACGACGGTCCACAAGAACGCGGGAGTCGTGACGGCCCCGTGGGACACGGAGAGCGCGCCGTCGCTCTCGTGGATCAAGGTCCATGTGAGCGTGGACTCGCGCACCCCCTACGATGTGACCGTCCTCATCGTGGCGCTGAACACGCGCAACATCGTGGTCACGAACAACTCGGGGTTCGCCTCCGCCGGCGACTTCCTGGGGATCTCGGGCGGAAAGGGCGAGGGCCGGGACGTGACGCTCACGGGGAGCCACGGGGGCCCCGTGCGCTACCGGATTTCCGTGAACATTGCCGACAGCGCGAGGCTCCTTAACAGGACAGACGCGGACGTCGACTACACGCTCACCTGGGAGATCCAGAAGCTCGACCCGCTCGTCGTGCTGGGCGGCCTCCTGCTCTTCAACATGTTCTTCGTGACCGAGTACCTCCTCCACGTGCGCCGCGAAGTGAAGGCCCTGGCGCGGCGCTCGGAGCGCGCGGGGGCCGGCGAGATGCCCTCGGCGGCCCTTGGGATGCCGCTCGGCGCGCAAGCGCAGGCGGAGCCAAGCAGGGGCGAGGCGAAAGGCGGCGGCTTCTTCGGGCGCTTTGCCCGAGAGGCGCCCGCGCGGGCTCCGCCCGAGACGGTGGCCCTCGACACGGCAGCCTTGGGGCCGCCCGCGTCGCTTCCGCCGGCGCCCCCGCAGCCGCGCTACGCGCCGCCGGAGCCTGAGCCCGAGCCCTACGCGCCGCCTTACGCCCCGCAGCAGTACGCGCCGCCGCAATATGCGCAACCGCAGTACGCCCAGCCGCAGTACGCGCAGCCGCAGTACGCGCAACCGCAGTACGCGCAACCGGAGTACGCGCCGCCCGAGCCCGTAGCGCCGGCGCCGGTGGAAGCGGCTCCTCCGCCGCCGCCCGCGCGGACGCGCGCGCCGCCAGCGCCCCCCGCGCCCCCGGCCGCCGCCGGGGGCCAGGAGCCCGTCTCGAAGGTGCGCTGCCCGCAGTGCAAGCACATCGTGCCCGTGTTCACGGCCGAGCGGCCGACCCCGATCCGCTGCCCGAACTGCGGGAAGCGCGGGATGCTCACGAAGTAGGCCGACAAACGGGACCGGCCCCGCGAGCCTGGATCCTTTTCGCCCTATCGTTGGGGGGGGACGTGTCTACCCGCCCTTTGGCAACCCGTCCATCATTGCAGCCGCCCGCTGTTTCGTAAGTTTCCCCTGTAGCGTTGGATTGGCAAGCTCAAAAGTGAGCTCGCGCACCGTTCCTCGAGGATTGAAAGCCAGATCATCCCGGACCTCCAAGGCGTTCGCCCAATCTTCCACATCCGTTTCGGAAAGGGTTCCGTCACAATACCGTTTGAGAACGGCGCCGACATGTTCGGGGCGGACCTCGAAAAGGGGCTCGTCGGCATCCCATCCGTACTTCGCAAGGTCCCCAAGGAGCCGGAGCAAAGGACCCCCCAATTCGACGAGGTCTTGGAGCAAGGCGCGGCGGCTTTCGCGAGCATTAGTCAGAGGCAACACCCCGCGCCGGGCCCTTGTCGAAAGGCTCATTCGTCGCTTCTTCGCCGCGCCGCAACTGCTAGCGCGCCGCCCGCAAGAGCGAGAAGCACAAGCGCGGCCGAGGGCCCCGGCAGGAACCCGCCGCCCGTCGAGGGCTTCGTGGCGGTCACGGGGGCGCCCGTCGAGGCCTTGGCTCCCGCGTTGCCGAGGTTGTCGACGCCCCAAACCGTCACGTAGTAGGGCGTGTCGAAGCGCCCGGTCCAGCTGTAGGTCGTGCCCGAGACCGTGCTCTCGCCAACGACGTCCGAGCCGCCGGGCGTCGTGCCGACTTGGATGTGGTACTCCTTGAGCCCGGCCCCCGCGTCGGAGGTGCCGTTCCAGGTTGCCGTGAGGCTGGGGCCCGACGCATCGCTAACGACAACCCTGAGGCTCGTGGGGGGGACGGGCCCCGTCTGGTCGGCCGTAAAGGCGAGCGAGGCGCTCGCGCCCTCGTTGCCGGCGCGGTCGACGGCAGCCACCGCGACGGTGTAGTGCACGCCGTCGGCGAGGGTGAGCGTGAAGGTGAGCGAGGAGACCGAGGTCTCGTTGACCGCGCTGCCCGCGCTCACCCGCACGAGGTAGTGGTCGATGCCCGAAGCGTTCGTGGCCGGCTGGTCGGTCGAGGGGTCCCAGGAGATCGCTTGCGAGAGGTTCCCGACAAAGGCCGCGACCGGGTCGAGCGCGGGGGCCGTGGGCGCCGCATCGTCGACAAGCACGGGGGGCGCCGTGTACGCGACGCCGATGTTCCCCGCGCGGTCGACCGCGCGCACCTCGAAGTAGTAGCGCGCGCCGGCCGGGACAAAGGAGATCGAGTAACTCGTCTGGAACCACGAGGCGGAGACGACGTCCGAGGCCCCGGGGCTCGTGCCGATCGACACGAGGTAGTGGTCGACCCCCGAGAGGGCGTCTGTCGCGGCGGACCAGCTCCACGTGAGGCTGCTGAGGTTCGTGAGCGCGGGCGGCGAGCTCGCCGTGAGGGGGCCCACGGGCGCGGTCGTGTCGATCGTGGTGCCGGAGCTTGGCGTGACCGGGCCCTCGTTCTGCGCCCCGTCAAGCGCGCTCACGGAGAGGAAGTAGGTCTCGCCGCTCACGCCCTGCGGGTACGTGAAGGTCGTCGCAGTCGTGGACGCCGAGGCGATGTCGGCGGTGCCCGGCACATGTCCGAGGCGCACGAGGTAGGCCGAGACGCCCGAGCCGAAGTCTTGGGCAATCGACCAGGTCCACGTGAGGGTCGAGTTCGTCGTGTAGGCGCCGGGGCCCGTGATCGATACGGGGCCGGGCGGCGTGCGGTCGATGAGCGTGCCCGCCGAGGGCGGCGACGCGGGCCCCTCGAGGCCCGCGAGGTCGAAGGCGCGCACGGTAAGGTAGACGCGCTGGTTGTCCGGCAGGCCTGTGGCCGTGTAGGAGGTCCCGGTTACTGCGACGTCGGCGCCGAGTTCCGCGCCGTTCGGCGTGAGCCCCACGTCGGCGATGTAGTGGTCGATGCCGAGGCCCGTGTCGGTGGCCGGGCCCCACGTCCAGGTCGCCTCCGTGATGTTCGCGACGGCGGGCGCCTGCGGCGTGCCGGGGGCCGAGGGGGGGAAGGTGTCGCGAAGGACCTCGACGACTGAGGTGACGGTCGCGCCCGTCGAGTCCGTGGCGCGCACGGTGATGTTGTTCGAGCCGCCGACCAGTAAGACCGAGGCGGACCACGAGGACGTCCCGCTCGCCGGCGACCACGCGG
>Ga0209342_10004119_pt1 | contig 15171 bp, 12 predicted proteins | sample RifCSP16_2_FD_184023 | JGI IMG/M metagenome (GOLD analysis project Ga0209342, IMG submission 184023) | Soil microbial communities from Rifle, Colorado - Rifle CSP2_sed 16_2 (SPAdes) (version 2) | ecosystem: Environmental > Terrestrial > Deep subsurface > Rock core/Sediment | place: Rifle... | reverse complement strand
GTGCATGCCGACGAGCACGGCGCCCTCCATGAGCCGCCGGAAGATCCGGTTCATCGTCGCGTACGTGAAGTCGTCGCACGCGCCGCCCATGACGACGACGTCGGCTAGATCGACGTCCACGAGCTCGACGCCCTCCAGATCCCCCCTCGCATCGCCGTCGGACAGGAGGAAGCAGCGGGCACCGGGGTGAGCCGACCGCAGGTACCCGGCGGTCGCCACGACGGCCGTGACGACCTCCTCGTCGTGGACGTCGAACCCCGCGTCGCGGAGGGTCTGGGCGAGATCGCTCCGGGTCTTCGTGGTCGTGTTGGTGATCAATCGGAACGGGACGTCGTTGCGGCGCAGCCACGCGAGCGTATCGACGGCACCGGGCAGCGGTTCCCACGACACGGCGAGCACGCCGTCGATGTCGAGAAGGACCCCGTCGAACCTCGCCACGGCGCGAAGTCTAGTCGCGGACGCTCCTCGCCCCGTCCGAGCGCTGGTACGCCGGCGCGTCCTCCACTACCTCTCGCCCAGGCTCTTCGTCCGGTCCAGGCGGATCCCGGCGGCTCGACGGGCCCGCTCGACCTCGCCGGGGCGATCCTTCCGGCGGCGGGAGAAGCGCCAGTCCTGGTACGGCGCGATGAAGCGGTAGCGCGGCGGGAGCGCTGGGCGGAGCAGCCGCGCGGCCGCGAAGGTTGCGCGCATCGCGGCGCGGCGAACGTCGTCAAGCGGGAACCCATAGGCCTCCCGCAGCACGGGCGGCAGCGTCCCGAACGCCAGGCGCGAGACGCCCTTCAGGACCGGGCGCCACTCGGCCTCCTTCGGCGGATCGCGGAATAGGTCCGCGATCCTGCGCGCCGAGTCGTTCACCCGCAAGATCCCCGACCCGTACACGCCCTGCAGGTACGCGCGGAGCTCGGGCACGGTGGCCGGGATCAGCTCGCGCGGGACGAGCACCATCTCGGCCGCGAGCATCTGCTCCTCGTGGAAGCGCTGCCGCCCGGCGTCATCGAGTCTGCCTACCGTGAGCTCCTCGAAGAGCAGTGCGCTATCGACGAGACACGCGTGGACGTACAGCAGCAACTCGGGATCGAGCGCGTCGTACGGCAGGCCGGTCACTTCGTCCACGCCCTTGATCCGTGCGTGGATCTCGTTGATCCGATCTGCCGCTGCGCGGGCCTCCTCCTTCGTCCCGAACGTGATCGTGTAGGTGAGGATCAGCGTGCGCTGGAGGCGACGCCACGGGTTCCGCTCGTAGAAACCTGTCTCGCGTGCGCCCGCGATCACCAGCGGATGCGCCGCCTGCATCAGCACGGCCCGCGCGCCGCCGAACAGAACCGTGACCTCTCGGTGGACCTGCCAGGAAACGCTGTGCGGTCCGAAGAAGCCGGTGTCGGCAGATGAGCTCATGGGCGCGAGCGTACCCCTCGCCCCGCTGAGGGCGGCCGCGAATGCCTTCGGCTTCCGCCCGGGTTGACCTCGAGCACGATATGCGTATGATGCATATGCATATGAGCCAGACACAGCCGGCCGAGCCACAAGAGCGCGAGACAGGTTCTGAGCGAACGACGGTGACACTGCCGACCGAGCTTGCCCGGCGGCTGCGGACCCAGGCCCGCGCCCACGACCGCCCGGTCTCGGCGATCGTCCGCGAGGCGCTCGAGGCCTATCTGGCCGGTCAGCCACCTCCGAAGCTCCCTTCGTTCACCGGCGTTGGCAGGAGCCGGACTCCCAACCTTGCGGCCCGCGCCGAGGAGCTCCTGCCCGAAGCCATCGCCAGCGACCTGCGCTCGTGATCGTCGATACCGGGATCCTGGTCGCGCTCGCCAACCGCGACGACCCGGATCACCGAGGCGCGGCGGCCGTCTTCTCCCTCCCCGACCCGAAGACAGTCCCGGAGCCCGTGGTGGTGGAGACCGACTGGCTCATCTCTCGTCACATCGGCATCGAGGCCGAGATCGCATTCCTCCGCTCCCTCGGCGAGGGCACCTTCGCCATCGAGGCGCCGAACGCTGCGGACCGGCGACGCGCGCTGGAGCTCGTCGAGACGTACCGCGATGCTCGGCTCGGCTACGTGGATGCCACGACGATCGCGATGGCCGAGAGGTTCAAGGAGACGCGGATCGCGACACTGGATCGGCGAGACTTCTCGATGGTCCGCCCACGCCACGTCGAGGCGTTCGAGCTCCTCCCCTGAGCGCCGTCAGGAGCCGGTCAGGCCGGTGAGACGCCGGAGCTCGCGCGCCACGGGCTCGGACGCCAGCACGATGAGGTGGTTCCGAGCCCTCGAGCCGCCGACGTACAGGTAGCGGTTCAGGTCCTCGAGGTGCTTGTCTCCCAGCTCGGCCAGGATCACCACCGGACGCTCGAGTCCCTTGAAGGCGTGGACGCTCGTCGCGAGGACGGTGCCGGGCTCCACGGTCTCGGACAGGCGGAACCCATTCACCGAGCCGAGCGCTCGCAGGCGGCTCTTGTTCGACCCCGAGGGCGTGAGCACCGCGATGTCCTCGGGCGGGATGCCCTCCTCCTCGGTGAGGTTCGTCAGCACGACCGCGAGCAGCCGCGCGAGCCCCGCGTCGTCCTCGTACCCCAGGATCTGGACCGGATCGCCGTCGGGGCCGCGCGCGACCGGCTCGCTAGGGCCCTCGTAGAAGACCGAGACGAACTCGCCGATCTGCTTCGTGTTCCGCAGGTTGTGCGGGATCGGACCAACGCGGTCCTCCTCGGGGATCGGGAGCTCACCGCCGTACAGGTTCTGGTGGTCGTCGGCGAACACGTACAGCAGGCCGTCGTCCGGCTCGGTGTGCAGCGCTAGCAGCGCGGGCCACCACCATCCACGCATGTCCTGGCCCTCGTCCACGACCATCGCGTCGAACCTCGGGCCGAGCCGCGCGGCGGCCTCGGCGAGCGCCTCGGGGAGCTTGTGCTCGAAGTACGGAGAGCTCGGCCCCGCCTCGGGCTCGGCCGGCAGCTGGACGCCCGCCTCGCGGGCCAGCTCCGCGCAGAGCTGATGGAAGTGCGCCACCTCGATCCGAGCGATCCCGTCGACCGAGGCGCGAAGGTGGTCACCCAGGCGCTTGTTGAAGCAGGTGAGCAGCACGCGGTGCCCGGACGCGGCCAAGCGCTTGGCGACCGAGATCGCGAGCAGGGTCTTGCCGCTTCCCGCCGGCCCGGTCACCGCGGCTCGACGGCGCTTGACCACGAACGACAGCACCCACGCCTGATCCTGCGTCAGCTCGACGATCTTGCGGTCCTCCTCGTCGAAACGCAGCTTCAGCGGCACGCGGACCTCGACGCGGAACCCCAGCGCTTCGGCTAGCTCGTCCATGCCCTCCGCGCCGAACCGCCGGTCGGGTCGCATCCAGGACGCCATCACGCGCCGCACCCCTTCAGCCAGGCGGTGCAGGTCGTCGCGATCGATAACTAGCTCGACGGGAGCGCCGGGATGCGCGGCCTTCTCGTATCGCCCGTCGGGCAGGGCGAGGCCGTAGCCGTAGCTCGGTCGCCAGCGGTCCCATCCGGGCCTGCCCTCCAGGATCCGCACCAGGGAGTGCATCGCGCCCTTGGCCTGATGGAAGGGATCCTCGTCCAGCCGGTGGGTGCCCGAGTGACCGGTCTGGGTCCACCGGCGCGTTGCAGGGTCAAAGTCGAGGCGGCCACCCTTGGCTTCGAGCACCAGGACGCCGAGCTCGGGGTGCGCGATCACGAAGTCGGCCTCGCCCTCATCGGGCCCGTTTCGGCCGGCTATCACCCAGTCGACCGAGTGGTACACGACGAAGGCCTCGTCTAGCTGCTCCAGGAACCCCTCGTACAGGCGGCGCTCGGCGGTGCTTTCGGTGGGGAGCATCGGGAAGGGCACCATCCGGGCCATCAGTTGCCCGAAGCCGACACCGGCGCTCGCAGCTCGCGCAGCTTGGACCCCGCGCGAGCCGCCGACACCACGTTCCCCTTCTCTCGGTAGAGGGCGAGCGCGCGTTCGAGCTCCCCGATCGCTTCCGCGGTCCCCTGCGTGGCTAGCACGATCGCGAGGTCGACGTGGGCGTCGGCCGCGAAGCTGAGCATGTCCGTGCGGTCAGCGAACACGACCGCGGAACGCCCGAGCGATTCTGCCTCGCGCAGATCGCCGCGGGCCGCGAGCACCTTGGCCCGCACCCCCCGCCAAGCCATCTGCGAAGCGAGATCGTCGGGCGCCGTAGATCCTTCGCTCGCGAGCGTCGCCAACATCGCCTCGTCGAGCTTGCCCTGCCGGTACAGCGCCTCGGCCAGCAGCGCGATCGCCGTGGAGAATTGGCTCTTCTCCCCCATCCGCTGGAGCGATTCGACCGCGGGCCGCAGCGCTGCCTCGGCCTCGGCCGCCCGATCCTCGATCAGCAGGGCCGCCGCGTGGTACATCGCGATCGAAGCGAGCTTCCACTCGGCTCCGAGCTCGTGCGCCCGGGACAGAGCCACGTCGAACGCGGCACGCGATTCCTCGAAACTGCCGGCCATCGCGAGGGCGAGGCCTAGCTGGCTGTGGTCCTCGGGGTTCTCACGCTCCGCCCCCTCCAGCCGCCGCTTGGTGAACTCGATGCAGCGCTCCACCGGTAGCGGCCCGATCACGATCCCGAGGTTGGCCCGTTCGTTGGCCTCGCGCTCGTCGCCCACCCTCAGAGCGAGCCGCTGCCCCTCTTCATAGGCCATGAGCGCCGCCGCCTGGGCGCCGCGGCGCCCGAGGGCATCACCTTTCAGACGGTAGGCGCGCGCCACGGTGGCCCAGTCCTCGAGCGCACCGCAGGCGGCGATCGCGGCGTCGGCGAGGTCCTCGAGCTCGGTCGTGCTCCGCACCTCCGGGTCACGCCAGAAGTCCAGGTCCGCGCGCTCGAGCCGGAGCCGCCACCCAGCGACCGTCTCCGGTGACCCGGCGACGCGTAGGCCTTCGTCCAGCACTTGCTGCGCCTCCTCGAGCCTGCCCGTCTCCACCAGCGCGACCCCGAGGCGCCACGACAACTCGGGAACCATCGGGTCATCGGATGCGCACAGCGCGCGGGAACGGGACAGCAGTCCCGCTGCAGCACCCATGTCATCCCTCAGGAAGGCCCGGCGTCCGGCGGACGAGAGCCGCTCGGCGGCGCGGCGGGCGAGCGGTGCGAGGTCGGCTTCGGGCGCCCCGAGCTCGGTCCGGTAACGGTGCGCCGCTTCCAGGTGGTACCCGACGATCTCCTCCACCTCGGCGATCCGGCTCGCGGCCTCGGCTTCGGTGTGGTCGGCGAAGGCCAGAGCGAAGTCGGCGCGCGCCGACTTCGCCATCGCCTGGTACGCCACATCCCGGATCAGGAGGTGCCGGAACAGGAACCGCCGTTCCCGCGTGGCCGCACGGGTGTCCTCGACCACCACGTCCTTGCGGAGAAGCTCCGACAACGCGGCGTCCACATCGCCCTCGACCTGAAGGGTCGCTAGCTCCCGCAGGCCGAAGCCCTTGCCGATCACCGATGCGCGCTCGAGCAGCGACCGGGCCTCCGTCGAGAGGCGGTCCAGGCGAGCGGCGAGCAGTGCCTGCACCGAGGTCGGGGTAGGCAGCGCCTCGTTCGGACCGAGCGCGCACTCCCAGCGCTCGCCGGACCAGGTCAGCACCCCTTCGTCGAACAGCGTTGCGACGTACTCCTCGATATAGAGCGCGTGCCCGGCTGTGACCTCCACGATCCGGGCGACGACGTCGCCCGGCAGCGGAGCGCCGCGAACGAGGTTGGCGATGAGCTCCGCGCTCTCGGCCGCCGTGAGCACGTCCAGCGCGACGTTCGTCGCATCCAGGCGGCCCCCGCCCCAGTCGGATCGTCGCTCCAGCAGGTCCGGTCTAGCGGTGCAGAGAAGCATCACGGGCGTGCCACCGGCCGCGCCGGCGATGTGCGCGATCAGGTCGAGCATCGCCGGCTCGGCCCAGTGGATGTCCTCGAAGACCAGGACCGTGGGCCGGCGCTCGGCGAAGCCCTGCAGGACCCGGCGGATCGACCAGAACAGCTCATCGCGGTCCGGCGCCGCCTCGCCAAGGCCAAGCACCGCGGCGATCCGACCCTGGATGAAGGTCGCGTCTTCCTCTGCTTCGATGAGGCTGGCGATCTTGCGGCGAACGTCGGCGGCGGCGTCCGTCGGCACGATCGCTGCAGCCTGCCGGAGCATCTCCGCGATCGGCCAGTAGGTGATATCCGAGCCGTAGGACAGGCACCGTCCGCTCAGGACCCGCGCGTCTTCCCCGACCTCCTGGACGAACTCCGACACCAGCCTCGACTTGCCGACGCCGGCAGGCCCGAAGACGGTCACCAGTGAGCTCGACGGCTCCCGCACGACCCGCCTGAAGGTCTGCTGCAGGAGCATGAGCTCCTCGCCCCGGCCGACCAGCGGCGAGCTGAGGCGGCGCGCCGGCCCCTCACCCGTCGTGCCGAAGTCGGTCAGGCGGTAGACGAGCGTCGGGGCACCTGCCGTGTCGAGCAGCAGCGTCTCGGCCTCCTCGGCCGGTGTGCCGCCGCCCGCGAGACGGGCGGCGGCTCGCGTGAGCAGCACCTCGCCCGGACGAGCAGCGTGGGCGATCTGGTCCGCGATCCGCACAGGGTCGGCGGAGAGAAGGACCTCCTCCTCGCCCGATCTGCGCACCAGCACCTCGCCGATGGCGATCCCGGCCGCGATCGCCTCTGGGCCGCCGAGCGAGAGCGGGACCGCGTCGCGGATCGCCGCCACCGCAGCGGCCGCTCGGAGCGCGTCGTCCTCGTGGAGGACGGGGACGCCGAACAGCACGGACAGCCGGCCACCGAGGCGCTCGGACACCACCCCGCCGTGAGCCTCCACGATCTCGCTGGCGGTCGCGCCGATCGTGCTGATCGCCGCCAGGCGAGCCTCCGGATCGGTGTCCGGGCCGCCCCTGGGCGCGAGGAGGACCACGGCGGCGGCCACGGTCTTCCGTCCCTCACGGACCGACCGTGCACGCTCCTCCTCGCCGGAGGGTAGGTCCAGCGCCGGATCGCGGCGCAGGATGCGCTGCTCCAGCTCTTCGATCGCCGCGCCTGGCGATAGTCCGAGCTCGGCCGACAGCGACCGCTTCAGCCGCATCAGCACCTCGAGGGCCTGCGCCTGGCGCCCTGAGCGGTACAGCGCCAGGGCGGCGAGACCGTGGAGGCGCTCGCTGAGCGGGTCCGCAACGAGAAGGGATTCGAGTTCGGGCAGGGCGTCGCGCTGCCGCCCCACGGCGAGCTCTGCCTCCAACCGGGTCTCGCGCGCCGAGCTGTGCAGGTCCTGGAGCGCGGCGATCTCGGCGGCCGGCGGGAACGCGAGGTCCAGTCCATCCAGTGGCTCCCCCCGCCAGAGCGCCAGAGCCGTATCCAGCAGGTCCAGGGCCTCCTCGGGACTCCCGCGTCCGAGGGCGGCGCCGGCCCGCTCGACCAGGCTCTCGAATCGCGAGGCGTCCAGCCGCTCGGGATCGATCCGAAGCAGGTACCCCTGGTTCCGGGTCTCGAGGTGCACGCCAGCGTCACCCTCGATCAGCCGGCGCAGTTTCGAGACGTGGCCCTGGAGGGCCTTTCGGACCGTCGGCGGAGGTTCCGCGCCCCAGATCGCATCGATAAGCGCGTCGGCCGTCACCACCCGCCCAGCCCTGAGCATGAGCAGGGCGGCCACGGCCTTCGCCTTCGCAGCGTGAAGCTCGAGGGGTTCACCCCCCCGCTCCACCTGGACCGGTCCCAGGATCTTGAAGAGGGTCGGACCCTCCAACGTTCCCCCTCGCCCTCGGTGGGCTCAGACCGTAGCCGAAGGCAAGTCACCCGCGCTAGGGCCAAAGGTTCCTCGACAGCCCTCTGACCTGGGCATTTACCGCGGCGTTACCGCGGCGTTACCGGGCACCCCGATGCTCTGCCCATCGGATGTTGGGGAAGGAGGAGCCATGAAGATCGCGAAGAGGGTGGCATTGGCCCTCGGCTCGCTGCTCGCGCTGGCACTTGCGGGCGGGGCCCACATGAGGTTCTGAGGGAAGTCGCGACGAAGACCTTCGGGCGTATCGCGCTCGCCGCGACCCCCGCCATTGCCCTCGCCTCCGCGGGTGGGTACACGCGTACGCAGATGAGCCGACCCCCAGCGAACGCCCCCGGCCGGGTAAGCCGGGGGTGTCCGCATCTGTGGGAGCCTGCACGCCTGGACACGAGGCGCACGCCGTGGCACTATCCGGGGCCTCCAACTTCCCTGATTGATGAAGCTCTTCTTCCTGGTCATCACCGGCGCCGTGCTCCTGGGACTGCTCCTGAAGGGGCGGGTTTCCAGACTCGAGACGTTACGCCCGCACTGGTGGGGCCTTGTGCTCATCGGGCTGGGGCTCCAGTTCGTCCCGCTGCCGGAGGGCGCGAGCGGCAAAGACCTTGTTCTTCGGACGATCGTTCTGGCCATCTCCTACGGGCTCCTGCTCACTTTCGCCGCTGCCAACCTCAGAATCACGGGTGTTCCGCTGATCTTGGTTGGCCTCACGATGAACGCCGCGGTGATAGTGACAAACAGCGGCATGCCCGTTGGCGCCGACGCGTTGCGAAGCTCCGGCCAAGGCGACGTCCCAGTGTGGCTCGAGGCTCAGGGCGCCGACAAGCACCACTTGCTTACGGAAGACGACCGGCTCGCGTTCCTGGCCGACGTGATCCCCGTGCCACAGCCGATCGGTCAGGCGATCAGCATCGGAGACGTGTTCATCTACGCCGGCTTGATCTGGGCGGTCGTCGCGGCTATGCGGGGACGGACTCCGTCGCCGAGCTCGGCGGGGTGGGGACCGTACCGCGGGAGGCACCGGCCGGGGGAAGCACCGGTAACTCAGGGCGATCTAGGGTTCCTTCCTGCAGCCACGAGGTCGGGAACCGGACGGTGATCGTCGTCCCCTGACCTGGGGCGCTTTCAACCGCGAACGTGCCGCTTGCCACCATGGCGCGCTCGCGCATCATCGTCATGCCGTAATGTCCCTCGGGGCCCGGGGCCTGGGTATCGAATCCGACCCCGTCGTCGCGCACGACCATCTGGATCTCGTCGCCCGCCTGCTCCACCTCGATCCAGATGTTCTGGGCCTGGGCATGCTTGAGCGCGTTCATCGCGGCCTCACGAGCGTTGTGGTAGAGCAGAAGCGCGATTGGAGGAGGAACGTCGACTTCGGCGACGTCGGCGTGGAACCGAACCTCGGACTCGCGGGCCATCTCGGCGAGGAACCCCTGGATCGCCTCGGCCAGCCCCGCGCGCCCGAGTGGCGACCGGTGAAGGTCCCGGATCAGAGCACGGATCCGGTCCGAGGTCTTGTTCTTAGTCTCCTTGATCTCGGTGAGTAAGTCCTCTGCTTCGTCGACCCTTCCCGCGTCGAGATGCTTACGCGCCACGTCCACCTGGATCGAGAGCCGGAACAGCAGTTGCGCGAGGTCGTCGTGAAGGAACGCCGCGATCTGCAGTCGCTCGTCTTGCCGCTCTTCCGCCATCCGGTTCGACAACGCGCGAAGGACGTGTTCGCGATCCTGCAGCTCCTTGTGAGCTTCCTCGAGCGCCTTGCTTCGGAAGAACATCTGCCGAGCAAGCAGCAACGGAAGCACGATTACCGGCACGGCCCAGAAGCCCACATCGGGCATGTTGAAGATCCGAGCCAGAATCACCCCAAAGACCGCGAGCCCCAGGTAGCTAACGACGAACTCACTCAGGCGCCCCACGCGCAGCTGGCGGATGACGCGCATTGGACTCATCCAGAAATGAATGCTGGCCGCAAGACAGACGAGCGTTGAATTGACGATGTAGTCGACAATCGCCGCGAGCGCCGCCGCGGCAAGAAGTTCGACTGGTGGGGAGGAGTCCACTGAGGCAAACGTATGGAAGACGGCGCTCGAAGCACCAACCGCAAGAGCTACCTGCGACCGGTTGAACAAGGCTCGCAGCAGCCCGATCTCGCGCCGAATCTCTCTCGGATCAGACGCTGCAAGGAAGGCGGCGGCGGCGGCGGCGGATGGTTCGTACAGGAATGCCACAACCATGAGAAGCGGGAAGCCCATGCTGATAGTGGTGCCTCGCCACATTGGCACTGGGATCAGCTCAACCAAGGCAATCGTCACGACCCACCCCAGTAGCTGAAGGGCCTCGCCTTCCACAGCCGTCGCGCTTTCGCGAGTGACGGCGACCACCAGGCCCACCATGGTGGGGAGAGCTACCGCGAGCTCGAAGAGGGTAAGGAGCTTCGCGGATCTTGGTTCGGTCGACGCTTGAGTAGTCATCCTGCCTTCCAGGCAATCCCGTGAGAGACATCTTGAGGGCTACGGGTCAGGGTTGGAACCACCTCCGGAGGGGGAAGTCCTCTGGGGCGGCCTACATCGCTCACTGTAGGCGGCAAGAGGGGCTTGTCGGCCATTGAGGGGTCCCCCGATAGTGTGCATCAATGTCCCTCTATTGGGGCAGGCAGGTGGTTCGGTACTAGGACTCTAAGCAGAAGCGAGAGTGGAGGAGGTGGCCATGAAGCTGATCAGGCGAATCGCAGTTGCAGTGGGTTCGCTGGCGGCGCTCGCGCTTGCTGGCGGCGCGCACATGCGCTTCTGACGTCACCATCAACTCCACAAGCGGGTCCCGATGATCGGGGCCCGTTTGTCGTCCGGCCTTCTTTCAGTCGCGGTCGACGCTGCCCGTCGGGATGCGAATCGACACCCTGGTCCCGGTTCCGAGTGTCGAGTCCACGCGTAGCAGGCCCCCAGCCAGCTCTACCCGCTCCCTCATCAGCTCCAGGCCGAAGTGTTTGTTCCGGTCCACAACTGCCGGAACGAACCCCAAACCGTCATCCTCCACCACCAGCCCAATGTGCTTCTGGTCCCCCTCTAGGGATACCCGGATCACGTTGGGGCGCGCATGACGTACCGCGTTTCGTATCGCCTCTCGCGCCACCTGGTACACGAGGAATTGATAGCGTTGGGGTCCGTGGGCTTCCGACCGGACCTGAAGTTCAATCGGGATGCCAGACTCAAGACGAAAGAAATCCGCCAGTGTCCTCAGTGTTTCTACAAGTCCGGCACTCCCGATTGGTGATTCCCGCAACCCTCGAATCAGTGTTCGCGTGGACTCGCTGGCGGTGTTAGTTGCTCGGAGAAGCTCAGGCAAGTCCTCCTCGAGCGCCAAGAGCTGCCCGGATGCGAGATCTTGTCGAAGGACCTGACCCATCAGATGGACCTCAAACAGGGCCGGAAGCAGTTCGTCATGGATACCGGCCGCTAGGGCCAGCCGCTCATCTCGCCGCTCGTCTACCAGGGTTGCGGAGGCCGTTCGCAGGGCCTCGGACTGGGTCACTATCCTGCGATTAGCCTTGTCAAGCCGCCTTCCGCTGGCAAGTGCCTGCCGTGCCAGAAGGAGCGGAACGGAGAAGACGACGAGCGCCCAGGCACCTGCCGTCTCGTAGGTTTCCACAAGGGTCAGGCTTAAGAGCCCAAACGCTGCCCACGTCGCGGCAAACTCAATCGGGGAACCGAAGTGGAGCTGCGACAAGGCTGCCGAGTAGGGGACGCGGTCATGAAGGGCAAGGACACCTGCCACCACGCCATAGTTGATAAGGCAGTCGATGCCGACCGCAAGAACCGCGCCCAGGAACACGCTGGGCCAACTCTCTGCGTTGCCCGCAACGGCAGTGAACGCGGCCGCGGCAGCGATTACGCTAAGTGAGGTTTGAGCACGATTGAATAGCGCGCGACGAATAGAAACTTCGCGTCTGAATTCGCGTGGATCAACGTAGGCGATAACCGCGATGGCTCCTCCGACTATTGGCCCGAAGATGAAGCCGGCCGCAAGAAGAAGGGGCATGTCGAGGCCTAGCTGGCTGCCCGACTCGAAGGAGAGTGAAGCGGCGCCCACCACCGCAACTGCGACCGCCCAGGCAATCAAGTCCCAGCCCGAAGTCAGGAAACTCGCCCGAGCCGCAACTACTCCCGCTGCGAGAACACCGACGTCTAGAGCAATCGTTGCGGCAACCAATCCCTGGGCGGCCGGATGAGAGCCCAACGGTGGGCGATCGCGGCGATCGGTGCGCGGACCTAGCGCGGTGGTGGCTGACACATGCCCTCCCCCCCTCGGAACCTGCCGAATCTTTGGGGAAAGACGTTGCGCAGGTCAAGAACGACAAAAGGGATGGCAAAGGGGTGGTCAAGGAGGTGCCACGCGGCCTACGAAGAGCCGTGGTCCCTCAGTACCATCCAAGCCGTGAAGCCTCGGATCCTGGTCGTTGAAGACGAAGAGGTCATCTCCGAGCCGCTCGCCGAGGGCCTGGAGCGGGAGGGGTTCGCCGCCGAGGTCGTCGGCACGCTCGAGCTGGCACGAGCGGCGTTCAAGCGGGACCCTCCAGACCTCGTCCTGCTCGACGTCATGCTCCCCGATGGGGACGGGCGCGATCTGGCGAAGGAGATCCGCAAGGACTCCGACGTGCCGATCGTGATGCTCACCGCTCGGGGCGAGGAGATCGACCGTGTGGTGGGGCTTGAGCTTGGGGCCGACGACTACGTGGTCAAGCCCTTCTCCTCGCGAGAGCTCACCGCGCGCATCCGCGCGATCATGCGGCGGGGCCGTGGGACCGATCGCCGCGGACCGATCCAGGTCGGCGCCCTGCGGCTCGATCCCGGCCCGCGCACCCTGACGAAGGAGGACCAGCCCGTCGAGCTCGCCGCGCGAGAGTTCGACCTGCTGCACCTTCTCATGGCCAACGCCGGCGAAGTGGTGCGCCGCGAGACGATCATGGACGAGGTGTGGGACCCGCACTGGTTCGGTCCGACGAAGACGCTGGACGTGCACATCTCGTGGCTCCGCAAGAAGATCGAGGACGACCCCTCGAACCCCCGCTACATCACCACCATCCGCGGCGTCGGGTTCCGGTTCCTGGGGGCAGAGGAAGCCTAGGGGGCGAACACGAAGGTCCGCACGAGGCTCGTCCTCGCCTTCGCGTATGTGCTGCTGGTGCTCCTACTCGCGCTCGGCATCCCACTCACGATCAACCTGCAGCGGCGGGCTGCCGCCGAGTTGGAGACACAGGCGCTCATCCAGGCGCAGGGTATCGCCGCGCTCATAGAGGAGCGGGACCTGGACGATCCCCAGCGACTGGACCAGATCGCGGACGAGACCGCGCCGCAGGTGAGCGGGCGCGTGCTCGTCGTCGACGCGGACGGGGTCCTGCTCGCGGACTCGAGCGGGCCGGCGAGCCTGGGCGCGCTCTACTCGACCCCGGGTCGGCCCGAGATCAGGTCCGCGCTCGACGGCGCTCCTACCTCCGACATCCGCGACAGCGCCGACCTCGGCCACGACATCATGGCCACGGCCGTCCCGATCCAGGAAGCAGGCGTCGTGCTGGGTGCCGTCCGGATCACGAAGAACGTCCAGCAGGTGAACGACCACGTCCGGAACATCACCCTGGGCCTTACCGCGGTCGGCGTAGCCGGGCTCGGGGCCGGGCTCCTGCTCGCGTTCGGGCTCGCCGGGTCGCTCTCGCGCCCGCTCTCGCGCCTGGCCGAGTCGGCCAAGCGGCTCGGGTCGGGCGACCTGACGACTCGCGCGGGCAGCATCCGCGGCGCCCGTGAGATCGAGGACCTCGGGCGTTCCTTCGACGAGATGGCGGGTCGGCTGGAGCGATCGGCGCAGGCGCAGCGCGAGTTCGTCGCGAATGCCTCGCACCAGCTGCGGACGCCGCTCACCGCGATGAAGCTCCGCCTGGAGGGCGCTATCGCCGAGTCGCACGAGCCCGCCGTTCGCGAACGCCTGGAAGCCGCGGATCGCGAGGTTGACCGCCTGTCCGAGATCGTCGATCGGCTGCTGGTGATGGCGCGGCAGATCGAGGAAGGCGCCTCCTCGCGCGTCGACGTCGGCGAGGCCGTCACGCGCGCGCGCGATCGGTGGGACGAAAGGGCTCGCAGCCTGGACTCGACGCTCCAGTTGAGCGGCGAGGGCGGCACCGCGCGAGCCGATCCCACCGACCTCGACCAGATCCTGGACAACCTGCTCGATAACGCGCTCGCCTATGCGCCCGGCGAGATCACGATCGGCTCCGCGCTAGCCGACGGTGCCGTGGTGGTCGCCGTGCAGGACCACGGCCCCGGCATCCCCACGGCCGACCTCGTCCAGGTGACCGAGCGCTTCTACCGTGGTGCGGGATCGCCCTCGGGAGGCTCGGGGCTGGGGCTCGCGATCGCGCGCCAGCTGGCCGAGAAGTGGGGTGGCAGTCTGGAGGTCTCGAGCACCGAGGGCGACGGCACGCGCGTGGAGGTCCGCCTCCAGCAGGCCCCCTGAGGCTTTACCTGCTCTTAGCAGGAGGCGTCTTAGCCTGGAGCCATGGTGCGGCGCGTGCTGATGGGCGTGGGGTGGGCCCTGGGCGGCCTGATCGTGGCACTCTTGCTGACGTTCGGGGCGTTCGCCCTGGCCGGGCAGGATCTCTCGACACCGGCGAGCGTGCCCGTGATCTCGGGCCCCGGCCCCTCGGACCACGAAGGCGGCGGTGACGCCTCGCCCTCCCCTGAGCAGGGGGCTACCAAGTCTCCGTCACCGAGCCCCGAGGATCACGGCGGCGGCTCGGACGATGACTCCGAGTCGAGCTCGGGGTCGGAAGACAACTCCGGCTCTGGCTCGAACAGCTCGGGCTCCGGATCTGGCTCCGGCTCGGACGACGACCACTCGGACGACTCCTCGGGCTCAGGTTCGGACGACGACGAGCACGACGACGACTGAGCCGGGATCCTTAGCCCCCCCTTAGAACCTCCCTGCACGGCCGCTAACCGGCCCTTGCCTAGGGTGGAGCACGTCCCGACAGAAGGAGGAACGGATGCGGAAGGTACTGAGCATGGTGGCGATGATCGCGGCTTTCGCGCTCATCGTGGGGCTCGGTGTGACCGCGTTCGCGCAGGGTTCTGACTCGAGCGCGAGCGTGCCGATGGTCTCATCGACCGACGACCGCGGCTCGTCGTCCTCGGATGACCCGAGCGACGACGTGAGCGGCAACTGCGACGAGGCCGAGCACGCGAACGACCCCGAGTGCCAGGGCGTGACGTCCGATCCAGAGGACGACGAGGCCGATGACCACACCGACGAGGTGGAGGACGTCGACGAGGACAACTCCGGCCCGAGCGAGAACTCGGGCACCGGCTCCGTCGACGACGACCAAGAGGACTCGGACGACGTCGACGAGGATCTCGACGATGGCGACGACAACTC
>Ga0209342_10004112_pt1 | contig 15188 bp, 11 predicted proteins | sample RifCSP16_2_FD_184023 | JGI IMG/M metagenome (GOLD analysis project Ga0209342, IMG submission 184023) | Soil microbial communities from Rifle, Colorado - Rifle CSP2_sed 16_2 (SPAdes) (version 2) | ecosystem: Environmental > Terrestrial > Deep subsurface > Rock core/Sediment | place: Rifle... | reverse complement strand
CGGCCGTACTGGTGCCCGATCCGCGCGATGTGACCGACATCCTCAAGACCATCCAAACCTGCCGGCCGACCTTCTACCCGGGCGTGCCGGCCATGTATGCGGCGATCATCAACCACCCGCAGGTGAGCCGATACAACCTGCGCTCGCTCAAAGTCTGCAACAGCGGCGCGGCACCCTTGCCGGTCGAGGTGCAGAAGCGCTTCCACGAGATCACCGGTGCGCGCCTCATCGAGGGCTACGGGCTGAGCGAATCTTCGCCGATAACCCACAGCAATACCGCCTTCGGTGAAAACCGCCTGGGCAGCATCGGCATCCCCTGGCCGGATACCGAGGCCCGCATCGTGGATGGCGATATCGGGGAGCGCGTGTTGCCGCCCGGCGAGGTGGGTGAGCTGTGTGTGCGTGGACCGCAAGTGATGCGCGGTTACTGGAATCAGCCGGCCGAGACCGCCCAGGTGTTGCGCCCGGATCCGGCGGGCGGCCGCCCTTGGCTGCACACGGGCGATCTGGCGATGATGGATGCGGACGGCTTCTTCCAAATCGTCGACCGCAAGAAGGACATGATCTTGGGCGCCGGCGGCTACAACATCTATCCGCGGGAAATCGAGGAGGTGCTTTACGCGCATCCCAAGGTGCGCGAGGCCGCCGCCCTGGGCATGCCGGTGCCGGAGAGGGGCGAGGAAGTGGTGGCCGTGGTAGCGCTTAAGGAAGGAGAAAGCGCCACACCCGAAGAGATCATTGCCTACTGCCGGCAGAATCTGGCGCCGTACAAAGTGCCAAAGCGAGTCTTGTTCCGCGCGGACCTTCCCAAGACGCTGGTCGGCAAAGTGCTGCGCCGCAAGCTGCGCGAGGAGGCGGCGGCCGCCGAGACCCCTCGGTAGCCCGCACCGGAACCGGGGCGGGTCGACGAGAAGCTCGTCATTCGCGCGGGTTCGCAGCGGGAATCAGGTGGTCTCTTCCTCTGCATGCCTTGAGGTGGGTTGGCCCCACCTCCTGCCCCCTCCCCATTCATGGGGAGGCTTGATTCTTTTCTCTGGGAGTGGGGAGCGAGGCTCCCCACTCCCAGATACCTACACCCCATAGCATGCATTCGGGAGGATCCTCAAATGAGGAAGGGGGCGGCTCAATGGGTGTGAAGGAGGGATTCTCCGCGCTCTTTGCGTTCTCCGCGGTGAAGGATCTTGGCCTGTGAAGTCACCGCGCCTCGAGCGCGATCAATGCCGCGCCGTAGGCCCCCATGAGTTGCGGGTGGCGCGGCAGTACGACCTTCTGACCGGTTTCCGCCGCCAGCAAGTCGCTAATCGCCGGGTTGCATACCACGCCGCCCGAGAGCATGAGCGGCGCAACGAGCCCGACCGACCGAATCATCGCCACTAGACGCAGGATCAGTGCCCGGTGTATCCCCCGTACGATCGGCTCTACGGCCACTCCGTGCGCCAGCAGCGAAACGATCTCCGACTCGGCAAAGACCGTACAGGTGCTCGAAATGCGCACCTCTTCGCGCGCCTCGAGCGCAACGCGTCCGAGGGACTCCAGCGGCACGCCCAGGTGGCGAGCGGCGTTCTCGAGAAACCGGCCAGTACCCGCTGCACACTTGTCATTCATCGCAAAATCCGTCACCGCCCCGCCCGGGTCGATGGCGATCACCTTGGAGTCCTGTCCGCCGACATCGACCAGCGTGCCTCCATGCCCCACCTCGCGGAATACGCCGCGCGCGTGGCAGGTGATTTCTGTCACTTCGCGAACCGCCTGATGCACGAGGCCTCGCCCACAACCCGTGGCGATAAGCGCGACCTTCCCGCCGCCCAGCGTATCGCACGCCCGGCGGGCATCCTCCACCATGCGAGCGATCTGAACCTCCGCACGCGCCTGGGCGGGTTCCAACGCGTCCCAGCACAAAGCCCCTGCATCGTCCACACCGACAACTTTGACCGTGGCCGAGCCGACGTCAATCCCCAGCGCACTGATGCCCGTCACCGTTGTGCCTCCAGCATCTCGGCAAACGCCGCCAGCCGCGTAGCGGCCTGTTCATCCGCGTAGCAACGCATGTCGTTGTGATCGGCCTCGAGCAGCAGCGCCGGCCGCTTCAGGCTGCCGGACAACCGTTCGCGCTGGTCCATCTGGCCGAGAGAGTACGGCTTGCACGAGCGATCGGAATGCAGGATGACGCCGTCCAGGTGATAGTCGTCAATCATGCCCTGCATGATGTGCAGCTTATGCCCTGTGCCGCGGTTGAGTATCGGGTAGGTGTAGGCCCGGATCATCGACTCGCGCGGCCTGGCCGGGTCGAGGTAGGGCGCCAGTTCACCCCACGCGTTGGTGTAGGTTGAGGCGACGACGGCGATCCGTCTCTCAGCCAGGAGTTCAGCCACCGCTCGCAGCCGATACCAAATCGGCAGGTTATCCCACAACACGCGGTACTTCTCCTCGCGCACACTCGCCATGCCGCGCCGGATGCGTTCATCCACCTCGCGCAACATTGCGGCGTACAAATCGACCGTGGCGGCCTGACCGCGCAATTCGACAATGGGTGCCATCAGAACGAACTGGTCGAAGGCTGATATGGGAGCCGGCATATGCCGGTTGCGCTGCAGAATCTCCAGCCAGAGCTCAGTGGCGCGGCGGCTGCGAGTGGCGACGCGCTCGAACGATTGCGCGCTGAGCGCGCGCCCCGCCACCTTCTCGGCGACGGCAACCGCCTCGTCAATCTGAGTCCCGACATACTGCAGCGCGTGGGGCGGAGCCTCCTCCCCGTAGACGAAGGGCGTGTCAACGATCACGAGGGGGACGCCAAAATGCTCGGCGAGGACTCGGTACCAGAAGAGCACCGTTTGACAGATGTTGGTGCACGCGAGGAGCAGGTCCGGCCGAGGCAAGCGACCCACCGGCGTGCGCCCCGAGAACAGGCTGCCCAGGTCGGTGCGCACATAGGAGCACAAGTCGCGTGAGTAGCCGGCCTCTTCCGCCGCGGTGGCGAGGTCCACCGCGACACGCGCGGTGCCGCAGATGGCTGCATGGTTCTCAGGATAGAGCAGGTAGAAACCCAGGGCGGTGAGGAATTCCACCGGAGCGCCGGAGGTGACCCAGGCCACCTTGCGCACGCCCTGTGCATGTCGGCCCTCCAGCCAGTGGCGCGCGACCATCTCCTTGCAGCGCGGCGCGATGCGCAGCGGGGGCGCGAGATGCGGCGACCGGCCCGCCCCGCCGCGCGCCTGCCGCTCGGCGTACAGGCGTGCGGCGCGCAGCGCTGCAGGCCCGAGCACACGCGCATTACAGGCGTACGCCAAGCCGGCCGCCGGGTTCATGGAATCATCTCCAAGAGCGCATCCAGCCGCGTGAGCACCTGCTGCGAAAGTGCGTCATTCAAATCCACCTCGAGCACGACCGATGGGACTCCTTCGCGTTGCAGCGCTTTGCGCAGCGAAGGCAGATAGAACAGTTCGGGTTCGCAGAACTTGACCATGTGGAAAACGACGCCGCGCGCGCCGCTTGCTTTCACCCGGCTCACCAGATAGTTGGAGCGCGCAGCCAGCGACGACCCGCGCGTCGAGTCGGGCGGGCCGCCCAGCCAACTTTGGGAAAGACGCTCAAACGGATCGGAACTCCTGCCCGGCGGGCACACTCGCCGGCGGCCGCACAAGGTGTCATCCGCCACAATCTGCACCTGGCGCTCATCCAGCGCGGCCATGAGCGACGTGGGTTCGGGCACGACACCCGAAAGGAGCAATGTCCTTGCGGGGGCGGCGTCGGGCTGCCGCATGGTCAGGGCCTGGCGGGCGGCGGTTTCGAAAGCCTCGCGCGGCAGGTATTCGCGCGACCGAATCAGCCGGTAGAAGTCCGCGTTGGTCAGAGGCAGTTGCCGCCGCGCCTCATGCAATTCAAGGAGAAGCCGATCGCCCGTCTCCTCATCCACCACGTACTGGAGAATCTCGTCTGCTGCCGGCGCGCGTGAGGTGATTTCCCCCATGCGCGTTGCGAGGCGGCGCAATTCCTCGGCCAGGAACCCTTGGGCACCCGCTCCATCGCTGCGTGGGAAGTAGAGGGGCACAACGGGCTGACGGGGTTTGACGAAGTCGAGAAGGATGCTCCCCAGGCCTTGCAGAGAATCGCAGGCGTGAGGAACCAGAATCAAATCGGTCGAGTCGAGCCCGCCGCTCAGCAGAAACGACAGCGCGTTGCGGACGATCGAGCACACATACGGCTGAAGGTGGCTGGCGCCGTCGGAGGTGCGCACCCCAGGCGGCCCCCAGACCTCGACCGGCAGGAAACCATAGGCGCGCAACAGCGCCCGCGGGGCATAGACCGGCAGGACCGCAGCCACCTGGCCTCCCTGCTGCCTGTGGTGGCGGATGACCTCGGCGCGGGGTGCAATGGCGGGCAGTGCGCCCACACTTCCTCCCACTCGACCTCGGCTCTCTCTATCCTAGCATAGGATGTGGCGCGGGAGTAATCACCGGCCCGTCTGCCATTTCACCCTCGCGGAGCGGCACTTTCGTACAAGGAAGACGGGCCACGGTATACTCGGTCACCTGTCATGGGACGCCAACCGCGCCGGCGGGATGGCGTAAACTCGGTCCACAGGATGCCTCGATGCTCGACGACCCTGCGCTCACCGAATTCGTTGTCCGCGAACTGGCGCATGGCCAGGATCGCAATCAGGTGATTGCCCAATTGTGCGAACGCACCGGGCTAAGGTGGCCGGAGGTGGAAGCCTTCGTGCAATCTATCGAGTTCAGCGAGGCCCCGGTGATTACTCGCCGGCAGGTTCCGACGTTGCTACTGATCATCGTCCCAACTTTGATCGCGGGCCTGGTCGTCACCGCCTGGGCCAGCTATGTGCTCGTTCTAGACGCGCGCATGTACGATCAGCAATTTGGCGGCGCGCTGCCGCTCGGGTTGTTCGCCCTTGCCGCGCTCCACTGGCAAACGGCGTGCGTCATCCTTACCGGTATGGCGATGATCACCGGAAGCGGGATCGGCCTCGGCCAAATCATCGCCTCCTACAATTCCCGCTAGTCCCCGCGACGTCATTCTCCTGGCACGCTTCGATGGCAAATGGACCCTCTCTCGCAGCGACCCATTGCTGACGAGTGGTTCCAAGGTCCAGCGCATTCACCAGAAAACCGTCGTGAGTCGCGGAATGAACTGAGACCCCTGGAGCCTGCGCTGACCGACAAATCACGGACGGCCCGCGCGCGATAACGTAAACTCCGCCGAGGATCGTGCTCCTCGCGTGAAGCTGATGGGGCCCATCCATCGCTCCGAGGGATTCGCCAGTCACCGGACCTTCTCTGAGGGAGGCTAAGCCGCCACCGATGCCTCAATCGAGTTGCCCGGCCGCGACGGAAGTGCAAATAGCACAAAGCCCAGCAGGCGCACACCTGCCGCAATGACCAGCGCCCCCGCCAAACCGATCCGGTCGGCCAGGAGAGTCCCCAAGAGCGGTGCCACCATCGCTGAGAGGTAGGTCAGCATCTGCGCCATCGAGACGAAGGTTGCAGTGTAAGCCGGGGGAACGGTGCGCATCAACTCGTCGAAAAAGACCAGGTCGATTCCCGCCTGGAAAACCCCTGCCACGCCCGCGATGATCGCGATAATTTCCACCCGTGTGCTCGCGGCAGTGAGCGCCGGGTAAAGCGCGATGGCCAGAGTACTTGCCAGAAGAACGAAGCGCGACCCATGCCGGCGTGATTGGCGGGCCCAGAAGAGGTAGCCGAACAGCACAACGGCCATTTGTGCCGTATTGATCAACCCGATCCACCAGTCGGAGGCATTCACGACGCGAACGTAGTAGAGCGGAAAGAGCGGCGTGGCCAGCGAGGTGCCGGTGAGAAACACGAAGCGCTTGAGGACAAACGAGACGAAGCCTCGCTCGCGCAACACCGGGCCGACGTATTCCCGCAGCCGTGCCCTCAGCCCTGCACCGGGCGAGGCTGGCGTGGGCTCAGCCGCGGGCAGGTCGATGTGCGACGAGAAGTAGTAGCTGATCAGGCCGCCCAACGAGAGGCCGAGGAACACCGCCTGGTAGTTGACCGGGAAGGCCAGCAGGTCGAGCACCTTGCCCGCTGCAGCCACTGCAACGGCGGTGGTGAACCCCAGGATCGACCAGCGGCGGCTCATCAAATCGTATCGCCCGCGCGGGCCGGCCACGCCGTTCATTACGACCGAGAACGTGACATTGAGGGCGGTTTGCGGCAATGTGGCTATTGCCCAGATGCCCAGCACCACCGCGACCAGCGACTTCTGCGGAACAACGAAGGGTGCCAGACCGGTGAACGCGTAGGCCGAGATGACCAGCAGCCGCGAGAGGCTGAACCACGGCACGATCCTGCGGCGCGCTTGGAGGAAGCGGCCCACCGGCAGCGCAAGCAGCAGGCCGGTCAGAGCCGGCATAGCGGTCAGCAGGCCGACCTCCAGGTTTGAGGCGCCCATGCGTGCCAGGAACACCGGGAGGAACGGCGCCGACGCCGCGGCCAGGCCAACCCCGATCCCATCGATCTGGACGTTGAGGAAGTTCTTGCGTTGAGTCGGCGGCGTGCCTTCGGGCGCCACCGACCAGTGCGGCAGCTTCACTATTGTGCCTCGGCGTGGTGTTGCATCGGGCTGGGCTGCGGCCCCTCCTCGTGACGGAGGGAAGCTCGTCAGCCTTTGGATCTTGCGGAACGACCCAACTCCCGGGCTATGGCGTGCTCAAGGTCCCGGGCAGGTTGCCCGCAGCCTTGGCTGCACCCGGCGTCTCTCGCTCGACGGGGTTCAGCGAGCGCCGGAGCCGGCCTGCGTGTGAGCCTGGGCTATTTTGGCCATCTGTTCGAAGAGCTGTGGAACATTGGTGCCGCTGAGGGCGCTCGTGGGGACGAACCCCGCGCCGATCGACGCGGCAAAGGTCCGACCGGCGCGAATGCTCGGCGGTGCCTGGCTGGTAGAAGGCGACGCCATGCCCTGGGTCAGCAGGTCTACCTTGTTGGCCACCACCACGAAGCGCAGATCAGGAACGACGGCCAGGATCTCCTCGCGCCAGCGAGGCAGGTTCTGCAACGTGACCGGGGCGTTGGCATCATAAACCAGAGCCGCGGTTCGGCTGCCGCGGTAAAAACCCTGGCGGATATCATGAAAGCGGTCCTGCCCGGCCATATCCCAGATCGAGAGTTTGACCGTGCCGCCGGGCAGCTCCACCCGTTGAGTCTGGAAGTCCACGCCAATCGTGCTGACGCGCGACTCTTCGAACTTGCCCTCGCAGAAGCGGCGGATAAGCGAGGTCTTGCCGACCGCGCCGTCGCCGGCCATCAGGACTTTGAAAACGGGAATGGATGACATGGAATGCGTCGGCGCCTCAACCTACTTTGGGCTGTCGATGTAGAAGCGATAGGGCAGGAAGAGATCATCGGGCGGGATCGGGTGCCGACGAAGGATGTAGCGGTTCATCCGCTCGAAAGTCCGCAGCAGCTCGTCGAGGCCTTCCAGGTCCTTGCGTGCCGGCTCGTTGCTGAACAGGACCATCAGCATGGTAAACTCGCCGGCCACGAAACACAACCAGCGGCCGCCCTCGATCTCGGTCGAGCGCATGCCCGCCCCAAAGATTTCCTCCGTAGCCGAGCGGTAGGCGGTGAGCATCGGCACCACCAACTCCGGATCCTCCTCGAACATGCCGATGCTGCGCAGGGGTAGGCCCGATTGCTGCTCGCAGATGGCGTATCCCAGGACGCGCGCTTTGTGTTGGCGGCGGATAATCATGCTTCGCCCTTCGGCTGCCAATTCGCGCCAATTGGGTACCTCGGCCGTGGTGTCGATCCACGCCAGAATCGTGCGCCGCTCGCGCTGGTAGTGGTCGAAGAGCTCCTGGAACTGGGCGCGGTTCACCTGACCCTCGGCAAACTCCTCGGCGATGCGGCCGATCTTCTCCTGTACGCTGTTCAGGCGCTCGCGCGCCTGGACAAGGGCCTGTTCCCGCGATCGCTTCGCTTCGTTGCCTTCACCTGGAGCGGGGAGGTCTTTCGGCGTGGGTCGCGGCGGGGCGGCCGGAGGCTGCTCGCCCGCTGGGAAGCGCTGGGCTTGGTAGGCGATCTTCAGCACGACGGTCGGTGTTTCACCCGCGGCAGCGCTCTCGCTGCTCGCGGCCGCCGACTCCTCGTCGCTCGCTGGTGCGGGCCTGCCGCCAGGCCTCGGCCGACGCAACACACTGCCCGGCATCGCCACTGTCCTGCCCGCCGATCTATCTTCCGCAGGCCTCTCCTCGCCCGCGGGTTGTGGCCCGGGCTCGAGTGATTCTTCCTCGGTTCGAGTGGCATCCGACTCGGGGCGCCCAACAAGCTCCGCGGGCAGCTCGCGCGGCGAAATGCGGACGGTCTTGGCTTCATCCGCCGTGGTCGCTTGCGAGTCTTTTATCTTGGGTCGCCGATGTTTGAGGCGATCGCGCCAGCCTGGCATTACGCCGCTCCGCCGAGTTTGGGGATGCCGGCTATTATACAATGGCGAATCGAATGGGCACCTCACCGGCAATCGCCGCACCCAATGCCTGGGGCGCCCGGGCTGTGACTCCGCGAGCGCAGAAGTTGACCCATGGGAACGCCTCCGCGAAGTGCGTTCCCATGGTGCAATTCGCAGAAAACCACCTTTTGAGTATGCAGTATGGCCGAGCATTCCAGGCCGGGTCGCAATCACCGTGGAAGAAACCATGGCCACTGCAGGCGGGGATCGGTGGTCGAGGTCGGACGATGACATCCTTCCCGGTTTGGATATTGTCAAAGGTCATTGCCGCGTGCGCTCCACGCAGCTATTGTGTGGAGGTGGGCCAATGCCCCCTGTGCGGGAGCGGACTTTGGGCTTCCCGGTCACCAGTGGGTCGAGATCGGCCAGCGCTCCCTGTTCTGTGGGAAGTCGCCATATGAATCGCGAGGCAAGATAGGAGAGCCACGATGCCTGCCCCAATGACGCGCCGAGCTTTCCTCCGGCTGTTGGGCATCGGCATTGGAGGCGCCGCCTGCATGCGGATCGCGAACACCCTGCCCGACCCACTCGCCTCCTCCCCAGCGCCCACGCTCGTCCCCCTGCCCGCTTCAGTCACACCTTTCCTTCCGGCACAAGCGGCGCCGACCCAAGCGCCGCCTACTGCAGTCTCATATCCGGACTTGGTCGTTGCTCGAGGCCCCACGCCCGAGCATCTGGTGCGCCAGGGATTGGCTGCACTGGGGGGCATGCCGCGCTTTGTCCACCCTGGAGCGCGCGTGGTCATCAAACCCAATATCTGCGTGGCTTACCACTCGTATGAGTACGCCGCAACCACCAATCCTTGGGTTGTGGGCGAACTTGTGCGACAGTGCCTAGCCGCCGGCGCGGCGCAGGTCACAGTGATGGACTCCCCCTTCGGCGGGTCGGCCGAGCAAGCCTATGCGATCAGCGGCATCGAGGCGCAGGTGCAGGCGGCGGGCGGCGAGATGCACCTCATGCGCTCGTTCAAGTATGTGGCCACCGACCTGCCACAGGGCCGCGACCTGCACGCGCTCGAGATCTACGATGACGTGCTCAATGCGGACGTGCTGATCAACGTTCCCATCGCCAAGCATCACAGCCTGGCTCGCCTGACGTTGGGCATGAAGAACCTGATGGGAGTGATCCGCGACCGCCCTTTGATGCATCAGGCGATTGGGCAGCGCCTGGCGGACTTGGCCAGCCGCGTGCGGCCGGCGCTCACGATCGTGGACGCCGTGCGTATGTTGATGGCCCACGGGCCGAGCGGCGGCTCGTTGGCCGATGTACGCCAGGCCGACACGCTGATCCTCTCGACCGATATCGTGGCCGCCGACAGCTATGCGGCCACGCTTTTCGGATTGCAGCCCGATGATCTGCCGTATCTCCGCGCCGGCCGGGATATGGGGCTGGGGCAGAGCGACCTGGGCGCGATGAGGATCGAGGAGTTGAGAGTTGGCGCATGAGGCGGGCCGGCGCGTGAACCCGCGTTGGTATACCCGCGCTCGCTGGGTGGTCCAAATTCTGGCGCTGGCCGCCTACCTTGCCGCCTTCATCCTGGCCCGGCGCGGCACGGGCCTTCCGGCGGCGGCCAACGTTTTCCTTCGCCTCGACCCGCTGGCTGCGCTCGCGCAGGCACTGTCCGGGCGCGAATTCGTGGCGGGGATGCTCCTCTCGCTGTTGGTCATCGGCCTCACTCTGGGTCTTGGGCGGGCGTGGTGCGGCTGGTTGTGCCCCCTGGGAACGATCCTCGACGTTTTTCGCCCATCACGGCGGCGAGTGCGCGCGCTCGCAGCCGCTGAGCCCTGGCGGCGAGTCAAGATTCTCCTGGTGGTACTGATTCTTGCGAGCGCCCTGCTCGGCGGCCTCAGCCTGATGGTCCTCGACCCGCTCACCCTCCTTACGCGGTCACTGGCCTCCTCCATTTGGCCGGCGCTCGATCGGATTGTGCTCGCTCTGGAGACGGGCCTGTACCGCGTGCCTCTGCTCGCTCCGCTCGTGGGGCGCGCCGATTCCTTCCTCCGGCCCGCGGTCTTCCCCACCGAGCCCTTGCCAGGCAGGGTGGCACTGGGTTTCGGTGTCTTGCTCGCGTCCATCATCGGCCTCAATTGGCTCGCCGAACGGTTCTGGTGCCGCTATATGTGCCCGCTGGGCGGGCTGCTCGCGCTTCTTTCTCGAGTCGCGTTTGTGAAGCGCACGGTGGCACCCGGCTGCAATGCGTGCGGGGCCTGTACCCACGTTTGCCCCACCGCCACCATCCGGGCCGATCGGCAGTTTGCCAGCGACCCTGCCGAATGCACGATGTGTTTGGAGTGCTTGCCCGCGTGCCCGCGCCAGGGCGCAATGTTCTCGGCCGGCACGGCTATCGCCCCGCGAATGGCCTATGACCCAAAGCGACGGGAGGTGCTGGCTGCGCTGGGCGGCGGATTGGCCGGCGCAGCGCTGCTCCGCAGCCAAACCGCAACGCCGTCAGCCTCGGCCCATTGGGTGCAGCCGCCCGGCGCTCGCGAGAACAACCTGATCGGCAAATGCTTGCGCTGCGGTGAGTGCACCCGCACGTGCCCGACCGGCGCCATCCATCCGGCCATATCCGAGGCCGGGCTGGAAGGCTTATGGACTCCCGTGCTCGTGCCGCGCTTAGGGTATTGCGACTATTCGTGTACCGCGTGCGGCGAGATCTGCCCGGTCGGCGCGATCCCTGCGCTGGCGCTGGAGCAGAAGCGCCTCACCGTCATCGGTGTCGCATACATCGACAAGGATCGGTGCATCGCGTGGGCCGATCTGCGTGATTGCATCGTGTGCGAGGAGATGTGCCCGGTGGCGGAGAAGGCCATCCTGCTCGAGCGCGTCGAGGTCACGCGCCACGACGGATCGACCGTGTCCGTTCAGCAACCGAGGGTTGTGCGCGAACGCTGCATCGGATGCGGCATTTGCGAGTACAAGTGCCCGCTCAGCGGCGAGGCCGCCATCCGCGTGTGGGCCCCCAACATCGCGTTGCCTCTCTAGCGCTTCCCCGAATCGGAGTTGCCCCGCCCAGGCACCACGTCCGTGCGAGGTGATGCCAACGGCGATTCTGCACGTGCACAGTGATTGCAGCCAACCGCAGGAATTGCGCAGGTGGTTGGCACGTCCCTCCGATTATGCCGACCGACGGCCAATTCAGCGCCGTGTCCGCGACGAAGGGTCAGAAAACAGCAGGGTCACCACCTGGGCCGGGCGCACATCGATTTCGGCGGTCCCATCTCGACGGATCGATAGGGTCGACAGCGGTGTTTCATCCAGGCGCGCCAACTGGCAGCGCCCGAAACGCCTCCAGGGCCGAAGCTGCACGCGCGCCGCGGTCTGTCCGAGGTTGACGCCGCGCACAATAAGGGCCGCGCCCCGTTCGGCCTGTTTCACCGCGGTCACCATGAAATCGCCGCCGTGTACGCTTACCAGCGAGGCACTCGAGGGCATCTGCCCGCGGTGCAGCGTTGCAGCCACGGCGCGCGCCGGCCGGTCAAACTCATGCGCGCGGCGGTAAGCCTGTTCCCAATCGCCGGTGTGCGGGAGAATTGAGTAGGCAAAAACGTGGCGCCCGGGCATTTGCGCCCCGGGTGTCTCGAGCGCCGGGCCAGCGTGCCCACGTCGGTTCGGGAAGTCGTCGCGTGACAGCCATCCTACGCAACGCATCAGCGTCAATGCGATCTCGCTCCCATCCACCGTGGGCCGCACCTCCACTTCGGGCAATCCGCGGTTGGCGATCATCAACCCCGCCGACCCATTGCTCATATCAACCCAACGCCGTTGGGGCTTCTCCGGACGAGGTTGCTCCGCCCAGGTCTCATCCCATTGCGGAAGGTGAATGCCCCGCGGCACGACCTCGAAGTGGCCGTCGTAGGAAGCCGACTCCGTTCGCAGCGGCGCGGGAAACAACACACGCAGGCGGTGGTCTTTAGCCGAGTTGTCGACCTGCACCTCGACGTCGACCCGGTCGACCCCCGCAGCCAGGCACACGCGAACCTCGACCGGCGTGTCCACCGCTGCGCGCGAGCGGCGCGTGCGGTTGGGAGCCAGTTCCCGCGGCAGGCGCAGAACAAGCTGGAGGCGCAGCTCCTGCGACGTGTTGCCTCGGCGCACGTGCACCGCACGCAGGCGCCCGCCGCGGACCACGCGGTCGTCGGCCGGCGGGCAGAAGTTGTACTCGTCGCCGCAGTCTCCTCCGTCCTCGAACAGGTTGAGCCCATGCAGCCTCAGCCCGGTCGGCCTGTGGAAAACAGTCAGCGTTCCATCCCTCGCACCCGCTTCCACGCGCAAGAATCCGTTCTCTATGGCCCGCGGGCCGCGTCGCCACTCGCGCTCCGAGCCCGACGGCCCGGCTGAAAGGCCCAGCTTCGCGAGCAGCACACCGACGGGCATGAGCCACTTCGCCCAGGCGGGAAGCGGTCGTGCCAAAGAGGGTCTGTCGCTCTTGCGAGGTATCACGAAAAATGTGCGATAGCCGAGGCCGGGCACATCGCGCGCGGCGAAACGCACGCGGGTCTCATCCACAGAGCGCGCGCATACCTCGTAGGAGGTCACACCCTTCTCCTCCAGCAAGGCGTTGACTTCACGTACCCCGTGCTCCCAGGCGCTGCGATTGGGCGTGCCATTCGACGAAAGCGCAACCTGCAGCACCGCCCGCGCCCCATGGCGCACGACCCCCAGCGCCTGGAGGTTCATCCCGGCCACGCGACCTTCATGCACCATGCCGATGGCACTGCGGAAGGCATCCCGGTCGAGTGTGGTGTGGATCAATTCGCGCGATCCGAGCCCGCGCCGATCCATCTCCATGCGCACTCCGTGGTCGTCCACGATATCAAATTCGCCGACCTCGGATCCAAGTTCCAAGTCCACCTCGACCCGGTCGCTACGAGCCCAACTCACCGGGTTGAATGCGACAATCGTAGCCCTCGCCTCGCCCACTTCGCGCGAAGCGCGTGTTTCGGCCAAGGCGGCCAGTCGGCCCAGGCTCTGGCGGGTTATCACCCCGCCTATTTGCTGCACCTGGTCGAAGCGTGGGTGCATCTCATCATGCACCTGGTCGATCGAGCAGCCACAGATCGAATCATGCGCATGGCATTGCATGAGCAAACGCCACGCCTCGCCCACAACCGCGGCCGGCCGGGCTACCACATCCTCCGTGGCGGCCCCACGGCCGCCGGCCTCGCCATGGGCGCCCACCCACTCCGCCCAGGCACTGAAGGGTTCGGCCCACGCTTCGAGGATTTCCTCGCACGCGTGATTGCGTTGTTTGATCCACATGCGGGCCGACATCACGCCCGGTAGCAGATGCCAGCGCTTGGAAGAACGCAATTCGCCCTCGACAATCGGCAGGCCCGCAATGCGCGCACCGAGGGCGCGGCGTATGCCGCCCACGTACGCGGGCAATGTCGAATGAACCAGGCGATCGCCCTTCAGCCGGCGAGCGGAAAAGCCCAGCGCCTTGCTGGTCTCCGGCGCCGGCCGCATATGATCGGTCCCATACATCAAGGCCACGTGGCCCGCTGCCGAATGAGGCACCAGCGCGGCGCCCAGTTCGCGAACGGCTTTGAGGAATCGCCGCGGGTCATCCGCCGGCAGCCCGGCGGCATTGCCGTAGCCCTCGCGCAGATAGGCCATCAGCACCTGGGATCCATTCGGCGATTGCCACCAGAACTCGCACGGCTGGTCGTCGAGCCCGCGTTGGACACACGCCGTTTCGATGCCAAACCCGCGCAGGATCTGCGGCATCTGGGCGATGTGCCCGAACGGATCCGGGATGTAGCCCACCGGCATGTTTCGTCCGAAGCGCGCCGCGATGCGTCGGCCTTCGAGCAGATTGCGCACGATCGCCTCCGGGCTCACCAGGAATTCATCGGGCAGAACGAACCACGGCCCGATGAGCAGCCGCCCGCTGCGCACGTGGGCGGCGATTTCCCGCTCGCGTTCCGGGCGCAGCGCCAGGTAGTCGTCGAGCACAATCGTCTGCCCGTCGAGCATGAAGTGCCGGAAGCCGCGGTCGCGCGCCAACAGATCCAGCGTGCCGTCAATGAGCTGGACCAGCTTCAAGCGGAATTCCTGGAACGGCAGATACCACTCTCGATCCCAGTGGGTGTGAGAAATCAGATGCAGCACAGCCATGCCATGCCTCGCCTTCTACAGCGGGACTTTCTCCAGAGTGAGTTGGTTCGCCTCACGCAGCGCGGCCTCGCGCAGGGTCAGCGGGAAGCGGCCGTGAAGCGGGCTCACGCGGCACCCGAGCGCCGAGGCCGCATAGAAGACCCACGTGACGGGACGCATGAAGCCGGAGAACGGAATGGCTTCGCGCAGTTCTGCAAGCGTGCCCGCATCCCAGCCGCCGAATAGTGCGTAGAGGAAAGCGTACACCGGGAAACTCGGCAGGATCCCAATAAAGAAGATCAGCACGCTGCTGAGCTGGTCGGCTTGCCAGATCAACCCGGTCAGCCCGCGCAAGATCAGGTAGTGCACTCCGCCCGCCAGGAGCGGCGCCGCCAACGACGACCAGAAGTAGAAACGCTGCGGGTAGCACGTGCGATGGTTGATGAAGTAAGCGGCGATTCCCTTGGTAAGCAGCCCGGCGAAGTAGGCCACGATCAGCGCGTTGACCTGCAGCCGCGAGAGCAACAGCAGAACCAGGATTACGCGCAGCACTTGCTCGCCGAAAACGAGCAGCGACTTGAGGTAGGGACGGTTGCTCCCGAGTT
>Ga0209342_10004110_pt1 | contig 15194 bp, 15 predicted proteins | sample RifCSP16_2_FD_184023 | JGI IMG/M metagenome (GOLD analysis project Ga0209342, IMG submission 184023) | Soil microbial communities from Rifle, Colorado - Rifle CSP2_sed 16_2 (SPAdes) (version 2) | ecosystem: Environmental > Terrestrial > Deep subsurface > Rock core/Sediment | place: Rifle... | reverse complement strand
TCCCTCCCCAGACCGCCCGCTTCCCGCGCAGCTTGCCGCTGTCCCAGTTGAAAGGCGCGACGCCAACGAGCGCTGCGATCTCCTTCCTGTTGAGTCGTCCCAGCTCAGGAAGGCCGCTGAGAAGGACAAAAGACAGGATTGGTCCGATGCCAGGCACGCTTCGCAGGATGACCGCCCTGGCCTGCGTTTCCGGATCTGATTCGACCAGGCCCTGTAGCTCCTGCTCGATGCCCTTTACCTGGTCCTTCAGCCAGCGCAGATGCTCCTCGATGCGTCCAGCCGTCCTCGGCGCCGTGCGCAGACGGTTGCGTTCGGCGACGATCATCTCGATCAGTTGGCGCCGGCGCAGTTCCAGCGCGCGGAGCTGCTCCGCGGCCTCTTCACTGAGTCTGGCAGGTTGGGGGTTAAGAACTTCTGCGAACTGCGCGAGCACGCGGGCATCGATGGCGTCGGTCTTCGCCAGGTATCCCAGCGAGCGGGCGAAGTCGCGCACCTGGCGCGGGTTGACGACGGCGACCGGCAGGCCGGCAGGACCGTCAGAGGAAGGCGTTCGAAACCGCCGGAGGCCTCCATCAGGATCAGCTTCGGCTCCAGCTCCATTAACTGCTGGCCAAGCGTCTCCAAGGCGCCACTAGAGGTGGCGACGCGCATCGCGCTCCTGTTCCCTGAGACCACCACGTCCACGTACTCCTGTGAGACGTCGATCCCCACGTACACTGCTGACTTCACCGTTCCCCCTTTCTCATTCGTCTCCCGTGAGCCCCGCCTTGCAGATTCGAGCTGGCCTGCGGCCGCCCCGGTAACTGTTCGGGCTTTATCATGGGAAACCGGGCGTGGCGATCACGCTGAGGCACGGTCTTGCGAGACCCCGGATGACACGATCTGCCACGCCCTCTTACCTTATAAGGGAAACGCAAGATACAAGGATGAGCGCGGTGTCTCGCGGTCCTCCGGCGCCACGCCCTTGCGCTGGCGGCTCACCTCTCGCATGGGCAGGGCGCTGCCTCCGCGGCGGGCGCGAATGATCTCGGCCATGATCGAAACGGCGATCTCTTCCGGCGTCTCGGCGCCGATGTCGAGGCCGATGGGCGTATGCACACGTTCGGCGGCCTCCCGGTCGAGCCCGTCCTCGATCAGGTGCTGGAGGACGGCGCCGACGCGGCGCTTCGAGCCGATCATCCCGACGTAGGCGGCGTCAGACGCCGCCACGAGGCGCAGGCTCGTCTCGTCATGCTTGTGGCCGCGGGTCACGCAGACCACGTACGAGTTGGCGTCGATGGGATAGCCCGCCAGCACCTCGTCGAAGCGACCGCAGGTTATGCGATCGGCCTCCGGAAAGCGCTCCGCGTTCGCGTACTCGGGCCTGTCATCGACGATCTCGATCGAGAAGCCGCACATCTGGCCGATCGTGGCCAGCGCCTTGCCGACGTGCCCGGCGCCGATGATCAGGAGCGTCGCCGGCCGTTCGTGGACTTCGAGCATCACCTGGTACGAATCGCCGGAAGGCGCGTTCAGGCGGCCCGTGGGGCGGCCGGCCCGATCGAGGTACATTGTCTCAGTCGAGTGCCGGCGGAAGGCGTCCGCCGCTTCCGCTTTGATGGCGGCATCCAATACGGCATCGCCGAGGCTGCCCGCAGCCGATCCATCCGGATGGAAGAGCATCTTGGCGCCGAGCTGGACCTCGGCATCCCCGGGAGTCGCGATGACCGTCGCGACCAATACCGAGGGGCCGCCTTCGAGAGCGGCCGCGACCTCCGCCAGAATGATTGCTGCTGGAACCTCGGTCACGCGGCTAAATGAACGCCAGGAACTCGAACCGGTGGCCGAACGGGTCACGGCAGAAGAAGCGCTCACGGCCGTTGATGGGAATCGCCTCCTCGAGCTGAACGCCCGCCGAGCTCAGCCGGGTCCGCAGGCCGGCAAGGTCATCGACGAGGAACGCGGGATGGCGGGACGAGCGGTCTTCCCGGAACTCGCCGTCCGGGGCGAAGAAGACGTGGAATTCGTTGTCGCCGCAGCGGTACCAGACGCCGTTGCGCCCGGCGTTCGTGAGCGATTCCGGTCTCGACATCTCCTTGAGGCCAAGCAGCTCTTCGAAGAAACGCCGCGCTTCGTCCCCGCGCGCCTGCGGCACGTTTATCTGCACGTGATGGAGGCCAAGTATGGTCATGGCGTGATTATAGCTGAGGCGATGGGTGATCGGTGCACACCCCTGTGCCGGCCTAGACGTTAAACAGCACGTTGATAACGTCGCCTTCGCGGACGACGTATTGCTTGCCTTCCGTCCGCAGCTGGCCGTGGCGGCGGGCCTCCTGGTGTGAGCCGAACTCGAGGAGCTGGTCCCAGGCGATGACCTCGGCGCGGATGAAGCCGCGCTCGATATCAGTGTGGATGCGCCCGGCCGCCTGGAGCGCGGACGAGCCGGCGGGAACCGTCCACGCCCGCGCTTCCTTCTCGCCGACGGTGAAGAAGGTGACCAGCCCCAGCAGCTCAACCACCCGCGCGAGCACAGCGTGCGTCGCGCCTTCGCCGGCGCCCATCTCGCGCCGGAACTCGGCTGCTTCCTCAGGCGTCAACTCGGCCAGCTCCGCCTCCAGCCGCGCGCAGAGAACGCTCACGGCGGTCCCCGGCGACCGGTAGCGCTTACGGTAGTCCGCTTCAAGCGCCGCAGCCTGGGCCACTTCATTCTCGCCGATGTTGAGGAGGATGAGCTGCGGCTTCAGCGAGAGCAGGCCAAAGTTCGCCAACGCCTTCAGCTCATTGGGATCGCGTACTTCGTCGCGAAGGCTCTTGCCCGCGCCGATCAGGTCGCGGCACCGCTCCAGAAGCGCCTTCTCGCGCTCGCCGGCCTCACGCTCGCCCGGGCGCGCCGAGCGGACCGTGATATCCAGCTTCTCCAGCCGCCGCTCGATGATGCCGAGGTCGTTGAACGCCATCTCTTCGTCGAATGCCTTGATATCCCGCGCCAGGTCCACGCTGCCCTTCGGATGCGGCACGTCCTCCCGCTCGAATGCCCGCACCACGTGAAGCAGCGCGTCCGTCCTCGAAAGGGTCTCGGCTGCGTCGCCGGAGGGGGCGGCGCCGCGCTCGAACAACGGCGGCAGGTCGTGCAGCGTGACCTCGATCGGCGTGATCTTCTTGGCGCGGACGAGCGCCCCCAACCTGTCCAGCCGATCGTCCGGGATCTTGACGGCGCCGATGTGCTCTGCGCCTGCGCGCGTGCTTCCGTGGCCGCCGGTCAACGCATTGAACACGGTCGTCTTGCCCGAGGCCATAACGCCGACGATACCTACGTCCATCTCGCCCAGCCTACAACGGGGTTGTTGTCCGTGTCACAGCGGCTGGTCGTTTGACAAGTGGCCGCTGCGCTCGTCTAATAGCGTCAAGCGGAAAGGAGACGGCGTGGAGAAGGACGCGGTTGAGCCGTTCTCGCCGGAGATGCTGGCGGACCCCTATCCTGCCTACCGCGCGCTTTGCGAGCGAGGGCGCGTCCAGCGCACGTCCGCCGGGCACTGGCTGGCGACAGGCTACGACGAAGTTAGTCAGCTTCTGACCGACCAGCGCTTCGGCGAGGCCGCCGGCAGAGGCGGCAGGATCCGCCTCTCGCGCGACAGGAGGGAAGGCCCGCAGCGCCTCCTGGGGCGCGTGGACACGATGCTCTCACAAGATCCCCCGGAGCACACGCGTCTGCGCCGTCTCGTGAGCAAGGCCTTTACGCCGCGCAGCGTGCAAAAGATGCGCCCGCGCATTCAGCAGATCGTCGACGAACTGCTCGACGCGATCGACGGCCGGCGCGAGTTCGATCTCGTTTCTGAGCTGGCCTGGCCACTGCCGGTGATCGTCATCGCCGAGATGCTCGGCATACCCCGCGAAGACCGCGAGCGCTTCAAGCGCTGGTCAGACGCGATGGTGGCGACGCTGGGGGGAGACTACAGGGCACTGGACGAGGCGCGGCGCAGCAACGAAGAGCTGGTTGAGTATGTGAGCCGCGTGATCGCCGAGCGCCGCAAGGAGCCCCGCGACGACCTCATAAGCAGGCTGGTAGCGGCGGAGGAGCGCGGGCAAACCCTAAGTGAAGACGAAATGCTCGGCACGGTCGCGCTGCTGCTGGTGGCGGGCAACGAGACCACGACCCACCTCATCTCTAACGGTATGCTGGTGCTGTTCAGCAACCCGGACCAGATGGAACGGCTCAGAGCCGACCCGTCGTTGCTCCCGTCCGCCGTCGACGAGCTCCTCCGTTACACCGGCCCCGTGCAAACCACCCGGCGCGTAGCCAAGATGGACGTAACGCTCGCCGGCGCCGAGATCAAGCGAGGCGAGGTCGTGATCGGCCTTCTGGCTGCCGCCAACCGCGACCCGGCCAAGTACCCGAACCCCGACGAACTCGACGTTGCGCGCAACCCGACAGACCATCTCGCTTTTGGCGACGGCATTCATTTCTGTCTGGGGGCTTCGCTCGCGCGTCTGGAGGGGCAGATCGCCATTGGGACCCTTCTGCAGCGCTTCCCCGACCTCAGGCTCCTCGACGAAGAGCCGGAATGGGCAGGTACCTTCGCTATCCGCGGCGTCACGCGTCTCCGCGTCGCGTACTGAATGTGACATCTGTCGCAGAACGTCGTCTCAACAACAGGGATATAATTATTCGCCAAGAGAACTGACTGACTGACTGGTCAGTTACGGTGCCGTTGACATTCGCCCGGGAGGTCGCTCTAATGGTGACGCTATCCACGAACACCAAGCAGGAGCCCGCCATGGTCACAGCAGAGTTCAACCCGTTCGCGCCCGGCATGCTCGCCGACCCTTACGCGATGTACCGCGCGCTCCGCGAGCAAGCGCCGATCTATCGGAGCGAGATGATGGAGTCGTGGATACTGACCCGCTACGACGACATCGACGCGGTCCTCACGGACAGCCGGTTCTCCTCGGACCGCACGCGGGCCAAGACCCGCTTTGCCCAAATGATACGAGAGCAACAGGAGCAGTACGGGCCCATGAGCAGCGCCCAGACGATGCTCACCTCCGACCCGCCTGACCACACCCGGCTGCGCCGTCTGGTCAGCAAGGCGTTCACGCCGCGCGCCGTGGAGAACCTGCGACCGCACATCCAGGAGATCGTCGATTACCTGCTCAACGAGGCCGGTAGGCGCAGCGAATTCGACATCATCCATGAGCTGGCGTATCCGCTGCCCGTCATCGTTATCGCGGAGATGCTGGGCGTACCTACTGAAGACCGGCACCGCTTCAAAGAATGGTCAGACACCGTGGTCGCCACGCTCGGCGGGCCGTTCACGCCGCCCGAGGTGATGGAGGCCGGTCGCCAGGCGATCGACGAACTGGCGGAGTACCTCGGCCACATCATTGCGGCGCGGCGCGCGGAGCCGAAGGAAGACCTCATTAGCGGCTTGATCGCCGCCGAGGAGGGCGGCCAAGTGCTGAGCGAGGACGAGATCTTCTCCACCTGCATCCTCCTGCTGATCGCCGGCAACGAGACGACGACCAACCTTATCGGCACGAGCATGCTCGCGCTGTTCCGGAATCCCGATCAGTTGGAGCGCCTCCGAAAGACCCCCACACTCATCTCATCGGCGATCGAGGAGCTACTCCGCTACGCCGGTCCGGTACACGGCACCGGCCGCGTGCCCAAGGAGGACATTGAGATCGCCGGGCACACTTTCCACGAGGGCGAGATGGTCTTTACCCTTCTCGCCGCCGGCAACCGGGACCCCGCGCACTACGAGAACCCCGAACAGCTCGACATCGGCCGCAATCCCACGGACCACCTCGCGTTCGGCGACGGCATCCACTTCTGCCTCGGAGCGCCGCTCGCACGCGCGGAGGCACAGATCACCATCGGCACGCTGCTCCTGCGCTTCCCGCGGCTGCGCTTGCTGGACGAAGAGCCGGAATGGGGCGGCACATTCATCATCCGCGGCCCCAAGCGGCTGACCGTAGCCGTTTAGCGCCCCCGATCGCGGCCCGAACGACATCGCTCATCGCGCCGCAGGGGAGAGGCATCGGCCACAATGTTTGAACCGAAGCACGCCCCAGTTGGGCGACCGTGCCCCGGAGCCGGGTGCACAGGTTCGAGTCCCGTTGGGGGCGCCATTTCGTGTCTGAGGCGGACAGGACCTCCTTGGCTTAACATGATGTAGATTAGGGCCCTTGAAGCGGCGTGTGCATACCATGAAACTGAGTGAGGAGCCTCGTCAGCCGGAGCTAGCTGGTGGCTCCAGTGGAGCTACCAACTCGACCATGAAAGACGCCTCGCGCGGCCTGTTCGACGCTGTTGCCTCTGGTGAGGCGCAGATGACTATTCTCCTTTTGGTCATTGCTGGCACCGTCTTTGGTGGAGTGGCGTACGCCGCCGGCATCAAAGAGTTGGCGGACGTGGTCTGGGCAATGACGTCCCTTCTGGGACTGTTTCCGCTGTCTCTGTTCGTGGCGCGTGACCTTCTGCGCAGGGAACCCGGAGTCGATCTCATTGCTCTTCTCGCGATCGCTGGCGCGCTGGCCCTGCAGGAGTATCTCGCTGGTGCTGTTATCGCCGTTATGCTGGCGTCGGGTTGGAGCCTCGAGCAATATGCAGGCGCCCGGGCAAGGCGCGAGTTGACAGGTCTCCTTCAACGTGCGCCGCGCGTTGTTCATCGCTATGAGAATGGCAACATCGTATCGCCTCCTCTGGAAGACGTACGGCCAGGGGATCTTCTCCTGGTTAAGCCAGGCGAGGTCGTGCCCGTAGACGGCTTCGTGAGCAGCGAATTGGCCGTGCTCGACGAAGCCGCGCTGACAGGAGAGCCATATCCGGCCGAGCGGGTCCGCGGGGATCAAGTCGCCAGCGGGGCCGTGAACGTTGGTGCGGCCTTTGACATGAGGGCGGTGACTAACGCGGACCAGAGCACCTATGCTGGAATCGTACGGCTTGTACGCGGGGCTCAGGTGTCGAAGGCACCCTTCGTGCGGATGGCGGATCGATATGCGCTGGTGTTCGTCCCCCTCACTCTGGCTCTCGCCGGCGTCGCATGGATCCTATCTGGCGATGCGGTGAGGGCGCTTGCGGTGGTCGTCGTCGCGACGCCCTGTCCCCTCATCCTCGCCGCCCCGATAGCGATCATCTCGGGCGTGTCGAGGGCTGCCCGGCGAGGAGTGATCGTCAAGGGCGGTGCAGCGATGGAGGCACTCGCCAGCGCACGTGTGCTTCTTTTCGATAAGACCGGCACTCTCACCGCGGGGCACCCTGTGTTGACAGATGTCGAAGCCCCGGAGTTCCACGATCCGAACGAGATGCTTCAACTGGCTGCGTCTGTCGAACAGATGTCGCCGCACGTACTGGCGGCCGCGATCGTGCGCGCGGCGCGTGAGCGAGGACTCGATCTGCCTATCCCGGTGAACGTTGAGGAGGAGACTGGCCAGGGGATTACGGGAAATGTCGGGGGCCGACGAGTAGCGGTCGGCAAATTGGAATGGATCACCTCCGACCGCCCCGCGCCTCTGTGGGTCCGGCGTCTGCGGCGCCGCCTAGCGTTCGATGGCTTCGCGAACATGTTCGTCTCGATCGATGGCGTTCTGGTCGGTGCCCTCGTCCTGGAGGACCCCATCCGCGTCGACAGCGGGAGGACGATCCGCTTACTGAGGCAGGCAGGCATTCGCCGTATCGTAATGGTCACGGGAGACCGCGTCGAGGTCGCTGAAACTGTCGGTCACGCCGTGGGCATCGACGAGGTCCTGGCCGAGCGTACGCCAGCCGAAAAGGTGGATGCAGTCCGTCAAGAGGGAATCAACGGCGTTTCAATCATGGTCGGCGACGGGATCAACGACGCGCCAGCCTTGGCTGCCGCAGATGTTGGAGTGGCCATCGGCGCTCGGGGCGCCACAGCATCGTCCGAAGCCGCCGACGTTGTCCTTGTCGTTGACCGGCTGGACCGCCTCGCGGAGGCGATACGGGTGGCCCGGCGGGCGCGACGCATCGCGCTTCAGAGCGTGGTCGCGGGCATGAGCCTCTCCGGGGCGGCGATGCTGGCGGCAGCCGGCGGGTACTTGACGCCGGTGGCTGGCGCGTTCCTTCAGGAAGTCATTGACGTTGCGGTCATCATGAACGCATTGCGAGCGCTGGGTGGTTACGGTATCCAGCCGAAGTCGACAGGGATCGAGGCCGGCCTGACCCAGCGTTTCCGGGCTGAACACTCGGAGCTACTGCCGTTCGTCAAGCGTATTCGCGTCGCCGCCGACAGGCTGGACAGCCTCGCGCCGCCCGCGGCCCTAGCCGAAATCCAAGAGGTCTACGGGTTTCTGGTGGACGAACTTCTGCCGCATGAGAAAGCAGAAGAGGAAACATTCTACCCCAGGGTCGCTAATCTGCTCGGTGGGGACGATCCAACGGGCACAATGATCCGAGCGCACGTGGAGATCATGCACCTTACGCGCGTGCTGGGCGGTCTTCTCGAGGACCTGGAGCCGGAGGGGCCGACCCACGAGGATCTCCCGGAGCTTCGGCGCGTCCTCTATGGTCTTCATGCCATCCTGATTCTCCATTTCGCGCAAGGAGGAAGAAGCATACCTATCGCTTGTCGAGGTGCAGTCAGTGGAGACCGGAAGGTGATCGTTGTCGCGCAACGGCAAGCGACCAGCCGTCGGCGCTTTGGGCGCACGCTATAACAATCAGTCCTAGAATCAGCTAACCGGCAAATACCGTCTCGTATTCGGGCCTTGACAACGTCGGCGCTCGTGTGCATTTAATTGCAGGCAGTGTGCATGCAAAGGCGCTAAGGAGACGCTAGAAATGGCTCCACGGAAGTACCAACTCCGGAAGCGGTCAGAAGCCGTCGAAGAGACGCGGCGTCGGATCATCGATGCGACGTTCGAACTGCACAACGAGAAAGGGGTGCTGGCGACCAGCATGCAGGACGTGGCAGAGCGTTCGGACGTGGCGCTGCGGACTGTCTACAATCACTACCCCACGGTAGATGACCTTGTGGACGGGTGCACGAAAAAGGTGATCGCGCTACTTGCACCGCCGACTCCAGCGATCTTCAGCGGCCTCAACACCTTCGAAGAGCGGATGCGGCAGCTCGTGCGTGAGCTGTTCGCGATGTACGAACGAGGCTCGGTGCAGATTGCGATCGCGCGATGCCAGCAGGGCGAGGTGGCGGGGCTGGCGAACTACGTCGCCAACGAAGCGGCTTTGCGAGATGCGCTGGCATGGGAGGCGCTGCAGCCGTTCAAGCCGCGCTCTCGCACCGTCCACGAGGTGGCGGCACTGATTGATTTCTATGTTTGGAAGGCATTCACCCAGCAAAATCTAACCACGCACCAAGCGGAAGAAGCCGTGTACCGCAGTCTGGTGGCATTAGCCAATCCCGAAGAAGCCGGGGAGAAGGGACAGAAGAGATGACGAAGGATATGAGCTTGCACCGCGAGGAAGGTGGAATATGAATTCCTACAAGGCTACATCCGACATCGAGGTCATTACCTCGAATTTCCCAATCCCGGGATTAGGATTTGTACCGATCAACGCCTTCGTCATTAAGGGGACGGAGCCCATCCTCATCGACACGGGAGCCGTGGTGGAGAGCCCGGACTTCATGTCGACCTTGCGGTCGATCATCGATCCGGCCGACCTGAGGTGGATTTGGCTCACTCACACGGACTTCGATCACATCGGCAGCCTGCACCAACTGCTGGCGGAGAACCCGCGCCTGCGTGTGATTACCACGTTCCTCGGCGTCGGCATCATGAGCCTCTCGGCTCCCCTGCCGATGGACAAGGTCAATTTCGTCAATCCCGGCGACCGAATTACGGTGGGCGATCGCACGCTGACCGGCATCAGGCCGCCGGCGTTCGACAACCCTTCCACCACGGGCTTCTACGACGACAAGTCGGGAGTGTTCTTTAGCTCTGACTGCTTCGGAGCGCTCCTTGCGGATCCTCCCTAAAATGCGGCTGACCTCTCGGAGAAAGACCTGCGCGAGGGGCAGATCTTCTGGGCGACTTTGGACTCGCCGTGGCTGCACAAGGCGGACGAGGGAGCGTTGGCGAAAGAGCTGAAGGCAATCCGCAGCATGGAACCCAAAATGATCCTGAGCAGCCATTTGCCGGCCGCCGCCGGGGACATGACAGACCGACTTCTCGCCTCACTCGCTGACGCCCCTTCAGCTCAGCCATTTGTGGGGCCCGACCAGGCAGCGCTGGAGCAGATGCTGAAGGAGATGACCGAGGGCCCTCAGAGCTAGCAGTCAGATGGCTTGACGAGCGGGCAGGCTCCGGTCAATCTTCAGTCAGACACTTAACATGCCCTGAGTCAGATGCCCGATACGACGGGTTTTTGAGCGCAAGCTGCCTGGGCGAACGCGCCCAGGCAAGAGTTCCGACCACTGCGTCTTCCAAGCAGAGGGTCGCGGGTTCGATCCCGTCGCCCGCTCCAGATGCGATATACTCCCCTCGTGAATGCACGAATAGTGATTCTGGGTGCAGGCTTCGGGTGCCTGGAGCTATCGGCGAGGCTGTCCGCCGCTCTCGGCGCCGATGCCAGCGTCATCCTCATTGACAAGAACGAAGGCGCGGGGTCCTGCTATATCGAGTTCGGGCAGCACAAGGTCGGACGCGTCGACGCGGACTTCCTCACGGGCCCGTCGGTAACGGCGCCGTTCTATGGCCCCTCGCTAGAGGGAGCGGAAGAGAAGCGGGAGTTCGCCTCAACCAGCCGTCAGCGCTGGTTTGGCCACTAAATGCGGTACAGGCCCTTGACATATGCTGACGTATGCGCAACCATTCAGCCCACTACTCGTTCAGACTGGAGGTTTTGCTAATGTCAATACAGCTCGGAGACCTGGCCCCTGATTTCACCCAGGAATCAACAGAAGGTACCGTCCGCTTCCATGAATGGCTTGGCCATAGCTGGGGTGTCCTGTTCTCACACCCCGCCGACTTCACGCCGGTTTGTACCACCGAACTGGGCATGGTCGCCCGCCTCAAGGACGAGTTCGCCAAGCGCGACACGAAGGTCATCGCTCTGAGCGTCGACCCCCTCGACAAGCACAACGGCTGGGCGAATGACATCGCCGAAACACAGGGCGCAAGCCTCAACTTCCCGCTGCTCGCGGACGCAGACCGTAGCGTCTCGGAGCTCTACGGCATGATCCACCCAAACGCGGACTCCACCGCGACCGTGCGTTCCGTCTTCGTCATCGATCCGAACAAGAAAGTGCGCCTTACGCTCACCTATCCCGCACCCACAGGGAGAAACTTTGACGAAATCCTCCGGGTCATCGACTCGCTCCAGCTCACTGAGTACCAGAAGGTGGCAACGCCGGTGAACTGGAACGACGGGGACGACGTGGTCATCCTGCCCTCGATCACGAACGAGGAAGCCGACAAGATGTTCCCCAAGGGCTACAAGGAATTGAAGCCGTACCTCCGGATGACTCCACAGCCCAACAAGTAGTGCATAGACGCGGGCGGTGACTCTCCGGCCGCCCCGCAGTGTTGCTCTACAGCTGGCAGATTGGGTACAGCCACGCGGGTCTCGGGCGCGAACCGAACACACGTGCACTGTAAGTTCTACTCACGAAAATGGCTAAGCCGCATCTGGAACTCGATGTGATACTGCTATCGAACGGCGCTCTGATATCTGATTGAGCCCGCCCGCCGCGCTAGTGCGGCGAAACGATCTCTCCAGTGACGAACACGACAAGGAGCAGGCCGGTAATCAGTGGGATCAGCACGAGCGCGCCGCGTTCCTGGTGGCGAAGAATCGCGACAGCGGCAGTAACGCCTCCGCCTACCGTGGCCACCCCAGACGTAATCGCCGGGAAGCCCGCGTACCCGGGTTGACCCGCTACTTGGACCACGACAATCGTGGTAAGAAACAGCAAGACGGCTGCCAGGAAAAGCTCCGCCGACCACCACCCCCACGACGTTTTGCGGCAGCAGGTGGAGGCGAGTGTGGCGGTTCGATGACGGTGCTGAGCTACTCATGATTTTATTCTAGCCCCCGTTTCAGTGGCACGCGCCGTGCTGAATGGATGGAGTTCGCGGGCCATTAGGCGGGAAGGGCGGTGATACCGCTTCGCTGCAAACGTGTACGTTCACGCCATTACCGCCCCCGGGACCGGACGTGCGGGAGTATCACGCATCCCCGGCACAGTGTCGGCAATATTCCCAGTCTGTCGGCGCCCCCTCTCGGGAGCCGCGTGCACAGGTTCGAGTCCTGTCGGGGGCGCCATTCCTCTCTTTTTTGACAAGTCCTTCCCCAATAGACCACTATTGCGCTTACTCGAATTGGCAGGCGAAGGGGGACGTTGATTGCGCTGCCCATCGTGCGGTCACGAAGGATAGTAGAGATGGAGCCGGTCGCAAGGGGCCTGGTGCAGCAATTTCCAGCGATACCGGCCTGGCGCAGCGGGTTGGCGATCCTTCACGCCGATCTGGGCCGGGAGAACGAAGCGCGCGAGGAGTTCGACCTCCTGGCTGAGGACGATTTCGCCGCCTTCCCGCGCGACGGCAACTGGCCGATATCGATGGCGCTGCTGGCCGAGGTCTGCGCGTTCCTGGGGGACAGCGAGCGCGCCGCGCAACTGTACGAGCACCTGCGGCCGTGGGAACGCCTCTGCATCACTGTCGGGATCGCAACCGTCTGCTACGGGGCCACTTCTCGCTTGATAGGCCGGCTGGCCGCCACGATGGACCGCTGGGGTGATGCGGAGCGCCACTTCGAGGACGCGCTAGAACGAAATACGAAGATGGGCGCGCTCGCCTGGACCGCATGGACGCAGCAAGACTAGGCCGACATGCTCATGCGACGCGACGGGTCCGGGGACCGCGAGTACGCGCTGTCCCTGGTGTCGCAGGCGCTGGACGCGGCGCAGGGTTTGGGGATGAAGGCGCTGCTGGAGAGAGCGCTGGCGCTCAAGCTGAAGGCACAGGGGGTCGACCTCACTGACACCGGCACCTCGATCGACGCCGTGGCGTCGCTGGTGTACGCGGGAGAGGCCGGACCTGCGGCGGCAGTCAGCGCCGGACGGGACGGTGACGATCCTGTTCAGCGACATCCAGGGCTCGACGGCGAAGACGGAGCAGCTCGGTGACACGAAGTGGATGGAGGTCCTCCGCGAACACAACACCGTCGTGCGGCAGCAGCTCAAGGCCCACGGCGGCTTCGAGGTCAAGAGCGAGGGCGACGGCTTCATGCTCGCGTTCCAGAGCGCTCGCAAGGCGCTGCAGTGCGCGATCGAGACGCAGAGGGCGTTCGCGAAGCGCAACGAGAGCGCCGAGGAGCCGGTGCTGGTGCGCATGGGGCTGCACACGGGTGAGGTGATCAAGGAAGGCGACGACTTCTTCGGGAAACACGTGAACCTTGCGGCGCGGATCGCGGGCCAGGCCTCGGGCGGGCAGATACTGGTGTCATCGCTGCTGAAGGAGCTGACCGCGAGCGGCGGGGATATCGCCTTCGATGACGGGCGAGAGGTGGTGCTGAAGGGCCTGTCCGGCGAGCACGTCATATACGCCGTCAGTTGGACGTGAGATCTCGGGACAAGCGCGCCGTTTCTGCAGGGATCGAGGCGTGGTATATTTTCTGCAACCCGGCCCGGTGCATCGAGAGAGGCAGACGCTCGGCGAGGTTGAGCGGCCTCATTCCATGGCCGGCCATATTCAAACGAGCAATAGCGCCTATTCTGGTGAAACCAAGGAGACGAACCCGTTATGACTTTTGAGCCTGTTAAGCCCGCCGTCCATCACCCGCCACTTAAGGTTGCCGACGACACGTGGCAGATCCAGCAGCTGCAGGAGGCGGCCATAGGGCCGCTGTTCGTGTATTTCAACTCGCTCGTGATCAATGGTCCGGAGCCGATCATCGTCGACACCGGGACGCCGGCGAACCGCGACCAGTGGATGAAGGACGTTTTCTCGATAGTCGATCCCGGCGACGTCCGCTGGATCTTCCTCTCCCACGACGATGTCGACCACGCCGGCAACCTGGCGCAGGTGATGGAAGCGTGCCCGAACGCGACGCTCGTCGGCACATGGTTTCTCACCGAGCGCCACGCATGCGACTTCAACTTCCCACTCGATCGAATGCGCTGGGTCAACGATGGGGACTCCTGGCGCGCGGGCGACCGCAGGCTGACGGCCATCACGCCGCCGCTATTCGACTCGCCCGTCACTCGCGGACTGTACGACGATCGCACCGGCGTCTACTGGGCCGTCGACTCGTTCGCGACGCCGCTGCCAGGGCCAATGGACGCCATCAGCCAGCTCGACAGCGCTCAGTGGAAGGGGGGGCTCGAAATGTTCAATTGCATGAACAGCCCCTGGTTCAAGCTGCTGGACCAGGACAAGTTCGAGCGCCACGTGGACCGGGTGCAGAAGCTGGACATTGAGGTGATCGCGGCCTGCCACACGCCGGTGATCCAGCGACCGGAGATAAGCCAGGCCTTCGACACGATCCGAAAGCTCCCGTCGCTGGAGCCGCCGCCGCAGCCCGGCCAGGTCGACCTCGAAGCGCTCATGCATGCCTTGGCGACCGGGCAGCAGTATGTCTGGGAGCCACCCGCTCCCGGACAGTGATAGCGAGGGGTCGTATCGCCCTCGCTACGACCCCGACATCAGCAACCCCGGGCACAGCTAAGGGCCGTCCCAGGCAAAGGCAGCTCCCCAGTCCAAAACAGAAAGGAAAGTACATGGACGTAAAGGCAACACTACAAGAGCAAATGCAGGCCATGCACGGCACGCTGGAAGCGGCGATCCGTGACTGTTCCGCGGATGTGCTGACGCGGAAGCTCCCCGGCGCCACGATTAATTCGATCGGGGCCGTCTACGCCCACACCATCTTCAGCGAGGACGGAATTGTCAATGGCCTCATTCGGGGCGAGAAGCCCGTCTATTACGCCGGTGGCTGGGCGCCGAAGGTCGGCCTCGATATGCCGCAGGGGGGCATGGAGCCGAACTGGAGCCCCACGCTCGATATAGATCTCTTTCGCCAGTACGCCGCGGCAGTTTATGCGGCCACCGACGAGTACCTCGCTACTGCCAGCGACGCCGACCTCGACCGGATCGTAGACGCGGGCTTCGCACCGCCGATGCCTGTGCGGTCGTTCTTCGCGAACATACTGGCCTGGCACGTCGCCACGCACCAGGGCGAAATCTCGGCGCTGAAGGGCGTCCAGGGCTTTAACGGCCTCGACCTTACCCATTAGGGC
>Ga0209342_10004109_pt1 | contig 15197 bp, 16 predicted proteins | sample RifCSP16_2_FD_184023 | JGI IMG/M metagenome (GOLD analysis project Ga0209342, IMG submission 184023) | Soil microbial communities from Rifle, Colorado - Rifle CSP2_sed 16_2 (SPAdes) (version 2) | ecosystem: Environmental > Terrestrial > Deep subsurface > Rock core/Sediment | place: Rifle... | reverse complement strand
GCCTTCGATGCCCTCTGAGACGAGGGGCAGGCGGGTCCCGCTGGCGCTCACGCTCGCCGCCGGGGGCACGCTCGCATTCCTCCATGCCCCCTTCCTGGTCATCGCGCTCTACACGCTCACGACCGAGGACGCCTCCTTCCGCTTCCCGCCGCCGGGTCTCACCCTGCGCTGGTTCGCGGTGGCGTGGGAGCGGCCCGACATCTGGCGGGCGCTCTTTCTTTCGCTCCGGGTCGCAACCGTCGCCACGGCCGCTGCCCTCGTCCTCGGGACGCTGGCCGCTCTCGGTGTGCACCGCAGCCGCTTCTTCGGCCGGGAGACGGTCTCCTTCCTTCTGCTCCTGCCGATCGCCCTCCCCGGCATCGTGACCGGGATCGCGCTCCGCTCGGCGATGAGCCTCCTGGGTGTCCCCTTCAGCTTCTGGACGGTTGTCGTTGCTCACGCGACCTTCTGCGTGGTCGTCGTCTACAACAACGTGCTCGCCCGCCTGCGTCGGACGTCCTGGTCGCAGGTCGAGGCCTCGATGGACCTCGGAGCCTCGGCATTCCAGACCTTCCGCCATGTCCTCGGTCCCCACATCGGCACCGCCCTCGTCGCGGGGGGGATGCTGGCCTTCGCCCTCTCCTTCGACGAGATCATCGTCACCACCTTCACCGCCGGGCAGCAGGAGACGCTGCCCATCTGGATCTTCAGCCAGCTCACGAAGCCGCGCCAGCGTCCGGTCACCAACGTCGTCGCCCTCTTCGTGATCCTGGCCACGGCCGGACCCATACTCCTCGCCCACCGCCTGACGCAGGGGCGGAGCGGGGTGATGGGCGCCGGAAAGTAGGAGGCAAAAGATGCATCGCTCCCTTGCCGTGCTCGTCCTCGCCGCGGGCGTCGCGGCCGCGGACGACCCCGCCGATCTCATCCTGACCCGGGGACGAGTGTGGACCGCGGAGGCGGATCGGCCGTGGGCGGAGGCGGTGGCGGTCCGGGGTGAGCGGATCGTCGCCGTCGGGTCTTCGGCCGAGGTCGAGGCCCTACGCGGCCCGAAGACGGAGGTCCTCGACCTCGCCGGGCGGCTCGTCCTTCCCGGCTTCAACGACGCGCACATCCATCTCCTGAGCGGCGCGCTGTCGCTCGATCAGGTCGACCTGATCGAGGACCAGTCCGTGGAGGCCGTGCAGGCCCGCATCAAGGCCTTCGCCGAGACGAATCCGCACCGTCCGTGGGTCCTCGGCCGCGGCTGGCTCTACGGCTCGTTCCCGGGCGGGTGGCCCACGAAGGAGCAGCTCGACGCGGTCGTGCCCGACCGCCCGGCGTACATGGAGTGCTACGACGGCCACAGCGGCTGGGCCAACTCGAAGGCCCTCGCCCTCGCCGGGATCACGGGCGAGACCAAGGATCCCCCGAAGGGTGTCATCGTCCGCGACCCCAAGACCGGGGAACCGACCGGCGCCCTCAAGGAGGCCCCGGCCACCGCCCTCGTCGAGTCGAAGATCCCCCTGCCCGGCCCGGAAGCCCGCTATGAGCTGCTGCTGCGGGCCTTGAGACTGCTCAACTCGCAGGGCATCACCTCGGTGCAGGACGCCCGCTCCGCCTCGGGCGAGCTGGGAGGCGACGTCGCGCTGTTGGAGCGGGCCAAGAGGGAGGGCCGGCTCACCGTGCGTGTCCGTGCCGCCGCGGGCATGAAGCAGGGGGACGTGACCGGCCCGATCGCGACGGCGGTGCGCCTGCGCTCCGAACACGAGGGCCACCTCCTCACCTTCGGCTCGATCAAGGCCTACGTCGACGGCGTGATCGAAGCTGAGACCGCGGCCATGCTCGAGCCCTACCCCGACGGCGGCACCGGCCTGCCGAACTGGACGCCGGAGGCGCTGAGCGCGGCGGTCGTGGCCGCCGACCGCTCCGGCCTCCAGGTGTGGCTCCACGCGATCGGCGACCGCGGCGTGCGCATGGCCCTCGACGCCCACGAGGCGGCGCTCAAGGCGAACGGCCGCCCCGACCGTCGGGGCCGAATCGAGCACATCGAGACGATCTCGCCCGCCGACTACCCCCGCTTCAAGCCCCTCGGCGTCATCGCCTCGATGCAGCCCCTCCACGCCAACCCCGACCAGAACAACGCCGACGTCTGGAGCGTGAACGCCGGTCCGGACCGGGCGAGTCGCGGCTTCGGCTGGGGCAGCCTCGAGCGCGCCGGGGCGCGCCTCGTCTTCGGCAGCGACTGGCCGGTCGTGACCTCGGACGTCTTCCGCGGCCTCTACTGCGCGGTGACACGCAAGACGCGCGAGGGGCAGCCGCCCGGAGGCTGGCTGCCGGAGCAGGCGGTGAGCCTCGAGAGCGCGCTCCGGCACTACACGATCGACGCCGCCTACACGTCATTCGAGGACGACGTGAAGGGCTCGCTCGCACCCGGCAAGCTCGCCGACCTCGTGGTGCTTTCGGACGACCTGTTCAACACGCCGCCGGAGGCGATCCTCCGGACCCGGGTCGACCTCACCGTCATGGGCGGCCGTGTCGTGCACCGCGCCGGCCAGTGACGGATTGACAGTGACGGATTGACATTACATCATGCTGTGATTACACTCAATGCATGGTACGGACTCAGATCCAGCTGACCGAGCAGCAGACCCGCCGGCTCCGCGCGGAGGCTCGGCTGCGCGGGATCTCGCTCGCGGAGTTGATCCGACGCTGCGTCGACAAGGCCCTGACCGATGAGATGGCGGACCGGACGTCGCTCTGGGATCGGGCCGCACGCCTTGTCGGACGCTTCCCGGATCGGAGGGGCACCAGGGATCTCGCGCGGAATCACGACCGCTATCTCGACGAGGCCTTCGATTGAGCCAGGTCTTTCTGGACACCTCGGCGATCCTCGCGGTGCTCAACCCGAGGGACGAGCACCACTCGCGCGGGCGCTCCGCCTTCGCCAGATTGCGCGCGAGGCAGGCCGGCCTGATCACGACGTCCTTCGTGCTCGTGGAAAGCTATGCCCTGCTCGGCCGCCGCCTGGGCCTGGCTGCGGTTCGGGCATTCCGGGGGGACCTGGCGCCACTGTGTGACGTGGTCTGGGTGGACGGCGGGACTCACGAAGACGGGCTCGATCTGCTGCTCGAGCGCGGGAAGAAGGACCTGAGCCTCGTCGACACGGTCTCATTCCTCGTGATGCGACGCCACCGCCTGGACGAGGCCTTTGCGTTCGATCCGCACTTCAAGGACGAGGGGTTCTCGCTGGTGTTGTGACCGCTTCCCCCTCGCGGACCTTCTGGTTGTCCCCCGCCGTGCTTCAGCCGATCCGGCCGCCCTGGGCGACGTAGACGGAGCTGAAGACGGGGGCAAAGTCCTCGAGCGTCGTCGGGGTCGTCGAGCGCTCGTCGCGCACGTGGGCCGACAACACGCGCCCGTCGTTCAGCGCCTTGACGAACTCGTTCATGCGATCGGCGGCGCTCTTCCCCCAGCCCATGCCCATCATCGCCTGCTTGGCCTGGTCGTAAGGCACCTGGCGGTAGGCGAGGTCAGGCTTGCCGATGGCCCTCCCGAAGACCTGCGCCACCTGCGGGTAGGTGTAGCCGGCGGCGCCCAGCAGGTACTGGACGCTCCGGCCCGCGAAGTCCAGGGCGAGGAGTCGCCGCAGTGCATAGGCGGCGATGTCGCGGGTGGCGATCATGGGGATGGGCAGGTCGGCTCGCACGGGGCCGACCATCGCACCCATATGGACGACGGCCCCCGCCTGGGCGAGAGTGTTCTCGAGGAAGTAGGTGGGCCGCAGGTGCAGCACCGTGAGGCCGTCGATCGCGTTCAGCATGGCCTCCATGCGCTGCAGGCCCTGGACGACCCCGGCGCCCGCGGTGAGGTGGGCCCCCACGCTGCTGAGGCTCACCGCCCTCGGGAGGCCGGTCTTTCGGATCGCTTCCGCCATCGCCGTCGCGTGCGCCACCTGCCTGGCGGTGTAGTCAGGGGCCTGAGCGTCGATGGGCACCATGAGGTAGGCGGCGTCGGCGCCCTGGAAGGCCCGCGCGAGGAGGCCGGCGTCGCGGCTGTCCCCCTCGAAAAGGACGGCACCCCTGCCCACCAGCTCCTTCGCCTTCCCCGGGCTCCGGCTGACGATGCGGACGGCGTGTCCCTTCTCGAGCAGCCCGAGTGTGATGGGCCGACCGGTGTTCCCGGTCGCGCCCGTGATCGCGTACGTGGCCATGGGATCATCTCCTTCGTCTTGAGATCGGGTCGCGAATCGCGGCCGACTAGAGCCTCAGCAAGCGAAAGGCGTGGGTCCAGCGGTTCTCGCGGAGCCCGGGGATGCACCAGAGCTGGCAGAGCGGCTCAAGCGCCCGGGCGGCGGCGGCCATGCCCATGTCCGCACCCTCCCAGCCGAACTGCTCGATGATGCGGGCGACGACGGCCTTCGCCTGCGCGTCGTTGCCGCAGTAGAACATCGTCGGCGGTCCGGCCGGGAACGACGGGTTCACCATGAAGGCGTTGCCCACGCTGTTGAAGGCCTTGACGAAGCGCGCCGCGGGAAAGGCCGCCTGGAGCCGCTCCATGAGCGAGTCGTTGGGCCCGGTGAAGAAGCGGAGGACGCCCTCCACCGGCGGCTCCTCCCCGATGGGGTTCGTGGTGTCGATCACGAGCTTGCCGCTGAGGCTCGCGGCGCCGGCGAGGCGCAGGGCTTCTTCCGCCGACCGTCCGACCACGGCGAGGACGATGCCCTCCGCCCATGCGGCGACCTCCGCGAACGAGCCGGTTGCGATCCCCGCCTCCGCAGAGAACGCCTCGAGCTTCTTCGGGCTGCGGCTGCCGATGCGCACCTCGTATCCGTGGGTCTTCAATCCCTTGGCCAGCACCTTCGCCACGGGCCCCGAACCCAGAACGCCGAACCTCCTCATGCGACCCTCCTCGCTCGTTCACTTGCCAACAAGCGCCCAGCGTGTCTCTCGACGCCTCCGCCGCCTTCGTGGGGAACACCTCGACTGCACGCGCAAGGAGCCCCCGGCCATCCTCGAGACCCCGGATCAGGCGCCCGACGGTGCCGGGGACCGACTCCTCGCGTCCTCGCGGGCCACTCCCTCCAGCGCGACCGCGATCGCGTCGTCGATCGCCTTTCCCAGGCCGGGGCGCTCGCCCTCGAGCTCCACGTCCCCCGTCACCAGGTTGTTGGCGACCGCGCACACCATCGCCGCCTTCAGCCCGCGCCGATGCGCGATGGTGAAAATGGCGGCGCTTTCCATCTCGACGTTGAGGAGCCGCAGGCGCGAGAGCCCCTCCAGGTCCTCGGGTGTCTCGCCGTAGAAGGCGTCGTCGGAGGCGTTGAGCCCGACGTGGTACGCGAAGCCGCGCTCCGGCGCGAGCGTTGCCGCCGCCTCGATGAGCGCGTGCGTCAGGAAGTGGTCGGCGGCGGCCGGAAAGCCCTCCGGGACGTAGAAGCGCGTGGTGCCCTCGCGCCGCATGGAGGCGACGTTGATGACGAGGTCTCCCGGCTTCAGCTCCGGCTGCAGCGCGCCCGTTGTCCCGACGCGGACGAAGTGCGTCGCCCCGACGTTGGCGAGCTCCTCGACCGCGATCGCAGCCGAGGGGCAGCCGATGCCGGTCGAGGTCGCGCTCACGGGGACACCCCGGTAGGTCCCCGTCCAGGTGCGGAATTCGCGGTGGAAGACGATCTCGCGCGCGCCCTCGAGACGCTGCGCGATGCGCAGCACGCGTGCGGGGTCCCCGGGCAGAAGGACGTAGCGCCCGACGTCGCCGGGCCGCACGCGCAGGTGGTATTGCAGCCGGCCGCGTGTGTGCGCGCCCTTGTCGACGGCAGCCATGGGCAGTCGCGGGATTATAGCGACCGGCCTCGGGGCGAATCCATCACCCCTCGCGGCCCTTCGACCGGTGTACCATCGGCGGCACCCGAACGAAGGAGGCTGAGCATGAAAGGACTCCAAGCGCTCGCCCCGCCCGTCCTCGTCGCCGTCCTGCTCGCGGGGTGCCGTGGCGGGAGCGGATCCGGCGCCGCGACGGATGCCGGGGCGCGTAGCGCGTCGACTGCGGCAAGCGAGGCCGCGGGCTCGGCGGGGATCAAGCCCTGCGAGCTGCTGAGCAAGGCGCAGGTCGCCACCGTCCTGCCCGAGCCCGACGACGGCTTCCAGGCCCACGCCGGCGGCTCGCTGATAAAGGGCGTCGACGCCTATCAGTGCTCCTACTCGAACCCGGCGATGAACATCCTGACCGTGATCCTCAACGTCGCGGCGGAGGACGAGAGGTTCGAGGACATCAAGCCCGGTTCGGTCATCCGAGAGGGCTCCCGCAAGGTCGACGTCGGCGACGGCGGATGGCTGCGCAGCGAGGACGACGACATGAAGCTCACCGCCGTCAAGGGCCGCACCGTCATCGACCTCGAGCTGATGGCCCCGAAGGCACGCGACAAGGCCGACGCCCTGGTCGCGTTGGCGCGCGCCGTCGCCGCGAAGTTGAGCTGATCCGAAGGCGAGCTACCTCGGGGCCGGCGGCGACGCGTCCAGCGCCTCGATCGTCGCCGTCGAGGGCGGCCGCGCCGCCCGCAGCCGCCGGGCCGTCTCCTTGGCCTGGCGCATGACGCGGAGCATGTTCGAGAGCGTCGAGCGCGGCGCGGGACCAGCCGCCGCGATGCGCTCCCTCCTCAGGTCCGCGATGTTGCCCGCGGCGGCGGAACGTCGACGAGCATGCCCAGCCGGTTCATCTCCCGCACGACCTCCCTCCCGAAGGCGGTGAGGGTGTTGTGGCGGGGCTCACCGAGGGCGGCGTCGGCCCAGTCGAGCGTCACGTTGTGCGTGAGCGTCATGTAGCGGGCCCCGAGCTCGAAGTAGGCGCGGAGCGCCCCGAGCGAGTTCTCGATGACGTGACCGCCCTCCATCCCGATGAGCGAGGCAATGCGCCCCTGTCCGTGCGCCCGCTCGACGTCGGCGGCGGTGAGACACAGCTCCAGGTCGTCGGGGTAGGCCGCGATCATCCGGCGGGCGATGTCGATCTGCTCGAGCTGGACACGGGCGAAGCGCCCTCCGTCGATCAGGGGCGCCTTCGAAAGGATCTCGCGAGCGTGACGAACCGCGGGGTCCTCCGCCGCCGTGACGGTGAAGGGACCGCCGAAGGTCACCCCGAGCGCAGCGCCGAGGACGAGAACCGGGGAACCAGACGGGCGCGTCATCCCATCCTCCGCTTGATCCGGGGAAGGAAGGCGAGCCCCACCGCGAGCGTCGCCAGAGTCTCGCCGAGGAGCAGCCAGAAATCGCGGACGGCGGCCGCGGGGTCCTCGGCGGTCGGAGCGGTGCGGAAGAAAAGCAGGATGGCGAAGGCGATGAAGGCGGTGCAGAGGAGCGAAGCGGCCCAAGCCGCCGGCATCCCGCCCGGCATGAGGTAGGGCCGCGGCTGCGCGGGGCGGCGGTAGCGCAGGAGCAGGAAAGCCGGAAAGACCATCAGGTAGGCGACGAGGAAGCAGACCCCCGAGAGCTTGAAGACCATCCAGAAGACGTTGTCGGCCCGCGAGGAGAGCGCGGCGTTGCCGAGCAGGAGGGCGGTCGCCACCACACCCGTGATGACGAAGGCCATGTAGGGTGTGTCGTAGCGGGGGTGCAGTCGGGCGAGGACGGCAGGGGCGGAGCCCTCGGCGGCAGCGGCGGCGGCCACGCGGTTGACGCCGAGGCTCCACGTCACGATGTTGGCGACGCAGGCGTAGAGGAACCCCACGCCGAGCAGCAGGACGAGGGCCCCTCCCGCCGATCCCCATTGCCGCCCCAGCACCTCGAGGGCATCCCAGGTGCCGGTCACGAGGCTCAGCCTCGAGAGGGGGACGGCGAGGAGGATGCCGAGGACGCCCAGGGTGTAGACGATGGCGATCACCACGCCCGCCAGCAGCGTGACGCGAGGGACGTCCCGCTGCGGGTTCTTCATCTCGTCGCCGGCGGAGCTCATGAGCTCGAAGCCCATCGCGTTGTAGAGCAGCACGGGCAGGAAGACGAGCGAAGCCCCCCAGTCGGGCACGAAGCGTGCGGGCGAGAAATCGTTGGCGGGTGGGCGCCCCTGGAAGAGCGAGGACAGACCGAGGACACCGAGGCCGAGGAAGATCGCCGTCTTCACGACTGCCCCGAGGTTCGGCAGCCACTTCGACACGTCGAGGCGGACGACGCCGATCGCCACCGTGATCCAGGTGACGAGGATCGCGATGCCGGTGTGGGTCCAGGTCGCACCGGCGCCGTCGCGCAAAGGCGACGGCAGGTGGGCCTTCAAGAAGATCGTGTGGAAGGTCCCGCCGAAGACCATGTAGACCGAAGCCGTCCAGTAGGCGTTGTTGATCCAGTAGAACCAGGCGGCGAGGCTCCCCCATCGCGCGCCCATCGCCTCGCGGACCCACACGTAGATCCCGCCCTCCCCGGGCCAGGCCGCGCCCATCTCCGCCGTCATCAGGCCGTAGGGGAGGAAGAAGAGCGCCATCGTGATGCCCCACCAGGTGAACCACGTCATGCCCATGCTCGCCGCGGAGGCGAGGGTGTCGATGGTGAGGACGGCGGAGACAGAGAAGAGGACGAGATCGGCCCGGCCGAGGACGCGAGCGAAGGCGTGGCGGGCCTCGCTCAAAAGGACCACCCGATCGACGTCGTCAGGCTGAAGTCGTTCTTCGCGGCTTCGGAGCCCTCGGCCCGGTTGTCGAAGCTGTCGGCGCCGCGAAGACTCAGGTAGAAGTCCTTGAACAGCTCCTTGCGGATGTCCACCCCCGCCTCCAGCCGGAACCGGCCGCTCTCGGTGAGGCTCGGAAACGCCGCAAGGTCCGCGGTCACGGTGAAGGACCTCCCGCCGAGGGCGTAGAGGTCGTAGGAAAGCCCGATCACCGCCTCGAGGCTGCTCGTGTCGCTCCGGTCGTCGAGGAACCGCTCCCTCGAAACGGCGAGGCCGGCGAGGGCGATGAGGTCCTGCTCGACGGTGCGCACGATGTGAAAGCCCGCTCCCCCGCCGGCGATGAGACGGAGGTCGAGGGCCAGCTCGCTGTTGCGCTGGCCCGACGCGAACACGGCCGCGAGCCAGCGCCCCGAGTAGAGCCGCTGCAGGCTCGCACTCAGGTCCTCTCGGTCGAAGCTGCTCGTGTCGGATCGGCGGTAGAGCGACTCGGCACTGAGGCTCGACCTCCACCTCGGTGTGCGGTAGCTCGTCGTCGCCTTGAAGTTCCAGTCCGTCCGCTCTTCAGCGGAGGTGTAGCTCATTCCCAGATCGATGCTGCCCTTGAGGCGACTCCAGAAGCTCTGCCGGATGCGCTCGATCGCCGCGACCCGCTCGAGGGAGACGTCGACGGGCCCCGTGGGTGCGGCCACGCGCAGAGTGCCGTCCGCTCCCGGCGCCTCGAGGGCGCCGTAAAGCTTGTGGGCGTCGTCCAGGATCACCTCGAAGAAGTTCGTGCTCGTGAGCCGGGCCACCGCATCCCACTTGATCTGGATCGTGTCCGCCTTGTCGGTCTTGAACTCGAGACGACCGGAGAGGAGCTTCTTGACCTCGCCCGTGATCCGGTCGCCGTTATCGAGGACCACGACGTCCATCGGCTGGGCGTGGGCGGGACGAGGGACCAGCCACGCCGCCAACATCACGACGAGGACGGCGTGCCCGGGAGTCGGCGCCACTCGGCCATCGGGGGTCAAAGCCGCATCAGCCCCGCCGGGGCAGGACCTCCTGGACGGCACGGAACGCCTCGTCGATGGCGGCGTCGGTGTAAGCGTAGGCGGCGGCGTCGGAGTTCGCGACGGCGAGAAGACCGAAGGGCCGCCGCGCGCGCTGGCATGGGGTCTCGCCGTTGCCGAGCCAGAAGGGGTCGAAGAGCGAGTTGTACTGGTAGGCGTAGCCGTGGGGCCAGCGGTTGACCGTGATGGCGCCGATGTCGCGCGCGGGGTCGAAGCCCGAGGGCCCCAGCATGGCCGCGAGCTGCTCGCGGATCTTGCGCTCGTAGGTCGAAAATGGCGTCGCGAGCAGCTCCGCCTGCCCCGCCGCGTGCTGCTCGCGGGCGGGGAGGCCCGGTCGGCACGGCGCCCGGCTCATATGCAGCACGATCGGCTCCTCGGGGCCTCGCGCGAAGCGGTGCTCCCCGAGGCTCACCGCCAGGTTGAGATTGACGGTGCTGTGGTAGCTGCCGGGCGCGTGGATCGCGTAGACGCCGGCCTTCACGAAGGGCTTCCAGTCCCGCAGGAGCACGCTCGTGTAGACAAGCGGGACCTTGATCGCGAGCGCGAGCGCGTCGCGCTGCTCGGGAGGCAGCTCGCGACAGATGTGGGGGATCACGCTGTTCCAGCAGGCAAGGATGCAGCGCCGGGCGCGCACGGTCTCCAGCCGCCAGCCGCGGGCGTAGACGACCTCGACCTCGCGCGCGGAGGCGGGCTCGCCGCGGTGCGTCACGCGCACCGCCGTGCTCTCGAGACGGAGCCGGACCGGAGCCCCGTCTTCATCCAGGCGCGAGTAGTCCGCGCGGGCGGTGACGATGTCGTCCGCCGTCCGTCCCGGGATCGCGGCGGGGATCAGCCGACGCACGAGCAGGCGCGCGAGCGTCGCGTTGCCGTCCGGGAAATGGAAGAAGTACGGCTCGGGATCGGCCCAGGGGATGGCGTCGAGGTTCATGCCCGGGGCCGGTCCCTTCTCGAGGCCCATCCCCTGGAAGCCCGGATAGCCCATGGCCCACGCGTCCTGGGCGGGCACGGCGTCGATGCCGACGCCGTAGAGCGAATGCGGTCGCGCCTGGAAGAAGGGCAGCACGTCGGGGTGGCCGCCCGCGATCTTGGTGACGAAGTCCGCGTAGCTCATGCGGGCCAGGCGGGCCTTCTTCTCCTCGGAGGTGAGGCCGGGCAGGTAATCGACCGTCTCCTGCCGGAGGCGGAGGAGGTCCCGCCGCGCCGCCTCCGAGAGCGGCGCGCGGGCGAGGAACTCGGCCCACTCCGCCGCCGAGGCCGGCGGCACCGTCGCCTCGCGGGGCTCGTTCTCGCCGAACCAGGCGAGGCGGGGCTCGCTCATCAGCCGGTCGGCGCCGAAGGTCTCCCGGTCGAAGAAGATTCCGCGAGTCATTCCCAGCGAGGGATAGAGCGCCTCGTCGACGACGGCGCGCAAGCGGCCGACGTCGACGCCGAGATCGCGCACCAGGGCCTTGGCCACCGCGCTCCACGGCCCTGCGCTGTCGATGGCGAACGTGCCTCCGTACCCGATGAGCACCCTGCCGTCGAGCGTGAACTCGTTTCTCCGGGCGTGCCCCCCGAAATCGTCGTGGTTGTCGAGGATGAGGACACGGGAGCGGGGGCCGGCGGCCTCCCGGAAGAAGTGAGCAGCGGCGAGCCCGCTGATCCCCGCCCCCACCACCACGAGGTCGTAGACCTCCCCGGTGTCGCGGGGCGAGCCCGCCGAGTCCCAGAAGACCCCGTCCTTCAAGGCGTGGGCGGCCTCGAAGGACCCGTCGTGGCTCCCCCGCAGCCCGGTGAGGGCGGGCGGATAGCGGTCGAGGGCGAGCACCACGCGCGGGGTGAGCAGCACACCCGCCGAGCCGAGCGCCACGCCGTTCAGGAAGTCCCGGCGGGTGATGGGCCGGTCGAGCCCGAGCTCGCGGTCGCGCCGGTCGCTCACGTTCGGGGGCTCAGTACCAGCCGATCGGCTGCTCGTTGAGATTGATGAAGACCTGCTTGATCTGCAGGTACTCGTCCGCCCCCCACGGGCCCAGCTCGCGCCCCACGCCGCTCATCTTATAGCCGCCCCACGGCGCTTCGACGTAGGTCGGCTGCATGTGGTTGACCCAGACGATCCCCGCCTGGAGGCGCTTGACCATGCGCAGCGACTTGAAGATGTCGCGGCTCCAGACCGCGGCCGCAAGGCCGTAGTGGGTGTCGTTGGCAATCTTCAGGGCCTCCGCCTCGCCCTCGAAGGGGATGACCGACATCACGGGGCCGAAGATCTCCTCCCGCGCGATCGCGGCCGAGTTAGAGACGTCGTAGAAGATCGTGGGCTCCACGAAGTAGCCCTTCTGCAGCGCGGCGTCCTTCGGCCGCCCGCCTCCTACCGCGACCTTCGCCTCCTTCTTCCCGATCCCCTGATAGCGCACGACACGCTCCATCTGCTCGCGGGAGACGACGGGCCCCATCTTCGTGTCCCGGTCGAGGCCGCGCCCGAGCTTGATCCGCTTGGCCTTCTCGACCATGGCGTCGAGCATCTTCTTATAGATGGGCTTCTCCACGAGGACGCGGCTCCCCGCCGAGCAGACCTCCCCCTGGTTGATGAACACACCGAAGAGGGCGCCGTCCACCGCCGCCTCGAAGTCGGAGTCGGCGAAAAAGATGTTCGGGGACTTGCCCCCCAGCTCCAGGCTGACCTTCTTGAGCGTGTCGGCGGACGAGCGCATGATGGTCTTGCCGACCTCGACGCTGCCCGTGAAGGCGATCTTGTCCACCCCCGCGTGGGCCACGAGCGGCGCCCCCGCCGTCTCCCCGAACCCCGTCACCACGTTCACGACCCCTTTCGGCAGCCCGCACGCCTCGAAGAAGCGGGCGAACTCGAGCAGCGTCAGCGGCGTCTGCTCCGCGGGCTTGATCACCATCGAGCAGCCGGCGCATATCGCGGGGGCGAGCTTCCAGGCCGCCATCAGCAACGGGTAGTTCCAGGGGATGATCTGACCCGCGACGCCGATGGGCTCCTTGAGGGCGAGGGAGATCGCGTTGTCAGGGACGTTCAGGACCTCGCCGTGGAGCTTGGTGGCGAGGCCACCGTAGTACTCGAAGCACGTCGCCACGTCGGCGATGTCGAACTCGGACTCGACGATGGGCTTGCCGGAGTTGAGGGTCTCCAGCTCCGCGAGGCGAGCCGCCTCCGCGCGCACCTTCTCCGCCAGACGGAAGAGGATGCGCCCCCGCTCCTGCGCCGTCACGTCGCGCCAGCCTTCGTCGAAGGCCCGGCGGGCGGCCTTGACCGCGCGGTCGACGTCCGCCGCTCCCCCTTCGGGGACCTTGGCCAGGACCTCGTCCGTCGCCGGGTTCATCACGTCGAAGCTCTTGCCGGACTTCGACTCCACCCACTCGCCGTCGACGAGCATGCGGTAGGTCTGCATCGCTGCCTCCTGGGGTGCTGAAGGCTAACCCAAGGCCGGGGGCGGTGGGAAGGCCAGTCGGCCCAAACCCACCCCTACCTGGCGAAGGGGTTGACGACCTCGAGGCGCTCGAACCGGCGCCCGTCCTGCAGGTCTTCGGAGAACAGGCGGCTGCAGCCTGACACGAGGGCGGAGCGAACGACCAGGGCGTCCCAGAATGAGAGACCGTGCAGCCGGTGCAGGTCGATGGCACCCAGGATGTCGTCGAGCCCTGGGGTGACGAGCTGAAGACGGCCGAAGATCTCGGTCTTTCGGCGCGCGACCTCGGCCACAACGCCGAGCTTGCGGGTGGTCGTCACGAAGTACTCCTGCAGCACCTGGGTCGACACCACCCCGTTTCGCTTCCCTCGGCACTCCGACACCACCTCTAGCGCGCGCCGTCGCTTCTCCGGTGAGTCGTGGTCGTCGGTGTAGACGAGGACGTTCGTGTCGACAAAGCTACGGCCGTTCATGGATCTCTTCGCGGTTGAACCGCCAGCCCCGAGACCGACCTTCCGACCGCTCCGACAGCTCGGTGAGCTCCGCGATGTCGCGATCCGCCGAATCGCCCCCGGCGAGCTCCTCGAGGAAACGACGCACGGCCTGGTTCAGGCTCATGCCCATGCTCTCGGCAGCCTTCCTCGCCTTCCGGACGATCCTTTCGTCAACAGAAAGAGTGAGATTCATGACCACAGGATACGTGGCCACGTATGACGTGTCAATTATTGAGGCACCCGCCGGATCGAGGAGTCGTGGGCCTCCGATCGACGAGAATGTGAGGGGGCGGGCTCATGACCAAGGGGACTCGGCAATGAAGGGTCAGACCGTCCTCGTCACCGGCGCCACCGCGGGCATCGGCTTCTTCACCGCGCAAGGGCTCGCGGCCGGAGGGGCGCGGGTTTGATCCTGACCCTCTCGGGAGTAGCATACGTCCCGCATCCCGCATCCGATGCCACGTCGCAATAGGGGAGGATCAGGCACATGAGATCGGCTCGCGTGTCGGCCGCCATGATCGTTGCGGCCGCCTCGTACCTGACGGCGGAACCGTCGTTGTTGCTGGCGGCGACCGATATCGTGGTGGGCAGCAATGAGAGAAGGACCTACGATTGCCGCGGCGGCTCCGCCACGGTGGAGGGCGGCTTCAACGTCCTCACCCTCCGCAACTGTACCGAGATCGTCGTCAACGGCGGCGACAACACGATCGACGCCGGGGTGGTGGACGCCATCGAGGTCGCTGGCGCCGACAACAGGATCACCTGGACGGAGAGTGCAGACGGCAGGCGCCCCAGGATCACCAACGAAGGCCAAGGTAACGTGATCGTCTCGAAGCGGGCCGCCGCCGGCGCCGTCAGGGACCCCGCCCCACCGGGCGCCAGCCCCACTCGGGTCACCGTCTCCGGCGACCAGGTCGAGGTTCGGGGACCCGATGGCACCGTCACCATCAAAGAGGGATCCGCCGGCACATCCCGCCGCTCCAGTGGTCAAACCGCCCCCGCCGCGGGCAAGATCCGCGTCGACCAGGACGGCCAAAGAGAAGAGTACGACTGCCGCGGCGCCAGCGCCGTCGTCAACGGCGACAGCAACGACCTGAGCTTCCGCAACTGCGATCAGGTCTCCCTCAACGGCGACGCCAACGCCGTGGCCGTGCGGGGCGTGAAGTCCGTCCTCATCAACGGCAACGACAACAAGCTGACCTGGGAGCTGGCCGAAGACGGCAGCCGCCCCCGCATCACCGACAACGGCCGAGGCAACACCGTCAGCGGCAAACGCTGACGCTTCCGGATTCTTTCCTGGCCGGGCCGGGCTCTGTATACTTGCGCGGACCATCGGGAACCAGCATCCGGAGCGGGTTTTCTAGCTCCCAGAGGGTGCCATGCTGATTGGGGATGCTGTCCTTGGCACCGCGGCGCCGAAGGAGAGGTCATGAAAGACGCTGGCTTCGGACGTTCCGTGTTGTTCGTCTTCTCCGTCGGCCTCGCGTTTGGGGTCGGCAGTGGGAGGATCGCCGAGGCTCAGGAGACGCCGCGCTACGAGTTGTCCGTGGGTTACGCCTTCCTGAGGGACCAGGACATCGAGACCAGCTTTCCGGTGGGCTGGAACTCCTCGCTCGCCCTGAACCTCACGAACTCGCTGGGAG
>Ga0209342_10004108_pt1 | contig 15199 bp, 13 predicted proteins | sample RifCSP16_2_FD_184023 | JGI IMG/M metagenome (GOLD analysis project Ga0209342, IMG submission 184023) | Soil microbial communities from Rifle, Colorado - Rifle CSP2_sed 16_2 (SPAdes) (version 2) | ecosystem: Environmental > Terrestrial > Deep subsurface > Rock core/Sediment | place: Rifle... | reverse complement strand
CCTGGGCCGCCATCGGCGACCAGCCGGGGTTGGGGGAGCGGGCCGCCCTGCGGGTCGAGCAGGCCGACTATGCCGGTGAGGCCGACACGGCAGAGCAGTACCTCTTCGAGTCGGTGGCGGACCCCAATGCCTATCTGGTGTCGGGTTTTCAGGCCGGGGTGATGCCAACCGACTTCGGCGACAGGGTCACCCTGCAGCAGATGGCGGATATCCTGGCCTACATGCTCAGCTTCCGCTGAGCCGGGCTGCTCTGCACGACCTCTCACCAGGCGCCGCCGTCCAGGGCGGCGCCTGTCACACACCGGGGAAGTGGGGAAAGTCGACACTTTCCCCTGGTGAGCGGTCTCCGTAGAATCAGGCTGACCCTCTCGGAATTCAGGTGCAAGGGGAAGCCACAGGGAGGAGCAGGATGCGCTTCGCACTGAGGTGGATCCCGGGCGCGGTGCTGCTGGCTGCGGCCCTGGCGGCCGGCGCAGCGGCCGCGCAAGGGGAGGGCGACCCGAAACGGGGCGGGGAGCTCTTTGTCGAGAATTGCGCCATGTGCCACGGGGTCGATGGTCAGGGCCGGGTGGGCGCCCGCCTGGAGAACTTCCCCGGCATCCAGATCGAAGCCACGCTGAGCCAGACGATTTCCCAGGGTGTGTCTGGCAGCGTCATGCCTGCCTGGGCGCAAGCCAACGGGGGGCCGCTTTCCGAGCAGGATGTGGCCGACCTGGTGGCCTACATCTCCGGCGCTTTTGGTGGGACCGAGCCGCTGGCCCCACTCCCGACCTACCTGCCTCCCGACCTCCCACGGCTCCCGGACGTTGAGGGCGATCCCTCGGCCGGCTCGGTGGTCTACCAGTCCGAGTGCCGCGCTTGCCATGGTGAAAACGGGCAGGGCCGGTTCGGCCTGCCGCTGGCCAAGTCCTGGCCGGTGAACGACCCAGAGACCTACATCCGCCAGGTCGTGGGGCAGGGCATATCCGGCACCAGCATGCCCGCCTGGGGTGCGGAAGCGGGAGGCCCGCTCTCCTCCGAGCAGATTGCCAACGTGACCGCCTACGTTCTCTCCCTGACCCCGGCGTCCACCTCCTCCACCCCTGTCCCCTCCCAGCCTGGTCCGATCAGCCTGAACACCGGGCTCATGGTGCTGGCGGTGATTGCCTTACTGGTCATTGGGGCGCTGGTGGTCTACTACCGGAGGGCCTGAGCCTGCCATGAATTCCACCGTCGGGCTGAGGCCGCGGATCGGGCGCGGGAGGTTGAGCCGTGTCGGGTATTGCCTGGCGCTGCTGGCACTGGCGGCCGGGCCGGCCGCGCAGCAGGCGCCCGTCGGCCTGCAGCACCTGGAGGTAGCGCTCTGGCCGGAGTTCGACCGACCGGCTGTGCTGGTGATCTACCGTTTCCAGCTGTCGGCCAGCACGCCTCTGCCGGCCAGGGTGGCCCTTCCCATCCCGGCCGGGGCCGGCGAGCCGCACGCCCTTGCCTATGTAGCCCCGGACGGACAGCTGCTGAACATCGAGGACAGGTCATTCCAGACGCAGGACGGTTGGACCACCGTGCAGTTCAGCACACTGGGGCTGCAGGGGCAGCTGGAGTACTACGCCGACCTGGTTCGATCGGGCGATCAACGCAGTTTCCAATTCGACTGGCCAGGGGGCATCAGCCTGGAGAGCTTCGGCTACGAAGTGCAACGGCCGCCCACGGCAGTTGACTTCGCGGTGGTCCCCGCGCCGAGCGACCAGTCCCCCGGCCCGAACGGCCTGACCCACCTCTTTGGCACGCTGCAGCCGACCGGGCCGGAGTGGACCGCCCGCATCGAGCTGAGCTACCAGAAGGCGGACGAGCTGCTCTCGGCCGACTCGCTGCCGGCTCCTGAGCAGCAGCCGGCCCTCGGCCAGCCGGGTCCGCCAGCGGGCGGGCTGGACCTGCAGACGGCGTTGCCCTGGGCACTCGGCGGGCTGGGGGTCGTGTTGCTGGGAGCCGGGGGGTTTTGGTACCTGCGGCTCTCCCGGCCCGCCCCGGCCCGCGCCAAGCAGGAGCGCCGCCCGCCACGCCAAGGCCGCAAGGGCGGGGCAGAGATCGAGGCGTCCCCGATCTACTGCCACAACTGCGGAACGCGGGCGGGCGCCAGCGATGTCTTCTGCCGTCAATGCGGGACCAAGCTGCGCGGGCGGTGAGACCCTGAGCGCCCGCGAGCCGGCCGAAGCTAGTCGTCCAGCCAAGCCAGTTCTTGGGGGATCAGTGTGAGCCCCTCGGTCATCGCCCAGGTGTACTTCGTCTATGGGCTGGCCTTTTTCTCCATGGGCCTGGCCATCCTGCTGGAGCGCGGCCGCGCTTCGGATGCCCGGTTGGCGCATGCCTTAAGGCTGCTGGCTTTCTTCGGGTTGGTGCACGGAGGCCACGAGTGGCTGGAGATGTTCCAGGGGCTGGGGATGCTGCCCAGCGAGCCGCTGGCCTGGTCGAGCTTCCGGATCGCGGTGCTGGCGTTCTCGTTCCTCGGGCTGGGGGGCTTTGGCGCCTCGCTGCTGGCCGGTGAGGAACGCACTCGCCGACTGAGCCTGCTGGTGCCGCTGGCGCTGGCGCTTGCCTGGGGATCGGGCCTGCTGCTCATGCGCCGGCGCTTCCCCATCCCCGAGGAACTGTGGGAGGTGGCGGATGTATGGACCCGCTACGTGCTGGCGGTTCCCTCCGGGCTGCTGGCGGCCGGCGGGCTGCTCTCACTGCGGCGCTCGTTCCTGAGAGCCGGGATGGCCCAGTTCGGTCAGGACAGCCTGATCGCCTCGGCGGCCTTTGCGGCCTATGGTTTCATCGGGCAGCTCTTCACCCGACCCAGCCCGCTGCCGCCCTCCACCACCCTGAACACCGATCTGTTCCTGGAGATCTTCGGCTTCCCGGTGCAGCTCTTCCGGGCGGCGGCCGCCATCCTGGTCATGATCTCGGTCATCCGCTTCATGCGCTCGTTCGAAGTCGAGCGCCGCCAACAACTGGTCCAGCTGCAGAGCGCCCGCCTGCGGGAGGCCGAGCGGCGTCAGGCGCTGCGCGGGGAACTGCTCAACCGGGTGGTGCAGGCCCAGGAGGCGGAGCGGCAGCGCATCGCCCGCGAACTGCATGATGAAACCGGCCAGGCCCTCACCGCTATCGGGATGGGGCTGCGGGGGGTGGAATCCAGCCTGGCCCCCGCCGCAGAAAAATCGGCCCAGAACCTGCGCCATCTGCAGGAGCTGACCGATCGGGCTTTGAACGAGCTGCAGCGCCTGATCGCCGGTCTGCGGCCCGCCCACCTGGATGACCTGGGCCTGCCGGCTGCCCTGCGCTGGTATGCCGGGGAAACTCAGGACCGGGCGCCGCTGGAGGTGGGGGTGGAGGTGATCGGCAGCGAGCGTCCCCTACCTCCGCTGCTCACCATCGGTCTCTTCCGGGCCGCCCAGGAGGCTCTGACCAACGTGGTGCGGCATGCCAGTGCCCGCAAGGCACAAGTGAGGCTAAACTATGAGGTGGGCCAGGCGCGGCTGGAGATCCAGGACGATGGGATCGGCTTCGACGCTGCGGCGGTGGCGGCCAACCCGGACCGGCCCGCCTGGGGATTGATGGGGATGCAGGAGCGGGTCTCGCTAATGGGTGGGCAGTTCAGCATCACTTCGCAGCGCGGTCAGGGGACCCTGATCGAGATCACCGTACCCTACGCGGGGGTAGCGAGCGAGGAGCATGTCCGTGCGATTGCTGCTGGTGGATGATCACGAGGTGGTCCGCTCCGGGCTGCGCATGCTGCTGGACAGCGAGCTGGATGTGCAGATCGTGGGAGAGGCGGGCACCGCGGAGGAGGCCCTGCGGGCGGTGCAGGAGCTGGAGCCGGATGTGGTCCTGATGGACATCGGGTTGCCCGATCTCTCCGGCATCGAGGCCGCCGCTCGCATCCGAGAAATCCGACCCCAGGTCGCAGTGGTGGCGCTGACCATCCACGAAGACAAGGAGTACTTCTTCCGAATGCTGGACGCCGGGGCCAGCGGCTACGTGCCCAAGCGTGCCGCGCCGGACGAGCTGCTCACCGCAATTCGGGCCGCCGCCAAGGGCGAGGTGTACCTGTACCCCTCCTTGGCAACCTTGCTGGTCAAGGATTATATGGGCCAGGATCCGGACGATCGGGAAGCTCGGATCCTCAACGGGTTGACGGAGCGTGAACTGGAAGTGCTGGGCCACCTGGCGGACGGAGCCAGCAATTCCGAGATCGGCGATACGCTGCAGATTAGCCCCAAGACGGTGGCCCGCCACCGGGAGAACATCATGCGCAAGCTGAATCTGCACTCCCGGACGGAGCTGGTCAAGTACGCCATCCGTAAGGGGATCATCAGCCCGTAGGCCGGACTAGCATCCTGGCGACAAAAAACGCGCGCCCATCGGGCGCGCGTTTGCGCTGTGTCTACGTTCGCAGCTCTCAGGCCCGGCTGCGGCTGTCCAGGGCCTTCCGGCCCCCAATCACCAGGATGGCCAGCAGCAGCAGCTGCCCGACCAGCATGCCCGCCAGCTCCGGCCAGCGCGCTCCGGCCTCCAGCGCCAGCGCGCTCCAGTTGTCGCGCAACGCCGCGGTCAGGGCGGCCGAGATGCGCGGCAGGTACTCGTCCAGGTACGCGACGATGCCCAGGGCCAGCAGGCCGGAGGGCAGCGCCAGGGCCAGGGTCCCGAAGACCGCCGTGGTGAGGGTTCGCAGCTTGGCCATGTCAACCTCCTTCCCCCTCGGGTGCAAATTGCGGCCTCGCCAATTCCAGTCTATAGGGCCGGGAGGTCTCCGTCCATGGGATGGCTCACACACGCGGCTCTGGGTGATTCCGCCCAGTCTGAAAAGCCACCGGGCGCCCAAGGGCGCCCGGTGATTTCTGTGTTGGGACCTCAGGGGCTTTGCTTCACCCCGTCCGGACTACTGCAGCGCCGCCAAGGCCGCTTCCAGCAGGGCCTTGGTGTAGGCCGAATTGTGGACGCCCATGCTCTGATCATATTCCACGAGCTTGTAGTTCCACATCGCCGCGGCCACTGCTTCGGGGTACACACCGGGGATCGAGCGGCCTTCCTCGTTCATGATCCCGCTGGCGACAAGCAGGTTATGGACCTCCAGGAGCATGGCCGTAACCTCGGTCTGCACGCCGTTGACATCGAAATCCTCGGCACTGGCATGGCAGGCCTGGCAGCGTTCCACGTCGGGCAGGTAGGTGTGGTTGGCTTCCTCACCCATGTGGCAGGTCACGCAAGTGTTCTCGACCGCCGAGTAGTGGGGGCTTGGGCTGCCGGTCACGCCCAGTCCGCCTTCGCCGAGCAGCACCTGGGCTTCAACACCGTAGTGGGTGCCGAAGCGGGTGTTCGTACCAAGATCGATGTTGCCTCCCGCGGCAACCGGCAGATCGTTGCGGATCTGGTGGCAGTTGGCGCAAAGGTTGCCTTGGCCGCCGTCGAAGGTGCCGCCGGTCTTCTCCATCGCCGTCGGTTGGCCACCGCCCGTTAGGGCCCAGTCGGCCGAGGTGTAGGTAGCATGGACCTGATGGCAAGTGCGGCAGTCAAACGGTGAGACGTTTACTATTCCCACGACCGACGCGTCATGCGGAGGCAGGCCTGCGTTGATACGGGCCTTGGCGCCTTCGGTGCCGTGACAGCCGGCGCAGTCGGTGCCCTCACCCCTCACAAAGGACTCGCCCGTTCCATGGACCGAAGTCTGTCTAAACTGCGCTTCCTTGGAGACGATCAGGGTGGTGTCGTTGTGGCACTCGGTGCAGCTCAGATCGGTCGCGGATACCTCGCCGGGCGGTCCCTGCGGGCCTTCGGGACCGGCAGGGCCGGCGGGTCCGGCGGGTCCGGCGGGCCCGGCGCCACCCGCGCAGGAGGCCAGAACGAGCGCCAGGCCTACGACAAATACGACGCCTAAGATGGTGGATCTCTTCATAGGGCAGTCTCCTCCGATGTGTCTCAAGGGGTCGACGCCACCCCCGACGTCCAAACTTCGATAGGCTGTGTGACCCATGCATGACTGGGTCACCGAACCCAGCCATTCTAACCCCGCATTAATCTAGGCGCAACCCTTCCCTTCAAGAAGTTGCATCCGTCACCCGAGTTTGTGACAAAACTCACATGGGAGCCTGGAATCGTCCCCGGCTCAGCTGTCCGGCGCGCCGGCGGCAATCCAGTTCAGGATGGTCTGGACGTGGCTCTGGGGCAGCGCGCCGCCGGGCGGCATGATCGTCCCTTCCGCCTGGGTGCCCAGCAGCTTCTGGGCCAGCAGGCTGCCCACCGGATCGCCGGGGATGACGGCCGGGCCATGGTCGCCGCTGCCGACCACGCCGGCATAGCTGGAGGAGTCCCAACCACCCAGGGTGCCGTGGCAGGCGGCGCACGACTCCTGCAGGATTGGCAGCACGTCGGTGGCGAACGAGGGCGGCCCAGAGCTCGGCTCGGCCGCGCCGGCCAGCCCGCGAATGAACTCCACCAGTTGCTGGATCTGTTCGGATGACAGGATCTCCCCCCAACCGATCATGGGCGTGGCCTCGTGGCCCAGGTTGATCGTATCGAAGATGCCCTGATCAGTGTTGCCCGCCTGAAACGCGGGATCGGCTAGCGCAGGAGCGATACCACCCTGTCCCTGCGGCCCGTGGCACTGAGCGCAAACCTCGGCGTAGATCTGCGAGCCTTCGATGGCCAGCGACCCGGTCGGCAGCTCCGGCGGGACCTCCACCGGGGGACTGGCCTCCCAGGAGCGCAAGAAGGCAACGATGGCGCCGATGTCCTCCTCGTCCAGCGGGCCGCCGAAGGCGGTGCCGAAGGGGGACATGCCGAAGTTGGGCTGGCCGGCGCTGATCACCGCCCGCAGGGTGGCGTCGTCCCGGGTGCGCAGGTATTCCGACGAGCTGATGGGGGCGATGATGTCGCCGGCCCGGGCAGGATTCGGCCCGCCCTCCCCGAAGTCGCCGTGGCACGCGGAGCAATTCTGGGAGAACAGCCGCTGCCCGAGTTCCAGTGGAGAACCGCTGGCCGCCTGCAGGGTGTAGCTGACCAGCGCGTCCAACTGCTCGGCGGTCAGCACGTCTCCCCAGACCGGCATGGTCTGGTGCGAGCCGCCGCTGGCGATGGTGTCGCGGGCCGTAGCGGCCTCCGCTGCGGCCGGGATCCGCTGGCCGTGGCAGTCCGAGCAGTGCTGGTCGAAGAGCGCCTGGACTTGCGGCGCGGAGGACGGATCCACCACGAACCGAGCGAGCGAGTCCAGCTCGGCATCGCTCAGTCGTTCTCGCCAGGGCGGCATCTCCAGATGCAGCCCCCCCTGGCTGATGAATGTACGCAGCGCGGTTTCATCGCCTGAAACTGCCACAGCGCGCCCGTGGCAATTGGCGCAGTTGACCGTGAACAGCCGCTGGCCGTCAGGGGCCACCAGGAAGTTCAGCAGCGCCGCCCGGCTTTCGGCGCTCAGTGCTTGCCGCCAGTCCGGGATCCCAACGTCCTGGTGGGGTGGGTAAGCGGACCCGAGCTCCAGCGCCTGCTTCAATTCGAGCGGATCACCTGCCACCAACTCCGGCGCCTGGTGGCAGTCGCCGCAGTACTGCACGAACAGCACGCTGCCCGCCGGCGACAGGATGAATCCGGCCAGGGCGTCGATCTCATCGCTGGTCAGATCGGCGCTCCAGGCCGGCATGCCTTCATGTTTCCCCTGGGCGATCACCTGGTGCAGATTGACCCCCTCCGGTACGGCGACGCGCGGGCCGTGGCAGCTGGCGCAGTTCTGGGTGTACAGCGCGGCGGTCGGGTCACCCGGCGCCACTTGGGCCGGTGGCGGGGCCTCTCGCACGGCCTGGGCGGTGAGCAGCACGACGCCCACGGCCAGAAACGCGGTCGTGCCCACGACATACGGCCGCCGGCTGAAATGACGCTGGCTGCCTCGATCCAGGAAAGGCAGCGCCATCAGCAGCAGGATGGCCAGGGTTGGAAAGACGAAGACCCCCACGACCTCCAGTTGGCCCGGGAAGTACTTCAATAGCTGGAACAGGAACATGAAGTACCACTCCGGGCGAGGGGTATAGCTGGTGTCGGAGGGGTCGGCGTGTGCTTCCAGCGGGGCGCCGAACAGGGCCGCCATGGCCACCAGGGCCAGGAACACCAGCAGTGAGACCACTGCGTCCTTAAACAGGGCGTTGGGGAAGAAGGGGACACCCTTCTCCTTGGCCCGCTGATAGGCCTCCCGATAGGCTTGCTTCTCCTGCTCGTTCATGGTCAGTCTCCCCGGGTGGGCGCGGCGCTGATCCCGATGCGCACCACCAGGTAGAGATGGGCCAGCAGCAGCATCATCAACGTGGCCGGCAAGGCCCACACATGCACGCCGTAGAAGCGGGCCAAGGTGACGCCGGTCAGCTCCTCCCCGCCGCGCATGAGCAGCAGGATCCAGCGCCCGACCAGCGGGGTGACCTCTGCGATGCGGGTGCCGACGGTCGTCGCCCAGTAGGCCTTCTGATCCCAGGGGAGCAGGTAGCCGGTGAAGCCGAATCCCAGGACGATCAGCAGCAGGCCAACCCCGGTCAGCCAGGTGACCTCCCGGGGATACTTGTAGGCGCCGTGCAGGATCACCCGCAGCATGTGCAGCGCGGTCAACACCACCATGGCGCTGGCCCCCCAATGATGCAGCCCGCGGATCAACCAGCCGGCCGGCACCTGGGTGCTGATGTAGCGCACCGTCTCGTAGGCCTGGTCCGGCGTGGGCACATAGTAGATGGTCAGCAGGATCCCGGTCACGATCTGGTTGACGGTCACGAAGAGGGTGGCGCTGCCCAGCGTGTAGAGCCAGTTGACCTTGGGGACCCTCCGCAGGAAGATCGCTTCCCAGACCCGGCGCCAACCCAGCCGCTCGTCCAACCAGCTTCCCAATCTCGCGGCCACCCTACCCTCCCAGGATGAAGACCGTCCCGCCCTCCAGCTTGACCTCATAGCGGTCCAGCGGACGCGGCGGTGGACCCGCCAGAACGGTCCCGTCCTTGGCAAAGACCCCATTATGGCAGGGGCAGAAGAACTGCTCCTGATCGGCGATCCAGCGCACCCGGCAGCCCAGGTGGGTGCAGATGTTGGACATGGCCAGGAAGTCGCGCCCGTTGTCGGTAAGCACGTAGACGGAGAGCTCCCGCTGTTCCACAATCCAACCGCTGGTGCGTTCGACCTTGGCCTTGAACAGCGTGGGGGTGCCCAGCTCCACCTTGGCGCTGGATCCCAGGGCGATCCATTCCTGGACCTCCTGGCGGCGCAGCGCCGGGCCGACGATGTAGGCCACCGCCGGGATTCCCAGTCCCGCTCCCAGCAGGGCGCCGATGGCCCAGGTGACGGCGCCCAGGAAATCGCGCCGATTGACTGCCCGATCCTCACTCATCGATCCGCTCCCATTCGCTGCAGGACCTGCCCATGGGCTAGCGCTCGGGGGCCCCGGCGGCAATCCACTCGATCACCCACTCCAACTCCTCCGGATTGAGCTGGCCAAAGTGGGGCTGTCCGGCGGTCTGCTTCTGCACAAGCAGGCTGCCCTCCGGATCTCCGGCCACCACCGCCGGTCCGCTGGCGCCGCCCTTCAGCAGGGTCTGGTAGCTGGTGACGTCGAAGCCCTGAATGCCGCTCTCCCCATGGCAGGCCGAGCAGCGGCTCCGCAGCAGTTCCCCGATGGTCCCTTGATAGGTCAGCTCCAGGCCTTCCGATTCCGGCGGGGGTTCCTCCGCAACCTGCGGGAGCTGGGCCTGCAGGATCGCGCGCAGCCCGGGCGCGTCGAATCCGGCATAGACCCAGGCCGTCCCGTGGCAGGCGCTGTTGGAACAGAAGGAGCTGTCATCGGTCCCGCCCGCGTTCTCCGTGGTGTGGCAGTTGGCGCAGGTGGGGTTGAAAGCCTCCCGGTGCAGGCCGATCCAGTTGGGGTTCAGATGGGAGGCCGGCTCCGGGCCCCGGCTGATCTCGATCTCGGCTACGAAGTCCGAAGGGCCGGCCACGACCGGAATGGAATGGCACAGGTTGCACTCCAGCCGGATCGGTTCCTGTTGGTCCGTGAAATGCTTGCCGTCGTGGCAGCGGAAGCAGCCCGGCGAGTCCTTGTGCCCCACATTGTCCGGATGGCTGTTCCAGTCGGCCTTCTGTTCGGGGAATACGCTCTCCTGGTAAGTCTGCTGCAGCGCCTGGATGGCTTGCTCGATCAACTCCTGGTTGGCCTGGTAGAAGTCAGGGTAGACCACCCGGTAGTACCCGTCCAGCCCGGCGATGCCGCTCATGGCCACCTCCAGGCTGGGGTAGTCATCCCGGAACACCTCCACCGCCTTCAGGCGGATCTCGGGGATGGTGGAGGAGATGACCTTGCGCGCCAGCAGCTCATCCACCGTGTCCTCCGGCGGAAGGATCAGATGGGTGATGCGGTTGTGGCAGGTGATGCAGTCCATCAATTCCAGCTGGGACAGGTCGATGGAGGCGGGGTCCGGCCCGGCCTCGATATCACGGTAGTCGGTGACGGTGCCGTCCGCCGCCACCACCCGCACGAACGGGATCTGCTGCTCATGCTGGTCGGAGGTCAGGAAATACACCTGGTTTTCGACGTGCCAGTGGATGCCGCGCCCGAGGCCCTGGCGCTGGCTGCCGCCTCCGGTCTTCATGGTCAGGTAGATGCTGAAGGGGGTGTTGGAGCGGTCGGGACGGAAGCGTTTGACCTCCCGCAGGCTGTCGTCGGAGAATTTCTCCGGGTAATGACAGCGCTCGCAGGTCTCGCGAGCGGGGCGCAGCTCGCCGGCCTCGATGGGGAACTCATACTGCCGGAAGGCCAACGAAATGACGTGCTTCACGTCGCCGGCCTTACGCGTGATCCGGGTGGCGATGAAGCCCCGGCCAATGTGGCAGTCCACGCAATCCACCCGGGCGTGGGGCGAGGTGAGGTAGGCGGTGTATTCGGGGGGCATGGTGTGGCACACCGTGCCGCAGAACTGCGGTGAGTTGGTGTAATCCCAGGCGTAGGCGCCGGACACCAGCACCACCAGCGTGAGCGCCCCCAGCACCGCATAGGGCAGAATGTGTACTGCCAGAGGGGCCTCGGCGGGCGGAAGGAAGAACCGGCGCAGCCATCTACCCAGGCGCTTCAGATTGCCCTCCCCATTCCATCGGGAATCGTGTGCGGCGAGATCCGGAGTTCAGGAGCTTTTAGCCCCCGATAGTAACAGAATTCTCAAACTCCCGGGGGCCGGCCTTGACAGAGCCGGCTCACTGCTGGGGTGCGCCGGCCTCGATCCAGTCGATCACCTCGGCCAGCTCCTCGGAGGTCAGCTGGCCGGGATGTCCGCCCTGGGTCTGGATGCGCACCAGCCAGCTGGCCTGGGCGTCCCCGGGCACGATCCCAGGCCCACTTCCGCCTCCCTGCAGAGCCGAATCGTAATCCGCCAACGACAGTCCTCCCACCGAGGTGATCCCATGGCAGCCCCCGCAGCGGTCGCGGAAGAGACCCTCAAACTGTCCTCTCCAGGAGGCCGGCAGAACGCCGGCCAGGGTGGGGGCGGCGGCGCGGGTCGGTGCGGGCGTGGGAGTCTGAGGGACGAACGGATCGGCCACTTCACCGGGCGGCACGGTGGTGATGGCAGACTGCTCGAAGGTGATGAAGCGCAGCAGGCCAAATCCGAGGGCGACCGCCAACAGGGCAGCGCCGGGCAGGAAGGCCATTTCCCGTCGACGGACGATCTCCGGCGACGGGGGCAGGGGCAGATTCCCGGCCTCGATCGCCTCCAGCTCAGAAGGATGCTCGTGCTCCATCTCCTCCCGGGTCAGCACGCCGGTGAACATGCTGCGGTTGAAGTGGCGGATGTGCACGTGATAGAAGTGCCAGAGCACGATGGCCAGCACCGCCAACAAGGCTTCATTGCCGTGGGCCGACTTGGCCGCCGGGATGGCCTCCCCGGGCAGCAGGTTGGCGGTGGCGATCGGGTTCCACATCATGAACCCGGTCAGGATCATGATCAGGGTCCCCCACACCAGCGCGAAATACTCGGCCTTCTCCACATAGGAGTAGCGCCCGGGACGCGAGCGTGCTGTGCGCAGCCCCAGGTAGAAGCCAAGATCTCGCAGCAGGTCTTTGAGGTCGTCCAGCGCCGGCAGCATGCTCAACGCCAGCCGGCGCACCAGCACCCGGTGGAGCACCGCCAACAGATGGTAGATGGCCTCGGCCATCATGGCCACCGCCGCCGTGCGGTGGATCAGCCGGGCGGTCTCGATGCCTCCCAGCGCACCCAGGATGGCTCCGCCCAGCGGGGCGCTGGCGAATTTCTGGGCCAGGCCGGTCACGGCCAGGATGGTGAAGGCGGTCAGGAAGACCGCGTGCTCGATGCGCTGGGTGCGGTCGAAGCGGGGGTAGTTCCGGGGCGGCCCGGCGCCCTCTGGAACGGGAGCGGAGGTCCCGGGCTCGGGAACCTCCGGCGCGGAGGCGGAGGCTTCAGCCACTCGGCGGTTCCTGCTGCGGGCCAGATCCGGCCTTGGGCGGCTGGCCTGGCGAGGCAGGCGCTGCCCTCGGTTTGCGCCGGCCGGCCAGGCGCCGCCGCACCCTCCAGCTGGCGTCCAAGGCCACGATCAGCCCCATCCCGCCCAATACCACGGGGATGAAGAACTTGTAGAAGGTGTCCACCGCGAAGACCAACGGGTACCGCTCGGCCGAGGGCACATAGTGCGACAGCCAGGCATCCGGGAAGTTGGAGGAGGCTCCCGGGTGGCAGACCTGGCAGCGGGCCAGCAGGTTCTCCCGCACCTGCAGGCCCCTCACCGGGTCGTCGGTGCGGCGGATGTCGTGCACCCCGTGGCAGTCGAAGCACACCGGCTTGTTGGTATCCGCGTCGGCTGATTGTTTCTCGAACAGGGTGACCGTTGTCCCGTGGAAGTCGGCCACATAGGTATCCAGCACCTGGGTGGTGAGGCCATACTTCCCCATCCGCTCCGGATCGGTGTGGCAGCCGGCGCACAGCTGGGGGGAGCGCAGCCGGAAGGCGGCCGTGGTCGGATCTTCGATGCTGTGGACGCCGTGACAGTCGATGCAGGTGGGGACGTCCGGATTGTCTTCTTCCAATAGCGCCGCGCCGTGCACGCTGGTCAGGTATTTCTCGTAGATGGCGTTGTGGCAGCGGGCGCAGGTCTGCGGGATCCAGCTGCGGGATTCGGGCAGCAGCGCGCCGTTCTGGGCATCGGTTAGCTGGCGGGTGTCGTGGGCGCCGTGGCAATCGGTGCACACCGCGGCCTCGCGCACGCCCCGATCCCGGGCCTGCTCGTGGGCGCTGTCAAGCGTGCGCTGGTACTCGCCGGAGTGGCAGCGCTGGCAGGCGGCATAGAGCTGCAGACTCAGGTCACGCCGGTCGGCTGCCTGAAAGCTGGGGTGGGGGTACCCGCGCAGGCCGGTGTGGCACTGGACACAGGCATACCCACCTTGCCCGTGCACCGACTGGGCGAATACCTCCGGGTCAATGAAGAGCGAGAGTTGTCCGCCGTTCTGCAGCAGCATGCTCAGGTTGGGGTCGGCGTGGCAGGCCAGGCAGCTGTCGTTGCTCACGCCTGGCTGCTCCTGCTGGGCGAAGGCCTGGAACGCGGCCAGCCCCAGGCCCAGCAGACCCAGCAGCAGGGCCGCCAGCCGATATGGCGTGCGCTTCACTCGGCCTGCGCCTCCGGATCTGCCTCAGCCATGAGCCGCTCATGCTCCAGCGGGTGCTGTTGGCGCATTTCCTCTTCGGAGAGCCGGCCGGTAAACATGCTCAGGTTGAGCCGCTCCACGTGTACATGGTAGAAGTGCCAGAGCAGCACGAAGCCGCCCGCCACGATCGCTTCCGTGCTGTGGGCGAACTTGGCGGCCGGGATGATCCCGCCCGGCAGAAAGCGGGTGAAGAAGAGCGGGAACCACAAGATCAACCCGGAGGCGATCAGGATGCCCAGGCCAAAGAACAGGAACCAGTAGGTGAACTTCTGCTCGAAGTTGTACTTGCCGAAGCGGGGCTTGGCCTTGCTCAAATAGAGCAGGTAGCGCAGCATGCCGGCAGCGTCGCGTACATCCTGCCAGGTCGGCAGCATGGCTCCCGGAAGCCGGCGCCGGCTCATCAGCCAGAGGGCATGGCCGAGATGGTAGACGACCTCCAGGATCAGCAGGACGGCGGCCGCGCGGTGGATCGTCCGCAGCAGCTCCACCCGCTCGGGGGTCGCCAGGATGTGCTGGCTCCAGGCCGCGGCCCGGTACTTCTGCGGCAGTCCGGTGAGCAGCAGGACGGTGAACGCGACCAGCAGCAGCCCGTGCTCCCAGCGCTGGCCGCGGGTGAAGCGCTGGAAGGTGCGCTCGGTGCGGACCGGAGGCACGCTCTCCCTCGGCATCGGAGGCCTGGCCTGGCTCATGGCAGATTCCTCCGCACCCGGTCGACCAGCCCGCGCAGGATCTGCAGCAACAGGTAGATCCCGGTTGGGATCAGCACGGCCGGGGTGAAGGCGCGGTAGAAGGCCTGGGTATAGAAGACGAACGGGGTGCGCTCGCGGCTGACCGGATCGTGCCCGGTCCAAGCGCCGGTCCAGTTGGGGCCGGCGCTCGGGTGGCACTGCCGGCAGGTCTGCAGCAGATTGGCCGGGTGCACGCGGGAGGAGGGGTCTTGCACGCCGCGGATGTCGTGCACCCCATGGCAATCGGTGCACACCGCCCGGTCATGCCAGATGCCGGGCCAGTTGGATTTGTAGACGGAGACATCCACCCCATGCCAGGACACCGTGTAGAGGTTGTAGACCTCGGCCGAGAGACCGTACTTCTGCATGAGCTCGGGATTGGCGTGGCAGCCGGCGCACAACTCGGGCGACTGGATGCGGAATTGGGCGGTGCGCGGATCGGGGATGTCGTGCACCCCGTGGCAGTCGGTGCACACCGGCACGTCCGGGTTTTCCCCCTGGATGAGGGCGGCACCGTGCACGCTGCCACGATAGTCTTGGAGAATCTCGGTATGACACCGTCCGCAGGTCTCAGAGACCCTTGTTCTCGGCTCGTCCGGGGGACGCACGTCGTGCGCGCCGTGGCAGTCGGTGCACACCGGGGCCTCGACCTGACCGGCCGCTGCAACCTGGGCGTGCATGCTGTCCAACGTCCGGTCATAGTTGGCCGAATGGCAGGTCCGGCAGGCCAGGTACAGGCTGCGGGACAGGTCTCGCCGGGTGGCGTAGTCGATCTCAGGATGAGGATATCCGCTCA
>Ga0209342_10004107_pt1 | contig 15199 bp, 14 predicted proteins | sample RifCSP16_2_FD_184023 | JGI IMG/M metagenome (GOLD analysis project Ga0209342, IMG submission 184023) | Soil microbial communities from Rifle, Colorado - Rifle CSP2_sed 16_2 (SPAdes) (version 2) | ecosystem: Environmental > Terrestrial > Deep subsurface > Rock core/Sediment | place: Rifle... | reverse complement strand
CCCCGGACGGCTTCCCTATAAACGGCCGGCTTCACGAGTCCCTGCATGGTGAGGTAGCTCAGTCGGCCAGAGCGAGGGTCTCATAATCCCTAGGTCGGCGGTTCGATTCCGCCCCTCACCACCAAACACTGCCCAGACCCGAGCGCGGGGGTATCGGGGGCGAAGCCCCCGATGTCGAAGTCGGCGAAGCCGGCGGCCGCGAGCGTAGCGAGCCCAGGCGCCGAAGGCGCCGCCGCCGGTCTCATAATCCCTAGGTCGGCGGTTCGATTCCGCCCCTCACCACCAAAAACAGCAAAGAAGAACGGTTCTGCGGCACGCTGGCTCACGTCAGTGGGCCGCGTTCGTTTCTCTTTCCACCAGACGTCGCTAGCAGTGCCCAGCCGGGGTTTCGCCCGCGGGCAGCGGCTTCGAGCGCGCCTGACCCGACCACGATCCTGGGGCAGCATCCCCTTGAACGAGCGCGTAGAGTGCGCCGCATTCGGTCTAGCACAGCGGGGGCAGGGCGGAGCATGCCGCACACATCGCGGTTCGCACATACGGACGTCCGGCGCCGCGCCATGCTCTGGCGCGTCACCGACCCGCAAGCCGAATGGCTCCGCGTCCCTCGCTCCGGGCGCCCGTCCGTCGTCGGCGGGGGTGAGCTCGACTACCTGTGTCCCGGCTGTCTTCGCGTCCTCTGCGAGGGGATCACGCCGGGCGACCTCGCTGGCCTGACCCTCCGCTGCAGTTGCGGCACCGTCGGTCGGGTGCCGGCGTAGACGCGATCGGCGCGCGCCCCTCCCGCTCTCGCTCCGGCAGCATCCCACCTCGGCAGCGGCATCCGCAGGCTGCGGCCGCCGAGGCGACTGCGCACGACGGTCAGCCGGACTACATGATCGGCGGAGGTGACGCATGCGCCCGAAGCCGGCCGCGCCCGCCGAGGAGGAGACGCAGGACGTCCGCGAGCCCATGCCCTCCGCGGCTGGAGGGGGGGACCCCTCGAGCTACGACGCCGAGGAGCTGGGGCGCGTCCTCGCGGAGCGCGAGGCGTGGACGCGCGAGGAGCTGGCCGAGGTCCTGGCGCGCCTGCCTCGCCGCAGGCCGGAGTTCACCACCGACTCGGGGATACCGATCCCCGACGTGCTCGACCCGGCGAGCCGGCGCGGCGCCGACTACCTGCGCGACGTCGGCTATCCAGGCCGCTATCCGTTCACTCGTGGTCCACATCCGACCATGTACCGCGGGCGCCTGTGGACCATGCGCCAGTTCGCGGGCTTCGGATCGCCCGAGGACACCAACCGGCGCTTCAGGTACCTCCTGCAGCAGGGCGTGACCGGGCTCTCCACCGCCTTCGACATGCCCGCGCTCATGGGCTACGACGCGGACCACCCCATGAGCCGGGGCGAGGTGGGGAAGGAGGGGGTCGCCGTCTCCACGCTCCGCGACTTCGAGGTGCTCTTCGACGGCATCCCGCTGGGTCAGGTGACCACCTCGATGACCATCAACGCCACCGCCATCATCGCGCTCGCCATGTACGTGGCGGTGGCGGAGAAGCAGGGCGTCCCCCGCGCCCGGCTGGGCGGCACCATCCAGAACGACATGCTGAAGGAGTACATCGCCCAGAAGGAGTGGATGATCCCGCCCCGCCCGGCGGTGAAGATCAACTGCGACGTCATCGAGTGGTGCGCGCGCGAGCTGCCGCGCTGGAACCCGGTCTCCGTCAGCGGCTATCACATCCGCGAGGCGGGCGCGACGGCGGTCCAGGAGCTGGCGTTCACGCTCGCCGACGGCATCGAGTACGTGCGGCAGTGCGTCGACCGCGGCATGGACGTCGACTCCTTCGCGCCGCGGCTCTCCTTCTTCTGGGACGTGCACAGCGACCTGTTCGAGGAGGTGGCCAAGTTCCGCGCCGCCCGGCGCATCTGGGCGCGGACCATGCGCGACCGCTTCGGCGCGAGCAAGCGCGAGTCGCTCCTCCTCCGGACGCACGCCCAGACGGCGGGCGTCTCGCTCACCGCCCAGCAGCCCTACAACAACGTCGTCCGGACGGCGCTGCAGGCCCTCGCCGCCGTGCTCGGGGGGACGCAGTCCCTCCACACCAACTCGCTCGACGAGACCTACGCGCTCCCCACCGAGCGGGCGGTCACCATCGCGCTGCGCACGCAGCAGGTCCTGGCGTTCGAGTCGGGCGTGGACCGCGTCGCCGACCCGCTCGCCGGCAGCTACTACGTCGAGTACCTCACGGACGAGATGGAGCGGCGCGCGCTCGATTACGTCCGCCGCATCGACGAGATGGGCGGCATGATCCGGGCCGTCGAGGAGGGTTACCCCCAGCGCGAGATCGCCGAGAGCGCTTACCGCTTCCAGCGCGAGGTGGAGCGGGGCGAGCGCGTCGTGGTGGGCGTCAACGCCTTCCAGAGCGACGAGGAGGACCGGATCCCGATCCTCAAGATCGACGAGGCGGTGGCGCGGGCGGGGGTGGAGCGGCTGCGCGCGGTGAAGGCGGAGCGGAACGACCGCGCCGTCCAGGCGGCGCTGCACGCCGTGGAGCGCGCGGCGAACGAGGGCGCGAACCTCATGCCGCCCGTGCTGGAGGCGGTCAAGGTCTACGGCACCCTGGGTGAGATCTCCGACACCTTCCGGAAGGTGTACGGCGTGTACCGCGAGGACAGCCAGTTCTGACTCCTGGCGCCGAACCCAAGAGGGCGAGACGCCGGTCTCGAGGCGGCGCGGCCGGCGACCGGGTAAGAGATGGGTCGAGGGGATGTCCCGCGAGGGGCCGCTCCCCTCGCGGAGATCCAGCATGAGCCCCACAGAGCGGCACCCGCTGCGCATCGTGGTCGCGAAGCCCGGGCTCGACGGTCACGATCGCGGCGCCAAGATCATCGCGCGCGCGCTGCGCGACGCCGGCTTCGAGGTCATCTACACCGGCCTGCACCAGACCCCGGAGATGATCGTCGCGACCGCGCTCCAGGAGGACGCTGACGCGGTCGGGCTGTCGATCATGTCCGGGGCACACATGACGCTCTTCCCCGCGGTGATCGACCTGCTCCGCGCCAAGGGGGCGGGCGACATCGCCGTGTTCGGCGGGGGCATCATCCCGCAGGACGACGTCCCCAGGCTGAAGGAGCTGGGGGTGGCGGGCGTCTTCCTCCCCGGCTCCACGACCCAGGCGATCATCGACTGGATCCGCGAGAACGTCCGGCCCCGGGCGGAGGCCGCGTAGCGGCACCTCACGGGCTGGCCCCATCTGCCCTCCGTCGCCTCCGCCTGGCGAGCTCAATACTCCGTCCGGAGTTGGACCCGATCGACGGAGGCGGACGGATGAAAGGAATGCATCGCCTGGCCATCGGAGGAGCCGCCAGCGCGCTCCTCCTGGTCGCGCTCGCGCACGCGCAAGAAGTGAAAACACGGGGAGAGACGAGCTACTCGCCGGTGGATCAGAAGGAGCCGTTCCGCTCGGTCTTCTCGCGGATGAAGGCCGACAAACCGAAGGTCATGAAGCGCCACCAGGCGCTGCTCAGCGAGCGGTACGATCTCTCCAACCATCCCGCCAAGGGCGTGACGATGACCCGCGGCAAGTCGGTGCAGGAGGGCGTGCGGGCGAAGCTCCCCAGAGGCGTGACGTGGGAGGCGCTCGCCGGGATGAGCCCCGAGCAGATCCGGGAGAAGAACCTCTTCCCCGGCGCCTTCATGCCGCTCCCTCACCCGAACCAGGCCGACGGAGGAATGCTCTTCCCTCGCTTCCACATCGACGAGGTGAAGAGGCAGGAGGGCCGCGATCTCACCCGGTTCGATCTCGACTTCGATCTCCCGGACCACTTCCTCCCGGAGTTCCCGCCGGCGATCTTCCTCACCACCCGCCCCGACCTCGGCGACGTCTCGCAGGGGAAGCTCGTCACCATCATGAACTACTACGAGCTGTTCAACGGGATCTTGAACCCCAAGGACCTCGAGGGCATGCGCCTCCTCGTCACGCCCTTCCCGCAGCAGCAGTTCAATCAGACGGAGGATCGCCGGTCGGAGCTGCCGAGCCGCGGGGTCACCTGCCTCGACTGCCACGTGAACGGCCACACCAACGGCGGGACCCACCTCGTGGGCGACATCAGGCCGCAGGAGTTCCGCCACCGCATCGAGACGCCGACCTTGCGCGGTGTGAACATCCAGCGCTCCTTCGGCTCGCAGCGCGCCCTGACGAGCGTCGAGGACTTCACCGAGTTCGAGCAGCGCGCGGCCTACTTCGACGGCGATCCGGTGATCGCGACCAAGAAGGGCGTGAACGTGCTCGAGCGCGGCAGCCAGGTGCACGCCATGGCGGAGATGCAGAAGCTCCTCGACTTCCCGCCCGCGCCCAAGGTCCGCGTCGACGGGAAGCTCGATCCCAAGAAGGCGAACGAGGCTGAGATGCGGGGACAGACCCTCTTCTTCGGCAAGGCCCAGTGCGCGAGCTGCCACGCGCCGCCCTACTACACCGACAACTCGATGCACAACCTGCGCGCCGAGCGCTTCTTCAAGCCGAGGCTCGTGAACGGCATGGTGATGTCGGCGGACGGCCCCATCAAGACCTTCCCGCTGCGGGGGATCAAGGAGTCCCCGCCCTACCTGCACGACGGCCGGCTCCTCACGCTCGAGGACACCGTGGAGTTCTTCAACCTCGTCCTCGAGACCGGCCTCACCCAGCAGGAGAAGCAGGACCTCGTGGCGTTCATGCGAGCGCTGTGACCGGGTGAGCGATCCGGACGCGGGCGGCGTTGCGGGGCGTTAAGCTTGAAGCATGGCGCCCCGCATCACCGTCTACGAGGTCGGGCCGCGCGACGGGCTGCAGAACGAGGCGCGGATCGTCCCCACCGCGGACAAGCTCCAGCTCATCCGGCTCCTGTGCGGCGCGGGCCTGCCGCGGATCGAGGCCACGAGCTTCGTCTCGCCGAGGTGGATCCCGGCGCTCGCCGACGCCGACGACGTGGTGGCGTCGCTTCCCGGGCGGCCGGGGGTGGGCTACGTGGTCCTCGTCCCCAACGCGAAGGGGCTCGAGCGGCTCGAGGGCGCGCTCCGGCGCGCGCAGGAGCCGGCCCCGGTCGACGCGGCGGTCTTCCTCTCCGCCTCGGAGACGCACAACCGCAAGAACGTGAACAGGTCGATCGACGAGACCCTTGCCGCGCTCGAGGAGGTCGTCGCGACGGCGCTGGCGATGGGGCTGCGGGTTCGCGGCTACGTCTCGACCGCGTGGGGCTGCCCCTACGAGGGCGAGGTGCCGCCGGGCCGGGTGGTCGCGATCGCGCGCCGCCTCCTGTCGCTGGGGTGCCATCAGGTGTCGCTCGGGGACACCATCGGAGTGGGGACCCCGAACCAGACGCGCCGGCTCCTGGACCTGCTCCTCGGGCACTGCGCCCCTGCGCAGCTCGCCCTTCACATGCACGACACGCGCGGCACCGCGCTCGCCAACGTCCTCGTCGGGCTCGAGGCGGGCCTCACCACCTTCGACTCGTCGGTCGGGGGCATGGGAGGTTGCCCGTACGCCCCTGGTGCGTCGGGCAACCTCGCCACCGAGGACCTCGTCTACATGCTCCACGGGATGGGGTACGAGACCGGCGTCGACTGGCCGCTCCTCGTCGCCGCCGGCGAGCTCGCGGAGCGCCTGGTGGGGCGGAGGCTTCCCGGAAAGGCGCTCCAGGCCGAGCTGGCCCGCCGCGTCCTCCTGGCCAGCTCGGTGGCCCCGTAGCGGGCTCCTGTCGGGAACGGGAACGGGAGCGGGAACGGAACGAGTGGCTTCGGCCTGCCCTCGCGATAATTACCGTGCGGGCAGGCGCCTGGATTCGGCGTTGGGCAGCGGAGCGTGGAATGGACTGGATCGTCGAGGACCGCGGCGAGATCGAGGTGTGGACGTTGAACGGCGAGGCGCGCCGCAACTCCATCACGTGCGCCGCGCTGCGCCAGCTCCTGGACGAGCTCCACCGGGCCGCCGAGGCGCGGCGCCTGCGCTGCGTCGTCCTCACCGGCGCCGGCCAGCGCGCCTTCTGCGCCGGCGCCGATCTCAAGGAGCGGGCGCGCATGAGCGAGGCCGAGGTGCACGCGTTCCACGCCGATCTCCGGGCGGCCCTCCGCTCGATCGAGACCTCCCCCAAGGTGTTCGTGGCGGCGCTGAACGGGGCGGCGCTGGGGGGCGGCCTCGAGCTGGCGCTCGCCTGCGATCTGCGCGTCATGTCGTCGGCGGCGGAGCTCGGCTTACCCGAGGTAAGCTTAGGGATCATCCCTGGCGGGGGCGGTACCCAGCGCCTGGCGCGCGCCATCGGCGTCGCGCGGGCGAAGGACCTCGTGCTCACGGCGCGCCGGATCGACGTCGCGGAGGCGCTCGCCTACGGCCTCGTCACCCGCGCCGCGCCCCCCGAGCTCCTGCGGCAGGTCGCCCTGGAGACCGCGGCAGAGGTCGCGCGCAACGCCCCGGTCTCGCTCCGGCAGGCGAAGCGCGCCATCGACGGGGGGTTACACCTGCCCATGGAGGAGGCGCTCGACCTCGAGAACCGCCTGTACCAGGACTGCCTGGGGACGAAGGACCGGCTCGAGGCGCTCCGGGCCTTCGCGGAGAAGCGGAGCCCCTCCTTCACCGGAGAGTGAATGGCCCACGATATCCCTCCCGGCGAGCGCATCGAACGCGAGCTGGAGCGCGTCCGCCGCGGCGGCGCGGAGAAGTATCACCGCAAGAACGCCGAGCAGGGGAAGCTCTTCGCCCGCGAGCGCCTGCGGCTGCTCCTCGACGAGGGCTCGTTCGTCGAGGACGGAGCGCTCGCCAACGGGCTCGACGCCGAGCTCCCCGCCGACGGCGTCGTCACCGGGATCGGCGCCGTCGACGGCCGGCCGGTCGCCGTCATGGCCAACGACTCCACCGTCAAGGCGGGGAGCTGGGGCGCGCGCACGGTGGAGAAGATCGTGCGCATCCAGGAGACGGCTGCCGCCCAGCGCCTGCCCCTGTTCTACCTCGTGGACTCCGCCGGGGCGCGCATCACCGACCAGGTGCAGATGTTCCCCGGGCGGCGCGGCGCGGGGCGCATCTTCCACAACGAGGTCCACCTCTCGGGCGTGGTCCCCCAGATCTGCCTGCTCTTCGGCCCCTCGGCGGCGGGCGGCGCCTACATCCCCGCCTTCTGCGACGCCGTGTTCATGGTCGAGGGGAACGCCTCCATGTACCTCGGCTCGCCGCGCATGGCCGAGATGGTCATCGGCGAGAAGGTGACGCTGGAGGAGATGGGCGGCGCCAGGATGCACTGCTCGGTCTCGGGCTGCGGCGACTTCCTGTGCGCGAGCGAGGAGGAGGCGCTCCGCGAGGCCCGCCGCTACTTCACCTTCATGCCGCGGAGCTTCCGCGAGCTGCCGCCGCAGGCGTCGGCGCGGCCGCCCGCGGCCACCGCGCGGCCGCTGGACGAGGTGATCCCGCTCGACCAGAACAAGCCCTTCGACATGCTGCAGGTGATCGAGGCGCTCGTGGACGAGGGGTCGTTCCTCGAGGTGAAGCGGCTCTACGCCGGGGAGCTCGTGACGGGCCTCGCCAGGATCGAGGGGAGGGCGGTGGGCATCGTCGCGAACCAGCCGAGGGTGAAGGGCGGCGTCCTCTTCGTCGACTCCGCGGACAAGGCCACGCGCTTCATCTGGCTGTGCGACGCCTTCAACATCCCGCTCCTCTACCTCGCCGACGTGCCCGGGTTCATGATCGGCAGCAAGGTGGAGCGCGCCGGCATCATCCGCGCCGGGGCGAAGATGATCAGCGCCGTCTCCGAGGCGACCGTGCCGCGGATCTCCGTCGTCGTGCGCAAGGCCTACGGCGCCGGCCTCTACGCCATGGACGGGCCCGGGTTCGGGCCCTCGGCCTGCCTGGCGCTGCCGCAGGCGATGATCGCGGTCATGGGGCCGGAAGCGGCGGTGAACGCCGTGTTCTACAACAAGATCCAGGAGAAGCCCGAGGCGCAGCGGGCGGCGTTCGTCGAGGAGCTCCGCGAGGAGTACCGCAAGGACATCGACATCGAGAAGCTGGCGAGCGAGCTGGTGGTGGAGGCGGTGGTCCCCGGCCGCGAGCTGCGCGGCCAGCTCACCCGGCGCTTCGCCTGCTACGCCCACGGCTACGAGCCACCTCGCGAGCGGAAGCGGGGCGTGTGCCCGGTGTGATAGGAGCGGGGCTCACCATGGACTTCGAGCTCTCCGACGAGCACCTCCAGCTTCAACGCACGGTACGTGACTTCTGCGAGCGCGAGGTGAAGCCGCACGCGCGCCGCTGGGACGAGACCGCCGAGTTCCCGATGTCGACCGTCCGGGCCCTCGGGGCGCTGGGCGTCCTGGGGATGAGCGTGCCCGAGGAGTACGGGGGGGCAGGGCTCGACGCGGTCGGAGCCGCGGTGGTCATCGAGGAGATCGCCCGCCACGACGGCTCGCTCGCGCTCACGGTGGCGAGCCACAACGGCCTGGGCACGGGGCACCTCCTCCGCTTCGCCTCCGAGGAGCTGAAGCGGCGCTACCTCCCCGACCTCGCCGCCGGGCGGAAGCTCGCGGCGTGGGCCCTCACCGAGCCAGGCTCGGGATCCGACGCCGCGGCGCTCCGGACGACCGCTGCCCGCCGCGGCGACGTCTGGGTCCTGAACGGCTCGAAGACGTTCATCACCCAGGGTACGGTCGGCGACACCTTCGTCATCCTGGCGCTCACCTCGCCTGGACAGCGGGCCCGGGGCATCACCGCGTTCCTGGTGGAGAAGGGGGCGCTCGGTTTCACGCAGAGGCCGATGAAGGGGAAGCTGGGGATGCGGAGCTCCGACACCGCGGAGCTCGCACTCGAGGACGTGGAGGTCCCCGACTCGCACCGGATCGGCGAGGTGGACCACGGGTTCACGGACACGCTGCAGCTCCTGGACCGCGGGCGGATCGGCATCGGCGCGCTGGCGGTGGGGCTCGCCCGCGGCGCGCTGGAGGAGGCGCGCGCCTACTCCCGGGAGCGCACCGCGTTCGGACAGCCGATCGCCTCCTTCCAGGCCATCGCCTTCATGCTCGCCGACATGGCGACGGAGATCTCCGCCGCCCGGCTGCTCGTGCACAGGGCGGCGAGCCTGGCCGGCGGCTCCAGTCGCTTCACGCGAGAGGCCTCGATGGCGAAGCTCTTCGCGAGCGAGGTCGCCATGCGCGCCACCTCGAAGGCGATCCAGATCCACGGGGGCTACGGGTACACCCGCGACTATCCGGTGGAGCGGTACTATCGGGACGCCAAACTCTGCGAGATCGGCGAGGGGACGAGCGAGGTGCAGAGAATGGTCATCGCCCGCGACGTGCTGAGGTAGTGTGAGAGCCCCATGGCCGAGGGCGAGCACACCATCATCTCCAAGATCCCGCGCGAGCGGCTGAACCAGATCGCCGGGCGCAAGCTCTCCGCCCTCGGGATCCCGGTCCGGCTGGGCGCCGATCGGGAGACGCTCGAGGGGGACCTGGCCTTCGCCACGCGGGTCGTGCATCCCCTGACAGCGCAACCGATCGCCCGCGCCCGGTTCGTGGTGGTGGGTCACGACCACCTCCGGTTCGCCGACCCGCCGCTCTCTGCCCTGTCGCCGGTCCTCTTCTACGACCTCGACCGCACCGGGGAGCTGGAGGCGCGGGTGACTGAGCAGTTGCAGCGTCGCGCCACGCTCCTGGGCGAGCTCGCCACGCGGATGCGCGCCCTGCGCATGGAGGCCGTGCTCGAGCCGGAGCGGCTGCTCGTGCGCTCGGTGGTGAAGACGGCGGGCCAGGCGTTCGAGATCCTCGGCGGTCCCGAGGGGGTGCGCGTCTCGCGCGTGGCGCCGGTGGGAGGGAAGCCCTTCGAGGTCCCGCTCACGTTCCCGCCCATCAAGCTCGAGCAGCACGCCTCGCTCGTCGATCTCGAGCTATGGCTCGACCATGCGGTCGGTCAGATGCAAGGTGGGTCCCGGGCCGAAGGTGCCCGCTCGGCCGCGACTCCCGATACGGCGCACGTCGACGTCACCCCTCCGCCCCGGAACGCGCTCACGCTGGGGCAGCTCGCCCAGGCGTTCGGCGCCGAGGCCGTGGTCGCCCCCAACGCGCCGTTCGAGGTGTTCCAGGAGTTCCAGCACGCCGGGACGCGGTACCGCTTCGTCGCCACCCGCGACATGGGGGCGCTCTTCAAGGGCCGGCTCATCGGACCATCGGGCGATGTCTGGTCCGATCGGTTCGACCTCGCGCGCTTTCCAGGGACGCAGGGGCTCGTGGCGGCGGCGCTGGGCGGTCCCTCCGCGGCGGGGACCGCGCAGCCGGCTGCGGTCTCCGTCTCCGGCGCCGAGCCCGCTCCGGAGCAAGTGCCGGACCACCTCATGCCGCGGGCTGGCGAGGTCTGGGTGATGAACGTGGTGGTGGAGCAGTCCGGGGGCGACGAGGTGCGGTACGTGGGCACCGACATCGACGGTCGCCCCTACGGCGCTGCCCGCGTCCTCAAGCGCTCCGAGTTCGAGGCGGTCTTCTCGAGCGATCGGGGCGGCTGGCGGCTCCTCATCCTCGTCGACCAGGTGAAGGAAGGGAGCGTGCTCTACCGCCAGCTCGATCCTCAGCGCCATCCCATGGGCGCCCCTCGCCGCATGGCGACGAGCGTGCTCGTGGCGAACTTCGTGCCGGAGGCGGCGGCATTTTGACCCGGGTTCGCCTGTGAAACGATGACCGAACACGAAAGACGGCCAGAGGCGAGTCTGAAGGCGGGCAACGAGCCATCGAGCGCGGTCGAGCGCGTGCTGTCCGGAGACGTGCGCGCGGCCGCGCGGCTCATGCGCGACCTCGACGACGGCGTCCCGGAGGCGCGGCGGACGCTCCGCCTGCTGCACGGCCGCACCGGTCGGGCATACGTGGTGGGGATCACGGGTCCGTCCGGCGCGGGCAAGTCCTCGCTGGCCGACCGGCTCATCGCGGCGGAGCGCGCGAGGGGGCTCACGGTGGGAGTGGTGGCGGTCGACCCCACCAGCCCGTTCTCGGGAGGGGCGATCCTGGGCGACCGCATCCGGATGCAGGAGCACGCGCTCGACCCGGGGGTCTTCATCCGATCCATGGCCACCCGAGGGAACCTGGGTGGGCTCTCCCGCTCCACCGCGGACGTCGTCTCGGTCATGGACGCCATGGGCAAGGACGTCATACTGGTGGAGACCGTCGGCGTGGGCCAGGACGAGATCGAGGTGGCGGCACTGGCGCACACGGTCGTCGTCGTGGCCGTCCCCGGGCTCGGTGACGAGGTGCAGGCGATCAAGGCTGGGGTGCTGGAGATCGCCGACGTGTTCGCCGTGAACAAGGCGGATCGCGAGGGCGCGGATCGGACCGTGAGAGACCTGAAGCAGATGCTGGAGCTGAGGCGCTCGAGCGCGGCGCGGCCGCCCTTCGAGCACGATCTCGCGCACCGGATCCGGGCGGCGGAGCCGTGGAGCCCCGAGGATCCCGCGTTCTGGGAGCCACCCGTGGTGAAGACGGTGGCGGTGCGCGGCGAGGGCGTGGCCGAGCTCGTGCAGGCGGTCGACCGCCACCGGCGGCACCTCGAGGCGACGGGCCTGAAGCACGGCCGCGAGGTGAGCCGGGCCCGGGCCTGCTTCATCGCGCTCCTGCGGGAGCGCCTCCTCGCCAGAGCGCTGGACCGCCTAGCGGCGGAGGAGGGGAAGCTGGACGAGATCGCCGCACGCATCGCGGCCCGGGAGGCCGACCCCTTCGAGCTCGCCGATGATCTCGCGGCCAGGCTCCGGGCGTGACCGCCATGACTGACATTACGGAGCCCCCGCCCGGACCGGGAGCCGAGAAGGCGCTCCCCCCGGAGTCGACCGTCGCCGCGCTGGAGGCGAGGCTCAGGGTTCACCTGCCCGACCCGGCGTTAGCGCTCGCCGCTGTCACCCACAAGTCCTATGTCAACGAGCACCGCGGCGAGGTCCTGCAAGACAACGAGCGGCTCGAGTTCCTGGGCGACGCGGTGATCGATCTCGCGGTGTCACACCGGCTCATGGAGCACTTCCCGCAGGCGCGCGAGGGTGAGCTGTCCAAGATCCGGGCTGCCCTGGTCGACGAGGCCGGCCTGGCGCGCATGGCGCGTGAGCTCGACCTCGGTCCGCTCCTCAGGCTGGGGCGGGGCGAGGCGCTGACTGGCGGCCGCGAGAAGAGCTCCCTGCTCGCAGACGCGATGGAGGCGGTCGTGGCCGCGCTCTACCTCTCGTGCGGCGGCCTGGGCCAGGTGCTCTCGCTCCTCGACCGCTTCGTGGGCGAGGCGTTCGCCCGCGCGGCCGCGGGGACGCTCGATCGCGACTACAAGACGCAGTTCCAGGAGCTGGCGCAGAGCCGCCTCCGCACCAGTCCCCGCTACCGCGTCGTCGCGGAGCACGGGCCCGATCACTCGAAGGTCTTCGACGTCGAGCTCGAGCTGCGCGGCGAGGTGGTTGGGCGAGGGGAAGGGCGGTCCAAGAAGGACGCGGAGCAGGCTGCGGCGAAGCGGGCCCTCGATGCGATCAACGGCCGGCTCCCGGAAGAGCGGTGCGCGCCCGTGGAGGTCGGACCGAAGCCGGTGCCGGAGCCGGAGCCGCGACCGGAAGCGGAGCCGGGAACGGAGCCAGAAGCGGTCGTTGACGGCGACGGCGACGAGGCCGTGGACGAGCCACCACTCGCGGCCACGCTCACGTCGCCATCCACGTCCAAGGAGCCCGGACCGGAACCGGAACCCGGGCCGGGATCGGCAGCGGTACCGGAACGGGCACCGAAGCGTTCCGCCCCAAGGAAGCCCAGGGTGAAGCGCCCCGCGCCCCGACGGAAGACGCCGGCCGCGGCGCATCGGAGCGGCGCGCGGAAGAAGACGATGGCGACCACCGCGAAGAAGAAACGCCGCCCGGCCCGGTGACGCTTTTTCGTTGCGGCATCCCTGGGCGCGCCACTAGTTCCTTGGCACTTCGGGACCGCAGCACTAGCATGCGCCGCATGATCCGCCCCCTCGCGATCGCGTTCGCCGCCCTCCTCGTGTCCTCCGCCGCGCCGGCCCGCGCGGCGGACGAGCGTCCACCGAGCGAGAAGGCGGCGAAGCAGAAGAGCGAGAAGGGAAAGACCGCCGCGACGCCGAAGCCCCCGGCCGAGCTCTACGCCACGTTCGTCACGACCCAGGGGAAGATCAGCGTCCGCCTCTTCCCGGAGTCGAAGCCGAACGCGGTCAGGAACTTCGTCGAGCTCGCCGAGGGCAAGAAGGAGTGGACGGATCCCCGCACCAAACAGAGGGTGAAGCGGCCCCTCTACGACGGAACGATGTTCCACCGCGTCCTCCCCGGCTTCATGATCCAGGGCGGCGATCCGCTGGGGAACGGCAAGGGCGGGCCCGGGTACGAGCTCCCCGACGAGCTCGAGCTTGGCGAGCACTTCTTCGAGCAGCCCTGCCAGCTCGCCTACGCGAACCACGGGCCCAACACGAACGGCTCGCAGTTCTTCATCACCGAGGCGCCCACGCGCCACCTCAACCCGGTGGCCTGCGAGTTCGACCCAGCGACCGGTGAGCGGGTCCCGCTGGGCGTGTGCGGCTACGTCCGGTTCGGCGAGGGCGTCTGCGGCTGCGACCTCGTGGCGAAGATCGCGCAGCTCGGGAACGGCCAGACGAAGCTCGAGAAGGTGCTCATCTCGAAGACGAAGCCGACGTGCAAGTAGCGGGGGCGCTCCCGCCAGCGAGGAACCCATGGCAGACCAGATCCACGCAACATTTCAGACGTCGGCCGGCGACATCGTCGTGCGGCTCCTCCCGGAGAAGGCCCCGAAGACGGTCGAGAACTTCCTCGGCCTGGCCGAGGGCACCCTGGAGTGGGCCGATCCCAAAAGCGGTGAGAAGGTGAAGAAGCCGCTCTACGACGGGACCATCTTCCACCGCGTCATCCCCGAGTTCATGATCCAGGGCGGCGATCCGCTGGGGAACGGCACCGGCGGGCCAGGCTACCGGTTCGCCGACGAGATCGGCCCCGACAACAAATTCGACCGGCCAGGGCTGCTCGCCATGGCCAACGCGGGTCCGAACACCAACGGCTCGCAGTTCTTCATCACCGAGGTGCCGACGCCCCATCTCGACCGGGGCCACACCATCTTCGGCGAGGTGGTGAAGGGCCTCGAGCTCATCGCCAAGATCGCGAGCCTGGGGAACGGCAGGACGAAGCTCTTGAAGGTGACCATCAGCCGCGCCGCGGCGCCGTAGCCGCGCGCGACGCGGGGAATGCCACTGCGCGCCGGATTCGTAGCCATCCTGGGTCGGCCCAACGTCGGGAAGTCGACGTTGCTGAACCGCATCCTGGGACAGAAGATCGCGATCGTCTCGCCGCGCCCGCAGACCACGCGCACGCGGATCCTGGGCATCTGGAACGGCGAGGGTGCGCAGGTTGCGCTCTTCGATACGCCCGGCCTGCACCGGGCGAAGGGCGAGCTCAACCGCCGGATGTCGGAGCGGAGCCTCACGACGCTCTCGGAGGTGGACCTGGCGCTCCTCATCGTCGAGGCGAGCGCAGGTCCGGCGGGCGAGGTGCAGGTGGGCGAGGAGATGCGCTGGATCGTGGGGGAGGTCGCGCGCAGCGGCAAACCCGCCGTGCTCGGGGTGAACAAGATCGACCGCATCCCCCGCGAGCTCGTCCTCCCGGTCATCGCCGCGTACAAGGACCTGCACGCCTGGGCGGACATCGTGCCGTTCTCGGCGCTCACCGGGAGCGGCGTGGATGACCTCCTCGCCACCCTGGCCGGGATGGTCCCGGAGTCCCCGGAGCCGCTCTTCCCGCCCGACGTCCTCACCGATCAGGCGGAGCGGCAGATCGCCGCCGAGTACGTGCGCGAGCAGCTCGTCCTCCACACGCACGACGAGCTGCCTTACTCGGTCGTGGTCGACGTGGAGGAGTTCGACGAGAGCGAGCGCGAGGTGGGGCCCCGGGGCCTGGTGCGCATCGCGGCCACCATCTCCGTCGAGCGCCAGAGCCAGAAGGGGATCGTGATCGGCAAGCGCGGCGCGATGCTGAAGGAGGTCGGCCGGCGCGCCAGGGAAGGGCTGGAGCGGCTCCTCGGCTGCAAGGTGTTCCTCGAGCTGCGGGTGCGGGTCGACGAGCACTGGAGCGAGCGGCCCGAGGGGTTGAGGCGCCACGGGCTGCTGTGACGCGAGCCCCGTGGACTGAAGTCCGGGGCCCCGACGTGGTAGAAGCCCTGCGGTGAGCCGGCGGCAGCGCCTTCGGCGCGATTCGCT
>Ga0209342_10004106_pt1 | contig 15200 bp, 12 predicted proteins | sample RifCSP16_2_FD_184023 | JGI IMG/M metagenome (GOLD analysis project Ga0209342, IMG submission 184023) | Soil microbial communities from Rifle, Colorado - Rifle CSP2_sed 16_2 (SPAdes) (version 2) | ecosystem: Environmental > Terrestrial > Deep subsurface > Rock core/Sediment | place: Rifle... | reverse complement strand
CCCGGCCGGGCCGGCGGTGAAGGAAGCGTGGCCCGGCAAGCGGACCGTCGCCGTGAATCCTGCCGTCGCCATGAATTCCGCGTCGGACGGCCCGATCGGTTCGCCGCTGGGCGTCGCGGGTGCGTCGGCCTCTTCGCCGGACGGAGACGAGAAACCGTCGGTCCAGCGGGGCGCCACACTCAAGCGGTTCGTGCCGGCCGATCCGTTCGACCCGGCGATTTTTAATCGGCGTTATCATCAGGGCGAAGAGACGCCGCCCACGGAGGAGAAGTAGTTCTGGTGGGGCGACGATCGGTCTTGACGTTTGGCGAAAGGTCATAATGTTTGCGAGGCCGATCGTCGCCCCACCCTACCATCATTCTTGGAGCCAACCCAAGGGGGACAGGCACATTTTTCGGCCGTCAAGCGTATCCAGAGCACGATGTCAACCGGGCCGAAAAATGAGCCGGTCCCCGGTGGTTACTGCGGCGAGAGGTTGATTTGGCCGGCGCGGAGGGCTTCGAGGAATTCGAAGTTGCTGGGGAGCGGATTGGGCAGCGCGGCCATTTCGGTCGGAGTGACCCAGTGAATGGATTCGACCTCGGCCGGGTTGGCGACGGGCTGAGCGTCGGCGGGCAGTTCGGCGGACCACCAGCTCAGGCAGACTTGCCAGGGCGTGACGCTTTCCCAGATCCGCCGCAACGGGCGCACCTTGAGGTGCAGTTCTTCCTGGAATTCGCGGACCAGGGCTTCGGGTTCGGATTCGCCCGGGTGGATTCCTCCGCCGGGAAAGCAATGGGCCAACGGGGCGACGACGTGGGCCGAACGGCGTATCATCAGGAACCGGCCGTCGCGGACCACGACGCCGATCACGCCGCGTCGGCCGGGGGTGGGGGGGATTTCGAGCATGAGGGAGATTCTGGTGGTATTTTGACCGTCGGTCAAGCGAGTTTGGCCCCCCGGTCGAAAAGACGCGAGTCGTGGGGTAGAATTCCTGGGGTATCCCCCTGCCCTGCCAATATCCCGTAGGTCAGGCTGTAGACCGTAGGTCAGGCTGTGCCTGACAGTCTCAGGTTTTGAGTGTCCATTCCGGTGTTTGTCAGGCACAGCCTGACCTACGGGATTGAGTATCCATTCCAGATGTCAGGCACGGAGTGCCTGACCTACGGGAGAATCTGATAAAGGAACATGATGGAAGAGAAGAAACCTTCGGCTCCGCCCCCCCGCGTGGATAAAAACTTGCCGCGGCCTCGGTCGAACGGATCCCTTGTTTGGATTCTGCTGATCGTCGTCATGGTCGGGCTGTTTCTTTGGGTCAACCAGGGACCGAGGCAATCGATGGTCACCTATGGGCAGTTCCACGACGAATTGGAGAAGAACAACATCGCCGAGGTGTGTCTCCAGAATATGCGGCTGGTGGGCGAGTTCAAGGATCCGCCGGTGAATCCCGAGGGACCGAAGGACAAGGAAGGCAACCTGCCACGATTCGAGAAAAAATTCGTCACCGAATTGCCCACGCTGGTTCAGGGCAACCGCGAGCTGGATCAGTTATTGCTCAAACAACTCGGCAAAAAGTACGGGGCCGAGCCGCCCAGCGACAACACGGGCTTCGTTCTGATGTTCTACCTGCTAGTGACGGTGGGGCTGGTCGCGGCCGTGTGGATCATGTTTCGGCGGACCCGGGACCAGTTCATGGGCGGCGGCGTATTGGCCGGGTTCAGCAAGAGTCCGGCGCGTCGATACGAGTCGGGCGAGAAGCAGATTACGTTTGAAGACGTGGCGGGCCTGCAAGGGGTGAAACATGAATTGCAGGAAGTGGTTGAATTTCTGAAGAGTCCCGAGCGGTTTCAGCGGCTCGGCGGGCGGGTGCCCAAGGGCGTGCTCTTGATGGGCCCCCCGGGCACGGGCAAGACGCTCTTGGGCCGGGCGGTGGCGGGCGAGGCGGGGGTGCCGTTTTTCTCGATCAGCGGGTCGGAGTTCATTCAGATGTTCGTCGGCGTGGGGGCCAGCCGCGTGCGCGACATGTTCGCCACGGCCAAGGCGGCCGCGCCGGCCATTCTGTTCATCGACGAAATCGACGCGGTGGGCCGCCACCGAGGCACGGGCCTGGGCGGCGGACACGACGAACGCGAGCAAACGCTCAACCAGATTCTGAGCGAAATGGACGGTTTTACACAGAATGAGTCGGTCATTGTGATGGCGGCCACGAACCGGCCCGACGTACTCGACCCGGCCTTGCTGCGGCCCGGGCGTTTCGATCGTCACATTACGGTGGACCGGCCGAATTTCAAGGGGCGATTGGCGATTTTCAAGGTCCACTCGCGCGAGGTGCCGCTGGCCGAGGACGTGGATTTCGACCGGCTGGCGGCGGGCAGCGTGGGGCTGACCGGGGCCGATATTCGTAATCTGGTGAACGAGGCGGCCCTTTGGGCGACTCGGGCCGGCAAGGATTCGGTCGATATGTCCGACTTTGAGTATGCCCGGGACAAAGTGCTCATGGGCACGAAGCGCGAGGAGGTCTTGACCGGCAAGGAGAAGTCAATGACGGCTTATCACGAGTCGGGCCACGCGCTTTTGGGGTGGATGGCCGAAGGGACCGAACGGGTCCACAAGGTAACGATCATTCCGCGGGGCCGGGCGTTGGGCGTCACGCAACTGCTGCCCGAGGAAGACCGCTTCAACATCAGCGAGAGCGAACTGCACAGGCGGCTGATGTTCATGCTCGGGGGCCGGGCGGCGGAGAAGCTGATTTTTGACGAGTACAGCGCCGGTGCCGAAAGCGATTTGAAACAAGCGACTGAACTGGCCCGGCGCATGGTCACGCAATGGGGCATGAGCGAGCGACTGGGGCCGATTGCGTTCCACACGGTTGACGATCATCCCTTCTTGGGCCGAGAAATGGCCGAGCCGCGTCATTTCAGCGAGCACACGGCCCAGGTGATCGACGAGGAGATCGGGCGGATTTTGCGTGACGCCTACGACAAGGCTTGCCAGATCCTGGCCAAGCACCGCGACAAGCTGGACCAGTTGGCGGCGGGACTGGAAGCCGAAGAAACGCTCGAAGAACGCGAGATTGAAGCGTTGATCGGGCCGCCGGCTTATCGGCGAGCGAGTAAGCAGTCGTAAGCGGTCTCGCCAGGGCGAGGTCACCCCAATTTACCGACCTGTAAATTGGTATACAGGAAAAACATGCCGCAATATCGTCTGTGGCACAAACCGTACTGCGGGTAATTGTGATTCCGACAGGAGCCAAATACACCTCGGATTCCTGGAAGAGGCAACGGACAAGAACAAGAATCCAGTCGGATTATTGCACCTCTTTCTTTTCTCTCACCCCAGTTGTGGTAGAATAGATTGGGAAATGAATAATCATAAGAACAAGCACATTCGTGCAGCGGTGGACTATGCCTTGGAACACGGTTGGCGGCTTGTGCTCGCTGGACCGCGATCGCATTTGTGGGGAAAATTGTATTGCTCTCAGCACGACCGTACCGGTTGCGACCAAGCCGTCTATTCGACACCGCGTGTACCGGAATGGCACGCCCAAGACATACGACGAGCCGTTGACTGCTGCCCTCATTATCGGAGGCAATCATGAACTACGCATTTAGCTTGATCCTCAAGGAAGGCACGGAGATCACCGAGGAACTGGCTGACGAACTATTTGAGGCTGGCTGTGATGACGGTACGCCTGGGACATTCTGCGGCACACCCTATATCAGCTTCCACCGCGAGGCCGAGAACCTGGAATCCGCGATTCGCAGCGCCGTGGCTGATGTCCAGAAGACCGGCTGTGTGGTCGAGCGAGTCCAGATCGAGCACGACTCACCACTTTTGTCGTCTGGATCCGGGTAACGTGGCCTATTTCAGGACACCAATCGCATACTCTGTGTCCAGCCGACGTTCTCTGTGCGGTTTCAGCCCAAATGACGTCGCTCGTTCACTCAACGATTCAGGCTCGGAGGCTTGATACTGGAGGAAAAGCCCACGGGATATTTGGGTGGACGCGAAGCAAGGGGACGATCGGTGCAGAAGAAACGACTTGTCCCAAACTTTCGACGCGCGGCGTCTGGGCCCCTTCGGACGTTGTGGCTTTGCGCGCAAGCAACGCGGCGATCAGGCCGACGATGAGCATCAGGGCGATGATCGCGCCGGTAATGGCCATCATGAAACCGGCGTTGCCGCTGAGCTTTTTACCCATCCGCTTTTCGAGCTGTTCGGCGATTTCGGGCGTGGCGCCGGTGGCTTTGGCCCATTGGGTGGGAGTCTCGGCCAGCAAGGGATTATCCCTGTCACGCAGTTCGTCGGAGAGGAAATCCATCACGGACGAACCGCGACCACCGACTTGGACGACCTGTCCGCAACGGCATTTCATCTGCCGGCCGGCGAATTCATCGGCCACCTGCAAGGCCAGACCACAATGCCCGCACTGGACGAAAAGCGCCATGCGAATTTCCTCACTTACGATTGTTTGGGCTGCCACGCCTTCCTCTCGAACGCTGACCGCGAGGAGAGGACGATTCGTCTTTCAGCCCAGGGTCACCACCAACGGACCGACGAGACTCGCGGCGGATCTGTTCCAAAGGGGGACGGCACTTGTCGGGAAGAATCGCCGGCCGGACTACCCACCTATTCTGATTATAGCTGTTTCTGGGGGGGTGTCAATTGAAACGGTCCCGCGTCGCCGGTTCACGGGTCGTTCGGAACGAAGGGGTCGGACACATTGGGACACCATGTCGTTTGAGCAAGGTAGGCGTGGATTTTGCGAACTTGACTTCACGTGACGAGGGTCGAAGAATACTCAGGACCAAATGGCATTCAGAGTCTGTCCAAACATAGGATGCCAGTCCCCGTTTTCGGAGAGGCTCTTATTGCGGATTGCATGGTGGGGCGACGATCGGCCTTGACGTTTGGTAAAAGGTCATGCCGCTTGAGAGGCCGATCGTCGCCCCACCCTACATGTTTGGACGGACCTGTTGCATCAAAGACGGTGCGTCCAGACGCATTATGATTTCGCTTCTTTCGCGGAGCGAAAGGCAACTAACACCATACCTCGGTTGATTCGCTCATGGCAACGTCGGCTCGTTTGACAATTGGGACCGTGCAATCGGGCGTGGACCGGCGGCCCGTGACGTGGGCGTTGATGGAGACGTTGCGTCGCCGGGACATCACGGTGCAGGATTTTGCTTCGCGGGCGTGTTTTTGCGATTGCCGGTTTGTGACGGCGCTGACCGGGCTGAAGCCGCGTTACCTGGATAGCTGGCTGATGGACGAAGCCGTTTGCCGTGAACTGTTCGTCCACGGCAGCCAGATGGGCGATCTGTCGCTGGTCGAGGGAACTTTTGATTTGTCCGAGCCCAACGAACAAGCCGCGGGCGGACGGCTGGAGACGCTTTGCCGTTGGCTTCGGTTGCCTCGGGTGGTGTTGCTGGACGCCTCGCGGATCGCGGACGCCCTGCCCCGCCGACCGGAGCGCGTGGACGGGGTATTTTTGGACAACGTGACCGACGAGCGGCGACTTGCCCGGCTCACGACGGACATCGAGACGGTTTGGCGCGTGGGCGTGTTGGGGAGTTTGCCGTCGGGGGGCGATTTCGGCCGACGGATCGCCGGGCTCCCGCCGGGCGGCGACCCGCCGAAGGATCTTGTGCGGGAACTGGGCAATGCGATGGAACGATCGTGGCACCCGGAGGCCTTGTTGCGACTTGCCCAGGCCGAGGCTCTGGGGCCGGTCGACGCGAAGTTGTTTCGGGTCGAGCCGTCGTCGTTGCGGCTGACGGTGGCGGTGGCGTTTGACGAGGCGTTCGACTGTTATTTTCCCTGCATGTTGGACATGCTCGAGGCTCGCGGGGCCACGATTGTGGATTTCTCGCCGTTGCACGATGAATGCCTGCCGGCGGACTGCGACATTGTGCTATTGGGCGGGGGTCATCCCGAGCGGTTTGGGCCGACGCTTTCCGACAACCACTGCATGAAGACGTCCTTGCGAAATCACGTTCGCTGGGGGCGGCGGATTTACGGCGAGGGCGGGGGACTATCCTTGCTCTGCCAGCAGATGATGACGCCCGACGGCCGGCACCATCGCATGGCCGGCTTGCTGCCGGCGATTGCGCGGGCCGTGGAACCGGCGGTCGAGGCCGCGCCGGTCGAGGCGACGTTTGCACGGTCCAACTGGCTGGGTCACGCGGGAACGCGGATTCGCGGGTATCGCAACGGGGGCTGGGCGTTGGAGCCGTCGGGGCGGTTGGACGGCTTTTTGGCCGAGGACGAGCATCACCTGGGGATGATGGGCAGTTTTCAGACGGTCGGCAGTCTTCTGGAGATCCATTTCGGGGCCCAGGCCAATCTGCTGAACCATTTCTTTTATCCGCACATGCCGTCTTCCACCTGCGCGGACCCCTGGCGGCACGGCTAGGCCCGGATCATACTTAAAAGATTACTCTCAGGCCGGACCGCGCAGTAAGGGTCTATCCGAAAACGGGGACAGGCACCTCACGGCAACCGTTATAGGGAATCGCCGCGTACGTCGAGTTCGGAGCCAGTCCCCGTTTTCGGATAGGCAGTAAGCGGGATGAAGGGGAACCAGCGATGACCAATACGCTCTATTTGCCCGAACTGCGCGAGATGTTGGCCGAGAACAACGCGGCGGAGCTGCAGGAATTCTGCACGGCCTTGCATCCGGCACGGACGGCCGAATTCATGGAGGGGCTCGCGCCGGAAGAGGCTTGGGCCGTTCTTCGGCACGCGGAGGCGCCGCTTCGGGTCGAAATCTTTGGATTCTTCGACGAAGAGAAGCAAATCGGCATCATCGAGAAAGCCGCTCCGGCGGAGGTCGCCCCGCTGATCGCCGAGATGCCTCCGGACGATCGGGTGGACCTCCTGGCCGGGGTTGACCCGAAAATCGTCGACCAGTTGATGCCGATGATTCCGACCGAGGAACGCCGCGATATTCTGCGGCTCAGCGCCTATCCGGAGGGCACGGCCGGATCGGAGATGACGACGGAGTTCGCCCGGCTGGACGAGCAATTCACCGTGGAACAGGCCATCAATGAGGTTCGCCGCAAGTCCGAGGAACTGGAAACGATTTACTATCTTTACGTCGTGGATCAGGAAGACCACCTGCGAGGACTAATCTCGTTCCGCCAACTGCTCACCGCGAAATCGAACACTCGGGTCGATGAGCTGATGGAGCGGGACATCGTGACGGTGAACGCCAACGACGATCGCGAAGAAGTGGCGGACAAGGTCGAGAAATACGACCTTTTGGCGATTCCGGTAGTGGACGACGAATACCGGTTGGTCGGCATCATCACGCACGACGACGTCATTGACGTGGTCCGCGAGGAAGCGACGGAAGACGCGCACCGGATGGGCGGTCTCACGCCCATCGCCGAGGATCTGTTTCAGGCCCATTTCGTGACGGTGTGGCGCAAGCGGGCCGTGTGGCTTTCGGTGTTGTTCGTGGCCGAGTTATTCACTTTCACGGCTTTGGCGTATTTTGAGGACGCCATTGCAACGGTTGTCGCCTTGAGTCTGTTCGTGCCGTTGTGCATTTCGACGGGAGGCAACTCGGGTTCTCAGGCCGCAACGCTCATCACGCGAGCGCTGGCGTTGGGCCAGGTCACCGCACAGGATTGGTGGCGAGTGCTGCGTCATGAAATTTTGATGGGGTTGGCCCTTGGATTGACTTTGGGAGCGATTGGATTCGTGCGGGCCGCCTTGACGCCGGCAAGCATTCTGGGCGCGGCGAATCGTTGGATGTTGGCATTGGTGATTTCGCAAGCCGTCGCGGGAATTTGCCTTTGGGGAACCTTGGTCGGCGCGATGCTGCCGCTGATGTTCAAACGGCTGGGCATCGATCCGGGCTACGCCTCCAGCCCGTTCGTGGCGACGTTCGTCGACGTGACGGGGATTGTCATCTATTTTTCGATTGCCAGCGTTTATTTGCTGTGAGGCGTAGGGTGCGTCTGGACGCACCAGCGAAAAACCGTTTTTACTGTCAGGCACAGCCTGACCTACTTTTTGGTGCGTCTGGACGCACCTACCCATGTACTCCTCACGCTCCGCGTGAGGTTGTCGTTGATGCGAATATCGAGTTGTCGGCGGCATCACGCGGAGCGTGATGAATACGGATGTGCCCTTGGTGCGTCTGGACGCACCCTACGAATGGCGGGGGTGTTGCGAAGGAAATCGGGGCGGACCCTCGCGTGAAGGGTCCATTTTGCGGTATAGTGATGGTTCTCGGGAAATCGTCCCGCGTCGTGGAGTCCCAGGAGCCCCGGCCATGAAATGCCCCCACTGCCAGCAGGACAACGACCGCGTGATCGACTCGCGGGCGAGCGAGGACGGGGCGGCCATCCGTCGGCGGCGGGAGTGTCTGGCGTGCCGTTACCGATACACGACGTACGAGCGGGTCGAACGCACGTCGATCAAGGTGATCAAGAAGGACGGCGTTCGGGAGCCGTTCGACCGGACGCGGCTGAAGTCGGGTCTGGAGAAGGCGTGCTGGAAACGGCCGATCAGCGACGCCCGGCTGGAGGAAATTGTGACGGCCGTCGAAAACGACGTGGAGAGCAAATTCGACAGCGAGGTGGAAAGCCGCTATTTGGGCGAGTTGGTCATGCGCCACTTGCGCGAACTTGACAAGGTGGCCTACGTGCGGTTTGCCAGCGTTTATCGGCAATTCGAGGACGTTCAGGATTTCGTCGATGAACTGCGGCCGATGCTCTCCGGCGAGCGAGGTTCGACCGGCGAGACGGAGTTGGATTGATGAAACGTAGGCCGGGTCGCGACCCGGCGGTATCCAGAGGGTGTTATTGACGCCGGGTCGCGACCCGGCCTACGTGATTGAAGGACGTTTTTGCTGATGAGCACAGACCGTGACGCCGGCATGTCTCCGGAGGACAATATCGACCGGCCGCGCATCGAGGCTGCCGTGCGCGAGATTCTCTTTGCGGTGGGCGAGGATCCCGATCGGGAGGGACTGCGCGAGACGCCCGCGCGCGTGGCTCGGATGTATACGGAGTTGTTCCGTGGCCTTCATGAGGATCCCCGCGTTCACCTGCGCAAGTTTTTCACGGAGAAATACGACGAGATCGTTTTGGTGCGCGACATTGCTTTCGACAGTCTTTGCGAGCACCACATGCTGCCGTTCATGGGCAAGGCCCACATCGGCTATTTGCCGGACGGCCGAGTAGTGGGCTTAAGCAAGCTGGCTCGGGTCGTCCAATCGGTGGCCCATCGCCCGCAGGTGCAGGAGCGCATGACGGAGACGATCGCCGATCTATTGATGGAGCAGTTGCACGCAAAGGGAGTTGCCGTGATCGTCGAGGCGGTTCACACGTGCATGACGATTCGCGGCGTGACGAAGCCGGGATCGGTCTGTGTCACGTCGGCGGTCAAGGGGGCATTCCGTAATAAACCCTCGACCCGGGCCGAACTTCTGACGCTCATCTTCGGCGCGCACCAGTCGATCGCCTCGGTGAGCTAGACGCGACCATGGAACAACTCGACGTCCAGAGCGAACGGATTCAGGGCGATCTGCGAGGGCTGGTGTCGGGCGAGGTGCGTTGCGACGATCTGTTCTGCCAGTTGTACGCCGGCGACGGGAGCATCTACGAAATCAGGCCATTGGGCGTGGTCCGCCCGCGGAGCACGGCCGACGTGACGGCCACGCTTCAGTACGCCGCGGAGAAGAACATCCCGGTTCATGCCCGGGGAGCCGGGACGGGCGCGGCGGGCGGGGCGTTGGGGCCGGGGCTGATTCTCGACTTCTCGCGTCATCTTCATCGCGTGGTCGCGTCGGGCGAGGACTGGGTGCGGGCGCAGTCGGGGGTGGCGCTGGAGCGGTTGAACTCGCATCTGCGCCGCGGCGGACGGCATTTTGCGCCGGCGCGGAGCGGCCGGCCGGTGAGTACGCTCGGCGGCGCAATCGCCGTCAATACGGGCGGCAGCCATTGGCCTCGCTACGGCTCGACCCGACGGCACGTCCGGCGCGTGCAGGTCGTGCTGGCCGACGGGCACGTGATCGACGCGGGTCGCGAGCCTCTGGTGGACGGGAAAAGCAACGACCCGGACCCGCGGAAACGCGAATTGATCGACCAGTTGGCCTCCGCGTTGACGACCCATTCGGCGATGATCAGTCGGCGAGGATCCGACCGGCCGGTGGACCGCTGCGGCTATCATGTGCGCGGCGTGCTGCAAAGTGACTCGCTCGATTTGGCCGGACTTATCACGGGCAGCGAAGGGACGCTCGGTCTGGTGACCGAAGCCACGGTGGGGACGGAACCGTTGTCGCGTCATCACGCGGTGGCGTTGTTGCTGTTCGACTCGCTGGATCGGGCGATCCAGGCGGCGCCGTACATTGCGGCCCGGCGTCCGGCGGCGTGCGACCTGTTGGACCGCCGCACGCTGAGCCTGGCCCGGGATTCGGACATTCGCTTCCACGTGCTCATTCCACCGCAAGCCGAGGCGGTGCTGGTGGTGGAACAAGATGGGGAAAACGCCGAGGCTGTTCACGAAGGCCTCGCGCAACTCGTCGAGGAGATTCACCACCGGCGGCGACTTGCATTCGGCGCGCGCGAGGCGTTCGATCAGGAGGAGGTGGACCTTTTCTGGGCGTTGGCGGCGCGGATTCAGCCCGCCTTGAGCCGGCTGGAGGGTTCCGCTCGTCCCGTGCCGGTGATCGACGACATTGCGGTGCCCACCGAGTCGCTCTCCGAGTTCCTCGTCCGCAGCCAGAACGTGTTGAAGCGGCATCACGTGACGGCCTGTCTGTCGGGCCACGTATTGACGGGCCAATTGGACTTTCAACCGTTTCTCGACTTGGGCCATCCGGCGGACGTGCAGAAGATGCGACGGATCACCGAGGAGCTTTACGACGAGGTGATTCTGCTCGGGGGAACGATCAGCGCGCACCGCGGATACGGCCTGGTCCGCACGCCGTTTGTCCAGCGCCAATCCGGCGCGCTGTATGACGTATTCCGAGAAATCAAGCGGATTTTTGATCCGGGCAACGTGCTGAATCCGGGCAAGATCGTCGAGGGACGCTGGAGCCAGTTCACCAGGGATCTTCGGCCCGTGCCCGCCGTGTCCCGATCGAAAGACGTTGCCGACGAAGAAGGGCGGCCCGAGGAGTTGCGAGATTTGGTTGAACTGCAACTGAACTGGGATCCGGCCCGGGTCGCCGAGCCGGTAGACAATTGCAGCGGCTGTGGCGATTGCCGGACGCAATCGCCGCCGCGGCGGATGTGTCCGTTGTTTCGGGTCGCGCAGGCCGAGGAGGCATCGCCGCGGGCGAAAGCCAATCTCATTCGAGGCGTTCTCACGGGGCGGCTTGAGTTGGGGAGTCTATCGACCGACGAGTTCAAGCGGATTGCCGACCTGTGTTTCAGTTGCCACATGTGCCGCGGCGAGTGTCCCAGCGAGGTGGACATCCCGCGGTTGATCGCCGAGGGCAAGGGAGCGTACGTGGCCGCGAAGGGCTTGCGGCTGGCCGACTACGCGATGACGCGGCTCGACCGGCTGGTGACGGTCGCGGGGCTCATGCCGCGTGTTGCGAACAGGGTGTTGCGCGGCCGGCAAATGCGTTGGCTGTTGGAAAAGACGCTGGGAATCGCGCAAGGGCGAAAGCTGCCTCCGCTGGCCCGACCGAGCTTCCTTCGCCGAGCCGCGCAGCGCCGCTTGACCAAACCACGGCGTCAGCGCGAGTTGAAGGTGGCCTATCTGGTCGACACGTACGTCAACCACCACGATCCCGAGCTGGGCGAAGTGTTGTTGGCCATTTTGAAGCACCATGACGTGTCGGTCTACGTGCCGCCGAAACAGCGTCCCGCTGGGACCACGGCCATCGCTTACGGGGATCTGGATTATGCCCGGCGATTAGCCCAACGGAACACGGCGGTTTTCGCGGAAGCGGTGCGTCAGGGATATCACGTCGTCACGACGGAGCCGGCCGCGACGCTTACGCTACGGCGCGAGTACCTCGACTTGCTGGATGACGACGACGCGCGTCTGGTGGCCGAGAACACAAGCGACGCGTGCCACTATCTCTGGACGTTGCACACCAAGGGCCAACTGCTGCTTGACCTCAATCCGATTCATGCGACGATTGCCTATCATTTGCCCTGTCGTCTGGCGGCACAGGGCGTTGGCGCGCCGGGCGAGAACCTGCTGAGGCTCATTCCGGGGCTGTCGGTTCAGCGGATCGACGCCGGCTGCTCGGGAATGGGGGGCACCTTTGGGTTGCGGGCCCGGAATTATCGTACGAGCCTTCGGATCGGCTGGGGACTGATTGCGGCGTTGCGCGACCCGCGGATCCATGCCGGCGCGACTGAGTGCAGTACGTGTAAAATGCAGATGGAACAGGGCACCGTCAAACCGACGATCCACCCGATCAAGCTCCTGGCCCTGGCCTATGGACTGATGCCCGAGAGGAATGCCATTTTGACCACCCCGGGAAAGGAACTTCTGACGACATGAGCGAGCGGCCCTGGTATTACGAAGGTTTACGGTTTGGTTGCAAGGGCTGCGGCGAGTGCTGCTCGGGCGAGCCGGGCTACATTTGGGTGAACGAGGCGGAGATTCATGCGTTGGCCGCGGCATTGGGGATCGCGCCGGAGGATTTTGAGGGGAAATACGTGCGGAACGAAGGCCGACGTCGGACGCTCAAGGAACGGGCGGATGGAGATTGCGTTCTGCAGGACGCCGTGACGCGGCGTTGCCTCGCCTACGCCGTGCGTCCGCGTCAGTGCCGTAGTTGGCCGTTCTGGCCGTCGAACCTGCGAACGCCCGAGGCGTGGCAACAGACCTGCAAGGACTGTCCAGGGGCGGGCAAGGGGCGGCTGGTGGAGTTGGTCGAGATCGAGGAGAGTCGAGGGATGATTCAGATCTGATAGTTCCAGATAATTCCAGAGGTACCGGTGGAGGTGTGGCTGTCAGGCACAGCCTGACCTACGGAGGCCCCCCTGTTGAGTGCATTGTTTTGCCGAATATGCTGATTTTGCGTTATAGCTGGAGTTTTCCGATTATCCGGCCGATAGACGAGGCTAGTCACTCGGTTCTCTCGCCGTAACCTTGCGCTCGGAGCATTTTCGCGGCGGGACGTGATTCGCCATAAGATGATGGCGAACAACGACTTAGGTTCTCGAAAGCAAGATCCTATGGGTTTCTGGGTGGCTAAGCTCTTTGACAATAAGGACTTATCGAGGTTAACCCACTTCGTGGGAGATGCCCTACGACTGCACCTTATTGCGATGGGTTCGAGTGCCATTTGGCATCCGCGAAGCTGTTTGATCTTGACACTAATCGTTACGCCACCTACACTTGGAACGATATCTGGGTATCCTTGCTCGTGGCGGTTATGACCGCCTGGACGACGCATTTTCCGAGGGAGACTCGAGTCGTGACCAAGAAAGAAATCGTTCGGACCATTTCGGAAGAGATTGGGTTGACCCAACTCAAGACGAAGGAGATCGTCCAAAAGACGTTCGACGCGATTGTTCGAACGCTGGTCGAGGATCGACGGATCGAACTGCGAAACTTCGGCGTGTTCGAAGTCAAGCGTCGCGCTCCCCGGAAGGCTCGCAACCCCCGCACGGGCGACGATGTTTTTGTTCCCGAGAAATTCGTCGTAACGTTCAAGCCAGGCAAGGAGATGGAGAAAAAGGTCCGGGAGTTGGAGCGTCAGGCGGCGGCAAGGGCTCGGGCCACGGCGACCGCGCAGTCATCGCCTCCGGCGAACTGAACTCTCGGCACGACAAAGATTTACGACTGTGGATTGAGCGACCAAAACGAGACGCTCTCCGCCGGCCGGACTCGACCCAACCCGGCCAATGCACCGGACATTTTGACCCAAATGGTCTCGGCGCAACTACCAGAAATTGTTACCGTTTGCCGACTTCTCGAATCCTGATCCCGCTCGGGACAAGCGGTTTCCCGCACATTAGAAGCTCATTGGTTGCGTCGTTCGCGTTTTACCCCTTGGCAAACAGCCTTTTTGCCCGGGGAGAACGCTGCGTACCCTTGACGGCCGGAAGGCCGTCGAAAGCGACTATTTACGAAGGTGGACCAGGGTGGTCCGCCGGAGCCGTGGCACGGCATGAAACGGATTTGCCCCAAGGAAAAACACCGCGCGACTCGCGCGATGCAACACGTTGTTCAGGGAGGAGTTAAGCCATGCGCAAGCTGCTCTTGGCTGCTGCGTTGAGCATGCTGGTCTGTTCGAGCGTCGGCTGCGTGATCCCCGCGTACTCGGGCGATCCGACCCGTCGCACGCAACAAATGTTGTTTACGTCCGAAGACCTGCGAGCGGCCATGGATGAATGGGAGCGGATCTGGTTCCTGGACCAGCCGAGCCACATGACGCCCTACCGCACGCACGGCGGGATTATTTGACCGATGGGCCGTTTCGGTGCGGCGTGGCCTGACCATTGCCACACGAGCGACGTTGCCTGATCGGACCCGGCCGTGTTGCCGTGATAAGACCATTGACCGCTGTCGGCACTTGCCGGCAGCGGTTTTTTCGTTTCAGGGATTCATGCGGAGGCATTGGCTGTCCGACCGTTGCTAGTGGGCGACAAGTCGGTTAGACTTCAAGGTTTAGAGCCTGATCGCCGGGTCATGACCCGGCCTACGTGCTACGTGCTGGCTGATGGGTCATGACACGGCCTGCGTGTTTGCCCTCGCTGGCGCTTCGGGTTGGTATGGGTATGGGCTCTTGATCCGCTTATTGGTTCTAACAAGCAAACCTATTGTGAACGCCGACGACGTCCGCCTTGACGTGCAATTGGGACGGCTCCGATTGGACAACCCGATTCTGGTTGCCTCGGGTACGTTTGGCTACGCGCGTGAGATGGCCGGTTTTGTGAACCTCGGGCGGCTGGGCGGCATCCTTCCCAAGACGATCACGGAGCAACCTCGGATCGGTAATCCGCCGCCGCGGACCGTGGAAACGACCGGGGGGATGCTCAACTCGATCGGACTGGACAACGACGGGATCGACGCCTTTGTCGAGCGGCAACTGCCGTTCATGGCCGAGTTGGGCACGGCGATCATCGTGAGCATCGCGGGCCGGACGGCCGAGGAATACGTGCGGCTTGCCCGGCGGCTCGACGGGTTGGCCGGCGTCACGGCGCTGGAACTGAACGTGTCGTGCCCCAACGTGACGGGCGGAGTGGATATGGGCACGGATCCACGATTGTGCGAGGATCTGGTGCGTCGGG
>Ga0209342_10004104_pt1 | contig 15201 bp, 13 predicted proteins | sample RifCSP16_2_FD_184023 | JGI IMG/M metagenome (GOLD analysis project Ga0209342, IMG submission 184023) | Soil microbial communities from Rifle, Colorado - Rifle CSP2_sed 16_2 (SPAdes) (version 2) | ecosystem: Environmental > Terrestrial > Deep subsurface > Rock core/Sediment | place: Rifle... | reverse complement strand
CGCCACCGGAAGCCCGAAGCCTTCCTCGAGGGAGGGGAGAACCAGAAGGGCCGACACCGCCATCAACGCCCGGAGCTCGCGCGGGGCCAGGTACCCCGTGGCCCGGATCTGCGGTCCCACCCAATCACCGCCCTCCGTCCATTCCGATCCCGGTCCGGCAAGGACGAGCGGGGGGACGGCACGGCGCCGTCGGGCGAGCGTCATGTAGGCCATCACGAGCGTCACGAGGTTCTTGCGCTTCTCGTCGCTGCCGACATAGAGGATCCCCCCGCGCGGAAGGCGCAGGCGCTCGAGGACGGCCCGGAGCTCCTCCGGCGGTGGCTGCTGCCGAAAGACCGGGTCGATGCCCTGCCGCGTGACCGCAATCTTCTCCGGGGGAACGTCGAGGAGACGCCGGACCTCCCCCGCCGTGAACTCGGACACGCACACGATGCCGTCCGCCCGGCGAACGTGCTCGCGGACGAGCGGGACGTAGTCGCGGCGGATCTCGGAGTGCGTCATCTCCGGATGCTTGAGGAAGAAGAGGTCGTGCACGGTCACGATCTGCCGCCCCTTCCGGGCCGGGACGAGCAGAGGGTGCGGCGAGTGCGCGAGATCGAGCGGCGCCCCAACAAGGCGGTCGAGCGGCGGCCAGCGGAGACGGTTCCACGCGAAGTTGAGCCCGCTCACCGGCAGCCGGCGATCCACGAGCGAGACGTTGGCCGGCCAATCCGTGATCGGGTAGCGGTCCCGCAGCGAGGCGGAGAAGTAGAAGAAGCGATCGGCGGGAGCCTGGGCGGGCAGGCGCCGCGCGAGTCCCAGCACGTAGGTCCCGACCCCGGTGGGCCGCACGAGCGAAGGGCGGAGATCGAGGCCGAAGTTCATATGTCGCCGAATGATAGCAGGAGTCTCCGCGGCGGCCTTTTGTGCTAACCTCACGCGCCTCGGAAGCAGAGGGAGGATCGGCCGCTTGAACATCGCCGTCATCGGCTCGGGTTACGTGGGTCTCGTCGTGGGGGCCTGCCTCGCCGAGAACGGCAACTCGGTCGCCTGCGTGGACACGGACGCGGCCAAGATCGCTGCCCTGAAGCGGGGTGAGATCCCGATCTACGAGCCGGGCCTGAACGAGATGCTGCCCCGCAACGTGGCCGAGGAGCGTCTGCGCTTCACGACCGACCTCGACCAGGCGGTACGGGACGCCGAGGTCATCTTCATCGCAGTGGGGACGCCGCAGGACGAGGACGGCTCCGCCGATCTCACCCACGTCCTCGACGTGGCGCGTGGGATCGGCCGGGCCATGAACGGACCGAAGGTCATCGTGAACAAGTCGACCGTGCCCGTGGGCACGGCGGCGCGCGTGCGCGAGGTGGTCTCCTCGCTCACGACCCATCCCTTCGCGGTCGTCTCCAATCCCGAGTTCCTCAAGGAGGGAACCGCGGTCGAGGACTTCCTGAAACCGGACCGAGTCGTCATCGGCACCGACGATCCGCAGGTCGAGGCGGTGATGCGGACGCTATACGAGCCCTTCATGCGCACGGGCAAGCCGATACTGGTCATGGATCACGCCTCGGCGGAGCTGACGAAGTACGCGGCCAACGCCATGCTCGCCAGCCGCATCTCCTTCATGAACGAGATCGCGAACTTCTGCGACCGCGTGGGCGCGGACGTGCGGCAGGTGCGGCTCGGGATCGGATCCGACAGCCGCATCGGGGCCTCGTTCCTCTTCCCCGGGGTGGGCTACGGAGGCTCCTGCTTTCCCAAGGACGTGCGCGCGCTCATTCGCATGGGCCACGAGGTCGCCGTCGAGTTGCCGGTGGTCGAGGCCGTGCACCGGACGAACGAGGCTCAGAAGGGCCTCCTCGTCTCGCGCATCGCCGCGCACCTCGGGGGGCTCACGGGCAAGGTGGTGGCGGTCTGGGGGCTCGCCTTCAAACCCCGGACCGACGACATGCGGGAGGCCCCGGCGATCGCCGTCATCGAGGGACTCCTTCTCGGCGGGGCCCGGGTCCGCGCCTACGATCCCAAGGCAGAGGCGAGCGCGCGGCGCGCCTTCGGCGACCGCATCGAGCTCTGTGCGCGGGCCTACGAGGCCGTCAAGGGGGCGGACGCCCTCGCCGTGGTGACGGAGTGGAACGAGTTCCGCGAGCCCGACTTTCCGCGGATCCGCGCGCTCATGCGGCATCCCGCGATCTTCGACGGCCGAAACATCTACAATCCCCGTGCCCTGCGCGAGCTGGGCTTCCACTACGAGGGGATCGGTCGGCGGTGAGCGGCCCCCTTCCCGAGGGCGGGGCGGGGCGGCCGCCGGCCTCTCGCACGCGGCGCACGCCCCTCGCGGACCCCCTGCTCTCGGTCGTGATGCCGGTCTACAACGAGCACGCCACCGTCGAGGAGATCGTGAAGCGGGTGCTCGCGGTGCCGCTGCGGCTCGAGCTGATCGCGGTCGACGACGCCTCCACCGACGGCAGCCGGGACATCCTCGAGAGGCTCGCCCGGGATCGGGGCTTTCGGCTGCTCCTCGAGGACCGCAACCGGGGGAAGGGGGCGGCGGTCCGGAGGGGCATCGCCGAGGCCCGCGGCGACGTCATCGTGATCCAGGATGCCGACCTCGAGTACAGCCCGGAAGAGTACCCGGACCTGCTCGACCTGATCGTCCGGGGCAAGGCGGACGCCGTCTTCGGCAGCCGCTTCATCGGCCGCCACCGCTGCTTCCTCTTCACGCACTACCTGGCCAACCTCTTCCTGAACCTGGTCACCAACGTGCTCTACAACACGACGATGACGGACATGGAGACCTGCTTCAAGGCGGTGCGGGCGGACGTCCTGAAGGGCATCGACCTCAAGAGTGACCGCTTCGGGATCGAGCCCGAGATCACGGCCAAGCTCTTCAAGCGGGGGGCGCGGGTCTACGAGGTGCCGATCACTTACGAGGGTCGGGATTACAGCGAGGGCAAGAAGATCACCTGGCGGGATGGGTTTCCTGCGCTGTGGACCCTCATCAAGTACCGCCTGACGGACTGAGGGGGCTCGGGGGTCGCGCTCGCGCGCTCGGAGCCTGACCGACGCGGACGGATTTGGCATTCACCAACGACGAGCGCGCTCCCGCGCAACCCCCTCGCCTGGAGTGATCTCCTAAGGGGCTCGGGTCGCGCTGGCGCGCTGGTGGCGCTGACCAATCCCGGCTTGCCGCGGAAGGGGCGGGCCGCTATACTTGGCAGTTCGAGCCGGTCCTCTAAACTGCGGACGGCAAGGGAGATGAGCCCATCGCGCTCCCCGCGATCCCTCCGATCGGGACGCTGAACAGAACGCCCCCCACGCGGCGGCGCAACCGCCTGGAGCGCGTGCGCTCCGGCTTCCGCGATGCCGCCCTCGAGGCCCGTGCCTTCCGCCGTCTCTTCGGTTTCACCCGGCCCTATCGTGTGCGGCTGGGCCTGGCCTGGCTGGCCACGGCCGGCTATGCGGCGGCGGGGGCGCTGCTCGTTTCCCAGGTCAAGCCCATCTTCGACGAGGCGCTGATCCGCGGGGTCAACGTGGGGCGGCTGTCCCTAACGATCTTCGTGCTGTACGTCGCCAAGGGCGCCTGCTCCTACGTCTCGACGACGCTGGCGGCGGCCTCGGGCCACCGGGCCGTCACCGATCTGCGCAACCGCCTGTACGAGCACATCCTCAAGCAGTCCTTCGGCTTTCTCGGGCGGCGGACCACCGGCTCGCTCATGAGCCACATCACGACCGACGTGGAGAGGGTCCAGAGCGCGGTGGCGGAGCTCACGGGAGATCTGCTCAAGGAAGGCCTGACGATCGTCGGGCTGCTCGTGGTGCTCTTCTACATGGACTGGCGTCTGGCGTTGCTGTCTTTGGTGGGGATGCCGCTGGCGATCCACCCGCTCGTCCGCCTGGGCCAGCGTCTGCGGGCGTCAAACGAGAGCTCGCTTCGGCGCTGGAAGGACATCTCGGAGATCCTCCAGGAGACGATCTCCGGCTTCCGCGTGGTGAAGGCCTTCGGCATGGAGGGCTTCGAGATCGGCCGTTTCCGCCGGGCCACGGCGCGGCTGCTCAACGTCAACATGCGCATCACCCGGACCACCGCCATCCTCCCCCCGCTGATGGAGGGCGTGGGCGGCCTGGCCCTCATCGGGGCGCTCTTCTACGGCAGCCAGTCCATCCGCAGCGGCTACTTGACCCCCGGGGCCTTCGTGTCGTTCCTCACGGCCCTCTTCGCGATGTACACGCCGATCAAGCGGCTGTCGAAGGTCAACGCGACGCTCCAGGCCGCCCTCGCCGCCGGCACCCGTGTCTTCGAGGTCCTCGACCGCCGCGAGGAGGTGCCCGAGGCGGAGGCCGCGGTGACCCTGCCCCGGGTCAAGGGAGCCATCGAGTACCGCGGGGTCGGCTTCCGTTATGCGGACGGGCAGGGGACCATCCTCCGCGCCGTCTCCTTCGAGGTGCGGCCGGGGGAGGTGGTGGCGATCGTGGGGACGAGCGGGGCGGGGAAGACGACCCTGGTGAACCTGCTCTCCCGCTTCTACGACGTCAGCGACGGCGCGATCCTGGTCGACGGGATCGACGTGCGCCAGGCTACCCTGGCCAGCCTTCGCGCGCAGATCGGGCTCGTCACGCAGGAAACGGTGCTCTTCAACGACACCGTGGGGGCCAACATCGCCTACGGCCTCGACGACGTCGACGAGGCCCGGGTCGAGGCGGCGGCGCGGGCGGCCTTCGCCCACGACTTCGTCCTGAACCTGCCCCGCCGCTACGACACGATGATCGGCGAACGCGGCAGCCGGCTCTCCGGCGGTCAGAGGCAGCGGATCGCCATCGCCCGCGCCATCCTCAAGGACCCGCCGATCCTCATCCTCGACGAGGCCACCTCCGCCCTCGATGCGGAGTCGGAGCGGCTGGTCCAGGGAGCGCTCGCCAACCTGATGCGGGGCCGCACGACGCTCGTGATCGCCCACCGCCTCACTACCGTGCGCGCCGCCAGCCGCATCGTGGTGCTCGACGGTGGCGAAGTGAGGGAGGTCGGCTCGCACGAGGAGCTGCTGCACAAGCCGGGCGGCATCTACAGCCGACTCCACGAGCTGCAGTTCGCACCGGAGGCCCAGGCGGTATGATCCGCTCCATGACCGGTTTCGGGGCGGCCAGCCTCGAGACCACGCCGCTGCGGGCCAGCGTCACCGCCCGCAGCCTGAACCACCGCTTCCTCGACGTCAGCGTGCAACTGCCACGGCGGCTGCAGCCTCTCGAGAGCGCGATCCGAGAGCGTGCGGCGGCACGGGTGAGGCGGGGGCGGGTCGAGGTGCACGTGCAGGCCGGTCTCGCCGAGGCGCCGGGGGAGGTCATAGTGCCCTGTCGACCGCTGGTCGCCTCGCTCGTGCGCGCTCTGCGGGACATGCAGAACGAGTTCGGGCTCGAGGGCGGGGTCGCGGTGTCCGATCTCGTGCGCGTGCCGGGGGCGCTCGAAAGGCTGGAGGTTCCAGCGCCGGTCGAGGGCGAGGCCCGCGACGCGCTGCTGTCCCTGGTGGAGCAGGCCCTCGACGGGCTCGACGCCATGCGCCGGACGGAGGGCGAGCACCTCCGGGCCGACCTCGAGCGGGCGCTCCAAGCGATCGAGGAGGCGGCGGCGCAGGTGGAGTGCCTGTCCCGCGAGGGCCGCAGCGCGCGCCAGACGGCGCTCCTCGAGCGGATTCGAGACCTCGAGCTCGGCCTCGACGAGGCCCGACTCTACCCGGAGGTCGTGCGCGCCGTCGAGCGTCTCGATGTCGCGGAGGAAGTCCAGCGCCTACGGAGCCACGCTGCGCTCGCGCGCGAGACGCTCGGGGGGGATGGATCCGCCGGTCGCCGTCTCGACTTCCTGGCCCAGGAGCTGATGCGGGAGGCGAACACCATCGGGAGCAAGGCCGCCGACGGCGCAGTCATGCACGTCGTAGTCTCGCTCAAGACGGAGATCGAGCGGCTGCGCGAGCAGGTGCAGAACGTTGAGTGAGCGGCGGCCGAGCGTGGTGGTCGTCTCCGCCCCTTCCGGCGCGGGAAAGTCGACCGTGCTCCGGCGTGTGCTGCGCGAGTCTCCGGGGCTGCGCTTCTCGGTGTCGCACACGACCCGTGCCCCGCGTCCGGGGGAAAGGGACGGGGTCGAGTACCACTTCGTCAGCGGGGAGGAGTTCGACCGGCTCCGGCGGGAAGGGCGGCTGCTCGAGTGGGCGGAGGTCCACGGCAACCTCTACGGGACGGGGCTCGCCGAGCTCGAGCGCGCGGAGCGGGATGGGGCCGACCTGCTCCTGGACGTGGACGTGCAGGGCGCGGCGCAGGTGCGGCAGAAGATCAAGGACGCGGTCACCGTGTTCATACTGCCCCCGTCCTACGAGGTCCTGGAGGCGCGCCTGCGGGGCCGGGGCCAGGACGACGATGTCGCGATCCGGACGCGGCTCCGGGCGGCGGCGCGTGAGCTCGGCGTCTTCGCCCAGTACGAATACGCGATCATCAACGAGCACCTCGAGACGAGCGTCGAGGAGCTCAAGTCCATCGTGCGGGCGGCGCGCTGTCGAGTCAGCCGCATCGAGGCGCGCGCCCGCGCCATCGACAATTCTTTCCGGGCGGTAGAGGAGAGAGAGACGGCATGAGCAATCTGGTGCTTCCCAAGGACGTGGATTCGAAGTTTCGCTTCATCACCGTGGCCGCGCAGCGGGCCAAGCAGCTCCAGAGCGGGGCCAAGCCCCGTGTCGAGACCCGCAGCCGCAAGGCGACGCGGGTCGCGGTGGAGGAGGCCATCGCGGGGGCCATCTCGTGGGAGGTGAAGGACGAGGTCGCGATCGCGAGGAGCGAGGAGAAGGCCTGAGGTCTTCCATGCCCGTCGTGGTCCTCGGCGTCACCGGCTGCATCGGGGCTTACAAGGCCTGCGAGATCCTGCGCGAGCTGCAGCGGCGAGACGTGGACGTCCATGTCGTGATGACCGAGGCCGCGACGACGTTCGTCACTCCGATGACCTTCGAGGCCCTCTCGCGGCACCCCGTCTTTCACGACCAGTTCGCGCTCGGGGCCGCGGGCGACATGCCTCACATCAGCCTCGCCGACGCCGCCGAGCTGCTGCTCGTCGCGCCGGCCACCGCCAACATCGTCGGCAAGTTCGCCCACGGGATCGCGGACGACGCCCTGAGCACGCTCTTCACGGCGACGAAGGCCCCCGTGGTCGTGGCTCCGGCGATGAACGTCAACATGTTCGAGCACCCGGCGGTGCAGCAGAACCTCGCCATCCTGAGGGCGCGGGGGGTGAGGATCGTGGAGCCGGGAGAGGGCTACCTCGCCTGCGGCTGGCTGGGCCGTGGTCGGCTGGCCGAGGTCCCGGACGTCGTGGAGGCGGCGCTCTGGGCGCTGCGGCGGCGGCGCGACCTCGAGGGAGAGACCGTGCTCGTGACGGCAGGGCCGACGGTCGAAGACATCGATCCTGTCCGCTTCATCTCCAATCGGTCGTCGGGGAGGATGGGCTACCGGGTCGCGGAAGCGGCACGCGACCGCGGGGCGCGGGTCATCCTCGTCTCCGGCCCCACCGCCCTCCCCGCCCCGGGCGGAGTCGAGCTGGTACCCGTGCGCTCGGCGGAGGAGATGGCCCGCGCGGTGGAGGAGCGCTTCGGACCCGCGACCGTGGTCGTGGCCGTGGCCGCGGTCGCCGACTACCGTCCGGCCGCGGCGTCGCCCACGAAGATCAAGAAGGCGGACGGCCTGCGGCTGGAGCTGGTGCGGACGCCGGACATCCTCCGCGGCCTCGGGGAGAGGAAGGGCGGCCGGATACTCGTCGGCTTCGCAGCGGAGACGGAGCGCCTGCTCGAGAACGCGCGGACGAAGCTCGAGGAGAAGAACCTGGACCTCGTGGTCGCCAACGACGTCACGCGCTCGGGGGTGGGGTTCGAGGGAGAGACGAACGCGGCCGTGATGCTGCATCGCGAGGGACGCGAGGTGCCGATGCCGCTCGTCAGCAAGCGGGAGCTCGCGGACGCGATCTGGGACGAGGTCGTACGGCTCCGCTCGCGCTTGCGGGAGCCGGCGCGGGCGTGAGCGAGCGCGAGGCCGTCCTCCGGGACCTGCGCGAGCGGGTGCTTTACTTCGCCGACCTCACGTCGATCGGGCTGCCGCGGCGGCCCGGCGTCCTGGACGAGACGTCGGCGGCGGCCATGAGCTCCGCCGGAGAGGCGACCCCCTCGCCTCCTCCCCAGACGCTCGAGGAGGTCCGCGAGTGGCTCGGGGACTGCCAGCGGTGCCGGCTTGCTCAGGGGCGCAAGACCATCGTCTTCGGTCAGGGCAGCCCGCGGGCGGAGCTGATGTTCATCGGCGAGGGCCCGGGGGCGGAAGAGGACGAGCAGGGCCTGGCCTTCGTGGGGCGGGCGGGGCAGCTGCTGACCGACATCATCGAGAGGGGCCTCCGCATGAAGCGGGCGGACGTGTTTATCGCAAACGTGATCAAATGCCGGCCGCCCCAGAACCGCAACCCGGAGGCAGACGAGATCCTCGCCTGCCAGCCCTTCCTCGAGGCGCAGATCCGCGCCATACGGCCGAAGGTCATCGTCGGGCTCGGGAAGTTTGGCGCGCAGTGGCTGCTCCGGACCGCGGAGCCGATCACCCGGCTGCGGGGGCGGCTCGGCGAGTACGAGGGGATCACGGTGATGCCGACCTACCACCCGGCCTACCTCCTGCGCAACCCGGCCGCAAAGCGCGACCTCTGGGAGGACATGAAGGTCGTGCTTGGCATCCTCGGCCGGACAGTCTAGCCTCCGGCCCCGGAGGGGGGGCGCTCGGGGGTCCACGCTTCGCGCGGGCGCTCGCCCGGGCACCGGCCTGGCCTGTAGGAAGAACCGCCCGGGCTCGCTCGACTCGCCCCCACGCGCGAGCGGACACCTCTGATGGGGAGCTCGACGCCGCGCTCCGCGTGTCCCCCTCGCGCTCCCTCGCGGCGCCCGACGGCTTGGACCTCGGCGCGCGAAGGCCCGGTCTAGACTGGCCCCTGGGTCTAGACTGGCCCCTGCATGGAGAGCGCGCTCGTCTCGGTGGCGGTGCCCCTTCCGTTCCAGGCACCGTTCACCTATCGCATGCCGCCGGGATCGCCCGTCCCCGACCGCGGCGTGCGGGTCCTCGTGCCCTTCGCGCACCGACGCGTGATCGGGGTGGTGACCGGGGGGGCGGCGGCGGGCACGGAGGGGCTCAAGGACGTCCTGGAGGTCGTGGACGAGGCCCCGCTCGTCGCGCCGCCGCTGCTGGACCTCGCGGCGTGGGTGGCCGAGCACTACCTCGCGCCGCCCGGTGAATGCTATCGCCTCGTGCTCCCCCCGACGGGCGTCCGTGCCAGCCGCGCAGTGGTGAGGCTGGTGCGCCCGGGCGAGCGGCAGGAGGACCCGATCGTCCGTGCGCTCGGAGATGGGCCGCAGCGGCTGTCCGCTCTGGGCCGCCGGCTGGGCGTGGAGGCGCCCGCCCGTGTCGCCCGGCTGCGGCGCGACGGCGTCGTCGAGGTGGACCAGGATCTCGGCGTGCCCGGCTTCCGCGAGGTGAGCGTGGCGGTACTCGTCCGCGCCGATGCGCACGCCGCGGGCCGCGCACAGGCCGGGCTCCTGGAGCGACTGAGTGGGGAAGGAGGGAGGGCGCGGGTGGCGGACCTGGTGCGCGAGACTCCGTCACGGCGGACGTCGCTCGCCCGGCTCGTCGCCTCGGGCACGGTACGGATCGAGCGCGAGCGCCTGGTGCGGGCGCCGGCGGGGCTGGCGCCGGCCGTGGCCACGCGGCTCGAGCCGACGGAGGACCAGGAGGGCGCGCTTCGTCCCCTGTGCGCCGCCGTCGAGGGGGGTGGCTTCCGGCCTTTCCTGCTTCACGGCATCACCGGCAGCGGAAAGACCGAGGTGTACTTCCGCGCGGTCGACTCGGCGCTCGCGCGCGGCCGGGGGGCGATCCTCCTCGTGCCCGAGATCGCGCTCACCCCGATGCTCGTCCGTGCCGCCACCGCGCGCTTCGGTCGCCTGGTCTCGGTGCTCCACAGCGAGCTCTCGGCGGGAGAGCGGCACGATCAGTGGTGGCGCGTCCGGGAGGGGGAGGCGCGGGTCGTGGTGGGCGCGCGCTCCGCCGTCTTTGCGCCGGTTGTCGACCTCGGCCTGATCGCCGTCGACGAGGAGCACGAGGGCTCGTACAAGCAGGACGAGAGCCCGCGCTACAACGGTCGCGACGTCGCCGTGGTCCGGGCCCGACTCGAGGGATGCCCGGTCGTCCTCGGCTCGGCGACACCCTCGGTCGAGTCGTACGCCAACGCCCTCCGCGGCAAGTACCAGCGTCTGGTCCTGCCGCGGCGCATCGGCCCCCAGGGGCTGCCGCGCGTCGAGATTGTCGACCGCCGTGCGATGCTGAAGGCGGGAGGTGATCTCATCCTCGGGCCGACGCTCCGCGAGGCCCTCGCGTGCCGCCTGTCCCGAGGGGAGCAGAGCCTCTTGCTCCTCAACCGACGGGGCTACGCGACGAGCCTTCTCTGCCGCGAGTGCGGGCTCCAGGCGGGATGCCCCAACTGCTCTGTCTCCCTCACCCTCCATCAGGGCGCACGGACCGCGCTCTGTCACTACTGCGGCCACGAGGCGGGGCCACCCGCCGCCTGCCCATCGTGCCGGGGTCCTTACCTGCGGCTCACCGGCTATGGGACGGAGCGGGTGGTGGAGGCGGTGAGGGCGGCGCTGCCGTCGGCCCGCGTCGAGCGGCTCGACCGCGACCGCGCCCGCCGCCGCGGGGTGGTGGCGCGGACGCTCGCCGCCTTCGAGGCCGGGGAGCTCGACGTCCTCGTCGGGACGCAGATGATCGCCAAGGGTCACGACTTCCCGCGGGTCACGCTGGTCGGGGTGGTGGACGCCGACGTCGGCCTCGGGATACCCGACTTCCGTTCCGCGGAGCGGACCTTCCAGCTCCTGACCCAGGTGGCGGGACGCGCGGGCCGGGGGGAGGTGCCCGGGGAGGTCATTCTCCAGAGCCACCTGCCCGATCACTACGCGCTCACCTTCGCCTGCGAGCAGGACTTCGCGTCCTTCTTCGAGCGCGAGATGGAGTTTCGGCGGACCATGGGCTATCCGCCCGCGGCCGACCTCGTCAACGTGATCGTGCGGTCGGCGGAGGCGGCGGCAGGGGCGAGGGAGGTCGAGGACCTCGCGCGACGGCTCCGGGCGGCGGCCGGGGGGCGTTACCGCGTGCTCGGACCCGCCCCGGCGCCGCTCGCCCGGCTGCGGCGTGAGCACCGCTTCCAGCTCGTTCTCAAGGGCAGCCGGTCCGCAATGCGCGAGGCGGTCCGGGAGGCCCTCGTGGCCCGGCACGGGCCGCTGCGGTGGCCGGGGGTGGCGGTGGACGTCGACCCGATCAGCGTGATGTAGCGGAGGCTCAGCCGTGGACGAGGCCGGCGAGACCCGTGGCCTCGAAGAACTCCCGCCAGGACCATACGATCGGGTTCGGAACGAAACAGCCGACGAACACGGCGAGCCCGAGGAAGGCAACGAGGAGTCGGCCACGACCGAGGGGAGCGAAGTCGTCGCCCGTGGCCGGATGGCGGCGGCCGAGCAGGCGGACGAGCAAGGCCCAGAGGATCCAGTTGGGTCCGAAGTAGATGAGGGCGAGGCAGACCCAGGAGCCGACGCGGGAGACGAGGCGCGCCCGGTCCCGCAGCAAGGCGTAGGTCACGTGCCCGCCGTCGAGCTGGCCGATGGGGATCAGGTTGAGGGCGGTGACGAAGAGGCCGAACCATGCGGCGAGACCGAGCGGGCCGAGCAACAGCGTCTGTTCCGCGGCGAGCCGGCCGTGGACGAGGTGCGAGGCCCATTGGAACAGCAACGGCTCTCCGAGAAAGACACCGCCCGCGTCGGGGTCGAGGGGGAGCGGGCGAGCCTCGAGTACCCCGAGGGCCAGCACGGGCAGGCAGACGGCGAAGCCGGCCAGGGGGCCGGCGATGCCGATGTCGAAGAGCGCCCGCCGGTTTGGGATCGGCGCGCGTATGCGGATGAACGCGCCGAGCGTGCCGACCATGCTCAGGAACGGCGCGGGCAGGAAGAAGGGCAGTGTGGCATCGACACCGTAGTGGAGGCATGCGACGTAATGGCCCATCTCGTGCGCGAGGAGGATGCCGAGCAGCCCCACGCTGAGGCGCAGGCCCTCGCCGACGTCCAGGGCGAGCATCGTCGCCCCTCCGGGCAACGCGACGGTCTTCATCGCCCCGGTGAGGAAGACCGAGAGCGCGGTCAGCAGAAAGAGAACGAGGTGCCGACCCCAGCGCTCCCAGGCGGTGCGCGGAGGCGGCGGCCCGAGGACCCACACCGGCCCCCAGAACTCGGGCCGGCGAGTCGTTGCCCGTGGCTCGCCGAGGGAAGAAGGATCGAGAGGGGGAGAGGGAAGGCCCACGCGGGGGGCGAGCGGGCTAGAGCGCCAGGTTCTGCAGGTCCTTGCCGGGCTTGAAGCGGATCGTCCGCCCCGGCGGGATGCGGACTTCCTTGCCCGTCCTCGGGTTGCGGCCGATGCCGCGCTTGCGGGGCTTGACCTGGAAGACGCCGAACCCGCGCAGCTCGATCCGGTCGCCGTGCATCAAGGAGTCCTTCATCGCCTCGAGGACGGCCTCGACCGCGACCTCGGCCTTCACCTTCGTAATGTCAGCCGCGCGGGACACCTCGTTGATGATGTCCACCTTGATCATGGGGGATGGACCTCCTCCTAAGTAGCCGTTACTATAGGCTTTGCCCGTTTCGGGTGTCAACCGGGAACCCCTTGATCCCCCTGCCGCGTCTCGCCCTCGTGGGCCGTCCCAACGTGGGGAAATCGACGCTGTTCAACCGGATCTGCGGCCGGCGCAAGGCGATCACCGACCGCCGCCCCGGCTCGACCCGCGACCGCAACTACGCACAGGTCGCCTGGCAGGGGGCGGCCTTCGAGCTCATCGACACCGGGGGCCTCCTCGAGACCGACGATCCGCTGCTGGGCCCGGCGGCCGAGCAGGCGCAGATGGCCATCGACGAGGCGGATCTGGTCCTGTTCGTCGTCGACGGACGCGCGGGCCGGCTGCCCGACGACGAGGCCATCGCGAGGGCCCTCCGTCGGCGTGGCAAGCAGGTGCTCGTCGCGGTCAACAAGGTCGAAGGTGCCAGCCAGGTAGCGGCGGAGTTCGCCGCCCTGGGGTTCGAGCGTCTGTTCGCGATCTCGGCCGAGCACGGCCTGGGGGTCGGCGACCTGCTGGATGCCGCGGTCGAGGGCCTGCCGCGGGTGCCCGAGCCCGACGAAGCCCCAACCCCCCTGAGCCTCGCGCTCGTGGGCCGTCCGAACGTGGGAAAGTCGTCGCTCTTGAACCGGCTTCTCGACCGGAACCGAGCGGTCGTCTCCGACGTCCCGGGGACCACCCGCGACGCCGTGGACAGTCTTCTCGAGCGGAGCGGCCACCTCTATCTGCTCGTGGACACCGCCGGCATCCGGCGCGTTCGGCATCTGAACGAGAACGTCGATCATGTCAGCGTCGTGCACGCCCGGCGTGCGATCGAGCGCGCGGCGGTGGCGGTCGTCGTCCTCGACGCCGAGAGCGGCGTGAGGGAGATGGACGCGACGATCGCGGGGCTGGCGGAAGAGGCCGGAGCCGGCATCGTCCTCGCGGTGAACAAGTGGGACCTCGCGCGCGAGCGGGGCCATACCCCGGCCGCGTTCGAGCGCGAGGTCCGGGAGCGCCTCCGCTTCCTGGCTTGGGCGCCGGTCATCTTCGTGTCCGCGCGCACGGGGCGGGGGCTCGAAGCCCTCCTCGCCGCGGTCCGACGGGCGTACGCCGCCCGCGGCCAGCGTGTGACGACGGGCGCGCTCAATCGGATGCTCGGTCGAGCCATGGAGCGTCAGGCCCCAAAGGCGGACCGTGGCGACCGCCCGGTGCGTATCCTCTACGCGAGCCAGATCGGCACCACACCCCCCACGTTCGCCTTGTCGGTGAACCGCCCCGTCGATCTGCACTTCTCCTACAAACGCTATCTGGACAACGAGATCCGGCGCGCGTTCGGGTTCGAGGGGACCCCGCTGAGGCTCAAGGTGACAGCTCGGCGGAGGTAGACGGAGGTCGGGCTGGACCTCAAGCCACACTTGAGCGTTTCGGTCTTGACACCGCACCAGCGTTCTCATATACTCCCTTCGCGCTTAGGACGTAAGTCCTTATAGGAGTGGGATTTTTCGTCCCTCTCCAAGTGGGCCTGTGGCCATGACGAAGGCCGACATCGCCAAGATCGTCTACGAGCGGCATGGTGGCATCTCGAACCGTGAAGCGGCGCGCCTCGTCGAGGTCATATTCGAGACCATCAAGCGCCATCTAGGGGAGGGCGAGAAGGTCCAGATCACCGGGTTCGGTACGTTCCTGGTCCGCCAGAAGCGGGAGCGTCGCGGACGCAATCCCCAGACTGGAGAGGAGATGCTCATCAGGCCCCGCAGTTCCGTCGTCTTCCGCCCCTCCAAGCTGTTCGCGCCGGCCGTCCTCGAGTAGAGTCGAGGCGGTCGCCATGGACAAAGCGATCCCCAACAAGCTGTTCTTCAAGATTGGGGAGGTCTGCGAGATCACCGATACCCAGCCGTATGTCCTGCGCTACTGGGAGTCGGAGTTCGGCGCCCTGGCGCCGGCGAAGAACAGCTCCGGGCAGCGCATCTATCGCCGCCGGGACATCGAGACCGTGCTCCGCATTAAGGAGCTTCTCTACGACGAGGGCTTCACGATCGCGGGGGCCAAGAAGAGGCTCGAGGCCGAGCTCGCGGGGCGCAGCCCCACGCCTCAGTCGCTGGCGGGAAAGAGCGCGGGCTCGCCGGACGACCCCGCGCGCAAGGTCATCGAAGAGGTGCGCGAGCAGCTGCGCGAAATCTTGACCCTGCTCGACAGGGGTGATAGAAAGGGCAGCTGATCCGGCCGGGATGTAGCGCAGCCTGGTAGCGCACCTGCTTGGGGTGCAGGTGGTCGCCGGTTCAAATCCGGCCATCCCGACCAGCACTCATTCTCGTCAAGGACGGAGCGCCCCGGGGTCGCCCCCGGGGCTTTTTCTTGAGAGACGCATGAGCGAGCCGCTCATCCTGGTCACCAACGACGACGGGGTCCACGCCCCTGGCATCCGGGCCCTCGCCGCCGCGCTCTCCGCGGTGGGGGAGGTGCACATCGTCGCCCCCGATCGCGAGGTCAGCGCGTGCTCGCAGTCCCTGACCTTGAAGCACCCGCTGATCAGCTGCCCT
>Ga0209342_10004103_pt1 | contig 15203 bp, 12 predicted proteins | sample RifCSP16_2_FD_184023 | JGI IMG/M metagenome (GOLD analysis project Ga0209342, IMG submission 184023) | Soil microbial communities from Rifle, Colorado - Rifle CSP2_sed 16_2 (SPAdes) (version 2) | ecosystem: Environmental > Terrestrial > Deep subsurface > Rock core/Sediment | place: Rifle... | reverse complement strand
CGGATTCAGCCTCAAGAAAATCGACGACTAGGGAAACGTATTCCGACCGGCTTAAAAGCGGAAAATCGCCAGCGTTGTAGAATTTTTCCAGCACGGTGTTTTTGATGACGTGCAGGTTATGCAGCTTGACACCGTCGACGCCGAGCCGGTTGAGCAACGCCGGTGTCTCGAGCATGTCGTCGCGAGTTTCGCCGGGAAAACCAAGGATCAGATGGGCGCATACGCGCAGATCGCGGCTTTTCGCCCGTTCGACGGCATCGATGAATTCCCGCAGTCCATGGCCGCGGTTGACCCACTGGAGCGTCCGGTCATGCATCGACTCCAAGCCCAGTTCCAACCAAAAATAGGTGCTGCGGGAAAGCTCCTGGAGAAGGTCGAGCACCTCTGCGCCGACGCAGTCGGGGCGCGTCGCGATGGAAAGTCCGACCACTCCCGGAAAGGCGAGCGCTTCGCGGTACAGCCGCTCAAGCGCGGCCGGCGAGTCGTAAGTGTTCGTGTAGCTCTGAAAATAGGCGATGAAGCGATCGGCGCGATGGCGCTTTTGTTGAGCCGCCGCCCCCTGCGCCAATTGCGCGGTGACGGTAGCCCGAGGGCGATAGTTCTCGGGCGTGTGGCTGGCGTTGTTGCAATAGATGCAGCCGCCCACCGCGACCTTGCCGTCCCGGTTCGGGCAGGTGAAATCCATTCGCAGGCCGATCTTATAGACTCGCGCGCCAAAGATGTCTTTCAGGACGCGGTTGTAGGAATTGAAACGTTTGCCGCGCCACTTGTTTTGTAAGGAAATGGGAAAATCCATGCCTGGGACCAGAAAAAGGGTTAACAAAAAGCCGCCGAATACTCAAGCTAAACACGCGCGTGAAAAAATCGGCACGGCGTTTTTCCCGCCGCCGCATGCGCCGCCGATCCGATCCCGCACGGGGTTTCCACGGGGCTTGGAAGTGGTGAATAAGTCACAGGCTTTTTTGTCCTGGGATTTCGTCCGCTGGCTTGACAATAAGGATGGTTTGTCTATATTCATACACACTGAACGGCCCGCTCCCGCGCCGATGAAAATTCCCGTCGACGATATTCCTCAGTCTCCCAACGAGATAAGTTTCTCCGAGCGAATTGAGGATCTGAATGCGATTTATACCAAGGGAGAGGCGCGGGATTTTCATTTTCCGCCGGCGGTGGAAGTCGATCTGGTTTATTATCGATCGGGCCGGGAGCTGTTTTTTCAAGGGCGGTTCCGCGGCGTCGTCGAGGCGTGCTGCAGCCGTTGCTTGAAAGACTATTCGTTCCACATGGACCGGCCATTCGAATTTGCCTTGCTCCCCGATCCGGCGTCGGCAGTGCGCGGGGCCGAGGAATTGAGCCGAGCCGATTTGGGACTGAGTTTTTATACAACCGAAGAAATCGATCTCGCGCCGCTGATTATGGAACAAATCATGCTCGCCTTGCCGACTCGTCCGCTTTGTTCGGAGGATTGCCGCGGGCTTTGCGGCGGCTGTGGCGCGGACCTTAACCTCGGACCCTGCGCTTGCTCTTCCGCCGGAGGCGACCCGCGCATGGAGATCTTTCGGACGCTCAAAGTCGGCCGCTGATGGTCAATCTAGATATTTTGCATCCGCCTTCGCTGGGCGGGGAAAGATAGGACGCTGATATGCCGGTACCTAAAAGAAGAACCTCCAAGAGAGTCAAAAATCAACGCCGCGCGCATGACGCGCTGACCAAGCCGCAGTGGAGCAGTTGCGCCAAGTGCGGCGAAACGGTATTACCCCACCGTGCCTGTGCCAAGTGCGGTTATTACCGTGGCCGCCCCGTGCTCAAGGTCGCGGAAAGTTAAAGCGTAATTTCCCTGTATGCCTAAAATCGCCGTAGACGCGATGGGTGGCGACCATGCTCCTGGGGTGGTGGTGGAGGGAGCGGTGCTGGCTGCCCAAGAACTCGGCGTCGAAATTGTTTTAGTCGGTCAAAAGGACGCCGTGGAGCAAGAGCTGGCACGGCACTCCCATGGGAACGCCATCGAGGTCGTGCCTGCTTCACAGGTCGTGGCGATGCATGAGTCGCCGAGCAGCGCGCTCAGAAGAAAAGACTCGTCGATGAAAGTCGCCTTCGAGATGATGAAGCGCGGCGCGGTCGATGCGGTGGTCAGCGCGGGAAATTCCGGCGCCATGATGGCTACCGGCATGTTTGTCATGGGGACGCTTTCCGAGGTGGCGCGCCCGGCCATTCTGATCGTCGTGCCCAATGTCGCCAAGGGAACCGTAATCGTCGATGCGGGCGCCAATGTCGATTGCAAGCCGGGGCATCTCGTGCAGTTCGGCCTGATGGGGTCGATTTACGCGGAGCGAATCCTGGGCATCAAGGAGCCGCGCGTCGGCGTGCTCAGCAACGGCGAGGAAGAGAGCAAGGGCAACGACCTGACGCGGGCGGCGAGCGCGGGGCTGGCGGCCACCAAGCTCAATTACATCGGCTACGTTGAAGGGCGGGATATCTTTAACGGCAAGGTCGATGTCATCGTTTGCGACGGTTTTACCGGCAACGTGGCGCTCAAGACCCTGGAAGGGGCGGCGAGTTTCGCCGGTGAAGTGTTAAAGGGCGCTTTCGAAAAAAACTTTTCTAGCCGCCTGGGTTATCTTTTGACTCGCAACTCTTTGCGCCAAGCCTATCGCCGCTTGGACGACGCCGAATACGGCGGCGCGCCTTTGATCGGACTGGACGGTGTGGGGATCATCGCCCATGGCGGCTCCAATCCGCGGGCCATCAAAAACGCCATTCGCGCCGCCAAAGAAGCGTTGGAGCAGGATATCAACCGCCATATCATCAATGTGCTGGAAGAGATCGGTGGTTTCGGCGGAGAAGCAGTGGATGGTTTGCCTGGCAAAATCTGGCGCCGGATCAAGTCGAAGCTCGAAACGATCGGCGATAAATAGGCCCGGCGTCTCTACAGAAAGAAAGGACGGAACAGGGTGGCGGAGGGCGGCGCAATCGCATTTGTTTTCCCCGGACAAGGTTCCCAGTATGTCGGCATGGGCAAGGAGTTGTGCGACCAGTTCACTGCGGCGCAGCGGGTTTTCTCTGAGGCCGATAAGGCGCTGGGTTTTTCGCTCAGCGAACTTTGTTTTTCCGGTCCGGAATCGGACCTCAAGCTTACCGAGCACACCCAGCCGGCTATTTTAACCACGTCGATCGCGGCCTTGCGGGTTCTGGAATCGGAAACCGAGATCAAACCGAATTTCGTCGCGGGACATAGCCTCGGCGAGTATAGCGCTCTGGTGTGTGCGGGAGCGCTGACCTTCCGCGACGCGGTGCAAATCGTGCGCGAACGGGGCCGTTTGATGCAGGCGGCGGTTCCGGCGGGCGAAGGAGCGATGGCCGTCATTTTGGGGTTGGCCGCCGATGTCGTTTCCAGGTTATGCGAAGAGGCGAGCGGCGGAGAGGTGGTAGCGCCAGCGAATTACAACGGCGGCGGTCAGATCGTCATCGCCGGCGCTAAAGAGGCGGTCGCCCGTGCCAAGGCGCTGGCGGATAAAGCCGGCGCTAAGAGAGTATTGGATCTGCCCGTCAGCGCTCCGTTTCATTGCCAGCTGATGCGTCCCGCCGCCGAAGGATTGACGAAAGTTTTGAGCGAGGTGGAGTTGTCGCCGTTTTCGGTCGGCGTTGTCACCAATGTCGAAGCCGAGGTGAATCGGCAACCCGAGCGCGTGAAGACGCTGTTGACCGAACAAGCGGTGCGGCCGGTTCGTTGGGAAGAGTCGGTGCGCAAGCTGGAGGCCTTGGGCTGTCGTCGGGTATGGGAGGTCGGGCCGGGAAAAGTTTTAAAGGGATTGATCAAGCGCATTGCTCCCTCTCTCGAAGTCGATAATTTCGAGACTCCTCAAGACCTCGCGAAGGTAAGGGCGAGCTAGAGCCTTGAGTCTCGAAGGACAAATAGCGTTGGTGACCGGAGGCGGGAGAGGGATCGGCCGGGCCATCGCCCATAAACTCGGACAGTCTGGGGCGTTCGTCGTTATCAACTACCGCGGCAACCGGGAGGCGGCGGAAGGGGCGTTGAAGGAGCTGCTGGCTTGCGGGGGAAACGGCGAGTTGAGCCCCTTCGATGTCGCCGACGAGCAGCAGGTCGAGGAGGCGGTGAAAAAAATCGTTGACCGGCACAATAAAATTGATATTCTGGTCAACAACGCCGGCATGACCGCTGACAGCTTGCTGTTGCGCATGAAGTTGGAGGATTGGGACCGCGTTGTCGGAACCAACCTCAAGGGGACGTTACTGTGCACAAAGGCGGTGTCGCGGTTGATGATCCGCCAGCGCTATGGACGGATCATCAATATGACGTCGGTGGTGGGGCAGATGGGCAACGCCGGTCAGTCGTTATATGCGGCAACCAAGGCCGGGATCATCGGTTTCACCAAGGCCATGGCCAAATTGTTATGCGCCGCTGCAAAACTCGGTGCCAGTTCGACCGCTTGTCGATAGTGCCTTAACGCCTCATCGACCATTCCCCCGTGGCTTAATAAATTGGCCAGATGGTACTGGCGCTCAGCTGACTTTGGATTGGCGTCCACCAATTGGCGATATTGTTCGATGGCTTGGTCCATTTTGTACATCCAGATCGATTCGCCGATCCTTGTAAAGGGCTTGAGTTCTCGGAACGGTTTGACGAATTCCTCGTCACCCGTACGCCAGTAATAACCGTAGAGATGATTTACGCTTATCGCCAAGTCATTAGGTAAAGTCCGATTATCTTGCACCAGATCATTTATATCCACCCAACTGCCAGGAAGAAAAAAAGCATCGATTCCGTAATAGCGAGGTATTGCCGCGCTAAATGCACCAAAATAAAGGAATTGAATCTTTGGAACTCCCTGAATCTTCATCCATCGCCCGAGTCCCTTGATATCTTGCCCCCAATCGAGATTGGAATCGATGACGACCTTATGACCGTTGCGCGATCCGCCAATAAGTTCGTTGAAAAAAGATAAATAATTCGGAAACACGAGCAACGCCGTAGCCATGAGCCAACCGCCGATCGCTACGAGCATGCCTCGCAGCACGCGGTTTTTACTCTGCCAGAGTTTTACCGCGGTCCCTCCCGCCAGGACAAATAGAAAAGGATAAATAGGAAGCACGTGACGCAAGCCGATGTTCAGGCCCGACCCTACCGCCAAGCTAAAATAGAGAATCACAGGGATCAGCAGAAAAACGCCTGTCGGCCTTTTGTTGCGCTCGTAAAGCCAGAAGCTGAAAGTGGCAAGCAGGATCAGCAGCGTTGGCAGCGGAGTCTTGACCAAAAATACGACCGGAAAATACAGCCAAAAACCCGCGCCGATTCGGTTTTCACCCAAGAAATAGGTATCGCGCCCGAGCCCGCCTAGGATATCGAGTTGACCGTAGATCCATGCTTCGGGGAAAAAATGCGTCCGCGTCAAGAACAGGATGAGCGACCGGGCCAAAGCAGACTGTGGCAACTGCTGATCCATAGGAAGGTGCATGGTCCCGCCGGGAACGGCATGGTAGCTGAACCCGTACGCCGCCCAGATAAATACGTAAGCAGTGATAAGCGCGCATGAGAGAAGCCCAAACAGCACACCGCACTTTTTCCAACGGCCCTCTATTTCGCTCGATCTGCCAAGCGCAACCTCGATCGGCCCGGCCGAAAGAATGCGTACCAGCGCAAAAACGGCCCAGGTGAGAAACATAACCATGTATGTCCACTTGGTGACGGCGGCCAAACCAAAAAATACCGAAGCGCAGATGAGGTTCGAAAAGTTAAGCCGGTATAGAGCGCGCCGAAAAAAATACGTGCCGATGAAAAATATGGTTGCGAAAGGAATGTCGGTGTGCACCATTGAGCCATGGGCTAAAATATTCGGATCGAAGGCATAAAGGAGCAACGCTGCGATTGCGCCGACTAATCCGAATAGTTCTCTGCACCATTTGAAAATAAAAAAACCCAAAACAAGGGCGAGGAACACCATCATAAGCTTGGCGTAAAAAAAGAGTGTTTCCGCGTCATTATCGACAAACAACGTCTGGGCCGCCGCGTTAACGGTATGCAACGCCAGTGTGCCCTCGGTCGGAATCAAATCCCAATATGGAGCCGGTGGCTGATATTTTGGGGGTATGAGGAACATTAACGGCAGCGCAGCCCACATTTTCGCCAAGGGGGGATGCTCCGGATTGGCCCTGAAATCGCCCCATTTGAGATACGAATAACCCGAGAACAGATGAATAGGCTCATCGGCGGTGGGAGATTTTTGTAGGAAGCTAGTAATAGAGAGAACACTGAACAAGATTACAAAGACGCCGATCGTAACCGCGGCGAACGTGCGCGCATTCGCCGCCGCTAAGAAAATGCCGGACGATTTTTTCTCTATACCAACAGCCGTAGTTTTCCGCCGCTTGTTTTTTACCTTGCTTGCCATAATGCTTCGTCTATTTTCTCTTCTCTACCGCGCCGGGCATAGTACGACCTTTGACTCTAAGTTCAACGCAACGCTTCTAGACATGAGAACGAGGAGGCGGGTTTTAATTCCGCGCCCTCAGGATTCGCAGCGCTTCGCGGTATTGTTTTTCCGCCTCTTCCTTTTTTCCCTGAGCGGCAAGCGCGCGGCCCAGGCTCTCATGAGCGTCGGCTGAGTCGGGCCTAAGCTTTACGGCCTCAAGAAAATGGTCCGCTGCCTCTCTCAACCGACCTTGCTGCGCCAAAACGGCGCCCAAAACAAAATAGATTTCGGCCTCTCCCGGTTGCAATTCTAGGGCTCGCCGATAATGGCTGACGGCATTGTTAAAATCCCCTTTGTCGGCGTAAACCCTTCCCATATTGTAGTAGGCCTTGGCATGCGCCGGATCAAGTTCCACTGCCTTCTGGAACGCCGCCAGCGCCGCTGGCACGTCTCCTCGTTTCGCCAACAACAGGCCCAGGTTGTTGTGCGTGTCGGCATCGTTGGGTTTAAACGTTAAGGCTTGACGGTAATGATTCATAGCTTCGTCGCGCAGGCCTTGTTTCGCCAGTAGACGCGCCAGATTGTAATGAGCTTCGGTATAAGCCGGGTTTATCGTCAAGGCGCGACGGTAGAGATCGACCGCTTCGTCTACCCGACCCTCATTATCGTGGAGCTTGCCCAGGTTGTAGTGAGCGATGCTGGAATTCGGCGTAACCTTTAAAACATGCAGCCAAAGAGTCTTGGTGTCGCGCCAGACGCCTATCTGATGCCAAGTCAAATAAGCCAACGCCATCATGACGATGCCCGCCACGGGGCCGACGACCGGAGCCAGGCTCCGGCGGGCTTTTCCCAAGCTCGCGTATCGATAGAAAGCGCCCGCCGCCAAAAGCGCCCAGCTTAGACATGAAAGATAACTGTAACGATCCGCAACCAACTGCGGCCCGCTTTGAGCGAACCCCAAAACAGGCGCTATCATGAGAAGATAGAAGACCCAGCATGCCAGCGGCGCTGGCCAGCGCCGCCTCAGGATATAAAACCCAACGCTGATAAGAATGGCTGCTATTCCGCAGCTTATAAAAAGCGGCATCCACGGATCGAAGTCATAGGACAGCTCATAGAGCGGCGAGAGGCTGGCTGGAAAGAAAGACTTCCAAAAATAAAAAATAATTCCGTAGGCCGCCTGGCCCAAGCGATAAGAGATGAAATAGTTTTGGACCGGCCGCAACGCTCCGGCGCTTTGTTGCGCAACGACCGCGGTGTAGGCAAAGCAAACTGCCAAAACGACAAAGGGCAGTTTTCCCCAAAGGACTTTTCGTTTGTCGGATTTCAGCCAGGTCGAAACTTTTCCCGGCAACCTGCGCAAGGGGTAGACATCCAACAACAATAAAACCGCCGGCAGCATAATCGCCGCCGCCTTTGCGGTTAGGGACAACAAGTAAGCGACCACCGACCAGGTAAACCAAAGGCGGCTGGATTTACCTTGTGAACTCCCTCGTGCCCTTACGTAACAATAGAGCGTAACTAAGAAAAATAAAGCCGATAAAACATCGCGTCTTTCCGTGGCCCAAGCCACCGATTCCACGCGCAGCGGATGGATGGCGAAGAAAAGCGCCGCCAAGGCGGCGGCCGGCGCGAGCCTTCGATCCGTGCCATCAGCCGGCAGAGATAAGGCCAAGGAGAGAAGACGCCGCGCGACAAAATAGAAGAGGACGGCGTTGGCGCCGTGCAACAAGATGTTCGTCAGATGATAACCAAAAGGCTCCAGCCCGCTCAGAAGATAATTGACCGCGAAGGTGACCCAACTGAGCGGCTGATAATGGCCGGTATGAAAGGTTGTGAACATCCAGCGCAACTGCCGCCACCCCAAGCCGCGAAAGTGTGGGTTACCGACCAGGGTTTCATAGTCGTCCCAATCGACGAATTCATTTCCCAGGGCGGGAAGGAACAGGGCGACCGTCGCCAGCGCGATGGCGGCGGGGATAATCCGTTGGCATATGGGGAGATAAGGAGAGCCTTCGGCAAGTTTGCTTGATTTCTTGCTTTCTCTCGGCTTATTGTTTTTCATTCAAGCTTCGTTGGGGAGCAAATGCCCTATAACAGCCTACAGGATTTCGTTCAAGTTTTGCAGCAGGCCGGCGAGCTCAAGCGAGTTTCACATCCGGCACAATCGCCGCAGGTTCGCCCTCCCTTTTGGAGTATCGACGATATTTATTGGTTTCGCATTCGCGCCACCGACTTATCTGCCGGATCGATCATCGATATCCAATCACTCGACAAGAGCGCCAAAGCGCATAAGATCGAGCGCTTTATCGGGCTTGCCGTTTTTCATCGAGCGCCATGGCAAGACTGTTGCGCGCGCCTTCATAATCCGGCTGAATGCGAAGGGCCTCACGGAAATACGCGATCGCTGCGTCGAGTTGGCCTAGCGCCGCGACTACTCGGCCCAAATTGTGGAAGGCTTCCGCATAATCGGGGCGAAGCTTGATCGCTTCTTTAAAGTGCTGCGCAGCTTCGACGAGATTACCTTGTTGAACCAACACGTTTCCCAAGTGGAAGTGTATCCCACTTTCCTTCGGCTCTACCGCCAGCGCCTCGCGGAATCTCTGCGCCGCCTGATCGAGCTGCCCCTGCCGCGCCAGGATTCCCCCAAGGTTATTGAGCGCGACCGGATTGGGGCCGGCCTTGAGGGCCTGTTGGTATAATTGCGCCGCCTCTTTAAGCTTACCCTGTCGTTCTAGAGCGACGCCCGCATCGTTGAAGTATCTCACGGACGCTGGGTTGATTCGTAGGGCGTCGCGGAATTGCGCGTCGGCACCTTCGAGATCCCCCTGGGACACGAGGAAAAGACCGAAAAAATACTGCGCCCAACCCGATTGAAATAGCGCTGCCCGGTTGACCGAAAGCGCATGCTGCCAAAGTTTTTTCGTATCATGCCAGATTTGTGTCTGGCGCCAGGTCAAAACGCTGAGGATCAATAAGATCGCGGTAGCGAGGGCCGAGCCTGAATAGAAAACAATGCGGCCGGCTTGCCTTGCCGCAAAAAAGCGCCAACACCAAAGGTAACCGGCCCCGGCGATCAGTGCCCATCCCAGACAAGACAAGTAGGAATAACGATCGGCCACCATTTGCGGACCGCTTTGAGCCACGCCCAAGACCGGCCCCAGCACCGCGCCGTAAACGATCCACGCAGCCAATAGAGCCGGCCACCGTCGTCTCATGATCAAAACAACGGCGCTGATGGCGATAACCACCGCAGCGCTCAAGAGGAAAGGCGGCGTAAGCGGTTTGATCTCGATCGGGATCTCGTAGAGGGACGACAAGCCAATCGGCCAAAGGGTTTTCCAGAGATAGAATTGTAAGCCGTAAAAGGCCTGGGCCAAGCGCTGCAAGGGCGTGTGCTGGATTAAGTCCTTCATTGCACCGATGTGACTCTGGGCGGCAAGAGCGACGGCTCCCATGACAACCGCGAACCCAAAGAACGGGATTTTTTCAAGCCAAATCGGCCACGCGCTTCGCCCGAACCAACGGCCGGGGCCTGGACCTAAACGCTTGAGCGGATAGACATCGAGCACGAGAAGAACCACGGGTAGCGTCATACCGCTTGCCTTGGAAAGCAAGGACAAGACATAGAAACCGAACGCGGTTGACATCCATCGAAACCGGCCTGGGCTGCGCGGACCCAGCGATGATGCGCGCAAATAGCACAGTATGGTCGCGAGAAAAAAAAGCCCGGAAAGGACATCGCGGCGCTCGGTCGCCCAAGCGACGGATTCAACCCTCAAGGGGTGGACCGCGAACAATAGCGCGGCGAAAGCAGCGGCGATCCTAAGACTCGGTTCGACCGGTCTTGCGATGGGTATCGAGAATGCGAGCGACAACAAACGGCGGGCAATAAAATAGAAGATCACGGCGTTAGCGGCATGTAAAAGGAGATTGGTTAGATGGTATCCGAATGGCTCCATCCCCGATATTTTGTAATCCAATGCCAGGGTCACCCAGCTCAAGGGCTGATAATGACCCATGTGAAAAGTAGTGAACATCCAACCCAGAGCAGTCCATCCCAGTCCCCGATAATCGGCGTTGTCGATCAGCATTTTCTCATCGTCCCAATGGACAAACTCGTTGTTCAACACGGGCAGAAAAACTACCAAGCTGACAAGCGCAACGATGAGCGGAGCGAGCCAGTCGCCGCTTGACTTCGTTTGCGAGCGTGTCTCCGCGCGGCGATTGGGAGAGGGCTGGTTCTTGATCTGAAGCTTTTTAGCTTTACGTTTCAAGGAGGATGCTTCCCTAGGTTCTATCGAATGAAGGTGCTAGGCTGGCTCCAACGCAATTGCGGGTCTAATGGAATTCAAGCGAAATTATTGTATTAAATACGGAATACTCTGGCGCTTTCACAATGGCCTATAACAGCCTACAGGATTTCGTTCAAGTTTTGCAGCAGGCCGGCGAGCTCAAGCGCATAGCACATCCGGTCAAGGCGGAACTGGAGATCGCCGAGATCGCCGACCGGGTGATGAAGCGCGGCGGTCCCGCCCTGTTGTTTGAAAATGTCGTCGGCAAGCAAATCCCGCTGCTGATCAATGCCTTCGGCTCCACCAAGCGCATGGCTCTCGCCCTCGGCGTCGCCGATGTCGAGGAGCTCGCCGGAGACATCGCCAAGCTCATCCAGACCAAACCGCCCAAATCGTTCAAGGACAAGCTCCATTTACTCGGCGAGCTGATCAAGCTCGCGGGCATTCCGCCCAAGATCGTTAAAGAAGGCGCCTGCCAAGAAATCATCCATCGCGAGCCGGACTTGCATATTTTGCCGGTCTTGACCTGCTGGCCCGGCGATGCCGGACCGTTCATTACCCTGCCGATGGTCTTTACCAAAGATCCCGACAAGGGCATGAGAAACGTCGGGCTGTATCGGCTGCAGGTTTTCGACTCGCGCACCACCGGCATGCACTGGCATCTGCACAAGGTCGGCGCTCGCCACTACCGCCGTCAGAAAGAAAAATCCGGCCGGCTCGAACTGGCGGTCTGCCTGGGCGGCGACCCGGCGCTGATTTACGCCGCCACCGCGCCGTTGCCGGACCAGATCGACGAGGTTCTCTTCACCGGCTTTCTGCGCAAGAAGAGCGTCGAACTGGTCAAAGGCGTAACGGTGGATATCGAAGTGCCGTCTAATTCGGACATCGTCATCGAAGGCTACGTCGATCCGGCGGAGCCGCTGCGCCGCGAAGGCCCGTTCGGCGACCACACCGGTTTTTATTCGCTGGCCGACGACTATCCGGTGTTTCACGTCACTTGTATTACGCACCGCAATAATCCGATCTACCCAACGACCATCGTCGGCCGGCCGCCGATGGAAGACGCCTACCTCGGCAAAGCCACGGAGCGGCTGTTTTTGCCGCTGCTGCGGGTGACTTTACCGGAGATTACCGACATGAACCTGCCGGTGCACGGCGTGTTTCATAATCTGGCGATCATCTCGATCAAGAAAGAATATCCGGCTCACGCGCGCAAGGTGATGCACGCCTTGTGGGGCTTGGGCCAGATGATGTTTACCAAGACCTTGATTATCGTCGACCATGACGTCAACATCCACGATCTGTCCGAAGTCACCTGGGTGGCCAGCAACCACTTCGATCCGCGGCGCGACATCGTCCTGGTCGACGGACCGGTGGATATTTTGGACCACGCCGCGCCGCTCATGGGCTACGGCTCCAAGGTCGGCATCGACGCCACCAGAAAACTCCGCGGCGAGGGCTTCGAGCGGCCATGGCCCGACGCCATTGTCATGGATGAAAAGACCAAGCAGTATATCGATTCCATCTGGGAGAAGCTGGGGATATAAATCAAGTCAAAATGCAAATTTCAAACTGCAGAAGTTAAAATTTGCACTTTGCCTTTTGCAATGAGACAAAATGGATATTGCTGAAAGAATATACAATTACGGCAAGCTGATCCGCTTCTCCCACACCGTCTTCGCGCTGCCTTTTGCGCTCTCGTCGGTGGCTTTAGCTTGGCCGGCACATCCGCCTACGGCGAGAACTCTTCTCTGGATTTTGGTCGCCATGGTCGGAGCCCGCAGCGCCGCCATGGGCTTTAACCGCCTCGCCGACCGGCGATTCGACGCTCTTAATCCCCGCACCAGCGCCTGGGAATTACCCCAGGGAACGGTGAAGGTTCCCGAAGCCGTTCTGCTGACTTTGGTGTCGTCGCTGATTTTTATCTACGCGGCGTTCCGGCTCAATTTCCTCTGCTTCTCGCTTTCGCCGGTAGCTTTGGCCATTGTATTTTTCTATTCGTTGACCAAGCGGTTTACTTGGATGTCCCACCTATTTCTCGGCCTGGCGCTATCCCTCGCGCCCGTCGGCGCGTGGTTGGGTGTCGCCGGCTCGCCTCTGGACGCAGCCGAGCTGAAAACGCCTCTATTCCTCGGTTTAGCCGTGCTTTTCTGGCTTGCCGGCTTCGATGTCATTTACTCGCTCCAAGACCGGCAATTTGACCTTACGAAGGGGCTTTATTCTATCCCTGCCCGTTTCGGTGTCGCCGCTGCCCTGCGGCTTTCAAGTTTTTTTCACCTTTGCACGGCGATTTTCCTCGCCCTGGTGGGGCTGGCGGCACAGTTAGAAATCATCTACTGGTTGGGGTTTGCCGCAGTCTCCGCCATTTTATTCTGGGAGCACCGGATCGTCACCCCCACCGACCTTTCCCGCGTCAACCGCGCCTTCTTTGATTTCAACGCGTACGTTAGTATCGGCTATTTCTTAACCATCGTCGGGGATTTAGGTCTGCGATGGTAACAAATAAGTCACGGAGTTCCGGGCGGATCAACTTCCTCTCTCCATAAATACTAAGAAGTTATTTTCTTATGTGGGAATATTTAGCTTTATTCATCACGGGTTTCCTGGTCAGCGCCCTTGGCACAGTGGTGGGATTTGGCGGGGGTGTCTTTATGGTGCCAATCCTTACATTGATCTTTCATGTCCCGATTCAGTTGGCGATTGGTTGTGTGATCCTTGCATTGTTCCCTGCGGCAATGATTTCTACGTTTCACAATGTCCGACGAGGGCTGATCGATTTTGTCGTCGGTATATTGCTTGAAATACCAACCGTCATAGGGACCGTTCTTGGAGCCTTGCTTACCAGCTACCTTCCTACCTGGCAACTCGAAATTCTTTTCAGCGTGATGGTCGTTTTTAGTGGCGTCGCCATGCTCAGAAGAAATCGTGACGGCACTCCATCTCAATTTTCGCTTTTTAAGAAGGTTACCGTAATTCCACCTAGGCTTGTTCGGCAAACTGCTAATGGTACCTACGAATTAAGCGGGATTACGGTAACGCTCTTTGGCATGATCTCTGGAATCATCGCAGGCCTGTTTGGAATAGGCGGAGGTTTTATCAAAGGACCCCTCATGGTGTTGGGTTTCGGAATGCCGGCGCGGGTGGCGGCTCCCACTGCCCTGTTTATGATCGTAATGACTAGCGCAGTCGGGTCAGTCTCACATTATTATCTTGGACATATTCAGTGGAAAATGGGTCTTTTCCTCATGTTTGCGTTTGCGTTAGGCTCTGTCTTCGGCAATCGTTGGGCGGGGGCAATATCGGAAAAAAACCTTGTCAAGCTTATCGCCTGGGGTCTTATTGCCGCCGGGATCACGATGGCGGTTTTCACCGGTTCTCAAGCCAATCTCTAATCGACGGGAGCCGTTGTTCCTAAAGCAGCATATTCTTTCTTTTTCTGTCAGGCGGGTTGTGACCGGCGTGGCCATCGGCGTTCTCGGCGCCGGCAATTTCGTCTTCGTCCCCTTGCTCATTTACGTGCTGAAAATGCCGACTCGAATCGCCATCGGCAGCACCCTTTTTATCGCGATCATGAATACCGCCACGGGATTTCTCGGCAAGCTCGTGACCGGTCAAATTCTCCTGTGGGAGACCGCCGTCGTCGCCTTCGGCGCGGCCAACGGCGCGCTGCTGGGAGAAAAAATCCACGGCAGGCTTTCGACCCGAAATCTGCGCTCCATTTACGCCGCCCTGGTCGGACTTATCGCCGTCAGAGTCTGGCTCACCGTTTTCGGCTTCGGCGGTTAGCTGAGCAATCCCCCCCGCGCGCGCCGCTTGCTTTTGCTATTGCCTTTCCCATCCCGCCTGACTATTCTTGATCAAGGAAAAGGAGGAACCCATGAAAGCCTTACGCCCTTCTCTAGCGCTGGTGTTTGTCGCTTTCCTGTCAGGCTGCGCCTCATTTCAAACCGGTAGCGATCTCCTTCGCGGTAGACAGGCTTTCCTTATCGGTAACCACGAAGCTGCTCTGGCATACTTTCAAAGCGTCGCTCAAAAAGATCCCAACTACTTTTACGGCACCGCCCTGCGGCAGGGAATTTTGAGCTACGTCGGTAGAGCCGAATACGCCACCGGCAATTGCCGCCAGGCCCAGCAAACCCTGGAACGCGCCCTCAGCGCAAATAAGGAAGAAGATATCGCGCGGCTCTACTTGGGGTTATCTTTGGCTTGTACCGGCGATCGGCAGCGGGCCTTACAGGAAATCGCCGGCGGCATGCAGGGCATTCATGACTGGCTGGAATACATCACTCAGGCCCACCGCTTCTCCTTCGGCCAGTGGTGGGATCCCCGCGGCGAAATTCGCTCGGCTATCCAAACCGACCTGGCGATGCTTTCAGCGCGCGATGTCGATCTCCAGAAGCTCGTCGCCGACGCCGAGTGGATCGGCAAGCAGATCGAGGAGGAGGGGGACAAAGCGCGCCGCGACGAAGCGCGACAGTGG